>Ga0065721_10049744_pt1 | contig 27910 bp, 25 predicted proteins | sample Mesricmetagenome_FD_59108 | JGI IMG/M metagenome (GOLD analysis project Ga0065721, IMG submission 59108) | Mesophilic microbial community from rice straw/compost enrichment Sample: eDNA_1 v2 (version 2) | ecosystem: Engineered > Solid waste > Grass > Composting > Bioreactor | place: USA: Davis... | reverse complement strand
CCTTCGGTCCGCCGAGAGCGGGGGAGGGTTAGGGAGGGGGCAAGCGTCTTCCCGATCAGCCCATCCCCGCCACGGTCGCCCGCGCACCCTGGGTGAACAGGCGCGACAGCGCGTCCGTCACTGGTCCGGTGAAGCGCGGGTCGCGCGGCAGGTCATCGCCGAAGACGGCGTTCAGGCCGAACAGGGCGGGCGCCAGACGCTCCGCCACCGGGCCGGCCGCCGCCGCCAGTTCGGCGAGACGCGCGGCCATGGGGTCGCGGACGTCGATGGTCCGGCCGGCCTCGTCGGTGCCGGACACGTAGCGCATCCAGGCCGCGACGCCGAGCGCCAGCCGATCGATGGGCGCGCCCGCCGCCAGCCGGTCGCGGATGGTGCCGAGCAGGCGTTGCGGCAGCTTCTGCGTGCCGTCCATGGCGATCTGCCACGTCCGGTGCCGCAGGGCCGGGTTGCGGAAGCGCTCGATCAGCGCGTCCTTGTAACGGCCGAGGTCGGCGCCGGGCGGCACCGTCAGGGTGGGCGTCACCTCATCGTCCATCAAGCCGCGGACCAGACGGGCGAAGGCCGGGTCGGCCATGGTGTCCGACACCGTCTCGTAGCCAGCCAGATAGCCGAGGTAGGCGAGCGTGGAGTGGCTGCCGTTCAGCAGGCGCAGCTTCATGAACTCGTAGGGGTGGACGTCGGCGACCATCTCCGCCCCCTCCAGTTCCCAGGCCGGGCGGCCGGTGGGGAAGCGGTCCTCGATGACCCACTGGGTGAAGGGCTCGGTCACCACCGGCCAGGAGTCGCGCAGGCCAAGCAGGCCGGACACCCGGTCGCGGTCGGCGTCGGTGGTCGCCGGGACGATGCGGTCCACCATGCTGTTCGGGCAGGCCACGGTATCGGCGAACCAGCTCCCCAGACCGGGGGCGCGCAGCGCGGCGTAGCGGCGCAGGATGCCCGCCGCGGTATCGCCGTTGCTCGGCAGGTTGTCGCAGCTCAGTATGGTGAAGGGCTCCACCCCCGCGGCGCGTCGGCGGGCCAGCGCCTCCACCAGGAAGCCCGGCACACTGCGCGGGCTTTCCGGGTTGGACAGGTCGTGGCGGATGTCCGGGTGTTCCTCGTTCAGGGCGCCAGTCGCCGGATCGTGGCAGTAGCCCTTCTCCGTGACGGTCAGCGTCACCACGCGGACGGAGGGGCGGGTCAGCCGCTCCAGCACCGCCGCCGGATCCTCCGGCGCCACCAGCAGTTCCGTCACCGAGCCGACCACCCGCAGCCGCTCGCCGCCCGCATCGCGGACGGCGACGGTGTAGAGCCCGCCCTGCGGCCCCAGCGCATCGCGCGTGTCGGGGCTGCGCAGGCTGATGCCGGCAATGCCCCAGGGGCCAAACTCGCGGGCCAGCACGCCGTCCGTGTAGACCGCCTGATGGGCACGGTGAAAGGCACCGATGCCGAGGTGGACGATGCCGGTCGCCAGCGCGCGGCGGTCGTAACCGGGCCGGGCCACGCCTTGGCGCAGCGAGGGCAACGTGTCGGGGCTCAGGCGCATGGAAAACTCCGCAAGGCGTCTATTTTTCGAAGAAGTGGCTGTTGGATTGCGCGATGTCCTCCACCGCGGCGAAGACCGTGCGCAGGTGTTCGCGCATGGCGTTCTCCGCGCCGGAGGCGTCGTGCGCGGCGATTCGGTCGACGATGTCCTCGTGCTGACGAAGGATCATGGCCGCCCATCCCTCGCTGTGCAGGGACAGGACGCGCACGCGGTCGAGTTGGGCCTTGACGGCAACCAGCAGGTCCCACACGGCCGGACGGCCGGCGATGCGGATCAGTTCCGCGTGCATCGCCTCGTCCAGCGCGAAGAAGTCGTCGTGCCGGTCCGGCGCCATCGCAGCGCGCTGGCGGTCCATCAGGCCGGAGAGTGTGGCGATGTCCGCGGCCTCCGCCCGTTCCGCAGCAAGGCGGACCGTGCGGCACTCCAGCGTTTCGCGGATAAACTGGCTGTCCGACACGGCACTCAGCTGGATCGGCGCCACGAAGGTGCCAACCTGCGGCACGATGCGCAGAAATCCCTCGTCCGCCAGCCGCCGGAAGGCCTCCCGAACCGGGGTGCGGCTGACGCCGAACCGGGCCGCGACGCGCGTTTCCGAAATCCCCTCCCCCGGCCGCATTTCACCGGACAGCACGGCGGCGCGCAGCGCGTCGTAGACGCCGTGCTGCCGCGGCCCCGGTCGGTCAAATATGGGCCGACCGGATACAGGGCGGTCAGGCACAGGGGTTGCGAAGGGGAACGGGGTTGAGGGCATGGCATCCGTCGTTCGAACTTGTATACTAGTGTGCCATGCATACCGATGGCTGACAAGCCCCACCGTTGAGACACCGAACATCCCACTCTGAGATTTGGATCACCCCATCCTCCACCAAAAATGTTTGTTACGCCCTCAAATTCAGGCTTGCGCTGCACGCTGATATATTAATATGCTCCTGACCAACAAAATACGGTCTGGCTCCTTGCGGGAGGGGGGCACCGGCCGGCCAAGGGGGAGAAACATGGACGCCACAGTCAGGCCCGTGCCGACGGCACGCCCAAACGTGCGCGCCGCAAAGAATCCGCGGGTTCCATCGCGGGCTACCGCCACGACGGCGATCTACCGCGCGTTGCGCGCCGACATCGTCGCCATGCGCCGCACGCCCGGCGAACCGATCGTTGAAAAACACCTTGCCGACAGCTTCGGCGTCAGCCGCACCCCGGTGCGGGAGGCCCTGCTGAGGCTGGCCGACGACGGGCTGGTCGAGATTTTTCCGCAGTCCGGCACCATCGTCGCGCGCATCCCCATGAACGCGCTGCCGGAAGCCATCGTGATCCGCACCGCGCTGGAGGGCACCGCCGTGCGCCACGCAGCGGAGCGCGCGACCCGCAGCCAGATCGCGGTGCTGCGGGCCAATCTGATGCTTCAGCAGGAAATGGACGCGGCCGGGGACCTCAACGGCTTCCACGAGGCCGACGAGCAATTCCACGCCCTGATCTCCGACATCGCCGGCTATCCCGGCCTGTGGAACCTCGCCCAGCAGGTGAAGGTTCACGTCGACCGCTACCGCCGCCTGACCCTGCCGGAGCCGGGGCGGATCGCCCAGGTGATCGCGGAGCACGCGCTGATCGTGGACGCCATCGCCGACCGCGACCCGGCGCAGGCCGAACGCCGGATGGCGGCACATCTGGACAACCTGCTGACCGCCATCCCCAACGCCCAGGGGGCGAACCCCTTCTTCTTCACCGGCGTGCCGACGGCTCAACCGTCCGGGACACACCCGTCTGCGGCACCCGCAACAATGCCGGCCGCCTCGGCGCCGGCGACAACGACCCCGTGAGGAGCTTTTCCATGAAGATCACCGTCCGGCACGCGTCCCACCAGGATGACGTCCGCGGCTACGGCACCGAGAAGCTGCGCGAACACTTCCTGGTCCCCGACATCTTCGAGGCGGATGAGATCGTCCTGACCTACAGCCACATCGACCGCTTCGTGGTCGGCGGGGCGATGCCGGTGTCGGGTTCGCTGGCGCTGGAATCGGCCAAGGCCATCGGGTCGAAGAACTTCCTGGACCGGCGCGAGCTGGGCGTGGTCAACGTCGGCGGCCCCGGCCGCGCCACCGTGGATGGCGCCGTGTTCGAACTGGCGCCGCGCGACTGCCTCTACGTCACCATGGGCAGCGTGGACGTCCGCTTCGAAAGCCTGGACCGCGCGAACCCGGCCAAGTTCTACCTGAACAGCGCCCCGGCACACGCCCGCTTCGAGACCATGAAGATCTCCATCGAGCAGGCGAAGGCGGTGCACCTGGGCGACCCGGCCCAGTCCAACGAGCGGACCATCTACCAGATGATCCACCCGGACGTCTGCCGGACCGCCCAGCTCGTGCTCGGCATGACGGTGCTGAAGCCGAACAACATGTGGAACACTATGCCGTGCCACACGCACGACCGGCGGTGCGAGGTCTACTTCTACTTCGACCTGCCGGACCCGGCGCGCGTCTTCCACTTCATGGGCGAACCGGACCAGACCCGGCACATCGTCGTCGCCAACGAGCAGGCGGTGATTTCCCCCAGCTGGTCGATCCACAGCGGCGTCGGCACCCGCAACTACACCTTCATCTGGGCCATGGCCGGCGACAACCAGGACTTTACCGACATGGACATGGTCCCCATGGAAGCCCTGCGGTGACGGAGCGCGCCAGCATGACCAATCCCTTCGACCTTACGGGCAAGGTGGCGCTGGTCACCGGCGCCAACACCGGCATCGGCCAAGGCATCGCCGTGGCGCTCGCCCAAGCCGGCGCCGACATCGCGGCGGCCGGCCGCACCCCGCCCGACGAGACCCGCGCGCTGGTCGAAGGGCTGGGGCGCCGCTTCACCGCCCTGCCCGCCGACTTCTCCAGCATCGCGCCCGTCGCCACGCTGGTGGAGGAAACGGTCGGGACGCTCGGCCGGATGGACATTCTGGTCAACAACGCCGGCATCATCCGCCGCGCCGACGCGCTGGACTTCACCGAGGCCGACTGGGACGCGGTGATGGACGTCAACATCAAGGCGGTGTTCTTCCTCTGCCAGGCCTTCGGCCGCTACGCCATCGGCCAGGGCCGCAAGGGCAAGATCATCAACATCGCCTCCATGCTGTCCTTCCAGGGCGGCATCCGCGTGCCGTCCTACACCGCGTCGAAAAGCGGCATCGCCGGCATCACGAAGCTGCTGGCCAACGAGTGGGCGGCCAAGGGCATCAACGTGAACGCCATCGCGCCGGGCTACGTCGCCACCAACAACACGGCCGCACTCCGCGCCGACGAGAAGCGCAACGCCGAGATCCTGGGCCGCATCCCGGCCGGGCGCTGGAGCACGCCGTCGGACCTCGGCGGACCGGCGGTGTTCCTGGCGTCCGACGCGTCCGACTACATCCACGGCACGATCCTGCCGGTGGACGGCGGCTGGCTGGCCCGCTGACCGGCACAACGAGAAAAGGCTGAAGGGGGGTGAAGGGCATGAGCACCGACGTTTTCGTGAAGGACGATGCCGTGGCGTGGCAGGACCTGGGCGCCGGCGTGCGCCGTAAGATCCTGGGCTACAACGACAGCATGATGATGGTGCGGGTCGAGTTCGAGACCGGCGCCATCGGCCCCCAGCACCGCCACCCGCACGTCCAGTGTGCGGTGGTCGAAAAGGGCTCCTTCGACGTGACCATCGAGGGCCGCACCCAGCGGCTGGGCGTCGGCGACGGCTACATGGTGCCGTCCAACGCACTGCATGGCGTCGTCGCGCTGGAGCCGGGCGTCCTGCTCGACATCTTCACCCCCATTCGCGAGGACTTTCTTTCTTAAAGGGATGGCTTTCGTAAAGGGACGACACCCCACCAAGCGTAACGACAATTTCCGAATCAAGCACAGCCGAAAGAGCTGACTTCAGGGACAGGAGGATCCGCTATGCATCTTTCTCTTCGCGGTGTGCGCACCGCTCTTCTTGCGGCGTGCGCCGCCTGCACCATGCTGGCGACGCCGGTGTTGGCGCGCGACTTCCGCTCCGCCGACATCCACCCGACCGACTACCCGACGGTCGAGGCCGTCCGCTACGTCGGCAAGCTGGTCGCCGAGCGCAGCAACGGCAAGCTGGGCGTCAAGGTGTTCCCGAACGGCGCGCTGGGCACCGAGAAGGACACCATCGAGCAGCTGAAGATCGGCGGGCTCGACATGATGCGCATCAACGTCGCCCCGCTGAACAACGTGGTGCCGGAGACGATCGTCACCGCCCTGCCCTTCATCTTCCGCTCGACCGAGCACATGCGCCATGTGCTGGACGGCCCGATCGGCGACGAGATCCTGGCGTCGATGGAAAGCCAGGGCATGGTGGGCCTCGCCTTCTACGACAGCGGCTCGCGCAGCATGTACACGGTGAACAAGCCCATCAAGCATCTGGCCGACCTGAAGGGCGCCAAGATCCGCGTGCAGCAGTCCGACCTGTTCGTCGCGATGATCCAGGCGCTGGGCGCCAACGCCACGCCGATGCCCTTCGGCGAGGTCTACACCGCGCTGAAGACCGGCATCGTGGACGCGGCGGAGAACAACTACCCGTCCTACGAATCCTCGCGCCACTTCGAGGCGGCGAAGTACTTCTCGCTGACCGAGCACGCCATGGCGCCGGAAGTGCTGGTCTTCTCCAAGGTCGTGTGGGACCGCCTGTCGAAGGACGACCAGGCGATGATCCGCAAGGCGGCCAAGGAGTCCGTCCCCTACATGCGCAAGCTGTGGGACGCGCGTGAGCAGCAGTCGAAGGACGTCGTGACCAAGGCCGGCTCCCAGATCGTCGAGGTCGCGGACAAGCAGGAATTCATCGACGCGATGAAGCCGGTCTACGACAAGTTCGCGAACACGCCGAAGCTGCAGAGCCTCGTCCAGCGCATCCAGGAAACGAAGTAAGGCACGGGCGACGCGCGGTCCGATCCGGTCGGGCTTCACGCCACCCCGGTCGGCCGCGCCTCCTTGGGGAGCAGTGCGGCATGGATATTGAGCTGCAAGCAATGGACGTCAGCCCGCCGCACAGCGCCGGCTGGCTGACAAGGATGAACGCGGCGCTGGCCCGCGCCGGCATGTATGCCGCGATCCTGGGCCTGATGATGATCGTCGCGGTCGTGTTCTATCAGGTCTTCGGCCGCTATGTGCTGAACAACTCGCCCACCTGGGCAGAGAGTCTGGCCATCGTGCTGGTCCTGTACGTCACGCTGATCGGCGCCGCCGTCGGCGTGCGCGACGCGGGCCACATCGGGCTGGAGACGCTGCTCGTGCTGCTGCCCGACGGTCTCCGGCGCAAGCTGGAGATCGTCATCTACGCGCTGGTCGCTATCTTCGGTGCCGCCATGTCCTACAACGGCTGGCTGCTCGGCACCTCGGTCTCGTCCTACTACATCCCGAACCTGCACATCTCCGAAGCCGTGCGCTACGTGCCGCTGGTCCTGTCGGGCGTGCTGATCGTCCTTTTCTCCATCGAGCACATCATCGCCATCGTCCGCGGCGAGGAGGTCGCGCCGTCATGGAACTGACCATTCTCACCGTCACCTTCTTCGGCTTCCTGATCCTGGGCGTGCCGGTGGCCTTCGCCATCGGCCTGTCGGCGCTCTGCACGATCCTGTACGAAGGTCTGCCGGTCGCCGTCGTCTTCCAGCAGATGATGTCGGGGATGAACGTCTTCTCGTTCCTGGCCATCCCCTTCTTCGTCTTCAGCGGCGAGCTGATGCTGCACGGCGGCGTCGCCGACAAGATCGTGAACGCCGCCAAGAGCATGGTCGGCCACATCCGCGGCGGGCTCGGCATGTCGAACGTGGTGGCCTGCACGCTGTTCGGCGGCGTCGCCGGCTCCCCGGTCGCCGACGTGTCGGCCATGGGTGCCGTGATGATCCCGATGATGAAGCGGGAAGGTTACCACGCGGATTACGCCGTCAACGTGACGACGCACGCGGCCCTGGTCGGCGCGCTGATGCCCACCAGCCACAACATGATCATCTACGCGCTGGCTGCGGGCGGCAAGGCGTCCATCGGCGCGCTGATCGCGGCGGGCATCGTGCCGGCCCTGCTGCTGATGGTCTGCAACCTGGGTGCGGCTTATCTGGTGGCGGTCAAGCGCGGCTATCCGGCCGGCAGCTTCCCCGGCTGGGACCTCGCCTTCCGCTCGCTCGCCGCAGCGGCGCCGGGCCTGCTGATCGTCGTCATCATCCTGGCCGGCATCACCTCCGGCGTATTCACGGCAACGGAGTCCGCCTCCATCGCGGTGATCTACGCGCTGCTGCTGACCACCTTCGTCTACCGCACGATGACCTGGAGCCACTTCCTGGCCGCGGCCGCCAAGACGGTGAAGACCACCGGCGTGGTGCTGCTGCTGATCGGCGTGTCGACGATGTTCCAGTACCTGATGGGCCTCTACGAGGTGGCGGACCTGACGGGCCAGATGCTGGCCGGCGTCTCCACCAACCCGCTGGTGATCTTCCTGCTGATCAACATCATCCTGTTCCTGCTCGGCACCTTCATGGACATGGCGAGCACGATCCTGATCTGCACGCCGATCTTCCTGCCCATCGCCATGCAGTACGGGATGGACCCGGTGCAGTTCGGCATCGTCATGCTGATCAACTGCGCGCTGGGCCTGAACACGCCGCCGGTCGGCACCACCCAGTTCATCGGCTGCGCCATCGGCGAGGTATCGGTGGGCGAGGTGATGCGCTCCATCACGCCCTTCTACGGGGCGTTGTTCCTGGCGCTGCTGCTGGTGACCTACGTCCCGGCCTTCTCGCTCTGGCTGCCGCACCTGCTGATGCGCTGAAGCGATGGCCTCTCGAAGCCCCTCTCCCGAACGGGAGAGGGGTTTTTCGTTTTCACCCGACCGTTTTTACCCGGCCGTCGCGACGGAGGAGTTCCGCCACAGGTTGATGTCGCCGTCCACGGCGTGGACGTCGATTTCCGCCAGTTCCTCCGGCGCGAAGGCAGGCTTCTCCAGCGCATCCAGCGAGTTGTCGAGCTGCTCCACTGTGCGGGCACCGATCAGGGCGGAGGTCACGCGCGGATCGCGCAGCACCCAGGCGATGGCCATCTGCGCCAGCGTCTGGCCGCGCCGCTCGGCGATGGCATTCAGCGCGCGGACGCGCTCCAGGTTTTCCGGCGACAGGAAATGCGCCCGCAAGGTTCCGCCCTTGGCGACGCGCGCATCGGCCGGCTTGTCGCCCAGGTATTTGGCCGTCAGCATGCCCTGCGCCAGCGGGGAGAAGGCGATGCAGCCGACCCCCAACTCCTCCAGCGTGTCGAGCAGGCCGCCTTCGATCCAGCGGTTCAGCATGGAGTAAGAGGGCTGGTGGATCAGGCAGGGCGTGCCGAGATCCTTCAGGATCGCCGCCGCCCGCCGCGTCATCTCCGGCGAGTAGGAGGAGATGCCGACATACAGCGCCTTGCCCTGCCGCACCGCGTGGTCCAGGGCTCCCATCGTCTCCTCCAGCGGGGTGCGCGGATCGACGCGGTGGGAATAGAAGATGTCCACATAGTCGAGCCCCATGCGCTTGAGGCTCTGGTCCAGGCTGGCGGTCAGGTACTTGCGCGATCCCCAGCTGCCGTAGGGGCCGGGCCACATGTCGTAGCCGGCCTTGGTGGAGATCACCAGCTCGTCGCGGTGGGCCTTGAAGTCGGTCGCCAGGATGCGGCCGAAGTTCTCCTCCGCGGAACCCGGCGGCGGGCCGTAGTTGTTGGCGAGGTCGAAATGGGTGACGCCGCGGTCGAAGGCGCGGCGCAGCACGGCGCGGCCGGCCTCGAACACGTCGGTGCCGCCGAAATTCTGCCAGAGTCCCAGCGAAATGGCCGGCAGGTCGAGCCCGCTGCGCCCGCAGCGGCGGTAGCTCATGCGGTCGTAACGGGCCGGATCGGGCCGATAGAGCGATTGCATCGCGTTCTCCTGGCTCTTTGCGGTCGATGAACAATGGGATGGGACAGTGAGATGGGGATGACTGATATATCAGCAATCCCGTCCGTTCCCATGCTCATTGGACAGCGCGCGCATGTCCCAGGAGGATGCCACCCGAAAGGCAGACCGTCAGACCGGCGCGGCCTCGCCTTCCAGCGGTGCGGTGAAGTACAGCGGATTGGCCTTCTGCGCGTCGGCGATGGTGACCTGAAGGTAGTCGAGATGGTCGTCCAGCGCCTTGGCGGCGGCGGCCGGGTCGTGGTTGGCGATGGCGTCCACGATGGCGGTGTGCTCGGCGATCACCGCATTCACGCGGCCGAGCACCGGCAGGGTCAGCAGGCGGAAGCGGTCCACCTGCACCTTCACCTGCTGGGTGATGGTCCAGAAGCCGGGATAACCCGCCGTTTCGGCGATCAGGGCGTGGAAGGCCTCGTCAGCCTGATGGAAGCCGTCGAAGTTGCCGGCGGCCTCCATCTCCTTCTGGAGTTCCAGGTTGGCGCGCAGCTTGGCGATCTGGCTGCGGCTGGCGCGCTGGGCGGCGTAGCGGACGGTCGCCTCCTCCAGCGCCTTGCGGATGGCGATGGCCTCGGGCAAGGCGCCCAACGGAATGCGCGACACGAAGGTGCCGGACTGCGGGAAGATCTCGATCAGCCCCTCGTCGGCCAGCCGCAACACGGCCTCGCGCACCGGCGTGCGGCTGACGCCGTAGTCCTGGGCGATCAGCTTCTCGGCGATGGGTTCGCCCGGCTTGCGGTGCAGGGAGACGATCTCGTTCCGCAGGTCACGGTAGATCACGGCGGCCACCGTGGTGCCGCGCTGGACCGGGCGCGAGACGGCCGCCGCGGTGCGCCGCCGGGCGCGTGGCGTTGCGGTCTGGGTCTGCTCGGACTCCGGCGCCTGGGTCGCCATGGTCTGCGCTGCCTTCTTCAACACCCGCTCCATGTGGAAATGACATTTCACTATATCGGTGCCGGTGCGCAACGGTCAAACGCCTTGGGGCGCCGGGCGTTGGAAGGCGGCAGGGCGCCGGAAGTCCGTTGCGTTCTATACTAATATATCAGTATGCTGGACCCACGTCCACATCGACGGTTGTGGGCGCTCGCCCGACGGCTCGCTCGAAAGCAAAAGGACCATACGCCGTGGACCGCAAACGCATCGCCCTTGTCGCCCACGACGCCCGCAAGCGGGACTTGATCGACTGGATCGGCGCCAACATCGGCACCCTGGACGGCCATGTCTTCTGGGCCACGGGCACCACCGGGCGGCTGGTGAAGGACGCCCACCCCTACCTGGACATCACCACGCTGAAGAGCGGTCCGCTGGGCGGTGACCAGCAGATCGGCGCGATGATCGCCGAGGGGCGGATTGACCTGCTGGTCTTCTTCGTCGACCCGATGACCGCGCAGCCGCACGACGTGGATGTGAAGGCGCTGACCCGGCTGGCGACGCTGTACAACATCCCCATGGCCTGCAACGAGGCGACGGCGGACATGGTCGTCTCTTCCCCCCTGTTCAACGACGGCTACCGCCCCCGCGCCGTGGACTTCGCCGCGCATGACGGGCGGAGCATCTGATGGGCCTGCCCATCTGAAGGCCTGACATTTTGTTCGCCATCCCAACAAAAGACCATTGCGGACGCCCCGCCCGCCCCTATCTGAAGGAAATGCGGCGGGAGCCGTCATAGCCCTTGCACCGGGAACTGATATATTAATATATTCTCGCCAGTGTAGGGCATCGACGGGCCTTCCGCGCGGCACCCGCCCCGCTCGCGTCAGCCCCGTCCGAAACCGCCCTATCCGAAACCGGCCGACACCCGATTTTCCTTCACCGGAGATTCATGATGCTCCACCCCGACCGCCTGTTCCCGAGCGACCCCGCGCAGCGCGACATCGCGCGCCGGCTGTACGCGGAGGTGAGCAACCTGCCCATCGTCAGCCCGCACGGGCATACCGATCCGGCCTGGTTCGCGTACAACGAGGCGTTCCCCAACCCGGCCACGCTGTTCGTGGTGCCCGACCACTACGCCTTCCGCATGCTCTACAGCCAGGGCGTGCCGATGGAGAGCCTGGGCGTGCCGCGCAAGGACGGGGCGGCGGTGGAGACCGATTCCCGCAAGATCTGGCGCCTGCTGGCCCAGAACTGGCACCTGTTCCGCGGCACCCCCACCCGCATGTGGCTGGAGCACGCCTTCGAGACGGTTTTCGGCGTCACCGAGCGGCTGAGCGCCGCCAGCGCCGACCGCATCTACGATCAGATCGACGCCTGCCTGCAGAAGCCGGAGTTCCGCCCGCGCGCCCTGTTCGAGCGCTTCAACATCGAGGTGATCGCGACCACCGAATCGCCACTCGACCCGCTGGACCATCACCGCGCCATCCGCGACAGCGGCTGGAAGGGCCGCGTCGTCACCGCCTTCCGCCCCGACCCGGTGGTTGATCCGGAGTTCGAAGGCTTCCAGGCCAACGTCGAGCAACTGGGCGTCCTGACCGGTGAGAACACCACGTCCTGGGCCGGCTACCTCAACGCGCTGAAGAACCGCCGCGCGTACTTCAAGCAGTTCGGCGCCACCTCCACCGACCACGGCCACCCGACCGCCGCCACCGCCGACCTCTCCACGGCCGAGGCGGAGCGCCTGTTCGACAAGGCCCTGCGCGGCGCCGTGTCCGCCGAGGAGGCGGAGCTGTTCCGCGGCCAGATGCTGACCGAGATGGCGAAGATGAGCCTGGAGGACGGTCTGGTCATGCAGATCCACCCCGGCAGCTTCCGCAACCACAACCCGCTGGTGTTCGACCGGTTCGGCCGCGACAAGGGCGCCGACATCCCGACCCGCACCGACTATGTCCGCGCGCTGAAGCCGCTGCTGGACCGCGTCGGCAATGAACGCGACCTGACCATCATCCTCTTCACCCTGGACGAGACGAGCTACGCCCGTGAACTGGCGCCGCTGGCCGGCCATTACCCGGCGCTGCGCGTCGGCCCGGCCTGGTGGTTCCACGACAGCCCCGAGGGCATGCGCCGCTACCGCGAGATGATCACGGAAACGGCCGGCTTTTACAACACGGTCGGCTTCAACGACGACACCCGCGCCTTCTGCTCCATCCCCGCCCGCCACGACGTGGCCCGCCGCGTGGACTGCGCCTTCCTGGCGCGCCTCGTCGCCGAGCACCGCCTGGACGAGGACGAAGCCGCGGAACTGGCCGTCGATCTCGCCTACAACCTCGCCAAGAAGGCGTACAAGCTCTGAGCGAAGCCCTTCTCCCCTCCGGGGAGAGGGAGCTCATGGAGAAGGAAATCACCATGGCATCGCTGACCATCCGCCTGCATCCCGCGGACAACGTCGTCGTTGCCGGCGTCGATCTGCTGCCGGGCACCGTCCTGCCGGGGACCGAGGTTGCGGTGCGGGCCACCGTCCCCGCCGGCCACAAGGTCGCGGTGCAGCCCATCGCGGTCGGCGAGCCGGTGCGCAAGTACAACCAGGTCATCGGCTTCGCCACGGCCGCCATCGAGCCGGGCGACCATGTCCACGTCCACAACCTGGGCATGGGCGACAGCTTCGAACGCGATTACGCCTTCGGCGCCGACGCCCACCCGACGGCCTTCGTTCCGGAGGCGGAGCGCGCCACCTTCCAGGGCATCGTCCGCGCCGACGGCCGCGTGGCGACCCGCAACTACATCGGCGTTCTGACCACGGTGAACTGCTCGGCCACCGCCGCGCGGATGATCGCCGACCAGTTCCGCGGCAACGCGCTGGCCGACTATCCCAACATCGACGGCGTGGTGGCGCTGACCCACGCCTACGGCTGCGGCATGGGCGCCCAGGGCGACGCCATCGGCGCGCTGCGCCGGACCATCGCCGGCTACGCCCGGCACCCGAACTTCGCCGCCGTGGTCGTGCTGGGCCTCGGCTGCGAGGTGAACCAGATCGACAAGCTGGTCGAGGTGGAAGGGCTGACCGTCGGCGAGACGCTGCACACTCTGGCCATCCAGGAAAGCGGCGGCACCGCCGCCACCGTGCGCGAGAGCGTGAAACGCATCCAGGCGCTGCTGCCGCGCGTCAACGACGTCCGCCGCCAGACGGTGCCGGCCAGCCACCTGACGCTGGCCTTGCAGTGCGGCGGCTCCGACGGCTATTCGGGCATCACGGCCAACCCGGCGCTGGGCCACGCAGTGGACCTGCTGGTCCGCAACGGCGGCACCGCCGTATTGAGCGAAACGCCGGAGGTCTACGGAGCGGAGCATCTGCTGACCCGCCGCGCCGTCAGCCGCGAGGTCGGCGAGAAGCTGGTGGAGCGCATCCGCTGGTGGGAGGACTACACCGCCCGCACCGGCGGGGAGATGAACAACAACCCCTCCCCCGGCAACAAGAAGGGCGGCCTGACCACCATCCTGGAGAAGTCGCTGGGCGCTGTCGCCAAGGCCGGCACCACCAACCTCGTGGACGTGGTCCGCTACGCCGAGCCGATCCAGGGGCCGGGGCTGGTCTTCATGGACACGCCGGGCTACGACCCGGTGTCGGCGACCGGACAGGTGGCGGGCGGCGCCAACGTGCTGTGCTTCACCACCGGCCGCGGCTCCGTGTTCGGCTGCAAGCCGACGCCGTCGCTGAAGCTGGCGACCAACACGGCGCTGTACCGCAAGATGACCGACGACATGGACATCGACTGCGGCACCATCGCCACCGGCGACGCCACGATCGAGGAGGTCGGCCGCGCGATCTTCCAACTCGTCCTCGACACCGCCTCCGGTCACAAGACCAAGAGCGAGGAACTGGGCTTCGGCTCCGACGAGTTCACGCCCTGGCAGATGGGCGCCGTCATGTGACGGCGTTTCCGCCGGCCTTTCTGGCCAGCTGCCTCACGGCTCCAGCGATTCCAGCGTGTCTTCATTGGGGCAGAGGCGGCGGTGCGCCTCCAGGTCGGCGTTGGCGAGCAGGCGCCGGCAGGCGCGGGGCCGGGGGCATTGGGCGCAGGCCTGCCGCAGGTCGCGGATCCGCTGCCGGCGCTCGTCGTCCAGGGTGGCCGTGTCGATCCCATGGCAGGCCATGGCCACGGGCAGAAGCTCCTCCACATGCCGGGCGCGGAGGGAGGCGTACAGGTCCGCAACGCTCTGGCCCCGGATGAGGCGGAAGAACCACCCCGCCGGGAGCAGGTGCGCCGGGTCGAGGCTCATCATCGTCATGCCGATCTCCTAAGCATGCATACGATGCTATGCCCCCGGCGGACGCGGGAACGTTGATTCAGATCAATCGTCCCCGGCCCTACCCCCAAAGCGCTAAGATATATCAGTCGATCGGCAAGCCGACGTAGTTTTCGGCAAGCGCCGTTGCCGCCGCACGCGAGTGGACGACATAGTCCAGGTCGGCCAGATGGATGCGTTGCTCGAACGGGGTCTCGGCCTCGTTTCGGTGCAGCATGGTCGTCATGTACCAGGAGAAGCGTTCGGCCTTCCAGATGCGGCGCAGCGCGGTGTTTGAATATTGCGCCAGTTTTTCCGTCAATCCAGTTCGATAATATTCAACCAGCCCGCGCGACAGCACCACCACGTCCGCGACGGCGAGGTTCAGCCCCTTGGCCCCGGTCGGCGGCACGATGTGGGCGGCATCGCCTGCGATGAACAGGCGGCCGTGCTGCATCGGGTCGCAGACGAAGCTGCGCATGGCGATGATGCCCTTCTGGAAGATCGGCCCCTCGGTCAGGGTCCAGCCGTCCTTCGTCTCCAGCCGCTGGTGCAGTTCCGACCAGATGCGGTCGTCCGACCAGTTGGCGATGTCGTCCTTCGGGTCGCACTGGATGTAGAGGCGCTGGATTTCCGGCGACCGGGTGCTGAGCAGGGCGAAGCCGCGCTCGTGGTTGGCGTAGATCAGTTCGGGGTGCGAGGGCGGCGCCTCGGTCAGGATGCCCAGCCAGCCGAAGGGATAGACCTTCTGGTATTCCGTCCGCGCGCTGGCCGGGATGGCCTGCCGGCTTGGCCCGTGGAAGCCGTCGCAACCGGCGATGAAGTCGCAATGAAGCTCCTCCACTTCGCCATCCTTGTCCCGGCGGTAGCGGATCTTCGGCCGTTCGGTGTCGAGGTCGTGCAGGCTGGTCTCGCCCACGTTGAAGACGATGTCGCCGCCGTCGGCCAACCGCGCCGCCACCAGATCCCGGATCACCTCGTGCTGGGCGTAGACCGTGACGCGCTTGCCGCCGGTCAGTTCCTGCATGTCGATGTGATGGCTTTCGCCGTTGAAGCGCAGCGTGATGCCGGAATGGAAATGGCCCTCGCGCATCATGCGCGCGCCGAGCCCCATCTCGTTCATCAGGTCGACCGTCCACTGCTCCAGCACGCCGGCGCGGATGGTGCCTTCGATCTCCTCACGCGTGCGGTTCTCGATGATGACGGACTCGATGCCCTGGCGGTGCAGCAGGTGCGCCAGGAACAGGCCGGCCGGGCCGGCGCCGACGATACCGACCTGCGTGCGCCGCACGCGGCCCGCGGTTCCATTGATCATCACGCTGTCTCTCCCTCGGACTCCGGGGGCGCATATTGTTTGCCACCCCAATCATTGAGATTGATAATAATTCCGACCGAAGCCGTGGGACATAGACGAACCGGCGAAACTCTTGTACTTTTCAGAGGCCCCGGACGGACCACCCCTCGGCCATGCACCGCGCCCCCGAACCCATTCCGAACTATCTTCTTTACGGCGACCCGCCGGAACAGCCGGAGCTTGGCTTCGTCCATGTGGAGACCGTGCCGGCCCGCGCCAGCTTGCACAATTGGGAGATGCAGCCGCACCGCCACGACGGGCTGCACCATTTTCTGCTGATCACCGCGGGCGGCGGGCTGCTGACCGTGGACGGGGCGCAGCACCGTTTCCGCGCCCCCGCCTTCCTGGCCGTGCCGGCGCGCGTGGTGCACGGATTCCGCTTCGGCGCGGACACGCAGGGCTTCGTCCTGACCATGTCGGACGGCTTCGTCGCCGGAACGCTGGCCAGCCTGCACGAGCGCGACCTGAAGGCGGTGCTGGAGCTTCCGCTCGTCCTCGACCTCGACCCTTCGGCACCGGAGGCCACGCGGCTCGACGCGTTCTTCCGCGACATCGAGCGGGAGTTCCGCTGGACCGGCGTCGGCCACACCAGCGCCATCGCCGCCCAGGTGATGCTGATCCTGGTCACGGTCGCCCGGCTGACGCTGGCGGGCGCGCAGGCCACGCAGCCCGTGTCGCCCGACGTGCTGCTGCTCGGCCGCCTGCGCCAGCTGATCGAGCATCGCTTCCGCGAGCACTGGGCGGTGGAGGACTACGCCCGCGCGCTGGGGGTGACGGCCAGCCGCCTGAACACCGTCTGCCGCCGCGTGGCCGGCTGCTCCACCCTTCAGATGGTGCACACCCGCCTGCTGCTGGAGGCCAAGCGCCGCCTGATCTACACCGGCCTGGGCATGAGCGAGATCGCCTACGCCCTGGGCTTCGAGGACCCGGCCTACTTCTCCCGCTTCTTCGCCAAGCGCGAGGGCCTGTCGCCGCTCGCCTTCCGCCAGAAGCACGCGCCAGGGGCGGGGGCGGGATCAGGGTGATCGCATTCCGCGCCTTGTCGGTGTGCGTTCGTTGTTCATCCGCGGCAACAGCCCCCGCGTTAACCAATGCAACATCGTGCAACACACCAACGGGATGTGTTGCACGGGAGATGGCCAGGAGGGGCGAAGGCACACTGCGGGCGTCGACGGGGCCTATGGTATTGAAATACCGGGAACAAAGCAAGATCCGGGGCAAGCGCACTGGGCCGCCCGCCCCGGAATGATGCTTTTGCACACGTTGCGCCAAGCGTGAGCGCGTTGGTACCATCGCCGCAAAAATGTTGGCTTGGCAAACCAAGCAACAAAAATCGGCTTGGGAGGATCGACGATGGACAGCGCGCGGACGGCGCACATCGACGAGCTTTTGCGCGTCTCCGGTGGGGTGGCGTCTCGGCGTGACGCGATCATCCAGGAGTCCTGGCGCCGCTGCGTGGCCGACCACAAGCTCGACCCGGCCATCGCGCGCGAGGCCTACATCCTGCCGCACGAACGGCTGCGCGTGCACCGCGACGCGATGGACGAGTTCCTGCGCATGGCGCGCTTCGGGCTGGAGGCGCTGTACCGGCAGGTGGCGGGCATGGGCTATGTGCTGCTGCTGACCGACAGCAACGGCATCACCGTCGATTTCATCGGCGACCCGACCTTCGACAACCACCTGCGCCGCGCCGGGCTCTATCTGGGGGCGGACTGGAACGAGGGGCGCGCGGGCACCTGCGCGGTCGGCACCTGCATCGCGACGGGCGAGCCGCTGACCGTCCACCAGACCGACCATTTCGACGCCACCCACATCGGCCTGACCTGCACGGCCTCCCCCGTCTACGACAGCGGCGGGGAACTGGCCGCGGTGCTGGACATCTCCGCCCTGCGCTCGCCGGAGCCGAAGATCAGCCAGCATCTGGCCTTGCAGATGGTTCGCGCCTACACCCACAAGATCGAAACCGCCAACCTTTACAACAACTTCCGGCGGGAGTGGGTGGTCAAGCTCTCCTCCTCGCAGGAGTTCGCGGAGGTCGATCCGGACGTGGTCATCGCGCTGGACGGCGCCGGCCGGATCATCGGCTTCAACAACCGCGCCCGCCGGGTGCTGACGCAGGGCGAGAACAGCGGCGCGCCGCTGCTCGGCCGCTCCTTCTCCGACGTTTTCGACGCGGAGGTGGACGACCTCGTGCGGTTCGTGCGGTCCATGCCGTCCGACCAGCGGACGCTGCGGCTGAAGCGCTGCGGCACCTCCCTCTTCGCCCAGGCCATGCCGCCGCCGGCCATCACCGTGCCGCGCCCACGCCCCGCGGAGGAGACGAGCCTGCCCGAACCGCTCCAGGCCGTGTCGGGCGGCGACCCCGCGCTGAAGTCCATGCTGGGGCGCGCGGCGAAGCTGGTGAACACGCGCATGAGCCTGCTGATCCACGGCGAGACCGGCACCGGCAAGGAGCATTTCGCCAAGGCCCTGCACCGGGCCAGCGTGCGCGCCCGAAAGCCCTTCGTCGCCGTGAACTGCGCCGCCCTGCCGGAATCGCTGATCGAAAGCGAGTTGTTCGGGCACGAGCCCGGCTCCTTCACCGGGGCGGCGGCGCGCGGCAAGAAGGGGCTGGTGCTGGAGGCGGACGGCGGCACCCTGTTCCTGGACGAGATCGGCGACATGCCGCTGTCCTCCCAGACCCGCCTGCTGCGCGTGCTGGCGGAGCGGGAGGTGACCCCGGTCGGCCGGACGCGGGCCGTGTCGGTGGACGTGCGCGTGATCGCGGCGACGCACCGCAATCTGGTCGACCTCGTGAAGGCCGGCACCTTCCGCGACGACCTGTATTTCCGGCTGAACGGCGCCGTCTTTACCCTGCCGCCGCTGCGCCAGCGCGGCGACCTCGACTGGCTGATCGACCGGCTGCTGGCCGAGCGGGTGGACCGAGAGGGCATCGACTTCGCCATCACCGGCCCGGCGCTGGCGGCGCTGCGCGCCCACAGCTGGCCCGGCAACGTGCGGGAACTGGTCAACGTGCTCGACTACGCCTGCGCCGTCTGCGCCGACGGGATGATCGAGTTGGACGACCTGCCCGAGCCGGTTCAGCGCAGCGGCGAGTTCGAGGCCTGGCCGGCGGACGCCCCGCCCCCCTCCCCCGCCGCGGCGGACGACCAGGCGGATCGCCTGCGCGATGCCTTGCGCCGCCAGCACTGGAACGTGTCGGCCGTGGCGCGTGACCTGGGCGTGGACCGTTCGACCATCCACCGCCAGATGCGCCGGTACGGGATCGTGCCGCCGCATCGGGAGTGAGCGGGACGGCAACGAGATTCACCACGGAGGCACGGAGACACAGGGCGGATTCACGCGGTCGTCGCAGCAACCTCGTCAGCCGGTGGATGCACATCGTCCGGCACCCGGCGAAGGCGCACGGCGGTGTCGACCCCCTTGGGGCCGCGGATCTCGAACGTCGGCAGGGAGGACGCGACGTCGAACAGCTTTCCCTTGTAGGACAGACCGGCCGCCTTGAGCGCGGCACCGAACGTGGACAGCGGGACCCACCCGTCGCTGTCCGCGATGCACTGGCGCAGCACGGCCACAAAGGGACATTCATCGGTTTGTGGTTTGACGCCCGTTGCCGACACCGGAACGATGTCCCCCGGCGGTGCCGCCAGCAGGCACAGGTCGGCGAACTGCGCAAGGCGGCGGCCATAGGTGCCGCCGACCGCCGGTATGATGACGCTGACCGTGGCGCCGGATTCGCGTAGCGCCTTGACCGTTGCGGCCAAGCCGTCGTCACCGGTCACCAGGACAAAATGACTCACCAAGCCGGACTCGCGAATGCGCCCCGCATCGAACGCCAGCAGGAAGTCGGCGGCATTCGGGCCACGCGCGGCGGCACCGGCGTCGACAACGTCGATGCCGTCGATGTGACTCCATCCGCTCATTTCGCCGCAGGCGTAGGCCCGGACCAGACTTGGGCGGCCAAGGCGGTGCACCAGTCTTTCCACCACCGGCCACAGGAACCTCGGGACATTCTCCGCATCGATGAGCACGGCAAGGGATGGAGCCGGCGTCCCGGTGCCGGCATTGGCTGAATCCTGCGCGATCATGGGCATTCCGGCGGTTCTTTCGTCCAGCATCGGCTTGACAGCATACAGGGTCGAAAAGAACGTTTCACCGTCCCGACGCCGCTTCAAAAAGCCCCGGCATGATGCGAGGCGTCTCCGGCACCCCTTCGCCCCCTCCCCTCCGGGGAGACGGGCTTTGCGCCGAACCCAAAAACCGTTCCGGGCCGGCGGAGTGGCGTCAGACGCTCTTGACGCAGGCGCCCACATGGGTGAAGGCGAAGCGCGCGTCGATGGAAACCGGGGGAAAGGGGTGACCGTGGCCGGCGTGCGCGCTGTCGTGCACCAGACAGCAATCCTCGATCAGCGGCCAGATGAAGCGGCCGAGGAAACGTTGATCCTGCAAACGGCCGCCATCGGAACGCGCGACCGCGCGCACCAGGGGAGCCATGGGCGGAAGGACGCCCGCGCGCCCGCCCCACATGCCGGCCAACATCAGGTCGGTGTGCATGATGTGATCGCGCATGACGTGAAAGGGCAGGCCCGACGCGATCCAGTCGTCCACCGCCGCCTTTTCCCGGCTGTTCAGGCGGGAGTCGGCGTCCCGGCACAGAAAGTGGCTGACCGTCGGGTCGTCGGACGCCAGGAAGCGCCAGAACAACCCTTGCGTCGGTCCGCTGCCGGGTTCCATGCGGACCAGTTCCGCGCCAGCACCGGCCAGATCGCCCAGGACGGACGCCGGCACGGAGTCATCGTGATAAACGCGGCAGGTCCAGCCGGCATAGAACTCCGCCGCAAGACGAACATTCTCCAACGCACCTTGCGTGTAGAGGGGAACGCTGCCCCACAGGCTGAAGCTGATGATCCGCCGTGTGCGGCCTTCCGAGGGCTGGGCGGGCAGAGGTGACGCCGGTCCATCCTGCCGGCCCTGCCGTGCATCGCTCGCCTTCTGGGACAGGATGGCGTCGGCCTCGCGCGTTGCGTCTTCGTGCCGGTCGCAATGGAACAGCGTCGCCACGAGATACTCGCGCGCGTCCATGTGATCGGGTTTCAGGACGCAGGCACGCCGGAAGGCGATGGCGGCCTCTTCCATCCGTCCGGCGTTGCAGACCGCGACACCGAGATTGTAGAGGATCATGTGGGAGGACGGGGACAGCACGAACGCGGCACGGTACGCCGCGGCAGCCGCGCCCCAGGCCCCCTGGTCGAAACGCGCGTCGGCCAGCCCGGTGACACTGCGGGGATCGTCCGGACACAGGCGCGAGGCTTCCGCAAACGCGGCCTCGGCACCGGCCGGGTCCTTCGATTCCAGGCAGCGGGTTCCGCGGTCGCGGAGAAGATCGACCAGGGCATCGGCCGCGTGCCGCGCGCCATGGGCGCATGCCTGCCGGTAGGCGTCGATGGCCGCGTCGGCACGGCCGGCCGCGCGCAGCAGGTTGCCATGATTGATGTGAAATTCCGCGGAGTCCGGGCGCCGGGCGATGGCTTTGGCGACGCGGGCGAGTCCGTCATGCAGGCGCCCCGTCTGGCCCAGCAGAATGCCCGACAGGTGAAGAGCGTCCGGATGCTCGGGATCGGCGTCCAGAATCCGGTCGTAGAGGGTTTCCGCTTCGTCCAGGCGTCCGGCGGCATGCAAGTCGAAGGCCAGGAGAATTGCTTCAGATACGGTCGCCATCGCTGATACATAGCCGAAGGCGGGAACCGCTTCAAACGATGCAAACGACGCCCCGGGACTCACCGCCAGGGCGGGGGACCGCGGGAGAAGGACTCCTCAAGGAAGTCGAGGAAGACACGCACCCGCGGGCTGAGGTGGCGGCGGTTCTGGTAGACGGCGTAGATCGGTTCCTCCGTGTCGTCCTGCTGGTCGGGAAACAACGGGACCAGACGCCCGTCGGCGAGATCCTCGCTGATGTGGAACTCGGCCAGACGGACGATGCCCATGCCGGCCCGCGCCAGCGCCAGAAGCATGTCCCCCTGGTTTGCGGCGATGCGCCCCCTGGCCTTCACGCGGCTCGGCTGCCCGTTCCCGGTCGTGAAGGGCCAGGCGTTCCAGTGCGTGCTCATGGAGAAGTTGAGGCACTCGTGGTTTGCGAGATCGACCGCGCTCGCCGGAGTGCCGTGCGCCTCCAGATACCGGGGCGACGCGCAGATGATCCAGCGGCTGCTGGCGATCCGGCGCGAGATGAGGGATGAGTCGGTCAGCTCCCCGCTGCGGATCGCGACATCGACGTTCCCGTCCAGCAGACCAACCCCTTCGTTGCTCAGCAGGAATTCCACCTGCAGCCGCGGATGGCGGCGCAGGAACTCCGGCATCAGAGGGGCAAGCTGGTAGCGCGCGAAGGTCGGGACGGAGCGGATCCGCAGGATGCCCGTCGGCGTGCCGGCGCCTAGGCTGACCGCCTCCGCCTCGTCCACGGCCTCCAGCGCGCGCAGGGCGCCCGCGTAGAAGTTTTCCCCCTCCGCCGTCAGGAAGACCTGGCGCGACGAGCGCTGGAACAGGCGCACGCCCAGCCGCGCCTCCAGGCGGGCGATCAGCTTGCTGATGGCCGACGGGGTCAGCGACAGCGTGCGGCTGGCCGCGGAGAAGCCGCCATCCTCGGCCACCCGCACGAAAACCCGCATTTCCTCGAAACGATCCATGCCCACCTGTGAACGGCTGTCATAGCTATATGGAAAATGCCGCCATCGTTGCCGCGCGTTCAATCGTTTTAAGCTGCGCCGGAAACGTATGGAGGAGTGAATGTCCGTAGCATCCATTGTCTCCGCCGAAACGGCGGCGCCCGACCGGAGCAAGATTCCCTACCAGCTTCCGCAGCCGACCGGGATGGTTCCCGACGTGTACATGGGCCAAGCGCTGGACCTGGACGGGGACGAGGAATCCTGGGTCCCGCAGGCGGAGGGCGTGTGGTTCAAGCCGCTGGTCCTCAGCGTCAGCCAGGGTTTCTACGTCAATATCCTGCGCGTCCGTTCCTCCGGCATCCTGTCGCGCCACCGGCACACCGGCCCGGTCCACGCCTTCACCCTGCGCGGATCCTGGCATTATCTGGAGCACGACTGGGTCGCCAAGGCCGGCGACTACGCCTTCGAGCCGCCGGGCGAGACCCACACGCTGGTCGTGCCGGACAACGTGGAGGAAATGGCCACGCTGTTCCACGTCACCGGCGGCTACACCTACGTCGATCCCTACGGCAAGGCGCTGGGCTACGAGGACGTCTTCACGAAGCTTGAGAACGTCCGCCGCCACTACGAACGCATCGGCCGCGGCGCCGATTACGCGAACCGGTTCGTGCGCTGAGGGAGGCCTCCATGTCCGAAGGAGTGGAGCGGCCGAGCCACGCCGGCCGGATCGTCCTGGTCACCGGCGCGGGCCAGGGCATCGGCGCGGCCATCGCCCGCGCCTTCGGGCGCCGGGGGGCCGCGGTGGGCGTGCTCGACATGTCCGGGGCGAACGCCGAAGCGGTGGCCGCGGACATCCGCAGCGAAGGCGGGCGTGCCGCCGGAGCCGCCGCGGACGTCGCCGACTACGCCGCGCTGGAGGAGGCCTGCCGCGGCCTTCATGGCAAGCTGGGCGGTGCGTTTGACACGCTGGTGAACAACGCCGGCATCTCGCCCAAGCATGAGGGGCGCGCCCACAAGGTGTGGGAGATGGCGCCGGAGGAATGGGGGCGCGTGGTCGGGGTCAACCTCACGGGCTGCTTCAACACCGTGCGCCTGCTCAGCCCCGCGATGCGCCAGGCCCGCAAGGGGGCCATCGTCAACATGTCGTCGGTCGCCGGGCAGGCGTACATGGACATCGTCGGCGTGCATTACGCGACGACCAAGGCCGCCCTGATCGGCTTCACCCGGCATCTGGCCGGCGAACTCGGCCCCGACAACGTGCGCGTGAACGCGGTCGGTCCCGGCCGCATCGAGACGCCGATGGTGCAGGCCATCGGCGACGCGGCCAACCGCCGCTGGATCGACCAGACGCCCATGGGCCGCCTCGGCCGCCCCGAAGAGGTGGCGGATCTCGTCCTGTACCTGACGTCCGACGAGGCGAGCTTCGTCACCGGCCAGATCTGCGACGTCGCGGGCGGGCTGCTGATGACCTGATGCCCACGGCCGACACGCTCGGCCGGTGAAGGACGGAGGGCCGGGCTTCCGGCCTTTCGCAACAAGGGAGGGAGACAATGACAAACGGCAACGCGGCAAGCGGCACGGCCGTGCCGAAACTGCGCTGGAAAATCGGCGCGCTGCTCGCAATCGGCATCCTCGTCAACTACATCGACCGCATCAACCTGTCGGTCGCCGCCCCGCACCTGCAGGAGGAGTTCGGGCTGACCAGCGTTCAGCTCGGCTGGCTGTTCAGCAGCTTCTTCTGGCTTTATGCCTTCCTGCAAATCCCCAGCGGCCTGATCCTGGACCGGTTCGGCGTGGCCACCACCATGCGGGTCAGCAGCTTTCTCTGGGCCATCTCATCCGCGCTGATGCTGTTTGCGGGCGGCTTCGGCGGCCTGCTGGCCGCCCGCATCCTGCTGGGGGTGGCGGAGGCTCCGGGCTATCCCGCCAGTTCGAAGGCGACCGGCTATTGGTTCCCGCGCGGCGAGCGGGGCTTCTCAACGGCGATGTTCGACGCGGCCTCGCGCTTTTCGAACGTGATCGGGGTGCCGTTCGTCGCCTTCTTCGCGGTCAGCTTCGGCTGGCGTTCCGCCTTCGTGGCGACCGCGGTGCTGAGCCTCGTCTATTTCGTGGCCTTTTTGGTCTGGTATCGCGACCCCAGCCGCCACGCGAAGCTGGACCGGCGCGAGCACCGCTACATCCTGGAGGGCGGCGCCCAGCCGGAGGGCCGGAGCGCGCAGGGCGGCGGCGTGGCCATGCTGACCTACCTGCTGAAGCGGCGCAAGGTGTGGGGCGTCTCGCTCGGCTTCGCCGCGTACGGCTACGTCTTCTACCTGTTCCTGACGTGGTTGCCGAACTACCTCGTGCAGGAACTCCACATCAGCATCATCAAGTCGGCGGGCTACGCGGCCATTCCGTGGCTCTGCGCGACCATCGCGGAACTCATCGTCGGCGGCTGGCTCGTCGACTGGCTGATCCGGCGCGGCGGGAACGAGGTGCGGGTCCGCAAGACCGTGCTCGTCGTCGGGCTGCTGATCGGGCTCAGCATCATCGGCGCGGTGTTCACCCGCGATCCGGTCTGGGCCATCTTCTGGATCTCGGTCTCGCTCAGCGGCCTGTCCTGCGCCGCCCCGGTCTGCTGGACGCTGCCCTCCCTCGTCGCCCCGGCGGGCGCCGGCGGCACGGTGAGCGGCATCACCAACTTCTTCAACAACATGTCCGGCATCGCGGCCCCCGTCATCACCGGCTACATCGTCGCCGGCACGGGGTCCTTCGCAGCGGCCTTCGCCGTTGCCGGCGTGGCCCTGCTGCTCGGCATCCTGTCCTTCACGATCCTGTTGGGTTCCCTGGAGCCCATCCCGAATCCGCCGTCCGCCGGCACCGGCGGCATGGCCGGAGGCGTGTCCAAAGCCGTGGCGGAGCCGGCGGCGCCCTGACCTTCCGCACTCATCGGCCCGCACTCATCGGCCCGCACTCATCGGCTGCCCTTCAGTGGCAGTCGATGCCGCGCGCTCGGGACCGTCCCTATGCCCGTTCGCCTCACCGGCCGTTTTGCGCCGACGTCATTTGGCCAGGAACGTCAGGTAAGGAAAATTCTCGAACTCGAACCAGACGACGGCGGGCGGCGTTCCGGACCTGTCGAGCCTTTCATAGACGCAGTACGGCGCCGCCTGATCCAGCCCCCAATAGGCCCGCTGCCCGTCGAAGTGCCAGCCGATGTAGGCCACGACCCGATCGAGGAAAGCGGCGGCCTTCGCCGTACAGTTGAAGGCCATGAAGCCGGCCAGGAAATCGCGCGTTGGCCCGCGGTCGCGACCGTCCTTCATGATGGCGATGTCCCAGGATTGCCAGGCCCGCATCGCGGCGCCGGGATCGTCCAGGAACAGGGAATCGACATCCACCTGGATGACCGGTCCCTTCCCCTGCCGGATCAGGTCCTGCGCCACGACGAAGCGTGCGGACGCGAAGTAGGTCAGGCGCGCGGGGTCGGACAGATGGCTCAGATCCGCAACTTCGCACGAAAAGGACAGTCTGGCGCCGGAGGTTTCGCTCCGCCGCGTCAGCGCATCCAAAGTTTCTTCGGACGGGTTGACGACATGGACGTGCAGGACGCAGGCCCCCGCACGCTCAAGGAACGACGCCACGAAGTCTGAACCGAAGCGCCGCCAATACACGTCATCGCAGCCCACCAGCACGATGGGCCGACCATCACTCGCGGGCGGCACAAGCGTCCGGCGTGCCGCCGATCCGAATTGGCGCGAGACAAACCCATCCAGCCGATCGTGAAACCGCGCATCGCTGTGGACAAGGGACCAGACCAGCAATTCGAAATCGCTCGCCACCTCATCCGGGGAAAAGAACCGAGCGTGCTTGCGGAAGAAGCGGTGCGCCACGTCCAGCTTCTTCTTGCGGTAAAGATCGTAGCAGACAACCGCCAACGCCGTCGTGTGACGCGGGTTTTCCTTCAGCACGAGCCGCGCGAATTGCGCGATGCCGGCCAGGGTCGCATTGTCGAGAACGCCATTTTGCAGCGCAAGAATGGTGGTGCCGAACGTGTTCTTCAGGGCTTCGGCGTGGCCGCCCTGCGCGGCCTCCAGGAAACGCGCGATCGCCTCGCGCATTTTGGCCGGGTCGACCGCGTGGCGGCTGTTGCCCGGATTGGCCGTCAGCAGCCCGCTGGTGGACAGCTTGCAGACGCCCAGCCTGTAGAGGTGGGCGGAGCGGTTCGGATGGTCGTCTCCGAACCGCTCGTAAACCGCTTCCGCATCCGCCGCCCTTCCCTGGGACAGCAAGCAGTCGCCAAGCCGAAGGAGAAGGGCTTCCTGATCCGGCGCAAGCCGAACGGCACGCTGAAGCGCGACGGTGGCGGCGTCGGCCCGGTTGGCATCCAGCAACGCAGCGCCCAGGTTGCCGAGCGCCTTGGCCCCGGCCGGGTCGAGCATGACGGCGCGCCGGTGACAGTCCACCGCGCGCCCGGCTTGCCCCTTCGCCCGCCACGCGGAGCCGAGGTTGTCGTGGTAGGCGGCGCAGGACGGGTCGCGGTCGATGGCCGTTCCAATCAGGTCGACCGCCCGCCCAGGGTCGCCGGCCTGAAGATGAAGCACGCCGAGTAGATGCCAGGCATCGGCCACCGATGGATCCGCGTCCAGTATTTGACCGTAAATGTCGGCGGCTTCCTGAAAGCGGTGGCTCTGATGCAAACCGACGGCGATCCGCAAGGCTTCAGGAATGGTGGTCATCAACAAGCGGCTCCGCAGCACAACAACGCGCGCCTGACCGCATCGCCGTGCGGCGGCGGGGTGTTTCCCGCGCCTTGAATACACCAATCCGTTGCAACGGGCTTGTGCCTTTTCGGATCACTGGCAGGTCGGCGGTTTCGGGGGCTCTTGGAAGGCGGATGCCGGCCATGCTGAGCGCCCCGGCATCGAATGAGACCGCCGCCGACCTGGGAGCCCTCCACAGAATGGAACGGCCTGGGCCTGCCATGCGCGGGGAGCAATGGTCACAGACTCACCCATTCAGGAATCGGTCGGAATGTGCAATCTTGCCGTCCTTCTAACCCGACCGATCGTCATCGAAAGTGGGCGGCACTGTGCGTTGCAGAAAATCCATCGCGGCAGCGGTTATCCTCTCAGGCATTCTCGCCGCGTGCGCCAGTGATCCGTCATCGTCCTCGCGCGATGTGAACATGGACGCCCACATCGCGGAAGCGTCGCGGCGATTCGGCATGCCGGAGCAGTGGATCCGCGAGGTCATCCGGCAGGAGAGCGGCGGGCGCACGATGATGAACGGCAAGCC
>Ga0065721_10004437_pt1 | contig 27913 bp, 31 predicted proteins | sample Mesricmetagenome_FD_59108 | JGI IMG/M metagenome (GOLD analysis project Ga0065721, IMG submission 59108) | Mesophilic microbial community from rice straw/compost enrichment Sample: eDNA_1 v2 (version 2) | ecosystem: Engineered > Solid waste > Grass > Composting > Bioreactor | place: USA: Davis... | reverse complement strand
CGGCTCGCGTATGGGCAGTGTGCGCGCCTGTTTACAGGCTATGCTCAATTGCGCCGAGGAGTCGAAGGAGCTGCTGTCATCGGACACGCTGCGGGTGATCAACGATATCCGCGATGTCATGACCGGCCTCGACGCCGCCCTGGAGGGCGGCCTGATGTCGGCTCCAGAAGAGGCGCTGGACCCGCTGGTGACGGCGCTGATGGCGCTGTCCGGACTCAGTCAGGAGAGCATGATTCGCGGCGTCGGCTGGCGCTTTATGGAAATCGGCCGGCGCCTGGAGCGCGGNCTGCAAATCATTACCTTGATTCGCGCCCTGCTGGTGCGCGAACTNGCGGACGGNGAACAGGCGACGGTGCTGCTNGCCATGTTGCAGGTGCTGGAAGTGCTGATCACCTACCGTCGCCGCTANCGCGCCCGCATGGATATTGCCCAGGGGCTGGAGCTGACCTTGATCGACGCCAGCAATCCGCGCTCGTTGATCTACCAGTTCGAGCAGCTGCAGGCACATATCGCCAATCTACCGGAAGTGGGTATTTCCAGCCGCGAACTGCAGGCGGAGCAGCGCGCGCTGCTGGAAGCCAATACCACCTTGCGGCTGAGCCATCTGGTGGACCTGGCTCGACCTGGCGACGACAGCGGTCGGCGCGATGAACTCGATCAGGTGCTCAGCCGTCTTTACCACCTGCTCACCAGCATAGGTAACGTTATGAGCGACAAATACTTCGACCATAGGGTCGGGCCGCAACAATTGGTGCGCGCTGTTTGGGAGGGTTGATGCGCTATCAGATTACCCATGTCACCGATTATCGTTACAGCATTCACGTGGGCCGCTGCTACAACCTCGCCCACATGGTGCCGCGGGACACCGGCCGGCAGATCTGCACCCGCAGCCAGATCCGCGTCAATCCGAGCCCGGCGAGCACTCATAAACACCAGGATTATTTCGGCAATCAGGCCTTCTTCTTCGCCATCCAGAAAAATCACGATCACTTGAGCATCACCGCCGAAAGCGAGGTGGAAATGCAGGAGCAGAGCTGGTCGCCGGGATTGGCTTTGGGCATGACCTGCGGTGAAGTACTGGCGCGGTTGCGCTCGAGCACCGATGCGGAGAGCCTGCTGGCGCGGGAGTATGTGCTGGACTCGCCGATGATCCGCTCCTTTGCCGCGCTGCGCGATTACGCGGCCCCTTCACTGCGCCCCGAGCGGCCGTTTCTGGAAGCCGTGCAGGATCTGAACGAACGTATCTACCGCGATTTCACCTACGACCCAGGCTTCACCACCGTAGCGACGCCGCTGCAGGAAGTGCTGGTGCACAAACGCGGGGTCTGTCAGGACTTCGCCCATTTCGCCATCGGCTGCCTGCGCGCCTCGGGTTTTGCCGCGCGCTATGTCTCCGGTTATCTCGAAACCCTGCCGCCTCCCGGCCAGGAAAAACTGGTCGGCGCCGACGCCACCCACGCTTGGTTTGCGGTCTATTCGCCGGAGGAGGGCTGGTTCGAATTCGATCCCACCAACGACAAGATCGCCGGCGAACAGCACATAGTCACGGCCTGGGGGCGGGATTATTCCGATGTGACGCCCCTGCGCGGAGTGATTTTTGGCGGCGGCGACAAACACGATCTCAGCGTCGCGGTGACGGTGCGGCGGCTGGCTTTGAACGGCTTTGTTTAGGTGTGATAGATGATTGCCTGATTGCGGCCGGCGCGTTTGGCGTTGTAGAGGCCGCGATCGGCGGTGTCGATCCACATGGTGGGGTCGCTGATCTTGGGGGTGAGTTCGGCGATGCCGAGGCTGACGGTGAAGTTGATGATGTGCTGCTCGTAGGGCACGGATGACGCTTCGATCCTGGTGCGCAATCGCTCCGCCACCACCTGGGCGCCGGCCGCGTCCGTGTCCACCAGAATCACCACAAACTCTTCGCCACCGTAGCGGCCGGCCACATCGCTCTCGCGCAAACCCTCTTTCAATATTGCCGCCGTGCGCCGGATGACTTCGTCGCCGGCGGTGTGGCCGTAGCTGTCGTTGATGTCCTTGAAGTGATCAATATCCAACATGATCAGCGAGCAGGCGTGGTGATAACGCTGAAAACGCTTGAATTCGAGGCGTAGAGACTGCTCCCAGGTTTTGCGGTTGAGCAGACCGGTAAGACCGTCGGTGCGACTGATATGGCGCAGCTGGGCATTGGCTTGTTGCAGCTGCAGACGGTTGATCGCCACTTCCGTCACGTCGTAGATGATCAGACAGATATGGTTGACCTCGCCGGTGGCGTCGGTGAGCGGCAGCATCGTGCAGTTCTGATACATGAACTCGGCAGCGCCGGTGACCGGGCGATAGTTCTTGAAGCGGAACAGATAGGGGCGCTGCTCCCAGGTGGTAAAAGCGGCGTTGTGCAATACCGTCACCGCCTGCAATTTGCGGCGGAACCAGGCTTCGGGCAGTTCGGGGAAGAGGTCGAAGATGCACACGTCGAGGACTTCCGCGGAGGAGCGGGCGCTGTGGTTCTGCATAAAGCCGTTCCACAGTTTGACGTGCATGTGCAAATCGAGCACCACCAGGCCGACGTCGATGTTGTGCAGCACGTCCATCAACCAGTGGAACTCGTGGAGAAAGTCTTTGGGGCTTGAGGTCATGCTCACGTCAGCAGGTAGTCGAGTTTTTTACACAACAGGTCAATCGAGTCTTCTGTCAGGATCAGCAGAAGGTCGCAATTGACGTTGTATCCCTCCAATTTATAGTTGATTTCCGTTACCAACGCCTGCTGCCACGTGGCCTCTTTAGGGTTGAACAGCTCGTCCAGGCGTTGATGTTGGCCCAGCACCATGGGCGGGCCAAAGCTGAAGGTCATATCGATTTGCTCGGCAATGCCGCGCAGGCAAGCGCCGAACAGCACGTTGGTGGTGTCCATGAGCAGCTCGCGTTCGGCGTCGTGGTCCAGGTAGCCGTCGTATTTGAGCAGGCGGGCGAGGTCGGTGAAGCTGGTGTCGTTGAACAGCAGGATCGCCTCGCCGGCGATGCCGCCGCCGATAAACCCCTGGCAGACGCCGGAAACCGAGGCGGAATTGTCGATGGAGTGCAGCGCCATGGCGATGTCCGCCGGCGAGAGAATTTCGATGTGCGGGATGGAGAGCACCACAAAGGTATCGAGCAGACGCGCCAGGCGATCCGCCGCCTGACCCATGGCCACATTGGTCACTTCCTGCAGGCGGTCCCGATAGTCTTCACTCAGGTGTACGGTGGCGCTCATGCATCGGCCTGCAAGGGAAATTCGTAGGGTGTGTAATATCTATTCTAGTCGCCGGGCGCTAGAATGCCGGCCGAAATTCAAATTTGTTGTCCCGTAGAGCGGAGACAATATGCAGATTTCCGGGCCGCCTCATGACGCTTAACTTCACCCTCATCCCGGTTACCCACTATCAACAAAATTGCTCTCTTATCTGGTGCGCCACTACCCGTAAAGCTGCGGTGGTAGACCCGGGTGGCGACGTGTCGCTGTTGTTGCGGCGCATTGCCGAGCAGGACGTGACCGTGGAGCAGGTGCTGTTGACCCACGGCCATATGGACCACGCTGGCGGCGCACGCCACCTGGCGGATCAATTGCAGGTGCCCATAATCGGGCCGCATCCGGACGAGGCGTTCTGGCTCGATATGCTGCCGGAGCAGGCGCAGATGATGGGCTTTACGCCAGTGCCGCCGCTGCGGCCGGACCGCTGGCTGGCGGAGGGCGAGACGGTGATGGTGGGCGAGCAGACCCTGGAAGTCCTGCACTGCCCGGGTCATACCCCCGGCCATATCGTCTTTTTCCATCGCGCCAGCGCTACCGCCTGGGTGGGGGATGTGTTGTTTGCCGGCTCTATAGGACGTACGGATTTCCCGCGTGGCGATTTCGCAACACTGGTGCAGTCGATCCGCGGCAAGCTCTGGCCCTTGGGCGACCAGGTGCGCTTTATTCCCGGACATGGTCCCATGTCCACCATTGGCAAGGAGCGGCGCGACAACCCGTTCGTTGCCGACAAACGTTTCGGTTGAGGGCACATTTATGAGCGAAGATCTGAGTTTGAGCGAAGGTTTGAGCGACGATTTCGATCACAACTACGCATTGTTTATCGAAGAGGCGATGGCCACCGGCTGCGTCTGGGGGCTGGAGAGCGAGGAAGGTTTCGCGGTGTGCGCCTCGGTGGCCAATGAAGAGCAGGACGTGATGCCGCTCTGGTCTCAGCCGGAATATGCCCAGGCGCATGTGGAAGGCGAGTGGCAAGGCTATCAGGTGGTGCCCATCGCCCTGGAAGAATTGCTCGACGACTGGCTGCCCGGCATGCATGAAGACCTGACCCTGGTCGGCCCCAACTGGAACGCCGAGCTGCAGGGCGATGAGATCGAGCCGTTGGATCTGCTCGAGGATTTTGAAGAGAACCTTTAATGCCTCAGGAAAACCTCTAATGCCTCAGGAGGAGGGCGCCTCGACTGCGCTGGTGGTCGCGGGCGTTGGCGTTGCGGCGGGAATATCGAGCACCCGGTGCAGAGCGGAGGTGATATCGCTGATGCTTTCCTGCGGATCGCGCACATAGCGGATCCGCCGCTCCGGATCTACCACCACTATGCCGGGAGTGATGCGAATTTCATAACGCTGCGCCACATTTTCCGCCTGCAGCAGCACCGGTAGATTCACCCCGGTGCGGCGCAAAAACGCCACCGGATCATCGTCTTCCCACACATTCATCAAATAAAAAGTGATCGGGCGGTCGCCCTTGTTCGCGTCCAATTCCTTAAGCACTGGCAGCAAGCTTTTACAGTTTTTGCACCAGCTCGCCCAGAAGAACATCACCGTGGTTTTCCCGGCTTCCGCTTCTTCATAGAGCGAAACCGGCTTGCCGGAAGTGTCCGGCAATATCCAATTGGGCGCCAGCTCGCCCACGCCGTCTCCGGCCCTGCCTGAAATGGCCAAAGCACCGAATAAAAAGGCGAAGAGCAGACCTATCACTCTTTTTCGCATGGAATAAAGCACCTTGCCTTGCGGATCAGCGACTGGCGCTGCTGCATTTTGTGCAGCTCTGCGCCGACCGGGAAACTCGCCGAAAAAACGAAACTGTCCTTTTGATGAAGAACCCCCGCACGGGTTCACTGATAAACCGCAACTCTTTTGTTGATCATGAAAAAACTGTGATTTTGCGACGGACTACCGCGGAGTTTCCATGTCCCGGCCAAAAAAATGTCGATGTAACACGTTCATCATGTTGTGGCCGATGAAATGCTCCAGCTCCCCGAGCACAGCGAACTCCGGCGTCAGTGTTTCGTGCCGGTGAAGCAATTCAGTGCCGTTGGAGCAGATGACTTCGCAAGCCAGAACATAGGTGGGTTGACCGCCCTGGCGGAGCCGGGGATGGCGCCGCAATACGACGAAATTGTAGCCCTGATGCAGAAGCTGGGCGAGTTGCGGGTAAGACTGGTTGTCCTCATTGGAAAAGGCATATTCGCTGTCCCTGTACACCCTGCCACTGCGGATGTAGCTGGTCATAAACGCCCCCGTTTAATGGCCTTAATCAATCGATCGGAACCCGGCTGCAGCGGGTACAGCGGGAGTCAGCTGGTTTTTTGTTTTGTAACGGTTCGCTATATCTGGCGCCGAAACTAGTTTTTTTTGGATTAAAACAGGGTTCAGCTCGCCAGTGATGTGAGCGCTGTCCCAACCGGCTGATTTTTCGACAATTCTGTTGAGTGGTTAACAACCTTGTTTGAATGCCATTCAAATAAATGGCGCGCCACTCCAATGCAAATGATCCCTGCTAGCCAAACTCTGATCAGTCAGCCAGGGCAGGAGTGTTTGGGGAGTGCGCCGGTCGCCGAGGTGCTCGGCGGTAGTACTGGTTGAACAGAAGAATTGCCAGCAGCACTTCAGCAAAATCGCCGCCGTAATACATACGCTGGGCCGCGGTGCGGATATCGTCAATGCTGTGCGGGGTGTCACGGGGGAAGGTGTGGATGTACAACTGTTTGCTGAAAACCCCGTGGCTGGCCATAGCGAGTAACAGAATGGCGAGGCGGCTGTGCATGCGCAGACGCACCGGCGCCGGGTCCGGTCCCACCAAACTCCAGGCAAACAGGTAACCGGCGAGCAAAAAATGCAGATGGATAAAGTGATGCAAAACGGGCTGCTCAAGGGAGAGCCGGTACAGAGGTGTGAGATACAAAATAAACATGCCGCCGAAGTTCAGGCCAAAGGCGGTCATGGGATGACACCAGATGCGCAGTATCCGAGTGTGAAGTAGGCGCACACATATTTTCGCCTGCGCTTGCGGCAGGCTGCGCAGTAACAAACTGACCGGCGCCGCCATCACTAGAAACGTCGGCGCGAGCATTCCGATCAATAAATGCTGATTCATATGCGCAGTAAACCCGTGGGCGCCGTGTGCCGCGTGGGAAGGAAAAATTGCGTACAAAACTAGCAACATGCCGAAACAAAAACTGCCGCTGCGCCACCAACTCCAGCGCTTGCCGCGACGCTGTTGCCGCATCGCGCCAGCGAGATACAACAGCATCGGTATTGCACAGAGCAATATGGCAATGACCCCCTCAGTAGCCACGGCGTTTCCGCTTTAGCTTTAACAGTATCCAAATACCAATCAGCACCAAAATACTCGCGCCGGTATTCCAGGCAATGTCGTAGGGCAGCACATCCACGTTGTAGCGAATCTGATGCAGGCGCAACACCTTGTGATTGATCAAACCGTCGAATAATTGAAAGCCCCCGGCACCGACAAAAAAGCCGCCCCAGGCTGCGGTGGAATTCGCCAACTTTAAGCGGCGCTGTTCCAACAGCAGAAAAAATCCGCCGACCAGCAGCAATAATTCCAGTGCGTGTAATAACCCGTCGGAGAGCAGGCCGATGGTCGGTGTGGCCTGATCATAAAAGTGATGCCAAGCGAGCAATTGATGAAAAATAATTTCATCCACGGCCGCCATAACACCTATGCCGAGAAAAACTCCCGGGGTGACAGGATATTCGCGCAAATTCATATGAATAGGAAAAAGCGGATTTACCCGCAGGTAAATCCGCAATTGGTTTAACTTAACAGCGACATTTTGGCTTGGCCGCGTACGCTTTTCTCATACCAATCGCGCACTTCACGCAGATGCACATCTTCCTGCTGCAATGCGTGCTCAAATTGCTGAGCCATATCCGTCATGCCCATATCCTGCGCCAGCAGGATCAACAATTCCCAGGCGGCATTGTCGGCCAATTCGATGGCGAGCATGGCTTGCAGACATTGGCTGATGCTGGTGCGCGGATCGGTAATGACTTTCATCAAGCCAGAGGCTGCCACACCGGAGGCATCGGCGTCGGGTGTCTGCGCGGTAGGATCGGCGCCGAGCTTCTTCAAGCATTGCGTCAGCAGATCAAAATGCTCTTCCTCCTGCCGGCAGAACTGTTGCATCCTTTCAATTGGCAATTGCAAATCCGGCGTCAGCGCGTCGGCGGCATGAGTGCACTTGGCAATCAATTGTTGATAGATACGCACGCCGCTGCGCTCGTACGCCAAACGCTCACCCAATTTGTTGATGAAAACTTCCGGGTGGTGTCCGGTAGCCATTTTCATCGTGCTCTTGGCTGCGCCTTTAATCGTTCCCGGCAAAGGCACCGACCCCAGGGGATCGGCGTTTTCAAGAAAATAATTCTCGATGGCGGCTGGAGAGCTGCCGCCGTTGGTGACTTGGGGGATCCCCTCGTCAACATGCAACATTTCTTTACTGTGGATCGGCGACATATCCATGCCGGTCCGGTTCATGCCCAAATGCTGATCCATAATCAACACCTCTCTAATTTAAAAATTATTTATGCGGACTTTGACAATTCGGTGCCCGGATGCCAGCGATAATTGCGCGCTACCGCGTCGCTGGGTGAGCCGCTGGAATTGAGTTGTCCCCGATATTGCACGGATGCTGGACTGTCATCGCTTTTATCGACGTATTGTGTTCCGCGCGCGCGCAGGTCGATCTCCTCGCGCAGGGTTTTACGCACAAACTCGCGCTGGCTTTCAAAAGCGATGGGATCCGGCAACGTTTCCGGAAGAATTTCCGCGGGGTCGCGCCGTTCATATTTTTTGAACAAGTCCATTACTTTATTGAGATGGCCGAGTTCATAATCCAAAAATCTCTCCCAGATCGCCTTGATACGCGGATTGGTTTCGGCCTCCATGCAGCTGTAATAGTTGTAGGCTTCCGTTGCTTCATAAATCAGCCATTTTTCCAGCCATGTCTCGTTGGGATCGATAATTGAACCGTATTGCGTGACATGTTGTTCTTCAATGGAAGCAATTTCCGCGTAAAGCGCGCGTGCGACAGGATCGCTGAACGTCGGCCCGATATTCATGTAGTAATCGCGGGTCTGATACTCGCCGGAAAAAATGGTCAGCGCGTTCATTTTGGAAATAGGCGCTGCGGTTTTACGATCATAATGCTCGCGTAGATCGTCTTCCGGTGCGCGATGTTCTTCACTGGTTGGGCGCCCTGGCAAAATGTCGGTATAGCACTGCAAAATGTTATTAGCGTCTTTGCCTTCGACTCGATCCATCAACGCGGAATAGCGATACATATGATCGAAATCTTCCAGCAAACCGAAACGATAGGTTTGCGCGAGATAGGCATCGGGCTCCTGTTGCGCGATAGCGGCGGTCACTTCTATGGCGACCTGCTCATAGCCAATCGTGGTTTCCAAGGGCGAATGATCTGCGCCCAATAACCAGTTCACCATGGTTTGCTGGTGATGCTCTACACGGCGAATATCCGCGAGAGTACGGCGCAGCGCCGGATTGAATTGTCCGCACATATGCTGAAAACGATTCGCCTGCTGTTCAATACCATTAAGCAGAATCACGCGCACGCGAGTGAAGGCGTCATCATCCAGTTTGCTGAGCGGTTTGGGAGTCAACTCACGCCAGGTGAATTGTTGCCGTTCCAGAGGGGTTCCTCTGGCTTCGAACAGAGATATAGCCATACTGTCTCCTCACTCAAGAGTGGTTGGAGCAAGCGAGTTTGCAATGGCTGTACCGGGGCGTGATTATTTTCTTTAAATAGAGTTTTTGTGCATATTTTGCGCGTTTTGGTGCGCTTGTGGCGGGAAGAAATTACAAAAGGAATGTGTTAATGGGTTTGGGTGGGGTGCGGTAAAAGACCCGGCGGCATTGCTCCGCCGGGCTTTTTTTATTGCAGCTGCGTCAGCAGTTCTTCCGCAAGTTTTTTCAGGCGTTGCGCATTTTCCGGGCCCATGCGGAACAAAAGTTTTTCCACTGGGGCGCGCTGTTCCAGGTCCGCAGCGCTGAAACGATAGGTTACTGACGGGCGCGACAGCGCGGCATCCTGCGGCGGCATGGGCGCTTTGGTAATCCGCGTTAGCGCGCGTTTGGTGACTTGGCGAAAATCACCTTTTTTCACGCCCAACTCTTCATAAGCCTGTTCCAGCAGCGGGTAATAGCGCTCGTAGATTTGCACCAATCGCTCGGGACCAACCTGTTCGAGGCTGGCGAGATAAGGCGTATAGCGTTCGAAATTGGTTACATCAATTTGCCAATTCTCACCGCTGCTGTTGCTCGCTTTAAAGGGAATTTCCGGGTCATTAAAGGGGCGGTATTGGCTTACCAGCTTGCCTTCTTCCAGCGCATTCACCGCGCGCACAAATTTGCGGATCAGGTGTTCTTGAATCAGCCAGGATTGAAAACTCCCTTCCGAGGCTTCAAGCAGAAAGCTGATGACATCCGCGTCGCTGCGATCCAGGGGAGGCAGTTTTACCGGTGGTACCGGAACGGGAGCTGGTTCTTCCACTACGGGGCTCGTCACTGGGGTTTCGTCGCTGGCTGATGCGGCATCTTCCGGCTCGGAAACTTCTACTTGCGCAGGCGGCGGTAGCGTGGCCACTTCGGGCTCCGGCTTACCGCGTTGCAAAAACCAATAGACCGCACCGGCGATCACGGCCACGGCGACGATGATTAATAAAACAGGGCGGGACTTGTCACGCTGGTATTCGTTTTCACTCATATCACAGTCCAATTACGGCTGGTTGGGTTGGAGGCGGCGTATGCAGAGAGCGCCACCTCAAAAGACTTCAGGTCATATCCGCTGGAGATAGAGACTACCATGAGGGAAAAGTTTTTCGCTGCTGCACAATCCCCAAAGACCTGGTTACAGGCGCGCCAAGTTGTTGCGAAGCGCGTGCTCCTGGCGTGGACAATGTTCTGACGTATTGGTTTTGACTGAGGCGAATTTACTTAAGCTTCGCTCCGTTTTGGCAGGATGTAACAAGAGGATTCAGGCCAAGCTCTGATCTTCACGCAGAGCCTGCGGCACGCGCTCTTCCAACGCCGCCCGCTCCCGGTCGTGGGGCATATCGTCAATAAAGGCGACGGTAAATTCCTCTTTGAGGATGGAATAAACCGCGTGATCCACATAGCGGTCCGTCAGCCATTCCGCCTTGTGCAGCACCCCCTCGTAATAGAAACCCAGGCGTTCGGGCACTTTGCGGCTGGCGAGGTTCTCTGCGGCGCAGCGGATTTCGACTTTTTCGAGCTGGAGGTTCTGGAAGCCGTGCCGGCAGAGATGGCGCACCGCGTCCACCATGATGCCGTGGCCGGTGTACTCGGCGCCGAGCCAATAGCCGACAGTGGCTTTGCGCTCCGCCTGGTCCAGGTGATAGAAACCGACGCCACCGCAGACCTGCTGATCAACCACCACAACAAACTGCGGACCGCGCTCGGCCATCAGCTTGACAATGAATGCCTCAGTGTCCTGGGGGGAATGAATCCGCTTGAGCCAGGGCAGCCAAGGATAGAGATGGCTGCGGCTGGCGTGAATCAATTGAAACAACGGGTCGGCGTGGGCGACATCCAGAGAATCAAGCCAACCTTTTTGGGTGAAAATGCGCATATGTCACGTAAAGCTATTTTCTGCGTTTTAAGTGCCAAGTTTATACCAAGCCATACGCGGCTTTTAGAGCTATGCGGCCGCCCTTTAATGCGCTGTTGCGATTGAAGCATAGCCGGAAATAAACGGGACTGGCATCCGCTTGCTATAACTGGACGAGCAACATCCCGTTTTCTTGTGCTGAATCAATCTAAGGGCAAGATTGCCCCTTCGCAGGGCAAAACCCACAATCAATGCGTATGTCATGGCCCGGCTTGCATCCGTGCCCTGACTCCTGAAATTGCAAACCCGTGACAACACGGCGACGCAAAGCCAGTGCCCGGCGGCAACCGGGTCGTACGGTTTCCGAACGGGTCGAGCAGGTATTAACGTGGCGAGTACAGCTTCCAAACGTCAGATGGCATCAACCGGGCCAAAGCGAGGATCGGGCAAAATCCTCATGATCGGCGGCAGCATCGTGACCTTTGGCGTGCTTGTGGCGGTTTATCTGGGCTACCGCCATTATCAGGACGAACTGGACAAGCTTCTCATCGACTCCAATCGCGATTATTCCCGGGTCCCGTTCAGCATGGTGGATGCCACCGAATACTGTCAGCGCCGCACCCAGCGCCGCTACGGCTCCAGTCTGGCGCTCAGCTATATCGACGAACACTCCACCCGCATGGATCCCAAGACCGGGTTGTACAAAATCTTCATGTTTGCCCGCGTCGGCGATCTGCAGGACTACGACGAAGAGGCGATTCACTGCTTTGTCGATCCTGAGAGCCGGGTGCTCACCCATTACCGCACTATCAATCTGCGCAAAGCGTCGTTGATGTCCCGCGCGGCTCGTTTTTTTGGCATCTAAAGCCGTTATAGCGAAACGCTCCCTACATGACGACAACGGGCGCCTATACTCAGTTTGATCCTATAGCAGGCGGACACCTATGAGATGGCTGTTAGTGCTGGCGGGGCTATTGTTGGTAACGTTCGCCAGCGCAGACAGCGGCCGGGTTTACCTTTTAAGCAAGCGCCAGGTTCTCGAATCTAATCTGACCACTGTTGTGTTTTTCTACGACCGTGGCGTCACCACCATCGCCGATTGTGAGCGCGAGATCCAGCGCGGTGTGCGCGGTCAGTGGCGCTATTACACCCATAAGTTTCCCAAGCCCAAAGGCTATCTGGAGAAGTTGGATTACTACTGCGTGCAAACTCCGGCGGTCATAGATCCGTGGTACGAAAAAGCGCCTTACGACGCCGTCTATCAGATCGATATACGCACGCCGACCAGTCGGATCAAACGCATCGAGCCATATATCGAGTGTCTGCGCGACCTGCGCGAAAAGGTGCGCGACGAAACCCGACATTTCTTCTGCGCCAAAGTGAGTCAGGCGATCCGCTTTTGAGTCGCTTCAGTGCCTTTGTGGTCGAATTTACTCATATCCCGGTGAAAACTGTGCTCCACGCACGCATTAAGAGGTTTTGTGGCAGCGGAATTCATGGGAATCTCATGGCTTCGCCCTGATCCTTGGGCACTTGAGGTGCCATAAGCTTATGCTGATTGATGCCACAGTCTCTTTCCTGGAGTTGCGACGCCATGTTCACTGAACAAGTGTGCGCCGAACTGCGGCGCGAATTGCCCGGCTTTTCCCTGGAAGTGCCGTGCAATCCCGCCGGCACGGCCCTCGCAGATTCGGCGCAGATCTATCTGGAGTTCTACGGATTTTTGGAGGTGCTGAAGGACTCGGAGGTGGACTACTACTGGGGCTACCGCACCAGTCCCTGTCGCGGCAAAGATCTGCGTATCGCCACCCACTACTGGCGCCTGCGCGAGTCCAAGGGCACGGTGTTTATCCTGCACGGGTTGTTCGACCATGTCGGCTTGTTTCAGAGCTTGATTGGCTATCTGCTGAGCCAGCAGTTTTCTGTGGTCGCCGTAGACCTGCCGGGGCACGGCCTCAGCGACGGCGAGGCGACGGTGATCCGCTCCTATTTCGACTACGCCGAAGTCCTTGCGGACACCTATCAATTCTTTCGCGAGCAGCTGCCGGAAGGTCCCTTCTACGGCGTCGGCCAGAGCACTGGCGCGGCGGTGCTGATGGCCTTTTGCTTCAGTCGTGCCAGCCGCGGCGAGGCCGCGCCTTTTGACCGTCTGGCTTTTCTTGCCCCCTTGGTGCGACCGCGGCAGTGGGGCTGGGGGCGGCTGGCGTATCGCTGGGTAGGCGGCTATCTCAAACGCCTGAGCCGGGATCTCTCCATACCCAATTCCCACGATGCCGAATTCCACAGTTTTCTGCGTTATTACGACCCCTTGCAGGCCAAACATCTGTCGGTGGATTGGGTGGGGGCGCTGCATGAGTGGGTGGAGGGATTTCCGGCGCAACCGAATCTGGTCACGCCGCTGCTGATCGTTCAGGGAACCGCGGACCGGGTGGTGGATTGGCGCTACAACGTGCCCGCCATCCTCAGTCATTTTCCCAATAACCAGGTGAATTACATCGAAGGCGCCATGCACCACCTCGCCAACGAGGCGGATACTTGGCGTAAAGCGGTGTTTGCCGGTGTTGGCCAATTCCTGCGGCAGCGCGGTCACGCTGCCAGATAATCAGGTAGCGGAAGCTTCCAGGCGCGGCAGCAGCGCCGCCAGTTCATCGGGGAAAAACGGGCGGCCGCGCTCGTTCACCGCCGCCCATTGCACCTTGCCGTTGAGAATCAGTCGGCCGTCGGCGCGATAGATGTCCTGGATGAACTCGCCGCGGATCTTGCCCACCCGGCCGATATTCAGTCCCACCCAGAACTGATCGCCGCTGCGCAACGGCCAGCGGTAATCCAGCTCAACCCGTGTCACCACCAGATTAATGCCTTTGCGCGCCAGCTCGGCGAAGTCGAGATTGTGGCTGAGCAGGTATTCGTGACGGGTGTGCTCCAGGTAGTTCTGGTAGACGGCGTTATTGACGATGCCCTGCAGGTCGCACTCGTAATCCCGCACTTTAAAGTCGAGGCGAAACGCGTAGTCCATCAGAACAACACCCGGCAGCGAATGGTGGCGGGAATGGCTTTCAGCTGCTCAAGTGCCAGTTCGCTGTAGCCGGAATCCAGATCGATCACCACATAACCCACCTTGTCCTTGGTCTGCAGGTACTGGCCGGCGATGTTGATGTTGTTATCGGAGAAGATCTGGTTGATGGCCATCAGCACACCCGGCACGTTCTGATGCACGTGCAGCAGACGGTGCACACCTTTGTGGGTGGGCAGGGCGACTTCGGGGAAATTGACCGAGCCGATGGTGGTGCCGTTGTCCGAATATTTGATGAACTTGTCCGCCACTTCGACGCCGATATTTTCCTGCGCCTCCATGGTGGAGCCGCCGATGTGCGGGGTCAGGATGGTGTTGTCGAACGGGCGCAGCGGGCTGACGAATTCCTCGTCATTGCCTTTGGGCTCCACCGGGAACACGTCGATAGCGGCGCCGGCGAGATGTTTGTCGCCGAGGGCGCGCGCCAGGGCATCTATGTCCACCACTGTGCCGCGGGAGGCGTTGATCAGGATCGCGCCTTTTTTCATTGCGCGAATTTCTTTCTCACCGATCATGTCCTTGGTGCTGGCCAGCTCCGGCACGTGCAGGCTGACGATATCGGCTTGTTTGAGCAGGTCTTCCAGGGTGCTGCATTGGCTGGCGTTGCCCATGGGCAGTTTGCTGATCACGTCGTAAAACACCACGCGCATCCCCAGGCTCTCCGCTAGTACGCTCACCTGGGTGCCAATGGCGCCGTAGCCGACCAGACCGAGGGTTTTGCCACGGATTTCATAGGAGCCGGCGGCGGATTTGATCCACTCACCGCGGTGACAGGCGGCGTTTTTCGCCGGAATGTCGCGCAACAGCAGAATCGCCTCGGCGATCACCAGTTCGGCGACGCTGCGGGTATTGGAATAGGGCGCGTTGAACACCACGACGCCGTGTTCCTGTGCTGCTTTCAAATCCACCTGATTGGTGCCAATGCAGAAGCAGCCGACGGCGATCAGCTTGTGGCAGTTGGCGAACACGCGGGCGGTGAGCTGGGTGCGCGAGCGGATGCCGATAAAGTGGGCATCCTTGACGCGCTCGATCAGTTCGTCTTCCGCCAGGGCGGTTTTCAGGTAATCAATATTGGTGTAGCCCGCCGCGTTGAGGCTGGCGACGGCGGAGGGGTGGACGCCCTCCAGCAACACGAATTTGATCTTGTCTTTGTCCAGGGAGATTTTCGCAGTCATGGAGATCGGCACCGGATCAGAGGCGCGTGTGCGCAGTCACAAAAAGGGGCGCAAATTCTAGCACAGGGCGCCTGTTTATTGAGCGCCAGGGCGCTTGATGACCTGGACGCCGTTGTCGGTTCCCAGGAGCAGGATGTCGGCGCGGCGCACGGCAAAAAGGCCGTTGGTGACCACCCCGACGATTTGGTTAATACGGACTTCTAGGGCTTCCGGATCTTCAATCTGCAAATCGTGCACATCGAGGATATGGCAGCCGTTGTCGGTCAACACGCCGCTGCGGTACACCGGCCGGCCGCCCAATTTGACCAGTTCCCGCGCCACATAAGAACGCGCCAGTGGAATCACCTCCACCGGCAACGGAAATTTGCCCAGTACCGCCACTTGTTTGCTCTGGTCGGCGATGCAGATGAATGTCTGCGCCGCAGCAGCGACAATTTTTTCCTGGGTCAGCGCAGCGCCGCCGCCTTTGATCAGCGCCAGCTCCGGGTCCGCCTCGTCGGCGCCGTCGATATAAAAACCGATCTCGCCCACGTCGTTCAGGTCGCGCACTTCGATACCGTGGCCGCGCAGGCGTTCGGTGGAGGCTTTGGAGCTGGCGACGGCGGCGGCAAAACGGTCTTTGTGTTGCGCCAGCAGATCAATAAAAAAATTGGCGGTGGAGCCGGTGCCTATGCCAAGCACGGACGTTGAATTGAGATGCGGTAAAACCCAGTCGAGAGCTGCCTGGGCGACAGCCTGTTTCAATTGGTTCTGGTTCATAGATGTGTGTAGGGGCGGGAAAAGGTCGGCATTGTAGCGGTTTTGTCGCAACGGTGCGCCATGACTTCCGCGCTGCCTTCCTTTACCATTGCACGCCTTCGCTGCCACTCAATTCCGGTCTCCCCATGTCTCACAGTTACATCAAGCGGATTCTCGACGCACGTATATACGATCTCGCGGTGGAAACTCCTCTCGACGAGGCGCCGCTCATTAGCGCGCGCACGGAAAACAATGTGCTACTCAAGCGCGAAGATCTGCAGCCGGTGTTCTCCTTCAAAGTGCGCGGCGCCTATAACAAGCTGCTGCAGCTGACGCCGGAGGAAACCGCCCGGGGTGTAATCGCCGCTTCCGCAGGCAACCACGCCCAGGGGCTGGCGCTGTCTGCCAAACATCTGGGGGTGAATGCCATTATCGTGATGCCGCGCACCACACCCTCCATCAAAGTGGATGCGGTGCGGCGCCACGGCGCCAAAGTGGTATTGCAGGGAGATACCTACGACGAAGCTTCCGCCTATGCCAAAAATCTGGTGGCGGAGAAAGGCATGATTTATATCCCGCCTTACGACGATCCGGATGTGATCGCCGGCCAGGGCACGGTGGCTATGGAATTGCTGCGCCAGCATCCGGCCCATATAGATGCGGTATTTATCCCGGTGGGCGGCGGCGGCCTGTGTGCCGGCATGGCGGCTTACATCAAATTCGTGCGGCCGCAGACGAAAGTGTTCGCGGTGGAGCCGGAGGACGCGGCGTGCCTGAAAGCCGCTATGGATAAAAAGCGCCGGGTGGTGCTGCCAGAGGTGGGCATCTTCGCCGACGGCGTGGCGGTGGCGCAGATCGGTGAGGAAACCTACAGGGTTATCAAGGACACCATCGACGGCGTGATTACCGTCAGCACCGACGAAATCTGCGCGGCCATCAAGGATATTTTTGAAGATACCCGCTCCATCGCCGAACCCGCCGGCGCCTGCGCTCTGGCTGGCTTAAAGAAATATACTGAGACAGAGGAAATCCAGGGGCAGACCTTGGTGGCGGTGCACAGTGGCGCCAATACCAATTTTGATCGCCTACGATACATCTCCGAGCGCACCGAAATTGGCGAAGGCCGCGAAGCGGTGCTGGCGGTGGTCATTCCGGAAAAACCCGGCAGCTACAAAAAATTCTGCAGCCTGCTGGGCAAGCGCGCGATTACCGAATTCAACTACCGCTATTCCAGTAAAGGTCAGGCGCATATTTTTGTCGGGCTGCAGGTCAACCCTTATAAAAACGAGCGCGCGGAACTGGTCGAATTGCTTGGAAGCAAAGGCTATAAAGTTGCGGATATGACCGATAACGAAATGGCCAAACTACACATCCGCCATATGGTCGGCGGTCATGCGCCAGCGGAGCTCAATCACGAAGTGGTTTATCGTTTTGAATTTCCTGAGCGCCCCGGTGCCTTATACAACTTCCTCGATAAGCTGGCCGGGCGCTGGAACATCACCATGTTCCACTACCGCAACCACGGCGCCGCTTTCGGGCGTGTTTTGGTGGGTATGCAAGTACCGCCGGAAGAGCGCAAGGACGTGGAGATGTCGCTGCAGGAGCTGAATTATCCCTTCTGCGAAGAAACGGATAACGAAGCGTATCGCTTCTTTTTGGCGTAACTGCCTCCATTTAGCGCGTGGAAATCAACAGCGCACTTCGGATGATCGGTCTGCGCGATCAAAACGCCAGCAAACGTATGTTTTAAAGCGTGTCTTTTTTGCGCAGTTTAATAACCAGGGATTTTTTGGTGTAAGCGGACGCTAATTTTGTGCGTCCGATCAAATCTGCTCATTATTAATTTGCATTTGCAGCAATTAGAACTAAGTTGAATAGTGCAACATTTTGTTGCACACGTTATTGTGCGGCGCAAAATTAGTGGGTATAAAGCTTGCTTCGCTTCATCCCGCCAATCTTGTTGTACCCATAATAACAATCCGAAACATTGAGGTAGTCCCCAATGAAGTCTGATGTTTTAACACTGGCAGCCATAGTGTTTGTCGTAGGTTTGGCTGTGAGTGGTTTTGGCATCATGGATGTGTTTGAGCCAGAAGTATCCGCCCCCCCGGCGGCGCTTCAGCAGGGAGTTGTGGTCGTACGGCACTGATCAGCCGGGCGATACAAGCCGAAACAGCTCAAAGATCAAAGCAAAAATCCGCGTTTCCAAGTGCCTTTCGGCGCGATGAACCGCGGATTTTTGCGTTTATGGNCAGAAAAATTTAGATGTAAAAAGTCAGCGGCGGCGATAGTTGCGCCNCTCGGTGATGACGGCGTGCAGAGGGATNTCCCACGGATCTGTTGGCACCTGCGCAATNTTTTGCATTTNGTGAGCAACGCCGATGCGCAGCGGANTATTTTTTCCCCGCGCCGCTAAAGTGCGGTCGTAAAAACCGGCGCCCATCCCGAGGCGATTGCAGTTTTCATCGAAGGCCACCAAGGGCAACAAAATTACGTCGAGCTGGTGCGCTGCGCATTGATGCGCTGCGTGCGGCTCCGGAATGCCGAAACGATTGCGGCGCAGCCGCTGGCCGCGCTGATAACGGCGAAATTCGAGACTTTTTCCATTCACCACTGGCAAGTAGCAGTGTTTGCCGGCGCGCAGGGACCAGCGCAGTAGCGGCAGCGGACTAATTTCGCCATCCGCAGGCCAATAAAAGGCAATGCTGTGGGCCTTGCGCCACCAGGCGGTGCGCATGATGCGTAGGCAAAGCAAATGGGCCGCACGAATCTGCTGGGCGCGCGCAAGCTGGCGCCGATGTTGGCGTATCTGTTTGCGAAGAGAGGATTTGTCGGCGGCGGTCACGGTGGAGAGGGTAGAAGTGGAAGCCTGGGGTGCCGCTGTTGACTAAACCCTTGAACCCGATGGCTCAAGGGGGAGGGATCTGTTGCGTATTAGGCTTTCCGACGCGCGGACATGCACACAACACAAACACGAAGCCTCCGGTTTTCACAGTATCGGCTCAGGGATTCGTCAACTGGCGAACACCCAAGGCGTTGGCAAAGTATAACAAAGCGGGCAGGCGAAAAAAGCCCTAAATTTTAAGCTTTTTTGGTGGACAAGCGACTGTTTATGAGCTTAAGGCTCGGTCGAGTTTGGCTGCGAGACGCTGCAGCACTTCCTCGCCGACAGGTGTCGATTTCTGCCGTTCCTGCTGCAATTCGTGGCAGAGATTGAGAGCAACCATCACCGCGATTCTGTCTGCGCCCATTGCCGAGGGGCCGGCGTTGCGCACTTGGCGCATGCGTTGATCCAATTCGTGAGCTGCCATGAGCAGCGCTTCTTTTTCGTCCGCGCGGCAGGCGACTTGGAATTCCTTGTCCAATATGCGCACAGTGACACGCTTGCTATCGTGGCTCATTCAGGATCAATCTCGAATTGCTTAAGGCGGGTAATCAGGGATTCAATGCGGGCGCTGGCGAGTTCATATTTTTCCAAGAGACGGGCGCGTTCACTGAGCCACTCTTGCTCCTGTTGGCGCAGGTGGCGATTGTCCGCTTCAAGCTGCTGACAGCGCCGCGCCAGTTGCTCAATCTTAGCTTCCACTTCAGCGATCAATCGTTCCGACATAGGCTTCGCCTGTCACGCAACATGGCGCGTAACTATAGGGTGAGCCCTATTGCCGGTCAAGGGAAGCCCGCGCCGAGCGGCTAAAGCGGTAAAAATTCGTGATAGCATGGCCGTTTTTGCCGGCTTGCCCGCCGACCATTCCATCCTGTTTTCCAACGCTTTTTGCAGTAGCCCGAGGTGAACGAAGCCGATGCAGATTTCCTATCAAGATTGGAGTGATTTTTTACTGAGAGTGGGGGCGGTTTGTTCTCCCGCCGAGCTGCACGGACTGCTCTGCGGCATTCAATGCCGGGGTCCGCAAAGCGATTGGAAAGACAATGTCCGCAATTTTATGGACCTGCTGGAGGATTCAGACATAGCCGCGGTAGATGCAGCCTTGGACGCGCAGTACGAACTGATCGCCGGCGCTTTGAGCGAAGGTCAGTACCAGCTGCAGTTGTTGCTACCGGACGACCTGCTGCCGGTGGCCGTGCGCGCGGAAGGTCTCGCGCTCTGGTGTCAGGGCTTTTTGCACGGTTTTGCCACCCATGGCGAAGCAGTGTTGTTGCAATTGGATGACGACGTCCGTGAAGCCCTGGTTGATCTTGCGGAAATCGCTCGGCTGGACGATTCCTGCGCGGAGTCGGAAGAGTCGGAGCAGGATCTGCTGGCGCTGGTCGAATATGCCCGTATGACCCTGTTCAGCGTCGCGTCGCAATTGCGCGGCAGCACCGGAGGAATTCCCGACGCCTCCGTTACCCGTCACTGATAGTTATCAATTACCTAATTGAGAGCATCCCATGTCGATCAGCAAAGCCGAATACGCCCGCCGCCGCAAAGAGCTGATGGCCCATATGGAGCCTAACAGCATCGCCATAGTGCCGTCGGCGAAAGAGAAGATTCGCAGCCGCGACACCCATTACAGCTTTCGCCAGGACAGCGATGTGCACTATCTCAGCGGCTTCGACGAGCCGGAGGTGGTGCTGGTGTTGATTCCGGGGCGCGCCCACGGTGAATTTGTGATCTTCTGTCGCGAGCGCGATAAAGCGAAGGAAATCTGGGACGGTTATCGCGCCGGTCCTGAAGGCGCCTGCAAAATCCACGGCGCCGATGATGCTTTCCCGATCGACGATATCGATGAAATCCTGCCTGGCCTGATCGAAGGTCGCGAGCGGGTGTATTACGCCCTAGGGCGTGACATTGAATTCGATACCCAGGTCATGGGCTGGATCAACCGCATCCGCGCTAAAGTGCGCGCCGGCGCAACGCCGCCCGGTGAATTTCTCGATCTCAACCATTTTCTGCACGACATGCGCCTATTTAAAAGTGCGGCGGAAATTCGGTTGATGAGTAAAGCCGGGGAGATCGCTGCGCAGGCGCACTGCCGCGCTATGCGTTTCTGCCGACCGGGAGTTTATGAATACCAGTTGGAGGCGGAGATTCAGCACGAATTCGCCATCAACGGCGCGCGCTTTCCCGCGTACAACAGCATCGTCGGCGGTGGCGCTAACGGCTGTATCCTGCATTACATCGACAACGATCAGGTACTGCGTGACGGCGATCTGGTGCTGATCGACGCCGGCTGCGAATACGAGTACTACGCCTCCGATATCACCCGCACTTTTCCCGTCAACGGAGTGTTTTCCCGCGAGCAAAAGGCGCTGTACGAGGTGGTGCTGGACGCCCAGGCGGCGGCTATCGCCGCAGTCAAACCGGGTAATCACTGGAATGATCCCCACGATGCGGCGGTGCGCGCGCTCACCTCTGGATTGGTGAATCTCGGTCTGTTGCAGGGCAGTGTGGATGAGCTGATCGCCAACGATGCCTATCGCGAGTTCTATATGCACCGCACCGGGCACTGGCTCGGTATGGATGTCCACGATGTGGGCGATTACAAGGTGCACGGCCAGTGGCGGGTATTCGAGCCCGGCATGGTGCTCACTGTGGAGCCCGGCCTTTATGTGTCCCCTGACAATGATCGGGTGGCAAAAAAATGGTGCGGTATCGGCATTCGCATCGAAGATGACGTAGTAGTCACCAAAGACGGCTGCGACGTGTTGACCGCCGGCGTGCCCAAAACCGTCGCGGACATTGAAGCGCTGATGGCCAGTGCGCGCAACAGCGCCAAAAGTGCATGACAGCTGCCCGCTATGACATTGCCATAGTCGGCGGCGGGCTGATGGGAGCCGCGCTCGCCCTGCTGTTTTGTAAAACCCTGCCCGGCCGCCGTGTAGTGTTGATTGAGCAGAAGGCGCTGGAGAGCGCCAGCGACCAGGTGCTGGCGCAGCCCAATTTCGACGCCCGCTCCACCGCTCTCGCTCCCACCAGTGCCACCACCTTGCGCCGCCTCGGCGTCTGGCCGGCTCTCGCCGCCCACGCCACCGCCATATGCCGCGTCCAGGTTTCCGACCGTGGACACTTGGGCTGGGTGCGCCTGGACACCGACAGCAATCAGGGTGAGCCCTTAGGTTATGTGGTGGAGAACCGAGCACTCGGTCGCGCCCTTACCGATGCCATGCTCGCTTGTGAAGGACTGGATTTAAAAGCGCCCGCGCAGGTGCGGCGCCTGACCACCTTGCGCGATGGCGTCAGGCTGGATTTGGGCGATCAGCATCTGGAGGCGGAATTAGTGGTAGTGGCGGACGGCGCCGATTCGCCGCTGCGCCATCAGCTCGGCATCGCCGAATTCAGCAAGGATTATCAGCAGAGCGCGGTTATCGCCAATGTGCGCCACCAGCAGAGCCACGGCGAAACCGCTTTTGAGCGCTTCACGAATCATGGCCCGCTGGCGTTTCTGCCACTAGGTGGACCTACGGGACACACCAGTGCAGTGGTGTGGACTTGGCCGGTGGACCAAGCGACGGATGCATTGGCTATGAGCGATCAAGAGTTTCTGCAGCGCCTGCAAAACGAATTTGGCCACCGCCTGGGCCGGTTGCAACAGGTGGGCGTGCGCCAGAGTTATGCGCTGCGCCTTTGCCTGGCGCGGGAGCAGGTGCGCTCGGGGGTGGTGCTGATGGGCAACGCCGCCCACTTTCTCCACCCGGTAGCGGGGCAGGGTTACAACTTGGCGTTGCGCGACGGTTTGCGCTTGGCCGAAGTGCTGCAAAGTGCAGGGCAGGGGAGTTTGGGTGATCTGGCACTGCTGCAGGAATATGAGCGGCGCCAAGCCAGCGATCAGCGCAACACCGTGCGCCTCAGCGACGGTTTTAATGAATTGTTCCGCGCCCACGAACCCCATTGGATACTGCTGCGCAACCTGGGGATGATCGGCGTGGAATGGAGTGTGGCCATTCGCGACACCTTTATCCGCCAGCTCTCTGGGCGCGGCAGCCGGCGTGCGAACCCCTGGGTGCGGGCGTCGCAGAATCACTAACGAGGACAAGCTGTGTCACACGATGAGTCAGTGAGTAGAACAGCAATCAGTGCGGCGGACGTGATAATCGTCGGCGCGGGTCTGGTGGGCAGTGCCCTGGCCTGCGCCTTGACCGCCGACAGTGACCTGCGGGTGCTTGTCGTGGATGCGCAGCTACCGCAGCCGGTTTATCCACCGGAGAAGTTCGACCCACGGGTGGTCGCCTTGAGTGCCGCCGCGGTGGAGTTTTTGCGCGAACTGGATGTCTGGGCCGGCGTGGCGAGCCAGCGCCACTGTCCCTATCGCGGCATGGAGGTGTGGGATGGTGAAGGCAATGGCCGGATCGGCTTTTCCGCCGACGATCTGCACCGGGACCAGCTCGGCTTTATCGTGGAGAACAGCGTGGTCCTGCAGTCGCTGCACCAAGTGATGCAGCAGCGTGTGACCTACCTGGCGCCAGTCAGCATCGCCTCCTGGGACCATATCAATGACCTCAACCAACTGACCCTTTCCGACGGCCAGGTGCTGGTGGCACCGCTGATCATAGGCGCTGATGGCGGCCATTCCCGTCTACGCGAGCTTGCCCATATTCCGGTCAACGCCTGGGCGTATCACCATTCCGCCATAGTGACCACGGTGCGCACCCGTGCCGAACACGGATTTATTGCCCGCCAGCGTTTTAGTCACCAGGGGCCGCTGGCGTTTTTGCCTCTGCAGAACGGCCCCGCCGACCCTGGTCACCACTGTTCCATCGTCTGGTCTCTCGAAGAAGATGTGGCGGAGCGCATGATGGCCCTCGACGACGCGGAATTCTGCGCGCAGCTCACCCGCGTCAGTGAAGCCTGTTTGGGCGAAGTGGAGTGGGCCGACCAGCGCCATGTCATTCCCCTGTGGCAACGCCATGCTGCCGAATATGGCCGCGCCGGCTTCGCGCTGGTGGGCGATGCGGCCCACACCATCCATCCTTTGGCGGGACAGGGCGTAAATCTCGGACTCTACGACGCCAAGGCCCTGGCGACGGAAATCCTGCGCGCCCACCGCCGCAGTGTGCCGCTGAATCACACCTCCCTGGTGCAGCGCTATCAGCGCCAGCGCAAATTCCACAACCTTTCCGCCATGGCCTCCATGGAAGGCTTCAAGCGCCTTTTTGGCGCGAATTCACCACCACTGCTGACGTTGCGCAACCGCGGGTTGAATTGGGTCGACAGCCAGCTGTGGCTCAAGCGCATGCTGATGCAAGTGGCCGCCGGGGATCTTTGAGCGGAGCTATGACCGAGAAAGTCCCCGCAGCTTCCCTGATTGCCGAGCACCGCGACTGGCTGGTGTGCCACGACTGTGGCGCTTTGCAGGAAGTGGAACCGCTGCTCGAAGACCAGCAGCTGGTCTGCGCCAACTGCGACCACGTATTGCACTTCGGTCGCGGTCCCTGGCTCGACACCACCACCGCGCTGGCCGTCGCTGCGCTGATCCTATTTATCGGTGCCAACGCGTTTATCTTCTTTACCCTGCAACTGGGCAGTGTGTTGCAGCCAGCCACTATTCTTTCCGGCGTGGGCGCGCTCATCGATCGGGAGGAATGGATTCTCGCTGCGTTGGTGCTGGTCACCATTTTTCTGCTGCCCATGTTCGAAATCTTTGCGCTGCTGTATCTGCTACTGCCCTATCGTTTCAATCTCCGCCTGCCGGGGCAGATTCACGTGCTGCGCTGGCTGACGCGGGTGCAGCACTGGATCATGCAGGACGTGTTTTTGCTCGGCGTGCTCGTTACCACAGTGAAGCTGGGCGACAGTGCTACCGTCCATCTCGGCCCCGGCATGCCGCTGTTTTTTCTGCTGGTGGCGGTGTTGCAGGCGGGTTATTGGTTTATGGATAAACAGAATCTGTGGAATTGGCTCTACGCCAATAATTGTTTCAGCCATCACCCTGAGGAAACCCTGTACGACTGCGATGTCTGCAAAGCCATGGTCGCCGAGAGCATCGTGCAGGAGAGCGGCCACTGCCCGCGCTGCAGCGCGCGGATCAATACGCGAATTCCGGACAGCTTGCAGAAAACCAGCGCGCTGATTCTGGCTGCCATCGTTTTATATATTCCCGCCAATATTTATCCGATCATGCACTACAGCGAATTGGCGGTTAATTACGACAGCACGATTTTGTCCGGGGTGATTGACTTGGCCGCCAACGATCTTTGGTTGGTGGCCATAGTGGTATTTGTCGCGAGTATTGTGGTGCCGATTCTCAAATTGGCGATGTTGATCTTTCTGGTCTGGTCGATCCGCACGCGCATGACCGGCGCGACGCGATTACGCTTTTGGATGTATCGCGCCACTAAATTTATCGGCCGCTGGTCCATGGTGGATGTCTACGTAGTCACCTTGCTGACGGCAGTGGTGCAGTTTGGTTTAATAGGCCAGGTCGAACCCGGCGCCGCGCTCTTGCCTTTTGCCGCGGTGGTGGTATTGACCATGCTCGCGGCGGAAACTTTTGATCCGCGTCTGATCTGGGACAATGCCGCTGAAAGTGCCCCTGCCGAACGCGAGCGCACGCTCGCACAACTCAATGCCATAAACTTAACTCGTGAATGATGTGCTCTATGGTCGCCTGCCCTGTTCATCGCTCTGTGGAAACGCCGCGTGAAAATCAATAAAGCCCGCCTGAAAACTGCGCCCTCTATATCACCGATCTGGATAGTGCCGCTTGTCGCACTGGTGATTGCCGGTTGGCTCGCCGTGCGTTCGTGGCAGCAAAAAGGCACGGAAATCGAATTGTTGTTCGACAACGCCAACGGTATCCAAGTAGGGCAGACCCAAGTCCGCTTGAAAGATGTTCCGGTGGGCAAAATCACCAAAATGCGCTTGAGCTCTGATCTTTCCAAGGTGAGCGTTTTCGCATTGCTCGATCGTCAGGTCAGCCGCCATCTCAGCGAAAATACCCGTTTCTGGCTGGTGAGCCCGCGGGTCAGCGCCAGCGGCATTTCCAACCTGGGCACCTTGATTTCGGGAATTTATATCGTGATGGATCCGGGTAAGCCCGGAGAATTTCAGCGGGTTTTTACCGGGCTGACGGAGCCGCCGGCGATTCAGTCGGATGACCAGGGCACACAATTTGTGTTGTGGGCGGATTCTCTGCGCTCCATTGATATAGGCTCACCGGTGTATTTTCGCCAGCTCAAAGTAGGTGAAGTGACCAGTTATCGTCTGGCGGAAAGCGGCAACAATGTAGAAATTCGGGTTTTTATCGAGGCGCCGCACGACAAGCTGGTGTTGCAGCGCAGCCGCTTTTGGAATGTCAGCGGCGTGGATGTCAGCATAGGCGCTGAAGGCATCAAAGCCGAAGTGGGTTCACTTGCCTCCATTATTAATGGCGGTATTGCGTTTGAAAATACCGTGGGTTTTGAAGCGCCCCAGCGCGCACCCGCCGATCACCAGTTTTATTTGTACACCGACCGCAATTCCGTCATGGATGAGCGCTACACCCTTAAATATTTTTATCTATTGAAATTCAGTCATTCCGTTCGCGGTCTCGTTGAAGGCGCGCCGGTGGAATTTCGGGGGATGAAAGTCGGTGAAGTGGTGGATGTGCAATTGCACTCGGTGGATAAAAATCCCCATAGCTTGCACGTTTATATTTCCATGGAGCCGCAGCGTCTCGACCCGGATAGCCAACCTTCGCGGGAGGAATTTGATGCGCAGCTGGAGAGTCTGGTGCAGCAGGGATTGCGGGCAAAATTGAAAACCGCAAATTTGATTACCGGCTCGCGCATGATCGACTTGGGTTTTCCGGCGGAGCCGGCGGCAGGCGAATTTATCCGCTCGACACAATATACGGAGATTCCCACCGTGGACGATTCCATGGACGATCTTGAGCAGCAGTTGAGCGCACTGACCCAAAAAATCAATCAGATTCCACTGGATAAAATCGGCGCGGATCTGGCGCAGAGTCTGGCCAGCCTCAACAACATGTTGCAAGTCATGAATGACAGCAACACCGCGGCCAAATTGGATAAAACGTTGGGCAATATCAGCGTTGCCAGTGAGCAGCTCGACGCCACCATGCACGAGGTGCAGGCGGCGATGCGCGATATGACAGCGACTCTGCGTTCCGCCGATGCCCTGCTCAATCCCGATTCGCAAACGCAATACGAATTGCGCACCATGTTGCAGTCCGTGCAATCCGCTGCTGAAGCCATGGAGCGTTTGGGCGAGAAGTTGAACCGCAAACCGAATGCACTGATTTTTGGGGAAAAATAAATGCGCTTTCTTTTTTGCATAGTGGGGTTGTGCTTGTTGGCGGCTTGCAGCGCGACACCGACACAGTTGCAACGCTACACATTTTCAGTAAGCACAGCTCCGATAAATGCAGCACCTTTTTCGTTGGCAGGAGGACTCGGAATCGGGCCGGTGGAATTGCCGGAGTTCTGGCGCCAGCGGGAAGTGGTGGTAATCGAAGATAATAAAATTCTGAGCGACGATCGTCATATTTGGGCGGGTGATCCAAAGCTCGCGCTGAGCCGGGTCATCGCCTCTAATATAAGCCGGCAATTACAAATAAATGATGTGTGGGCGCATCCGTGGGATTCCCGCGCCAAGCCGCAAAAACAAATTGTATTGGTGATCGAATCCTTTGGCGGCGCATTGGGAAAAGAAGTGGAATTGGTTGCCAAGTGGCGTTTGATTGATGACTTTGGAGCGCGCGCACTTGCGACGGAGCGCGAAATATTTTCCGCAATCCCGGCGGATCGATCTTATGGCGCTTATGTGGAGGCGCTTAATCAATTGGTGGAGCAATTGTCCGCAGCGCTGGAGCGTTCGGTGCGACAGAATTTTTCCAGCAATTGAAATTAATCTTCCCTGGTTGGCTTTGTTAAAGCCCGCAACCATTTCCACAGGGAATTTCCCGCAGTGAGATACTTATCCAGCTGCGTTTGGTTCTGCCAATAAAAATTGCCTTTGCGAAATAGAAAATCGCGTTTCAACATGCGCCGGCGCGGGTTGAGTTCTTTCACCACTCGCGCCGGATTGCCCGCCGCGACTACATTGGCAGGAATATCCGAAGTTACTACCGAGCCTGCGCCGATAACACTGTTATCGCCA
>Ga0065721_10004820_pt1 | contig 27924 bp, 18 predicted proteins | sample Mesricmetagenome_FD_59108 | JGI IMG/M metagenome (GOLD analysis project Ga0065721, IMG submission 59108) | Mesophilic microbial community from rice straw/compost enrichment Sample: eDNA_1 v2 (version 2) | ecosystem: Engineered > Solid waste > Grass > Composting > Bioreactor | place: USA: Davis... | reverse complement strand
CGTCACGTTGATTACCTGCTCGGAACTTCGCAATCGCGGCCTCATCGAGCGCGGCAATCTGCGCTTCGGCTGGAACTGGCAAAAACTGCGCCGCCGTTTTTGCCGGCCTTTTCCACTGATGTTTCTGGCGCTGGCGTTGCTCGCGCTGTTTGGCGGATTGCTTTATCCACCGTCCAATCACACCGGCCTGAGCTATCGCATTCCGCGCGTGTTGAACTGGCTCGCCGCGGATCAATGGCACTGGATTTACGCGCCGAACATTCGCGTCAACACCCGCACGCCCGGCATGGAATGGCTTACCGCACCGCTGTTTCTCGTGCTGCGCTCCGACCGGTTTTTGTTCTTGCTGAATATCATTCCGTTTCTGCTCACGCCGGGATTGCTGTTCAGCATGTTGACGCGTCTCGGCGTGCGAGCGCGCGTGGCGTGGCAATGGATGTGGATTCTGCCGACCGCTTACGTGTTTTTGCTGCAAGCCGGCAGTGCGGGGAATGACGCATTTCCCGTCGTGTATGCGTTGGCCGCGATTGATTTTGGCTGTCGTGCGTGGACTTCGCGAAAGCCAAGTGATCTCTGGCATTCCGGTCTGGCTATCGCTCTTTTAACCGGCGCGAAAGCCAGCAATCTGCCGCTCTGCCTCATGTGGCTGGTGCTGGTTGCGCCGCTGTGGCGATTGCTGCGCGAGAAACCCATCGGCGCAACGGTCGTCGGACTCATCATGATTCTTGTGTCCGCCGTACCGACGATGTTGCTGAACTGGGGTTACGTCGGCAATTGGTCCGGGCTGAACATCGAGAAACCCGGCATGGCGCTCAGCAACCCGTTCGTCGGACTTTGGGGCAATCCGCTGTTATTGGCGCTCAATAATCTTTGTCCGCCGTTTTTCCCGATCGCGAACTGGTGGAATCAGAATGCTGTGGAATTGTTACCTGAATTTCTGCGCCAACCGTTGATTAACAACTTCGAGTGGCCATTTCATCAACTCTGGGAAATTCCCTTCGAAGATTGGGCCGGACTGGGCCCGAGCGTTTCGCTGTTGATGATGATCGCTGGCGGTTGGGCGATAATTGAATTGTTACGTCGCAAAACACTTCAGCCGCGTGGCCTCGCGATGTCGCCACGCATCTGGAAACTGACGCTGCTGTCGGGTTGGATCGGTCTCGCCGCCTACTGCATGAAATCCGGCATGGTAACGCCAGGCCGATTGATCGCACCGTATTATCCGCTGTTGCTGCCCGGACTGCTCTTGGGCGGCGGCCAATTGGCGCTGATTAAAACCCGTTGGTGGCGCGTTTTAGTGTGGTTGAATTTCCTCGTCGCAGTTGTGGTTTTGGTCATTACCCCGCCGCGACCGCTCTGGCCTGCGAGAACCATTCTGACGAAACTGCAATCGCAATATCCGGACAATCGCATCATTGAGCGTGCCCTTGCGACTTACACCGCGTATTCGATTCGTCACGATCCGCTCGCGCCACTGCGCGACGCCTTACCACCGAAACTGGAATTACTCGGCCTCGTTTCCGGTCCGGACGAATTGGACATTTCATTTTATCGGCCGTTCTTCGCGCGTCGCATCGCGTACATCGGGGTTCATAACGAAGACCTCGAAAAAATTCGCGCCCGCAAAATTGAATACGCGATCGCGAGCGAACTCCTGTTCGAACTGGAAAAGGTTTCTCTCGAAGACTGGTTGAAAGAACGACAAGCGGAAGTTCTGACGAACTACTCCGCCACCATCACAGTATCCACCGGACCGCAGAAATATCATCTCATCCGGTTTCCCACCAACCAGCCGCCGAAGCGATTTACTCCGCAGTAAACACTGTCACGTCGTGCTCGATGGAAATCCGTTTCCCCGAAACGTCTCGGATTTCCAAATTTCTTTGTCGGTCATTGCATCAAGACAACCAATAACTCATTACCTTCCCAGGGCGGCATTCAGTAAAACGCCAAGCCATTTTGTCTTTCGACGCAGTTCGGTTATTCCAATGCCTCATCTTGATTTTCAATTTTCACTTTGGCCCGGCCCGGGTAGCTTGGCGGCGCAATGAATCAGAGTTCACCTGAGCCGGTCGTACCCGATTCTCCTCACCTTGATGCTCCGCGAGCGCGCACCGATTCCATCGGTGGTTTCTGGGCGCTGTTCATCACGCAATTTCAAGGCGCGTTCAGCGACAACGTTTTCAAGTTCCTCGTCATTTTCTTAATCACCAGCACGTTTCCGCCGGAGCAACGCGATCGTCTGGTCTCCCTGGCGTTGGCTTTGTTCGCTGTGCCGTTTGTTCTTTTTTCGATGGCAGGCGGCTTTCTCGCCGACCGCTTCAGCAAACGCAAAGTCATCGTCGGTGTGAAAATCGCCGAAGTCGGCATCATGGGGCTGGGACTGATCGGGCTATGGCTGCAAAACGTGAATTTCCTGCTCGGCGTGATTTTTCTAATGAGCGTGCAAAGCGCCTTCTTTGGACCATCGAAATACGGCTCGGTGCCGGAGTTGTTGACCGAAAAGAAACTTTCCTGGGGCAACGGCTGGCTTGGTCTCGGAACGTTCTTCGCCATTATCGCCGGTGGCGTCGTCGCAGGCGTCATGCACAAAACATTTGGCGAACAAATTTACCTCGGCGGAATCGTTCTCATCGCGCTGGCAATTGTCGGTGTAATCAGCAGCTCGTTCATCACGAAATTACCCGCCGCGAATCCGTCAAAAAAATTTAAGCTCAATTTCCTCGGCGATATCTGGCAGAACCTCGCGCAAATTCGGCGCGACCGCGTGCTTTCGCTGGCCATCATCGGCAGCGCGTACTTCTGGTTCATCGGCGCGCTGTTCGGTGAACCGACCATTCTCGCCTACAGCCAGGACGTTCTCCATTTGGACGAAATGCAAATCAGTCTGCTGCGGGCGTGCCTGGCCATCGGCATCGGACTCGGCAGTGTCGTAGCGGGCATTTTGTCGGGACGAAAAATCGAGTACGGGTTGATTCCACTCGGCGCGGCAGGGCTTTCGATTTGCGCGGCGATTCTGGCGATTCCCGGTTGGTCGGCGGTGCAAGTCGGCATCATTCTCGGCATTCTCGGATTCTCCGGCGGATTCTACGTCGTCCCGATCAATGCGCTGATTCAACACCGCCCCGACGCGAAAGATAAAGGCTCCATCATCGCCACGAACGCCTGGTTGACCTCCGTAGGCGTATTCGTCGCGTCCGGAGCGTATGCACTCTTGAAATCCGTGCTGGGTCTGGATTCCACGACGATCTTTCTGATTGGCGCCATCTTTACATTCGCCGGAACGATTTACGCCGTAACGCTCGTGCCGGATTCGTTACTTCGCTTCTTCATGTGGCTCGCGACACATTCGCTGTATCGCCTCAACGTGCTGGGACGCGACAACATTCCGGCCAAAGGCGGTGCGCTCTTCGTTTGCAATCATCTCTCGCTCGCCGACGCCGTCCTGTTGCAAGCGGCCGTGGATCGCCCGATTCGCTTCATCATGTTGAAGGCGATTTACGATCAGAAATTCATCGGCACATGGGCGAAGATTACCGGCGCGATTCCGATTTCTTCCGAACTGCGTCCGCGCGAAATGATCAAGTCTCTGCAAACCGCCAGCGACGCCATCAAGAACGGCGAGGTCGTTTGCATTTTTGCCGAAGGCCAAATTACGCGCATCGGTCAGATGATGCCGTTCCGACGCGGCTTTGAACGCATCATGAAAGACGTCAATGCGCCCATTATTCCGGTCGGACTCGATGGTCTCTGGGGCAGCATTTTCAGTTTCGAAGGCCAACGCTTTTTGTGGAAGTGGCCGAAGCGCATTCTGGATCCCATCACCATCAATTTCGGCAAACCGCTGCCGCCTTCCGCGACACCATTCGAGGTGCGTCAACACGTGCAGGAACTTCTGGCCGAAGCCTGGGAACTTCGCAAAGCCCGCATGTTGCCGTTGCAACGACAGTTCATCCGGACCGCACGCAAACATCCACGCCGCTTCGCCATGGCCGATGCGAATACGTCTGGCATCAACTTCAGTGGAGCATTGACGCGAGCCGTCTTGTTGGCGCGTCGGCTCAAATCGGTTTGGACCGGACAACGCATGGTCGGCTTACTGTTGCCACCAAGTGTCGCAGGCGCATTGACGAACTGGGCGGCGCTGCTCTGCGGCAAAGTGCCGGTGAATCTGAATTATACGCTCTCTGAAGAAGCGTTGACTTCGTGCTTCCAACAATGCGAACTCAAAACCATTCTCACATCGCGCGTCTTCGTAGCGAAAGTGAAACTTAAACTTCCGGGCAATGTCATCTATCTCGAAGACGTCATGCAATCGCTGCCGTCCTTCGGCGAAAAACTCGCGGCGTTTTTCTGTGCGCGCTTCCTACCCGCCGCCTGGCTGGAAAAAAGTTTGCGCGACCGCTCATTGCTCAAAGAGAAAACGGCACAGAACCGTCTGGATGAACTGGCCACGGTAATTTTTTCCAGCGGCAGCACCGGCGAACCCAAAGGCGTGATGCTGTCGCATTACAACGTCGGCTCAAACATTGAGCAACTCGGTCAGACATTTTCGTTTGGTCGCAAAGACAAAGTGCTCGGTGTATTGCCGTTTTTTCATTCGTTCGGATTCACCGGCACGCTGATGTTGCCGGGCGTACTAGGCATCGGCGCGGTTTATCATGCGAATCCGCTCGACGCGAAAACCATCGGTCAGCTCGTAGCCGATCACGAAGTCACGTTTGTTCTCGCAACACCTACATTTCTGCAAATCTACATGCGCGGCTGCACGGCAGAACAATTCGGCAGCGTGCGCCTCGTCGCTGTCGGTGCGGAGAAATTGCCGGAACGCCTGGCGACCTTATTTGAAGATCAATTCGGTATCCGCCCGTTCGAAGCGTATGGCTGCACCGAATGTTCACCGGCCGTCACGGTGAACACACACGATTATCGCGCGCCGGGATTTCGTCAGGTCGGCGCGAAACGCGGCAAAATCGGTCATCCGTTGCCTGGCGTTTGCGTCCGCATCGTTGATCCTGCGACGCCCACGCCGGACGCCACGCCCTTGCCGCTGGAGCAAAGCGGCTTGCTTCTCGTGCGCGGTCCGAATGTGATGCTCGGTTATCTCGGCAAACCCGAGAAGACGGCGGAAGTTTTACGCAACGGTTGGTACATCACCGGTGATATCGCGGCGCTCGACGAAGATGGTTTTGTGCAAATCACCGATCGTTTGAGTCGCTTCAGCAAAATCGGCGGCGAGATGGTGCCGCACGTCAAGGTGGAAGAACGTCTGCATGAACTTGCTGAAGCCACCGAACATTTGTTCGTCGTCACCAGTGTCGCGGATGAAAAGAAAGGCGAACGCCTTGTTGTGTTGCACCGATTGACCGACGAAAAACTTCAGGTCGTTCTGGAAAAACTTTCCGCCTGCGACCTGCCGAATTTGTGGAAACCGAAAGCCGATTCATTTCTGCGCATTGATACCTTTCCGATGTTGGGCACAGGCAAATTGGATTTGCGTCGTGTGAAAGAAATTGCGCAGCAACAATTCGGCTCGGTAGCGGCTTAACAGCTTTTACCACGGTTGCGAGGGCTTGCTTTTTTTCAGCGGCCCGGGTATCTCGCGATTGTTCCAATCGCATGTCTTCGGGGTTAAAGATTAAGGACCAGCCACTGAGCGAGCGTCCGCGGGAAAGACTGGCCGCGCACGGTTCGAACGCGCTGAGCAATGCCGAATTGATTGCCATTCTGCTGCGCACCGGACTCAAGGGCATGAATGCCGTGGATATCGGCAAACATCTCCTGCTCAAATTCGGCTCACTGCAATCGCTCGCCAATGCATCAGTTGACGACCTGCGTCAGGTCAAAGGCATTGGCCGCGACAAGGCCGTGACGCTCGTGGCGGCTTTCGCATTGGCGCACAAGATGGCGTGTGAACTGCAATTGGAATCGCCGGTACTCGACACGCCGGAAAACGTGGTGCGTTTGTTGCGCGCGCAAAATCTCGTCCGCGATGTCGAGACGTTGCAGGTGTTGTTGTTGAATACGCGACGCCGACTGATTCGCGTCGAAGAAGTATCCAACGGCACGTTGGATACGTTACTCGTTCATGCGCGCGAAGTATTCCGCGCTGCAATTTCAGCGAATGCTTCGGCGTTGGTGCTCGCGCACAATCATCCCAGCGGCGATCCCACTCCCAGCGATGCGGACATCAAAGTGACGCGCGACCTCATCCGCGCCGGACAACTCCTGAAAATCGAAGTCCTCGATCACATCATCCTCGGACGCGCTACCACCGAGCGGACGAAAGATTATTCGTCGTTACGCGAGTTGGGTTATTTTTACTCCTGATTTTCTCTGCAACGGCAATTACTTCACGTTGTCTGCTCGTAACGGGCGAGCCACAAATATGTGTCCCCATCCGGCCACAAGTTTGTTTGTTCCTCGGCGCGAGTTGCCGCATGCTGAAGACAACTCCCGCATGTCACGTCGCATCGTTGGAGTAAACCATTGAGCAGATTATGAAATTTCCGCTGTACCAGATCGAAGTTTCACCGCGCCTGAATCGACGGTCGTTCCTGATTACCACCAGTTCGCTTGCCGCTGCGGCGCTGTGGTCGAATCGTGCGCTCGGTGCGGTGACGAAACTGCCGAAGTTCAGTGATTACCCGTTTCAACTCGGCGTCGCTTCCGGCGATCCAACCAGCGACGGCGTTGTGTTGTGGACTCGACTCGCGCCGAAGCCGCTTGAAGGCGGTGGCATGCCCGCAGAACCCGTTGAAGTCTCATGGCAGATTTGCGCCGACGAAGCGATGACGCAGGTTGTGCAAAAAGGCACTGCGGTTGCGAATCCACAATGGGCGCATTCAGTTCACGTGGAAGTCGCCGGACTCCAACCCGACCGCTGGTACTGGTATCAGTTCAAAGCCGGCGGCGAAGTGAGTCCGAAAGGTCGAACCCGCACGTTGCCCGCCGCAGATTCGCTGCCGGAAAAACTGCGCTTCGCCTTCGCCTCCTGTCAACATTACGAAGCGGGTCTTTACACTGCCTATGAACACATGCTGCGCGAAGATGTGGATCTGGTGTTTCATCTTGGCGATTACATTTACGAAGGCGCAGCCAAGGACGGTGGCGTGCGCCGGCACACCAGCGGCGAACTTTTCACGCTGGAAGAATATCGCAATCGTTACGCGCTCTACAAAACCGATCCTGCGCTTCAGGCGATGCACGCTGCTGTGCCGTGGTGGGTGACGTGGGATGATCATGAGGTGAATAACAACTACGCCAACCTCGTTCCGGCAAATCGCCGCCGCGCTCCGATTGAATTTCGCCAACGCCGCGCCAATGCTTACAAAGCGTATTACGAACACATGCCGCTGCGGCGCGCGTCACTGCCGCAAGGACCGGACATGCAGCTTTATCGCAAAACGCATTTTGGCCGACTCGCGGAATTTTTCGTACTCGATACGCGGCAGTACCGCACGCCGCAACCGACCGGCAACACCGCCGAAAAATTGGCTCAGGCGCGCTTGAATCCGGAAGCCACGTTGCTTGGAACCCAACAGCGCGAGTGGCTCTTTCGCGGTCTGGAAAATTCGCCCGGCACATGGAACGTTCTCGCACAACAGGTCATGATGGCTCGCGTGGATCGCGCTCCCGGCATTGAACAGAAATTCAGCACCGATCAATGGCCCGGTTACGAAATGGATCGGCGTCGGGTGTTGAAACATTTTGCCGAAAAACGCATCAACAATCCGGTCGTGCTGACCGGCGATATTCATTCCAACTGGGCCAATGAACTCATCGTGGATTTCGATCAACCCGATTCGCGCGTCGTTGGAACAGAGTTCGTCGGCACATCTATTTCTTCCGGCGGCGATGGCCGTGATGCCCAGCCGCGCGATGAATTTCTGAAAACAGAAAATCCGTTTGTGAAATTCTTCAACGCCCAACGCGGTTACGTCCGCTGCGAACTGACGCCAACCCAATGGCGCACGGATTATCGCGTTGTGCCCTACGTCACGCGTCCGGGCGCACCGATTCAGACGCGAAAATCGTTTGTTGTGACAGCCGGCAATCCGCGATTGGAAACAGCCTGAGTCGCTCAGCGAATCATTAAATTTCAGCGCTTGTCCTGCGACGGTATTGCTGTAAAACCGTCGGCATGAATCGCCGTCTGTTTCTCAAAACCAGCGCTCTCGCCGGATTCGCAATTGCCACCCGCCCCACCTTCGCGGAAGAACTGGCCGACACGCACAAACGCGTCGGGCTCATCGGCAGTGGATGGTATGGCAAATGTGATCTGCTGCGTCTGTTGCAGGTTGCACCGGTGGAAGTCGTTTCACTCTGCGACGTGGATCGACGAATGTTGAACGAAGCGGCGGATTTGGTGGCTACGCGGCAACGCAACAAAAAACGCCCGCGCACTTACAGCGATTATCGCGAGATGCTTCGCGAGCGCGACCTTGATCTGGTTTTAATTGCAACGCCTGATCATTGGCACGCGCTGGCGATGATTGCTGCCGTTCAGACTGGCGCGGATGTTTATGTGCAAAAACCGACAAGTGTGGACGTCGTGGAAAGTCTCGCCATGCAAGCGGCGGCCAAAAAGCACGGACGCGTGGTCCAAGTCGGTTTGCAACGTCGCAGCACACCGCATCTCATCGAAGCGAAACGCGAAATCATCGAAAGTGGGAAGTTGGGAAAAATCGCGCACGCCGAACTGTGCTGCTATTACCACATGCGCACCCGCGAAAATCCGCCCACCATCGATCCGCCCGAACATCTCGATTTCGAAATGTGGACCGGCCCCGCGCCGATGCGACCGTACAACAAATTGATTCATCCGCGTGGTTGGCGCGCGTTCACCGAATACGGAAATGGCATCGTCGGCGATATGTGCGTTCACATGCTCGACATGTTGCGCTGGTTTCTCGACCTCGGCTGGCCGCAACGCGTCTCATCGTCTGGCGGCATTTACGTGGATAAAAACAGTCGGGCGAACATTTCCGATACCCAGATCGCCACCTTTGAGTTCCCGGAATTAAACGCCGTCTGGACTCATCGCACCTGGGGCGATTCACCCGATCCGAAATATCCCTGGGCTGTGGTGTTGTATGGCGAACGCGGCACACTCAAAGCGAGCGTGAACGGTTACGACTTTTATCCCCGCGGCGAAACCACTGCTGCGCGCAGCGGCCAGGCATTACTCGAGTTCGACAAGTTCCCTGAAGATCGCACTGAAAAAGATCTCGAACGCCACGTCGCCTCGGCGATTCGCGGCCACATGACCGACTGGTTGAAGTGCGTCAACACACGTCAAAAACCGGTTGCAAACATCGAGGAAGGCGTCATCTCCACAGTCGCGTGTATCCTCGCCAATCTCTCTCAACAATTGGGCCGCACCCTTGCGTGGGATCCGGTCAAAGGCGAAGTCATCGGTGACATTGAAGCGAACCGATTACTGCGTCGCCCCTATCGCGCGCCATGGATACATCCGGAAGTTGCGAATGTTTAATCCGCCTGTTTCAGTCTGAAAACGAGCTGGCCTGTCCGCGCCGGAGAGAACGATGGCACGAACAGACCAGTCGCAGACCACCAGCGCCCCCGTTGGTGGCCTGAACATACGCCGCGGGTCCACGGCGTAAATTGAGGAGGGTCAATCTGGAAAGCTCCCGCGCCTTCGCACTTCCGAATCGGTAACTCAACCTCCTGATTGCAACCATGCGTTCATGGTTGAAGGGACGATAATCCGCACCGGGTAATCAGCAATTAGGTCATCCCGGGAATCGCCACCGGGGACAACCCGGGAAGTTGCCATGAACCGAAAGCAAAAAGCCCCGCGCAATTCCTTGCACGGGGCGAAGAGCAGCGAACGCTTAACTCACGGTTTATCAATTTCGCCCAACGGACGAATCCAGATATTGCGGAAGCGCACCAGGTCGCCGTGGTCTTGCAGCGCAATCGGGCCGCGCGACGATTTCACTCCGTCATAGCTTGTATTTTCTCTGTGACGACAAGGTCCGAGAAATTCGCGCCGATGTTGCAGCACGACTCCGTTCACAATCACCGTCACCGCCGCTTTTTTAATCAGGTTGCCATTCGTATCCCAACGCGGCGCTTCGAAAATGACGTCGTAACTCTGCCATTCGCCGGGTTTCTTGGCCGGATTGGCCAAGGGCGGATATTGACCGTACAACGCGCCAAGCTGGCCGTCGGGATACGTGATGTTCTGATAACAATCGAGCACCTGCACTTCGTATTGACCGAGCAGGAAAATACCGCTGTTGCCTCGGCCCTGACTGTTACCTTTCACCACTTCCGGCGAAGCGAATTCCACATGCAATTGGAAATCCTGAAATTCTTCCTTCGTCTGAATGTTGCCGGTCTTCGGGGCGACTTCGAAGTAACCGTTCTGCACTTTCCATCGGGCCGGACTGCCGTTGCTGTGCTGCCATTTTGACAAATCTTTACCGTCGAACAACACGGTCGCATCGGACGGCGCACCTGCGCCATGGCTGAATGTTTCTGCCGGCGTGACGATCTTCGGTTGCGGTCGGTTCGGATCGTGAACATGCCACTTCTGACCAGGAATAATCGGCGTGTCCGTGTATCCCACCGGCGAATCTGCGTGACACGAAACACCGAGGCACAGACAGCCGCACAACAACCCGGTCAAAGCAGCGAAAGAGTTATTTTGCATAACTGGAATTCTCCCGAGCCGGGATGAAATTGCAACTGACAAAAACAATGACCTCTCACTGCGCACGCAATGGAAACCGAATGGAAATCGTCGTCCCTCGCCCGCGCTCCGATTGGATGTCCAGTTCGCCGCCGTGCGTTTCAACGGTTCTTCCCACAATCGCCAATCCCAGTCCCGTGCCTTTAGCCTTCGTCGTATTCAGCACCGACCGAAAGGCGCGTGAACATTGCTCTTCGCTCATGCCTTCGCCGGTGTCGGCAAACTTCACCACTACACAATCCGGATGCGTCGTCGCCCCGGGTGTCATCTGCGTCTGCGTGGAAATCGTCAGCGATCCACCGCCGGGCATCGCTTCAGCTGCGTTCAAAATCAAATTCAGGAAAGCTTGTTCCAACTGCATCGCATCGCCCAAAACCGACGGTAAATCCTCCTCCAGTTCGCCGATCAACTTCACGCCTTGATTAGCCAGCTTATGGCGCACCAACAGACTGAGTTCCTCAATTACAGCGTTCAAATTGACCGGCACAAGTTGCGGTTCGGTGGTGCGCGCAAAATCCAGAATCCGCTCCACGATCTTGTTCAGATGCTCGATTTTCTCTCCCATCAGACGCGCGTCTTCGGAACGCGGATCTTGCGGCGGAAATTTCAAATCCAACGAGTGATATAACATCTTCATCACCGTCAGCGGATTGCGAATCTCATGCGCTACTTCTGCCGCCAATAAACCGAGGGCAGAAAGTTTTTCGTTCTGCCGCATCTGTTCTTCGGCATCCACCAACCGCTCGTATAGCCGCGCTTTCTCGATGGCGATCGCCGACAATTCAGCAAACGATGCCAGGATACGAATTTCTTCGTTGGAAAATTTGTAGGGTGACGCCGTGTAAATATTCAACGTGCCGATGGCTTCGCCGGAAAACAGCAGCGGCACACTCAACAATGAAATCAATCCCTCCTGCCGCGCAATTTCCACATTCTGATAAAGCGACGACGTCTGCACATTATCAACCTGGATCGGCTTCTTGCGGCGCACGACTGAACCTAGCAGACTTTCCGCTACGCTCAGTCGTGGTTTGCGCAAGTACGCTTCCCCGGCACCGTGACACGCGCGTAAATCGAGCCACGTCCGCGAATCATCCAGCATCAACAGCGAACACATCTTGGCCTGCATCAGCTCCGCCGCGTCGCGCGTGATGGTTTGCAACACTTCATCGAGATTGAGCGCCGAGTTGATGGTGCGACTCACACTCGCCAGCGATTCCAACAACCGCGCTTTAAGTCGCACCTGTTCATAAAGCCACGTATTTTGAATTACGCGCGCCGCCTGCGCTGCGAGCGATTCGAGTAATTCCTGGTCATCCGCGCTGAACGCATTCTGCCGATCGCTATCCACGTTCAACACGCCCCGCACCTGTCCGTCCACCTCCAACGGCACCGCGAGTTCCGAGCGAACTTCCGAACGCAACATGATGTAACGTTTGTCGCTCTGCACATCACCCACGCGCGCGGGTTTTCCCGTTTGCGCGACCCAACCGGTGATGCCCTCCCCGATTTTGAGTTTTAAATTCTGCGCCACTACCGGCAGTCCTTCCGACGCCTGAATTTCCAGAAAACCCGTCGTCGGATTCACGAGCACCACCGAACAACTCGACGCGTTCATCAATCGCGCCGCCTCACGCGCAATGAGCGACAGCGCCGGCTGCGGTTCGAGCGTGGAGTGAATCACGCTGCCGACCTGATAGAGCAATTTCAGTCGCTCGTACTTCGCTTTGAGTTCTGCCAGTTCGCTCATCTCTTACGTGGAAATTTTGAAACCCTTCCGTTCGGCTATCGCACCCGGGCCGTCAGCCAAATCCCCGTCAGTGTAAACACCAGATTCGGAAACCAACCTGCCAACCAGCCCGGCACATATCCCGCCGTCCCCGCCGCCAGACTGATTTCCAACAATGCAAAATAGGCGAGACAAATCACAATGCTGCCCGCTACACCGGCAAAAATATTTCGTCGTCCCGACGCGGCTCCGAACGGCAGCGCAATCAAAACCACCACCAGGCATTTCCATGGCCCGGCGATGCGCGCGTGAAGTTTCGTGTCGAGCAGACTTTTCATGCCGGGCGTGGGATTCGGATGCAGCGCGAGATAATTCCAGATTTCCGTCAGAGAAATTTCGGTGCGATGCCGTCTTTTGAGCGACGATTGTTGGCGGCTGATAGCGACTTCGCTGCGAATCTCCTCCGGCGTTTCGGTGAAATCCGGTCGTGCCATTACGGCTTCCTGACGCGTCGGCACCGGCTCAGCATTGCTGCCTGACGCCATGTGAAACTCGCGCACATTGAAAAACACCCACATGTCGTTCGTGTGAATAGCGTGACTGGCATAGAACTGAAGTTGCGAACCGTCCGGTTGCGTAGAGATGACGATCGGATTTTTCATCTCCATGGTTTCCGTGTTCAACGAAATGATCGTCCAATTACGTCCGTCGCGGGAATTGACAAATCCGAGATTCTGCACAATGTGCCGATTGAACTTGGCCTGATCCTCACCGGCTCGCCGGGCCACGAGCATTTCCGCGCGTTCATCCGCGTCGGTTGCCCAAAGTTCGTTCATGAGAAACAACCCGATGCTCGCCAGAAATCCCACGCCCAGATACGGCAGCGCCAAGCGCCACAAACTCACTCCGGCCGCGCGCATCGCCGTAATCTCGTTGTTTCGCGCGTGTTGCGTCAGCGCATACAGCAGCGCCAACAACAACGCTACCGGCAACACAATCGCCAGCAGTTCCGGCGCTTTAACGAGGTAATATTGCGCGATGTCTAACACCGACAAATGCGCTTCCTGAAATTCGCCGATGCGATTGAACAGGTCGGATGAAATCCAAACGATGAGAAAGCCCCCGAGGCAATACGCAAACGGTAGCAGCAACTCCCGCAACAGATATCGATCCAACAAACGCATCCGGTCTCAGGCTAATCCGCTTGCGCCACAACCAGCAAGCTCGCGCAATAAAAACGGGCGGCTCATTAGAGCCGCCCTGAAGTAAATTAAACCGCCGTTTACGCGGCGACCGATTGGCCTTTCACAATCGCTTCGTAACCTTGCGATTCGAGTTCCAGCGCGAGTTCTTTGCCGCCGGACTTCACAATGCGTCCGTCCGCCATCACGTGAACATAATCGGGAATGATGTAGTTCAGCAGGCGTTGATAGTGCGTAATGACGAGCTGCGCGGCATCAGGCCGCTTCAAACGATTCACACCGGCAGACACGACTTTGAGCGCGTCAATGTCGAGGCCGGAATCCGTTTCATCGAGAATCGCGAGCTTTGGTTCAAGTACCGCCATCTGGAAAATTTCGGCACGCTTCTTTTCGCCGCCGGAAAAACCTTCGTTCACTGAACGCTTCAACAAATCATCGTTCAACTCGAGCAGCTTTACTTTTTCCTTCACCAGCGAGAGGAATTCCATCGCGTCGAGTTCCGGCAAACCTTTGTGTTTGCGAACTTCATTCAGCGCGGCTTTGAGAAAGTAAGTGCTGTTCACCCCGGGAATTTCCACGGGATATTGAAACGCGAGAAAGATTCCTTCGCGCGCGCGTTCCTCCGGATCCATTTCCAGCACGTCCTGCCCGAGATACTTCACCGTGCCCTGTGTAATCTCGTAGCCTTCGCGGCCGGCCAGAATCGCCGCGAGCGTGCTCTTGCCGCTGCCGTTCAATCCCATCAAGGCATGAACTTCTCCGGGATAAATCGTCAGGCTGAAGCCTTTCAGAATCTGTTTGTTTTCCACCCCGGCGTGGAGGTTTTCAATTTCAAGAATCGGTTGCTTACTCATGTTCTAAATTGATTTAACTACGAATGGCCCCGAATAAACACTAATCAATGAAATGCCGGCACAGTCCGGCAAATTCGTGTTTATCAGTGTGTCATTCGTGGTTGAAAGTCTTATCCGACGCTGCCCTCGAGGCTCACGCCCAGCAGTTTTTGCGCTTCAACGGCAAACTCCATCGGCAGTTCTTTGAAGACTTCTTTGCAAAAGCCGTTCACAATCATGTTCACCGCGTCCTGCGTCGAAATGCCGCGTTGATTGCAATAGAAGATCTGATCTTCACCAATCTTCGATGTAGTCGCTTCGTGCTCCACGCTGGAAGAAGTGTTCTTCACTTCGATGTACGGGAACGTGTGCGCGCCGCACTTCGCACCGATCAACATCGAGTCGCATTGCGAAAAGTTGCGCGAGTTAGTTGCGCTCTTCCGGATTTCCACCAGACCGCGATAGCTGTTCTGACCGCGTCCCGCCGAAATGCCTTTCGACACAATCGTGCTGGTCGTGTTCTTCCCGATGTGAATCATCTTCGTTCCGGTGTCCGCCTGTTGACGATTGTTCACCACCGCTACGGAATAGAATTCACCTTTCGAACCTTCACCGAGCAGAATGCAACTTGGATATTTCCACGTGATAGCCGAACCGGTTTCGACTTGCGTCCACGTGATGCGCGAGTTCTTGCCTTTGCAAAGACCGCGCTTGGTGACGAAGTTGTAAATGCCGCCGCGGCCTTCTTCATCGCCGGGATACCAGTTCTGCACGGTGCTGTATTTAATTTCCGCGCGATCCAATGCCACGAGTTCAACCACCGCCGCGTGCAATTGATTCTCATCGCGCATCGGCGCCGTGCAACCTTCGAGATAACTCACGCTCGCGCCTTCATCCGCGATAATCAACGTGCGCTCGAATTGACCCGACTTCGCCGCGTTGATGCGGAAATAGGTCGAGAGCTCCATCGGACACCGCACGCCTTTCGGGATGTAAACGAACGAACCGTCGCTGAATACCGCGCTATTGAGTGCCGCGTAAAAGTTATCCGTGTACGGAACGACCGAGCCGATGTATTTCTTCACCAGATCGGGATGCTCACGCACCGCTTCACTCATCGAACAAAAGATGATTCCTTTGGCCGCCAGTTGATCGCGATACGTCGTGCCGACGCTCACGCTATCAAACACCGCGTCCACGGCCACGCCGGCCAGTCGTTCGCGTTCGCGCAACGGAATGCCGAGCTTCTCGTAAGTCTCGAGTAACTTTGGATCAACCTCATCCAGACTCTTCGGACCATCCTTCTGCGATTTCGGCGCGACGTAATACGTGATGTCCTGAAAATTCACCGGCGGATATTTCACGAACTGCCACGTCGGCTCTTTCATTGTCTGCCAGTAACGGAACGCCTTGAGCCGCCATTCAGTCATCCATTCCGGCTCTTTCTTCTTGGCAGAAATGAGCCGCACAATGTCTTCGTTCAATCCGGGCGGCGCGGATTCCGTCTCCACGTCGGTTACAAAGCCGTATTTATACTCCTGCTTAACCAGGCTTTCGATTTCTGTCGCTGTACTCATTTTGCCAAATTGTTTCGTTGGGTCGCCGGCGTCGTTGCCGTTTTGCTGGATCGGTTGCTCACAACTCCAGAGCCACCGGACCTGGTTCAATCGTTCATTTCTTCTTCGCACACTCAGCACACAGCCCGTGCGCGGCAATGTCGTAACGACTGACTTTAAATCCTTTCGGTTTCGGTAATAACACGCCGTCCGTCGGTAGCATCACATCGAATACCGCACCGCATTTATCGCAAAAGTAATGGCAATGTTCTTCCATGTTGGGGCAAAACCGGGCCGCGCCGCGCTCTAATTGCACCTGCCGCGCCAGACCACACGCCACCAACGCATCCAGACAGTTATAAACCGTCGCATGCGAAATCTCCGGCATCGCCTGCTTCGCGCGCCGAAAGACTTCTTCCGCCGTCGGATGGTCGCGCTTGGACATCAAAACGTCATAAACACAGCGCCGCTGTGCCGTAAAACGGAAGCCGCTGGTAGCAAGCTTTTCGCTGAGCTGATGTTCGGTATTTGACCCCGCCACTTTCATCCGCCAGACAGCTTAGCCGGAAGCAGCGGGGAGTCAATGTTTAGAATTATTCTAATTATAAACAATCACCATTCGCTGCATTAACCCGGGACGATCATCGTTTTTGACGATGTAATCAGAGCAATTCCCGCGTTGAGTTGGCGGGAGATTTTCGCCATTCTCCCACGTCATGCGTTCCAGCATTTTCAAACCAGCACTTTTAGTCGCTTTGCTGCTCCCGTTTCTGGGTTGTCAGCATCTGAAACCATCCATTCAACCGCGCGACCGGTGGACGCCCGAACAGGCCAACGCCTGGCACGCGAAACAACCGTGGCTCGTCGGCTGTAATTACACGCCGCGCACTGCCATCAATCAGCTCGAGATGTGGCAGGCGGACACATGGGATCCCAAGACTATTGATCAGGAACTCGGTTGGGCGCACGAACTCGGCTTCACCAGCGTCCGCGTGTTCCTCCACGACCTCGTCTGGAAAAATGATCGCGACGGTTTCATCAAACGCATGGAGCAATTTCTCGACATCGCCGAGAAACATAAGATCGGTGTGATGTTCGTATTCTTCGACAGCGTGTGGGATCCGTATCCGCGCGCGGGCAAACAACGCGAACCACATCCACATCGTCACAATTCCGGTTGGGTGCAGAGCCCCGGCCAACATATTCTCGAAGACTCGGCACGCGTGGATGAGTTGAAGGCTTACGTGCAGGATGTCATTCGCCACTTCCGCACTGACTCGCGCATTCACGTCTGGGATCTGTTCAATGAACCCGACAACAAAGTGCCGCAATACACCGATGTGTTGCATCCGCGCAAAGTGGAACTCGCGCTCGAACTGTTGAAAAAATCGTTCGTCTGGGCGCGCGAAATGAATCCGACCCAGCCGCTCACTTCCGGCGTGTGGATTGGGAATTGGCCCAATCCCGATAAACTCTCGCCGACCGAACGCGTGCAGCTCGAAGAATCGGACGTCATCTCATTCCATACCTACGACCCGATTGACGGCGCGAAGAAATGCGTCGAAAACCTGAAACGCTACAACCGCCCGATTCTCTGCACGGAATTCATGGCGCGTCCGCGCGGCAGCACGTTTGATCCTGTGCTCGGTTATTTCAAAGAACAGAACGTCGGCGCGTATTGCTGGGGTTTCGTGGACGGCAAGACGCAGACGATTTATCCGTGGGATTCATGGGAAAAGAAATACACAGCTGAGCCAAATCCCTGGTTTCACGACGTCTTGCGTGGCGACGGCACGCCGTATCGCCAGGCGGAAGTGGATTACATCAAATCGCTGACCAAAGAAAATCGCGCTCGTCGCAATTAGTCAGCAGCCATCGGGTTTCCGTCACGGCACCGTGGTTTGCACCGCGGTGCTTTTCTTTTTCCGAATAGTCCCCGGACACTTTTTCGTCAGTAAAATGCCTTCCGGCGGCTTTTCTTTGAAATCTACCTGAGGCAAATTGTGCCCCAGCATCAATCCGCCCATGAAACACAAACTGACACGTCGCTCGTTCGTAAAAGCTTCGGCATTGGCCACCGGAGTTTTTGCCACCGCTCCCTTTAACATTCTCAAAGCGCAAAATGCCGGCGATAAAATCCGCTGCGTGCAAATCGGTTGCGGCGGACGCGGCATGTCTCATCTGAAAGCAATTCTCAACGAGCACATCGTCGCCATCGTGGACGTGGACGAGAAACGACTCGGCGCAGTGGAAAAATTGTTGCGCGATAACAATAAGTCACCCGAAGGCATCAAAAAATTTACCGACTACCGGAAAGTCTTCGACACGATCGCCAAAGACTTCGACGCCATCTTCATTGCTTCGCCGAATCATCAACACGCGTTGCCCGCTATGATCGCGATGCAACTCGGCAAACACGTGTTCTGCGAAAAACCGGTTTGCCACAACATCGGCGAAGCACGGCAATTGCGCGCCATGGCGGCCAAAACCAAAGTGGCCACGCAAATGGGCAATCAGGGACACAACGAAGATGGTTATCGCAAATTGTGCGAATACATCTGGGGCGGCGTCATTGGAAACGTGACTGAGACGCACAGTTGGACAAATCGCGCCAATGGTGGACTCGGCCCGCGTCCGCCGCAAAAGTCTGCTCCAGACGGATTACACTGGGACGAATGGATCGGCCCGGCGCCGTATCGCGAGTTTCACGATGATTTGCATCCGCACGAATGGCACGGTTGGTATGACTTCGGCAACGGCTCCATCGGCAACATGGGTTGTCACGTGCTCGACGGCGTTTATTGGGCGTTGAAAGTGGAACATCCCACCAGCGTGGAAGCCGAACAGATGCGCGATGGCAGCGACGAACGTTACCCGCTCGGCAGTCGTTTGCGTTGGGATATTCCTGCGCGCGGCAATATGCCCCCGGTTAAAGCGTATTGGTACGAAGGTTTGAATCCCACTGCCAAAGGTCAAGCCGACGGGATGTTGCGCGTAGCGCGCGGTGAGAACCGCTATTTCCCGCCGTTGTTGCTTGAGTTGATTAAACAATATCCCGACGAAGAACTTACCAGCGGCGACAGCGGAACGATTTACGTCGGCGACAAAGGCATCATTTTCACCGGCACGTATGGCGACCGCATGCACATCGTTCCGTGGGAAAAGATGCGCGAAACTCCAGCGCCGCCGAAAACTCTGCCGCGCCCAAGAGGCGTGTTTAACGATTTCCTCGACGCCATCCGCTCCGGCAGTCTCAAGACTGCTTCGGATTTCGATTATGGCTGTCGGCTCACGGAATTTACGCTGCTCGGCAATCTCGCAATGTACGCCGGCGTGGGTAAAAAATTGGAATGGGACGGTCCGAACATGCGCGTCAAAAATCTGCCCGAAATAAATCGCTGGGTGAAACGCGAAAACCGTGCTGGTTGGCGCGCTTAGAACTCCCGCGAGTCACTCCGCGCTCCAGAGAAATATTCCAACGCAGTCTCCTGACGGCTCGCTTCCTTAGAGCGAGCCACGCGCAATTCATTCAATCCATTTGCTAGGCTGTTCGCCCCATTGTTGTCGCCCCGGTTTCACACCACGCTGGCGAACATGAGACGCACGAGCCTCAATTGTTGTTTGGCCTTGCTTGTGAGTTATGCCCTGCCGTTNCAGGCGCAAATCACTCCTCTCAANACCGNCNGGCCAAACGAATTTTATTTCCCTCAAAACATCTATTACGCGGAAGCGACCGCTACTTCCGCCACCATCGAAGTTTCGTTCATTCCTGGCAATCGTTCGTGGAGCGGAATCGTCGGCTTCAGCACGGAAGCAGGCACAGCGCAAGAAGGCGTGGATTACACGCCGGTCGAAGGGACGTTGAGCTGGGACGGACCGGCGTTACGGAATATTGAAATTCCATTGAATCCTACGCCGTCGCCCGAAGAACGCACGATCAAGCTCGCACTTCACGCCGTTGAAAGTAACTGCGTGCTCAGCCGCCCCGAAGCAACGCTTGTCATCCCCGGCACCCCGCCGACGCTGAACATCGCCGCTGGCGCCAGCGGCATTCAACTTTCCTGGCCTGCCGCTTACGTGGATTACCTCGTTGAAACCGCAACCGATTCCGCTCCTGCCAATTGGTTGCCTGTTCCATCCGCTCCCACTCAAACAGGCGATCAATGGGTCGTGACTTTCCCGCCCGACCACGAGAACCGTCTCTTCCGCCTGCGGCGCAGCGAGGTTGTTTTAGCAACAGCGCCGTAGCCGCATAAATTGCACCATGATGTCTCTGATTTAGGCGAGTCGGGACAACACCCCATTGGTTCAAATCTTGTATCAACGCATTGTGAGCGAAAGTTTGAGTTTTACTCAATAACGAGGAAACGATCATGAAAGCTCTTATTTTCACGCTCGCGGCTGCAGTCAGTGTCGCGACATCGGAAGTTTATGCGCAAACGCCTGAATCAATTCCTCCCGACGCTACGAATGGAGTCAGCGAAACGAATCGCGTCGGCTGGCGCTCCTTACAAGTGACGCTCCCTTCCGGCGATGTTTTGTCGCCCGCTCAAGTCGAGAGTCACTTGATCGTGCTGCGTCAGAATATCGCCGATTTGAAACCGGTCCTCGCCGCGCTTGTCACGGCATATTCCAATTCGCCTTCCGCAATGCAAAACCAAACCGGCGGCGTTACCGCTGTGCTGGGCCAGATCCTGAGCCCAACCAACACCACTACCGCCAACAACAATGTGCCGCGTCAGTCAGCTCAAACTACCGGCGAAAACACCAACGCATTGGGCCGCATTCTCACAGACGTAATCACCGGCGTTTTTGGTCGCACCAACGCCACGGAACTTCAGGACCTCACGGCATTGCAAACGTATCTCCAAGCGACCGAACCGATCTTTGATCGCCTCGGCGTCATGGTTAACGCTGTGGATCCATCAGCGATTGGCGGCCCACGAGATCCGGCCAATGTTGAAACCGGCACGGGCAGCAGCACGAATCAACCGAATCGCTTACCAGCTCCTCCGCCTCGCTATTGACGGAAAAACGAACAACCAACCAAAAGAACATATGAACCAAACTCGAAATCCTAAATGGTGGAATCAACAACACGACTCGGCGTGGGAACGCGTCAAGGCCGCCTTCAAACGGGATTGGGATCAGACGAAACACGATTTCGGCGGTCGCCAACCGGATACCGATCAGGACGTGGATGACACGATTAAACAGGCAGCCGGAACCCAACCGATTCCACCTCGGGGCCAACCCACCATTGAGGAACGCGAAGATGCGTATCGCTTCGGTTACGGCGCACGCGCTCATTACGGCCAACGCTACAATGCGTGGGACAATCAGGTGGAAGCCGAATTACAACGGGATTGGCGCGAGACCTATCGCGATCGAGATTGGAATCAGCATCGCGAACAGGTTCGCCGTGGTTGGGAATACGACGAAAGTCAGAATCGCGAAGTTCGCCGCGCCGCGTGATTGATTCAAAAAGTGCAGCCGCACAAATCCGATTGGGTCGGCCACAATGGCTGGCTCAATCGGATTTTTCGTTCATCAACGCCTCTTGCTCGCAAAGCGCCAATCGCTTCGCTAAAAACGCCTGCTCCGATTGGGTATCAGCCAGTTGCGTCGCTTTGCGAAAATGCTCTGCCGCCGCACGAGCACGATTCAGTCGCATCTCGAACTCACCCAACACCGCGTGCAACAGGTAATACGATTCCAGTGATTGCAGATTCTGAATCGCGTTGACAGCCGCGATGCCCGCGCGCGGCCCTTGCACTTCCGCTACCGCCACCGCGCGATTCAACGCCACTACCGGCGAGTCATCAAACTCCATCAACTGGTCGTACAACTGCAAAATCCGCGCCCAATCCGTCGCCGCGTAATCTCGCGCGGCACAATGCACCGCTGCAATTCCGGCCTGCAAATGATATTCGCTGATCTCGTTGCCCGCGGCGGATTGCGCGATGTGAAACATGCCGCGCGCAATCATCGCTTGATCCCACCGCGACCGATCCTGTTCCTGCAACCGCAACAAGTGCCCATCGTCATCCAACCGCGATGACAGCCGCGCCGCGTTCAACCACATCAACGCCAACAACGCATGCGTCTTGGGCCGATTTCCCGCCGGATGTTCTGCCAATAAACCCGTCAGTCGAATCGCTTCCCGGCAGAGATCTTCGCGAATCAATGACGCACCGCTCGACGCTTTGTAGCCTTCGTTGAAGAGTAGATAGAGCGATTGCAACACTGCATCGAGGCGACGACTCAACTCTTCGCCTTCGGGAATTTCAAAACGGATTTCCGCTTCGCGAATCCGTTGCTTGGCGCGCGTGAGGCGTTTTGCAATTGCCGCTTCCGTCGTCAAAAACGCTTTCGCAATTTCCGCCGGACTGAATCCGCACAGCGTCTTCAACGCCAGCACCACCTGCGCTTCCGACGGAATCAGTGGATGACAACACACGAACATCAACCGCAAGCGATCGTCTTTGATTTCGTTATCAAACGTCGGTGAGTGTTCTCTTTCACCTTCGCCCGGAAGTTGTTCAATGTGCGCAATAATCTGCGGCTGCTTCTGGTGGAAATTTTTTTCACGACGAATCGTATCGAGCGCGAGATTCTTGGCCGCCTGTGTGAGCCACGCTGCCGGATTTTTCGGGACGCCGTAATACGGCCATGTTTGCAACGCGCGGACCATCGCCTCCTGCACCACGTCTTCCGCCAGTTGCAATCGTTCGATTCCAAAAATCCCCGTAAGCACCGCCACCAGTTTTCCCGCCTCGTGACGAAATAAATGCTCGGTCAGATTTGAAATATCCGTTGCCCCGGGCTCTGTCGTTGGTTCAGCCGCTTGATTCACGAGTTCAATTGGAACTTATATTGAAGTTAAATCGGCGCCGCATCAACTCTGCGGATTGGACTCGACAAACATGTACGCAAAAAAACGCGGCAATCGTATCGTTGCCGCTTTTGCGTTTTTCCGTTGAACCCTCTCCTTTGTCGGCTTTGAGTGAAGTCTTTTCACTCGACAGCTACTTGATTTTCGACCGCTATGTGGTTCCCTTCCGGCGTGCGAACGACTCTTCGTAGCTTGCCGGTTGCCATCGTAATTCTGCTGCTGACGCTGCCTGCCACCGTCGCGCGCGAATCGGTTCAGGTCACGCTGGAATACGTCGCCAAGAAAGCTGAGGAACGCGCTCGTAAACCCTTCCGCTCGCCCCGGCTCGATCTTCCGCCGGTGTTGCGTCAGGAAAATCTCGATTACGACAAATATCGTGAGATTGAATTCCGCAGCGAACGCTCGCTCTGGGGCAATGACGGAGTGCCGTTTCGAGTTCAGTTCTTTCATCCCGGTTACATTTATCACGAACCGGTGCGCATAAATGAATTTACGCTCACACACGCGCAGCCGATTCGCTTCGTTCAGGATTTTTTTGATTATCGCAACCTCAACATTGCTCGTCAGATTCCCGCCGATACCGGCTACGCCGGATTTCGTTTATTGTATGAGTTGAACGGCCCGGGCAAATGGGACGAACTCGGCTCATTTCTCGGCGCGAGTTATTTTCGTTTGTTGGGTAAGGGTCAACGCTACGGCATCTCTGCGCGCGGGCTGGCGATTGATTCCGGCGAATCTGATCGTCCGGAGGAATTTCCGATCTTCACCGATTGGTGGCTCGGCAAACCGCAGAAGGAAGACACGCAATTGCGCCTTTATGCAATTCTCGACAGCGTCAGTTGTGCGGGCGCGTATGAATTTCTGATTCAGCCGGGCGATACAACAATCGTGGACGTCGAATGCGTGCTCTATTTCCGCGAAACCAACAACGTTGCCGCCGTGAATCCCAATCGCAAACCGATTACTTCCGTCGGCATCGCGCCGCTGACGAGCATGTTCTGGTTCGGCAAACATTCAGAACGCAAATTCGATGATTACCGCCCCGAAGTACACGATAGCAACGGTTTGCTGATTCACATGGAAAACGGCGAACTGCTCTGGCGACCGCTCAACAACGCGTCCGTCATGCGCCATCAACGCTTCAACGCTAAAGGCCTTCGCGGCTTTGGATTGTTACAACGCGAACGCAACTTTGAAGCTTATCAGGACATTTTCAATTACTACCATCTCACGCCCAGCGTCTGGGTTGTGCCACGCGGCAACTGGGGCGAAGGCGACGTTCACCTGCTTGAACTCAGCACGCATTACGAAGGACTCGATAACATCGTCGCGTTCTGGAATCCGAAAGTGAAACCCGAACCGATGCGCCCGAAGCGTTATGCTTACACCTTGTTCTGGACGCTGGAAAACGACATGAAATTGTCGCCCAATCGCGTTGTCGCTACTCGCATCGGCGCGCATCCGCGCAACGCCAAATGGCGACAGTTTGTCGTAGATTTTGAAGGACCGCGCCTCGCGGTGATTCCCGAAAACACGCCGCCCGCCGCCATTATCAGTTGCAGCGAGAACGGCGTGATCAGCGAAAATCAGGTATTCTTCAATCCGCTCAAACGCAATTGGCGCGTCATTTTCGCCATGGATCCCAAGGACGACAACAAAGATCCCGTGGACCTTCGTTGCACGCTCAAGCTCGGCGACGAAACCGTCAGCGAAACCTGGACGTATCATTGGAGTCCGCTATGAAAGCGCGATTTGAATGGGGCGAATCGCCCGGCAAATTAGCGGGTCGGCCGATGGAAGAGTGGAACGCCGCTTACGTGAAAGTGGAAAGTTATTTTCACGCGCTGCGGATTCGCAATCGCGTGCTGCTCGGCGAACTCGTGCAACAGGTGCTTGATCGCGCGATGCGTCGCGCGCCCAATGAACCCGAGCGGTCCGCTACTGAAATCGCCGCGGAAGAGATGGATTCCGTCGTGACCGAATGGTTCGCGGCGGTGCTCGAAAGAATTCCAACCGGCATCGAACATGTGTTGAACACGCGTGGTCGGCTGGCGCTGTTGCTCGCGGATATGCCGGGCAAATGGCAGGATCAGTTTTTGCGCCCCGGCCCATGGCCGAAGGAATTCGTGCAAGCGATGCAGGAAGCTTATTTGCGCGCTGGACCGGATTTTCAGTTGTCGCAAATGACCCCGCGTCCCTTGGACCTCGGCCCGATCACTACGTTGAGCAATCTCGGCAAGCTTCCCGCCAAACCGATGCTCATGATCTGGCTGATGCTTCTGATCGCGCTCGTAGTCATTTTCTGGCGCACCCGATAAGCATTAACCCGCTGGCAGTTTGCACCACCAGCGGGTCAACGTGATTCTTGTGATCAGTCCGGCGTTCAGCTCAATCGGCCCGCCATGTGATCGAGATTTTCCCAGCTCTTCAGCAGCGAAGTCGCTTCGAGCGTTTTCTTCTTCAGGTCTTGCACCTGACGGATGCCTTCACTGGCGGCCTGCCGCGCTTCGTCGCGTTCTTTCTCCGTGCGTGCCAACAGAACCTTGAGCGGTTCGATGCTGTTGCGCGTCATGGTGAGTTCCTTCGCCCATTCCTTTTCTGCGGCCTGATGAGCTTCAACCATCGCTTCCATGCGGGTCTTCAACTGTTGCTCGCGTTGCCGCGCTTCGGCTACTTCGAGGTCACGGCGACGAATATCGCGATCCCACTGAGCCTGGAACTCGGATTGGCGCGCTTCAAACTGCGCTTGTAACTGCTGTTCGCGCTGGCGCAATTTCAATTGAAACACTTCCTCCTGTTGTTGCGCTTCCTGAGCCGCGCGGGTTTCCGCCGCCCGCACGCGGGATTGGGCTTGTTGTTCCCATTCCTCTTCACGTGTCCGCAGGTCGGCAACCCATTGATTCTGCAACTCGATTTCGCGTGCTGCGGCACGATTGGCCAATTCCTGTTCGCGTTGCTTGAGCTTCGCGTGGAACGCCAGTTCCTTCTGCTGCAGTTCCTCGCGGAAACGCGCCTCTTCCTGCCGAAGCTGTGTCGCAAGATCGCGTTCCAACTCTCCTTCGCGGCGGCGCAACTGCTCTTCCGCCTGCGCCTGCACATCGCGCAACCGCGCTTCGGCCTGCGCCAGCAACTGTTGCTCGCGTTGTTTGAATTTCGCTTCAGCCACTTCTTCGCGTTGTTGCAATTCCCGATTCCAATGCGCGTTGAGTTCGCGAGTGCGTTGCTCCAATTGCTGTTCCAATTCGGCTTCGCGCAATCGCGCTTCCTGTTCGGCTTTGGATTTTTCCTCCGCCACGCGGGAATCGAATGCCAACGTCAATTCCTGTTCGCGCTGTTTCAGGCGATGATTGAATTCCTCTTCCTGCTGCCGCAACGCTTTCTCGAAATCGAGTTTCTGCCGTTCGGCCCGATGTTTTTCCTGACGCACCGCTTTTTCCACTTCGCGGGCGACATCTTCCTGCGCCTGTTGCAATTGCCGCGCCGCGTACTCCGTTTGATGTTTCAACTGCGCTTCNGCNGCGTCGCGCGCATGAATCGCTTCCTTCAANTCNTGCGACAACTTCGCGTTCTTCTCCACCGCAGCGAGTTCGGCTTCGGCCAATTGGCGACGCGCTTGAATGACCTGCGATTTGCAATCTTCGGTCACCTCCAGAAGTTTCTTCTGGTGCGCCTGCATCATTTCCAGACGTTCGGTTTCCGCTGCGGCGCGTTGTTCGTCCAATTCCTGACGCAACTGTGAGAGACGTTCCGACCAGGCGTGCTGCCGCATCTGAATCTGGCGCTCCACTTCGGACTTCTGCAGATCGCGCAACGCATCTTTTTCGATTACCGCGCGATTCAGTGAATCCGCCAGTTCAGTGTACTTCGCGACCCACTCGGATTCCTTCTTCTTCAATTCCTCTTCGTGCGTGGCGACCTCGGCAGATTTCACTTCTCGTTCCGCCTGCAATTCTGCTTCCTTGGCCGCTAGCGCTTTGTCGCGCGCTGCAATCTGCGCCGTCGCTTCGCGAGCGATGCGTTCCGCGCGCAAAATTTTCAACCGACCTGCTCGCTTGTAGATGTCGTGCAGACGACGACCAAAGAAGCCGAGACGACGTGCGGAACGTTTCTTCTCTTTGTCTTTCTCGAAAATGGTCGAAATCGCAATTTCCACCATCAACGTCGGCAGGAACGCCACGATGAACGCCAACACCGGATAAACCCAGATACGCACCATGCTGATCTGGTCGGTGAGAATGTCGCCGCGTTCTTTCGCGCTGGCCGTCACCGACATCGGGCGTTCTCCGAACAACAAACCGCGCACGATTTCCACTGTGGTCGCGATCCGATGCACCTGGGTTTCTTTGATCGCCGCTTCCCGCGCTTCGTAAAAGCCTTCCGCGCGCTTTTGTGCAGCGGCGATTTCCGCCCGAATCCCGTCCACCTTTTGCACTGCCACGCCCAGAGCGGCATCCAGTTCTTTTTCCTCCGCCGCGAGTTCTTCATTCAACTTGGCTTGCGCAGCGAGCAATTCTTCCCGCTTCCGATCCGCTTCTTCGCGTTTCGTGGTAGAACGTTTATCAAAATCCTCGCGCAACCGTCGCGCATCAGCCGCCACTTGCGCTACGCTTTCGCGTCGCTTGTTGTTGACCTCGATCAGTTCGGCTTCCTTCGCTTTGATCTGCGCGTCGAGATCCGCAATCAACGTCGGCTTCAAAACCGTGTTCACTTCGCGTTCCGGCGGAACCCCCGGGTCAACCGGCTCGCTCATCAACTGGCGCTTGATAATATTTGCCGCTTCGTATTCGGCTTTGTCTTTCTCGTAGGCATTCTTCTTGTTCGTGTACGCGGCCAGCTTCGTTTTGTACGCGTTCTCAATTCGCGCTTCTTCCGCATTCCATTTGGCGGCCCGCGCAACTTCGACTTCCCGCGCCGCTCGCAAATCCGCAATCGCTTTGGAAATCTGCGCCGCATCAATGTCGAATTGCCGGGTAATCGCACCTTGGCGTG
>Ga0065721_10049743_pt1 | contig 27928 bp, 27 predicted proteins | sample Mesricmetagenome_FD_59108 | JGI IMG/M metagenome (GOLD analysis project Ga0065721, IMG submission 59108) | Mesophilic microbial community from rice straw/compost enrichment Sample: eDNA_1 v2 (version 2) | ecosystem: Engineered > Solid waste > Grass > Composting > Bioreactor | place: USA: Davis... | reverse complement strand
TTTCGGCCAGCAGCAACGCGTCCTCTATGTGGGATCGTTTTCGAAGACATTGTCGGCAAGCCTGCGCTGCGGCTACATCGCCGGCGCGCCCGAGACGATCAGCAGCCTGGTCGATCTCAAGATGATCACCATGGTTGCGACCTCGCTTCATGTCGAGCGGGTCGTGCTCGAAATGATCGAAAGCGGACAGTACCTGAAGAACCTGCGGCGTTTGCGGGGCTGGATCGAAGACGGCGCCAAGGCGACCGCGCAGGCTCTTGGCCAGGTCGGGCTGAATGTCTCGCTGCCGAAAGTCCAAGGTTTCTATATCTGGGTTCCGCTTCCGCCGGACCTAGACGAGGCTGCTTTCTGCATTCGTGCAGCCAAGGCCAATATCTTCGTCGCGCCGGCAAGCGTTTTTTACGCCGATCGCGAGGCTCCTGTCCGACCGGCCATGCGGGTGAATGTGGCCTATGGAGCCGATCCGCGCTTCTGCGCTTTCCTGCGCGAAGAGATTGCAAACAGTACGAGGTGTGTAGGAAACGATGGATAATGTCCGCCTGGTAGAAGTCGGTCCCCGAGACGGGCTGCAGAATGAGGCCCGCCCATTGAGCGTCGAGGATCGGGTGCGCATGATCGAAGGCCTGATCGGCGCCGGACTTCGGACGATCGAGGCGGGCAGCTTTGTTTCGCCGAAATGGGTGCCGCAGATGGCCGGATCGGCGGAAGTCCTGACCGCGCTCGGGCGGCGCGCAGGCATAAGCTTCCCGATGCTCGTCCCGAACCTGAAGGGATTTGAAGCCGCCCGAGAGGCCGAAGCGGAGGAGATCGCGATCTTCGCCTCGGCATCCGAGAGCTTTTCCCGGAAGAACATCAACTGCTCGATCGAGGAGAGCTTCGAGCGTTTCGTACCGGTGCTCGAGGGCGCCCGCCAAGCGAGGATGCGTGTGCGGGGTTACGTGTCCTGTGTGCTCGGCTGCCCCTATGAAGGCAAAGTGGCGCTTTCATCCGTCGTAAGCGTCGCGCGGCGCCTGCACGACATGGGCTGTTACGAAATTTCGCTGGGCGACACCATCGGCGTCGGAACCCCGAGAGCGGCCACGGCCATGGTGCGGGCGGTGGCGGAAGAGGTGCCAATAGCCGCCATCGCGCTTCACGAGCACAACACGTATGGCCAGGCGCTCGCGAACATCCTGGCCTGTCTGGAAGAGGGCGTGACCGTGTTCGACTCTTCCGTGGGCGGGCTTGGCGGCTGCCCCTATGCGAAGGGCGCGACCGGAAACGTTGCGACCGAGGAACTGGTGTTCATGCTGGAAGGCATGGGATTGCGAACCGGCGTCGATCTGCCGAAACTATGCCGGGTGGCCATCGAGACCTCCGCGAAGCTCGGCCACGATCCCGTCTCGCCGATTTCGAAAATCCTTGCCGCAACGGGCGACGATCAGGTCTGACGAAGACGTTGCGCCCCATCGCGCGCATATTGATCGAGGCAGTTTACGCTGCCGCCTTTCCCGGTTGTCCGGGTTAACCCGCAGCGGCTTGCTGAGCCATGCCTTGGAGAACCCGAACGTCTCGGCTACGTGCTGCTGCTTCACGGAAACGATGGTGAACACCGTCTGCGTTGGGGCGCCGGTGCGATCGATGGTGAAGCGAGAGGCGTCGTCAGATTCCGAATGACACCGTCCCCGTGGCTCGGCGAGCCCGAACGCGTCGTGCGATCCAGAACAGGGCGGCCTCCAACACGAGCACGCAGCCGAGTGCCGCCAATGCGAGGACCGTCGTGTTCGCCGTCCCGATCGAGTGCGAAGCGTAGAAGCCAATGCCGATGAACAGGCCGTTCCAGACCGCGATACCTGCTGCCGAGGCAATCAGGAAGCTTCGCGAGCTTCCTCCAAGAAGGGCGGCGAAGGCCGGAACGAACAGCCTGACGGTCGGCACGAGCTGGAGCGCGAAGGCCAGCGCGGTCTGGTTCCGGCGGAAGGAGGCGATCCCGCGCCCGATGCGATCGGCGGACATCCCGAATAGCCCGCCAGACCTGTTGAGAAGGCGCGACGAACGGGCCTCGCCCAGCCTCCGGACTGCGTAGAACCAGGCCGCGCACCCGGATAAGCTGCCCACGGTGGTCGCAAGCAACGCGGCGGACAGCGACCAGGCTCCGTCCGCCGCGGCGATGCCGATTGCCAGAAGAAGCCCATAAGACGGCAGCACCGGCATGAAGCGTTCTGCCAGCGCCACGACGAAGAGACCTATGAGTCCATAGGCGCCGATCCACGCCATGAGTGTACTTACCGGGTCGAAATCCATACGTTTAGCCTCTGCTGGTTGCGGTGTGGGATGGGGCCACCGAAGGCGCCCAGTTGCCGGATTCGGTCTTCGGTGGCCTGGAGATCGCCAGCTGATGGGGGTATCCAGCGATCTCCTTTTCGGATCTTGGGGAACGAAGGGGCGGTTCCCCGATCCGATTTCCTTTCAGTTCGTGCCGACGGGAATGGCGCTTAGCGTCGGCCCCGGCGGCACGGGCAAGCCAGTTGCTCTCCCTTAACCGAGGCCGCCGTTTGCGAATACATTCTGACCGTCGATCCAGGCGCCGTCCTGGGAGCAAAGAAGGGCGATGACGTTGGCGATGTCTTCCGGCACGCCTAGACGGCCGAGAGGCGTCTGCTCCGGGATTCCTCGGAGAGCGTCTTCTCCGTGCTGACGGAGGAGCTGAGTGTCGACCGCGCCGGGCGCTATGGAATTGACAGAGATGTTGCGGCCCGCCAGCTCCTTCGCGAGGACGCCGGAAAAGTGCACCTGGGCAGCTTTTGTAGCCGCATATGCGCCCGTAGCCGGAGGCGGCGTCTTTATGATGCTCGAACTGAGGCTGATGATCCGGCCGCCGTCACGGGTGCGCCGAGCCGCTTCGCGCAGCACGTTGAAGCTCCCCTTCACATTGGTGGCCATCATTCGATCGAACGCGGCGTCGGTCATTTGAGCAAAAGGGCCGACATTCATGATTCCGGCATTGTTGACCACCACGTCAACCCCGCCGAAGGCCTCGTCATTGACGTCGAAGAGCGCCTTGACCGCTGCGGGATCAGCCACGTCCGCTTGGCGAACGATAGCGCGACCGCCAGCCGCCTCGATATCGGCCACGACCTGAGCGGCCAGATCGCGGTTGGTGAGGTAGTTCACGGTTACGGCAAAGCCGTCGCGCGCCAGACGCTTGGCGGTGGCGGCGCCGATGCCCCGCGACGAGCCGGTAACGACGGCGGCCCGACCGGCGCCGGGCAGGGTGCCGGTTCCGGCCGTGGATGTCTGGGCCGAAGCCGCGGTCGTCAGGGCAAGAGCTGCCGGCGCGGCGGCGGCAAGCGCCATGAACGTGCGGCGGGAGCTACCAGTATCGGACATTTCAAAGATCTCCTGTTGAGGCTGTTGCAAGACTTGCTCGGCAAGGCTGCGCTGGCGTCCAGCGCCGTGCGCCACCGCCCGGTTGTCCGCTTGGGCGGACATACCGCTATGTTGTCGAAGGAAGCATCGACGCGTTGGTTCGAACCGACAGGGCAGGGCCGGTCAGGGCAGTTGAGACTGGCCTGCTTCCTCGAATGGAGGAGATTTACCTAGATGAACATCTATTGACCGTACGGCGGTTTCTGTCATGCTCGGCACACTCCTCGCTTGTTTGGCACCTTCAAGCTAGATGGAGTACGCTGTGAGCAGAATGCCCGAACCCTCAAGAAACTTGCCTATTCCTGCAAAGGATGATGCGTTGCCGGAGATGGATTGCGTTTCGCGCAGGCCTCGCAACCAATCGGAAGCTTCCGTGTCGTCATCGCTTCTTGCGGTCGTCACCGCCTATATCGAGGGTCAGGGTGGCGGTGAGGGCCTGTTTCCGACAACGATCGAAGGCTTCAACATCGTCCGTTCTTCGCAGGCAATGATGATGCCGATGCGGGCGATCTATAAGCCATCGCTTTGCGTCGTGATCCAGGGAGGAAAAGAGATCCTCGTTGGTGACGACATGCTGTCCTACGGCGCGATGGAGTGTTTGGTCGTCAGCGTGGAGCTGCCCGCCAGCGGGCGGATCGTCGAGGCGAGCCCCGACGCGCCCTATATCGGCGTCACCATAGATCTCGACGTGACGGTGATGCGCGACGTAGTGGAACAGTTGGATGAGCCGCCTGTTCCGCCTGCCAGCCCCGGTTCCTGCATGTTCGTGAGTCAGGTCGATGAACCTCTGGCGGATTGCATCCAGCGTCTCGTCAGGATGTCCGAGACGCCGAAGGCGATCCCGGTCCTCCATCCCTCAATCATGCGCGAGATCTGCTTCTGGCTTCTGAACAGCCCGCACGGAGGCGAGCTCTATAGGCTGGCGTTACCCGAATCGAATATCGAGCGGGTCGTGAAAGCCATCTCCATGCTGCACACGAACTTCGCCCAGACGCTGCATGTGGAGCATTTGGCGGAGGTCGCGCGAATGAGCCCGTCGTCGTTCCATCAGCACTTCAAGGCGCTCACCTCGATGACGCCGCTCCAGTTCCAGAAACAGCTGCGCCTTCTGGAAGCGCGGCGGTTGATGGTCGCCCAGGCTGCAAGCGTAGCGGAGGCTGCCTATCAGGTCGGGTATGAAAGCGCCTCGCAATTCAGTCGGGAATACTGCCGGATGTTCGGCGTTGCGCCGAAGCGTGACGCGCTGAACCAGCAGCGATTGTATAGCGAATATGCCAGCCGCACGGTTCGTACGGCGTAGAACGCGCCTCTCGACGGTCGCTCCCGCCGGTGGTGCATATCACATCAGGTTTTCACGCTTGGCCTGATAAACGGTCCGCACGACCGGTTGGAACCCGAGGCTGCGAGCAAGCGAGACATCCATGTGCAGACGCCATGGATTCTCAAGCGGCGCGGAGGACGGATCCATCGTTCCCCCAACCAATTCGACAAGCTCATAGATCGAGGTGGGCGCGTCATCGGCGATGTTGACGATGCGTCCGTCCATCGCGCCGGTCAGGGCCATATTCATGGCAGTGGCGATGTCGCGGTGATGAACCATGCTCATCCTCTGGGCGGGATGCATTTTGAAATTGGCGACCAGTCGGGGCAACTCCTCGAGATGCCCGTCCTTGTCGCCGTAGACGAAGCCGAACCGTTGGATCGACCAGTTCAGCCCGCTTTCGCGTAGCGCGTTCTCGGCAGCGAGTTTGCTGGCTGGATATGCCTGTTGCGGGTTGGCTGTGTCATTCTCGCGGCCAGGGTGGGAGCTGTCGGCGTCATAGACGTTGGACGTGCTCGCCAGGATGAAACGCGCCTCGGGCGAACGCGCCTTCGCTGCGGCGACGAGGTTGCGCGTGCCTTCGAAATTGCTCTTCCAGATCAGGTCGGTATCGGGTGTTCGGAAAACCGCGGCGAGATGGATGATCGCCGATACGCCTTCCACCGCCCGCATAAGCGAAGCCGGGTCGAGAAGGTCCGCCTCCACCGCACTCACGCCGGCGGGTGCCTCTTTGCCGCCGCGCATCAGCGCGCGGCAATTCACCCCCGCTTCCACAAGGCGCGGAAGAAGACGGGCTCCGACGAGCCCTGTCGCACCGGTCACCAAGACTGTCATGTTGTTGTTCCTTTCTGCAGTAGGTTTTCGAGCCGTTCCGTCGCGGTCTGGAGAACCCTGACCGCGACCGCGATGTCGGCGGAGTCGATGCCGTCGAATGCGGCCGAGCGGATGAAAGAGAGATCGGGCAACTCGGCCCAGAGTTTCGCGCCGGTGGCCGTCACGCGGAGAAGCTTCTGCCGCTGGTCGACCCGGTCGGGCATTTGCTCGACGAGGCCCTTTCGCACGAGCGTTGCGACGATGCCGGTCATTGTGGCGCGTTCGATCGCAAGCAACCGCACGAGATCACGCTGCATGGTCGGGCCGGCGGTGGCGAGTTGATAGAGCACGTACCACTGTGCGGAGCCAAGATCATAAGGACGAAGCACGGAATCCATGACCGCCCGGCCGGCGAAGTAGCATCGCTTTGCCCAGGCCCCGACAAGGTCACGATCCGTCCTTTTCCGCTTATCAATCACCGACGCACCTCCTGGCTTGCTCGCTAATGCTAGCTACCTAGCAAATATGTAAGGTACCAAACAAATGTCAAGGGCCGATTCGGTAGCTCCGAGCTCAGCCGGCAATGGAGGAATAGGCACATTTTTTGAGGAATCCGGCATGGAGAATTGGCGCGTCATGTTCATCTTGGAGAGGAGGGCGAGACGCGGGACGTCGAGGCGCTCAGCGCGCGACGTCCGCTGAGCGCCGAGCAGACAAGGAACTTTCATGACGAAATGGACCAACAAGAACATCACGTCGCATCAAATTCGCGGGGCAGTGGAACCACACACAAGGGCGTCGAGTCCGGTGACAATCGACCAATTTCTTTCGGGTAGTCGCTTGGCGCGCCGTACAGCGCCAAAGTCATGACCGCAGGCGCGAGCCTTGAACGTGTTTTGGAGACTTGCTGATGGCGTGGTCGTACGGCTATTTCACCGACCTCAACTACACCCACGGATACTATCCGGAAATGAATCCGGCCATGTTGCGCCTGGCCTGTCTTTGCAACGGCGTAGAGCCGCAAGTGCCCGCCGCGCCATCCTATCTGGAGCTCGGCTTCGGGCAGGGCGTTACGATCAACATGCTCGCCGCGGCGTCCTCCGGATCCTACTGGGGCACCGACTTCAATCCGGCGCAAACGGTCGAGGCTCGCAAACTGGCCGATGAGTCCCGAGCCGACATTCATCTGTTCGACGACTCCTTCGAGGAATTTGCCGGCCGGAGGGATCTCCCGGACTTCGATGTCATAGCGCTTCACGGCATCTGGAGCTGGATATCGGAAAAGAACCGCAAGATCATAACGGACATCATCCGGCGGAAACTCCGTCCCGGGGGAATCGCCTATATAAGCTATAACTGCCTGCCCGGCTGGGCTCCGGTCTTACCGATCCGCCAGCTTATGTCCCTCTACCAGGACTATGGGGGCGGGAAGATGTCGAGACCGACCGAGATGATCGAAGGCGCGCTGCAGTTCGCGGAAGAGACCGCAAAGGCTGGCTCGTTCTATTTTCGGGACAACCCCTTCGCCAGGCATCATCTGGAGCAATTGACGAAACAGGGACGCAACTATCTCGGGCACGAGTATATGAATGCGGATTGGCATCTCGAGCACTTCTCCGACATGGTCCGGAGTCTCGACGAGGCCAAGCTCACATATGTCGGCTCGGCGCGGCTGCTCGATGGCATCGACGCCTTCCAGCTCCACGAGGAAGGGATCAAGTTCCTTTCGCAGATCGGCCATCCGATCATGCGCGAGACGGTCCGTGACTATCTGGTGAACAGGCGTTTCCGTACCGATATCTTCGTCAAGGGAGCAAGGCTACTTCCAGGCCGGGAACATCGCGACGCCTGGCACGCGCTGGCGTTCGTGCTGGTGATCCCGGAAATCGATGTTCCGAAAAAGATCGTGTGTGCCAGGGGCGAAGTGGCGCTGCCCGCCGACAAATACGACTTGATCCTCGAGGCCCTGGCCGACGAGGGCTATAGGCCAAAACGTGTCGAAGAACTTGTCAAATATAACAAGCTGCGAAGTCTAAAGTCTCAGGATATCGTGGATTACCTGACCGTGCTCACCGGCGCCGGATTTGCGGCCCCAGCCCAGATCCCCTCGGAGAAGGTCAAGGAGCAATGTAGGGCGCTGAACCGGCACATCCTGCAGCGGGCGCTTGTCAGCATGGATCTGCACCACATGGTATCGCCGGTGACCGGAGGCGGGATCGGGCTCACCCACATGACGCAGCTATTCGTCCTCGCCTCCAGCGAGGGTAAAGTCGGCGCCGCGGCCTTGGCCAGCTATGTGTGGGATTTCCTGGACAGCATTGGCGAACGTCTCATGAGAGACGGCAAGAAGATCGAATCCAAGGATGAGAACCTAAAGGAAATCAGAGTTTTGGCAAATAAATTCCTCAAGTTTGGGCGACCGCTTCTGGAAGCCTTGCAGATCATCGATGCCCCCGAGGGCAGCGGATCGTCGGATGGGGCTGAGGAATGACAGATCCGGACGGGGCACGCTCGCTTTTCGGTTGAAGACGGTAGGGAGCCCCAAGCTCCACCGCGACGGCACCATATGGGAGGCAATGCCTCATATCCCTTCAACTGCACTGTTGGACGTGAATGACCTCGTCTGAGGTTCTGCTCTCATCAAGAACCTCGTATTGCTATCCCATCTCTCAGGGCACCGGTGGCCCCGCTGATGATGTTTTTGCGATCTTGGCGGCCAGTATGAGCGGTTGAGTGTCCTCAGTCAGAATTCTCGGCCGCGGTCCGACGCTTCCCAGGCCAGGCCGTGAGCGCGATGTCGATCAGCCGCTTCAGCTGCGCATTGCAGGCGCCGTCGCAGGCTTGTGCGGACATGCCCTGGATGATCGCACCATAGAAGCGCGCGAGCGTGTCGGTGTCGGTTCGCGCCGGCAATTCGCCTTCCTCGACGGCGCGGTCGAAGCGGGCCTTGAGGGTCTGGATCGACGTCTCGCGCAGGGCTGCCGTCATCCGCGCGACGGATGCATTCTCTTCCGCGTGTTGCAGGACAGCCGTCGAGACCATGCAGCCCCGCGGTTTATCCGGCTGGGTGTCCCCATCGGCGATATCGTAGAGGTAGAGGCTCAGGGCTTCCTGAATTGGAAGATCCGATTGCAGAACTTTCGACCGGCGACTGGTTTCACGGGCAATGCCGAAGTCGAGCGCCTGACGGTACAATTCTTCCTTTGAGCCGAACATAGAATAAAGCGTGGGCGGATTGATTCCCATGGCTTTCGTGAGGTCGGCGGTCGAGGTTCCTTCGTAGCCGCGCTCCCAGAACAGGCGTGCCGCAATGTCGAGCCCGACGTCGCGATCGAGAGCACGCGGTCTTCCTCGTTTGCGGATAGTCTCAGTCATTAAAATAGTGATCCCTATTAAATTCGTTGACAGGCGTATTTCAGCTCTTATTATAGGGATCACTATTTAATTTAGCAACGGAGTGTATCAATGTCCAAACGACTCGCTGACAAAATAGCCCTCATCACCGGAAGTTCGCGCGGCATCGGCCGGGGGGCTGCCCTTGCGTTTGCGAAAGAGGGCGCCGCGCTGATTGGCGTGCACTACACTGCCAATTCGGATGCGGCCAAAGCCACGGTACGAGAAATCGAAGCGCTCGGCGTCAAGGCCGTCGCCGTGAAGGCCGATCTCAGACAGGGCAAGGAGGCGGCCGACAGCCTCTGGGCGCAGTTCAGCGAAGCCGCGCGTAGCGAGACGGGCTCTTCCGCTCTCGACATTCTGGTAAACAATGCCGGCATCGCGCCCGCATTGCCATTGAAGCAGACGAGCGAAGCCGCCTTCGACGAGGTGATGACGATCAACTACAAGGCGCCGTTCTTCCTGATCCAGGCAGTGGCCGACGACATTCGCGACAACGGCCGCATCATCAATGTCTCGACCGGGTTTACGCGAATCGCGGCGCCGACCCATCCCGCCTATGCAGCCTCCAAGGGCGCGCTGGAGACGTTGACGCTGGCGCTGGCACCTGAATTTGCGGCTCGCGGGATTACGGTCAATGCCGTGCTGCCCGGCGTGACGGAGACCGATATGAATGCCGAATGGCTGGCATCGCCGGACGCGCGCGCCGGCGCCGAAGCACTCTCGGTCTTCTCACGCGTTGGAAAGGCGGAGGACGTCGCCGACGTCATCGCCTTCCTCGCATCGAACGATGCGCGTTGGACGACGGGCCAGATGATCGATGCAACAGGTGGCGCCCGGATCTGATCGATCTGACGCTCCACTATGTTTGCAGCCGTTCAAAAGCGACTAAAGCCTTCGAGTTCCGACGATCCTCAACACAGTGATGACACGGCTGGCGCTCGCAGCCGAGTGGCAGCGCGATTGGGTCCGTGCCGAACAGGCGGCAAAGATCACGGGCGTCATCGTCCAGCATTTTGGCGGTAGCGGAATCGTAGACCTCTGGGAATAGCAGTTGCTTAACACGCCAGCGCCGAAAGCTGGCGCAGGAATGTAGTCGGACTAGGAAATTGGCGAGCGAGACCCGCAGCGGGTCTCGCTCGCCATCCAGAATTTCCGCGGCAGGCGTCCAGCCGCCAACGGCTATCCGCCTTTACGGAGTGTAGACTGTCTCAGCCACTCTCCGAACCAGGGGCGAAACCTCCATAGACCCCAACGCTCGCCGGCCGATTGACGAAGGACGCAGGCACGCTGTAGCGCCTGCGCTCGAGATGGATGAGCCAGGTCGGCGCGGCGCGCTTCGTACACTCGACAAAACTATCGAACGGGTGAGGCTGCCGACTTTCCCGCTGGGATCAAACCGGTTCAATGCCTGCCGGCCAAGTCCAGCACTTTCTCCAGCACGAGGTCTCGCCCATCAGCATAAGCGCTGAAACTCGGCTCAATGGTGATTTCCGGCGCAATCGAAATGCCGCGCGGACCGAAGGCGACGGTGGCCCAATAGCAGGTGTCGATGTCGAAGCAGCCGGTCTCGTAATCATGAAATTGCGGGCTGTAGCGAACGGCAATCTTGGAGTTCGGCAATTCGACATACTTGCCCTCAGACCAGAACTGGCCGGCATCCCCCATCGGTTCGCCGATAAGGGTGACCTTGTCGCCTCCCTCGCCCTTGAGCATGGCGGCGGTGGTTATGCCGGCAGAGAAGGTTGCCCTGCCCACGAGCACGAAGACACGCCCGTCGCGCGGCACAAGTCGCGGTATCGCCCGGGAAAACAGGATCGTGTTGAAGAAGTCGCCGCCATTGTTGAGGCGTAGATCGACGATGATGTGCTTCGGTTGTACCGGCAGGATTTTTTCAAGGACGACGCTGGCAAGCTTGTCCGGCAGAGGCGTCTCGTCGACGCTCCTTGCCGTGTCGTTGCGGATATAGAGCACCTGCTTGGAATCGTCGAGGAAGCGTGCCTGCACGTCGCTACGTTTGCCATATATCGGCGGCAGATCCTCGCGGCCGTCGAGCAAATGGCGCCAGCGTCCCGGCAGGCCCGGGTCATCGGGGATGAGCACGGAATAACCCCTGTTCAGGCTTGCCTTGCGCTCATCGCCGGGGTCTTCGTCTTTCGTAGACGCCAGCTCGACGGTTTCCGTCCGCCCGTCGGCGAGTTGCACGGTCAGCGGAACGCGATCCTTGCTGGCGACGGCGCCGATGTGCTTGAGGACGGCGGGCGTGACAAGATAGCCGGGCGAAAGAAAACGAATCCGCTGGTCCGTGCCTGGAAGGTAGACGCGCACCCTGTCCAGCACCTCTTGCGTGGCAAGGGACCCGATCCTGTCGATGCGTGCACCAAGCAGCCGTTCGAAATCGGGATGAGCCTTGACGATATAAAGCCCATCGGAAAACGACGACACGCGAACCGGAAGGTCGGAGCCAAGCAGCTTCCCGACATTGGCGTTCGTGTGTCCGTTGCGCGCGATGGCGACAGCTCTCATCACTTCCAACGCGAACGCTTCCGGTGTCAGATGTTCGGTCGCAGCGGCGGTCTCATTGACATGGCGGTTGAACTCCGTCCTCTGGCGATCGCTGAAACTTCGATCGAGCGGAGCCCATTTCTCTTTTAAGACGGTAAGATCCTCCCGCATCTGGTCCGGCGTCAAACCAACATCGTCAGCCTGAGCATAACCGATAACAGCTAACGCGAGGGCCACTGCGGCAATTCGCAGGATTGCGAGCCATCCTGAAGACATAACGTACTTTCCTCTGTAGTTCCAATTTAGGCGGCCTTCGCCGCAACGTTCAATCATGACGATTGGGTTTGTGGCCTTTCGACAAGAGTGCGCAAAGAAATCCGGAAGGCCATCAGTGCGATTTCCGCCTCGGCGCGCGGCTGAATGGAGTTGTTGTCGCTGGACCATCCATGGTCATAGGTGGCCTTGCGGGAGTCCGAGGAAATACTAGCGCTCCCAGAGGGGTTGTCCTTAACGCCTGATGATCAGGGAAAGCCGTCGACGGAGCTGAACATCACCTCGAAGTTCGAGGCATGCTCGTCGAAACTGCTGAGGGCGGTCCTTCCGGCCGGTTCGATATGCGCGCGCTCAACGTCATCGCCGGCGAACTGCCTGATAGTATCGATGGAATCCCACAAGGTTATTGCAAGAAATTCAATTTCATCTCCGACAGTACGCCGAAGGAGACAAGCACCTTTGCTTCCTTCGATGCCAGCTAGGTTCTGTGCGACGGCGGTGATGAAATGCTTCTCGTAGGAAGCGGCATTGGATTTCATGGCGCGGCCTCGCCAGGTACGAGCAATCATCACCATTATCCTCCACTTCGTAACGGCTCCAGTAGTTCCAAGACTTCTTCAGGATTTCGCGATCAAGGCCTCGATATAGGCTTCGAGTGTCGTGTCCCCAAGCAGAGGATCATCTGATACGTCAAACCCGCTGTCGACGCTTACCTCAGTCATTCGCGTGTAGGATGCAGCAGCGGCATCGGAAAAGCCCAGTTGCAGGAAGCCGCTCTTCCACTTTTCCCTCGGGATCACCGCGACGCGCACGGGGGCGCCCAAAGCCTTTGAGAATGCATGGGCAACCTCCGACGCGGAGTAGCGCTTGGGACCTTCAACATACCGAATGCCTGTGTCGTGAAGCGACGACGTGAGCCTATTGGCGGCCGCCACGCCGAGATCGTTAGGCGCAACCATCGGTATCGGCATATCCTCGGGAAACATTGTCGGCAGCTCCCCGGTGGTCCGGACAGTTTCGAGCAGATCATCCCAGTTGCTCATGTAGTATGCCGCGCGATTGATTGCCGCGGGGATTGCCTGGGACCGCAATCCCTCTTCCAGCTCCCAGAGAACATTGAGATCGCCGATGCGGCTGCCGGGCTGAGCTCCTCCGGTCGATTCCGCCACGACCTTTTCCAGACCTGTGCCCTGCAGCGCCTGCAGGATATGGCCGACGGTACGGCGTTCGATAACGTCCGTGTCCTTGGACGTGTCTGTAGGAGGATTGAGCAGGAAGGCGCGTCGGCCGCGTTGAAAGGCTGCGTTGAGCGAGGGCACATCCTCGACATCCGCTTCCACGATTTCGGCGCCCTTATTGCGCCATTCAGAGGCACGATTCGCGTCGCGTGTGACGATTGTCACGGCTTCGCCGCGGCGGAGCAACTCGGCCGTCGCCGCCGCCCCGACATGTCCTGTACCACCCATTATTATGTACATTGGCATTGCTCCTCCTTGCCGTTGAATGTCGTTTCATCGGTTCTGCGGAAACGCGATTAGGTAGGTCGCAGTTCGCTGAATGGCTTCGCCTTGAGAGAGGATATAGCGCCGGAGTAAACCCGAGTGGCACTTTTAAGAGCCTGCCGGCCGCATCGATCCGTGTATTTGCGCGCGAGCAAGATGGCGCCGCCCGATGGCATCGCGATCTATGGCGATTCCGCGGGCTGATTGACGGTCGGCGCGATCGCCCCGGCTCTTCGATTTAAAGCGTTGCGTGCCTTATTCTAAAAATACTCGAAACTTAACTCATCGCCTTGACCAACCTGTCGGCAAAACTCGCCGCCGCAACCGGCAGAATGCGGCCGCGCAACTGGCATACGACGAGGTCAGATGGCGGGATATCGCGTTCATCGACAGGGTGGCCAATCAGCTTGGCTCCCAAGTCGTTCGTTGGGGCGCCGATCTCCACCTGGAACGAGATCATGCCGCATCTGAGCACAAGGCCGCGTAGCATCTCGAAGGAGTTCGATTCCGCCATGACGTTGAACCTTAGATCCCGTTTCGCGATGACTTGATCCAGCACCTGACGCCCGCCGAGGCTCGCGTCCGGCAATGCGAGGGGATGGCCAACGAAGTCGGAGAGCCGCAGGCCCTTCTTGGATGCCAGCACATGATCCCTGTGCATAATGGCGACCAACCGCTGCGGGATCGATCGAATAACCCGAACCGCCGGTCGAGCAGTCGCGCGATAGACTATGGCCAGGTCGACATCATATTCGATCAACGCATTAATGGCGCCCTCGTGGTCCATAACCTTCAGATCGAAGAAAAGTCGCGGGTTGTCCTTGCGGAAGGCACCGATCTGGCTGGGCAGGAAATCGTAGGCGAGCGCCTGGCTGCAGGCGATCTTGATCGGGCCGCGTCTGAGACCGCGCAAATCCTCGACCTGGGAGCTCAGCCGTTCTGCATCAGCGATCTGGCTCCTCGCATAGCGCACGAACATCTCACCCGCCGCCGTCAATTTCACCCCACGCGGGCGCCTCTCGAAGATCGGTGCTCCGAGTTCAAGCTCCAGATCCTGGATCTTCCGGTTCATGGCCGACGCCGTAATGTTCATCTTTTCGGCAGCCTGTCGGATCGAACCGGATCTGGCGATCTCCGAAACCTGATGCAGCAATTTGAGATGACGCATTTCGCTTCCCCAATTTCAGTGAGGCCTTTTTGGCACCGCTTCAGCACGATAATTGCGGTTGAGTTATACACTGGACCGTGTACTTTCGCATTGCAACATGAATGAACGAGCCGCCGAACACGGCAGCCTCCACCACCAGACAAGGGAACAAACAATGGCTAACCACCAGATGAAGACGCGTGCCCGGATGGCAGCGCTCGCCGCGATGGCGGCACTCGCAACGCTCGGCGCAGCCGCAGCCGCGCAGGCTGAAACCGACATCAAACTGGTTCTGAACTGGAAATATCAGGGCCCGCAGGGCCTGCTTTTCCTTGCCGAAGACAGGGGGTATTTCAAGGAGGAAGGCCTGAACGTCACCATGGATCAGGGCAACGGGTCCGGTGCTGCGGTTCCGCTCGTCGCCAATGGCGCCTATGACATGGGCTTCGGCGACATCAACGCGCTCATCGAACTGGCTGCAAAGAAACCCGAGAATGCGCCTGTTGGCGTGTTCATGATGTACAACCAGCCTCCCTTCACCATCGCGGTCAAGGCAGACAGCCCAATCAAGTCGCCTGCCGATTTTCCCGGCCATACACTGGGCGGAGCGGCCAATGACGGTGCATTGAAACTATTCCCGGCATTGTGCTCGATTTCCAAGACGGATTGCTCGAAGGTCGAGGTGACCAACATGCAGCCGAACCTGCGCGAGCAGATGCTTATGAAGGGCCAGGTAGACGGCGTGTTCGGCTACGTCAACACCATCCGCTTCAGCGCCAAGCTGATCGGCGTCGATCCCGACAAGCAAATCCGCTTCATCAACTACGGCGACTATGGAATGGACCTCTATTCCAACGCTATCATCGTCTCAAAATCGTTTGCGAAGGAACATCCTGATGCCATCAAGGGCTTCCTGCGCGCCCTCAACAAGAGCATTAAGGACGCGATCAAGGATCCGGACGCCGCGGTTGCCTCGGTCAAAGCGCGTGAGCCCTTGATCAAGACGGACGTGGAGCGCGAACGCTTCGACGCCACGCTGGCGGACGAGATGGCGCATCCCGAAGTCGCCACAGTCGGCCTCGGTGATATCGATGAGGCGCGCCTCGCCAAATCGATCGACATCCTGGTCAGTGCAAATAGCTTGCCGCGCACCCCGACTGTCGGCGAAGTGTTCGACCGCAGCTTCCTGCCGGCCAAGAGCGAACTTCTCACCTCGGTTAAGTAAGCGGCGGCGCACAGAGCGCCGTCCCCATCCCCTTCTCCAGATACGATAAACGGAACAACATCATGGACTTGATGCTGAAGGATAAGGTCGTGTTCATCACAGGCCCGGCAAAGGGCATGGGCGCAGCCATCACGCTCGCCTTTGCCAAAGAGGGGTCGAAACTCGCACTTGTCGGTCGCGATACGGCGGCAATTGAGCCGGTCGCAGAAAATGCTCGCGCCATGGGTTGTTCCGTTGTCGTCATCGGCTGCGACCTGACCGATGCCGGCCAGTGCGATGCGGCGGCGGCGAAGACGGTGGACGCCTTCGACCGCATCGACGTGCTCGTCAATGTCGCGGGTGGTTCCGGCCCGATGGGCAAAACCGGCGTTGAGACCACACCGGAAGAGTTCGATGAGATCGTCACGCTCAACATGAACGGCTGCTTCCACACGATCCGCGCGGTTCTGCCATCGATGATTGAGAACCGCTACGGCAAGGTCGTCAATGTCGGCGGCACGTTCGGGATGAAGGGCCGCGCTGGGCGGCTTGCCTATTCCGCGTCCAAATGGGGTCTGCGCGGCATCACCAAGAGCTTCGCGCTCGAGGGCGGCCAGCACAATATCAACGTCAACTGCGTTGCCCCCGGCATGGTCGATGGCCCTCGTTTCCGTGACAAGGTCTGCAAGACCATGGCTCAGAAGCTCGGCATATCAGAGGAAGAAGCCGCGATCCGTCACGCGGAAGACTATGCACTGAAGCGCATCACCGTCGACGAGGACGTCGCCAATGCGTGCCTTTTTCTCGCCAGCGATGCCTCGCGCCAGATCACCGGCGTCGACCTGCCCGTCGATGGCGGCTGGGCTGCCCTTTAAGGAGAGCTGAAAATGACCATCGGGATCATTGCGGACCTCGTCGTCACCGGCGGCACGATCGTCACCCCGGATACCGAGTACAAGGCCGGTATCGCCATCAAGGATGGCAAGATCCTTGCCATTGGCGATCAGGATGCCATGCCTGAAGCGAAGGAAACGCTCGATGCCACCGGCCTGCATGTCCTTCCCGGCGCGATCGACGTCCACGTCCATTTCCGCGATCCCGGCTATCCGCAGAAGGAGGATTTTGCCAGCGGCACGGCGGCTGCAGCCTTCGGCGGCGTGACCACCGTCTTCGACATGCCGAACACGCTGCCGGCGATCTCCGATGCCAAATCGCTTGCCGAAAAGCATGCGATCGCCGGCGCCAAGGCACATGTCGATTACGGTCTCTATGCCGTGCTCGGCGAAGACAGCCTGCCCAATATCGGTGCGCTGATCGAAGGCGGCGTCATCGGCTTCAAATGCTATATGGGCAATACATTCGGCCGCATCCCGTCGCCGACGACAGGTGCCATGCTGGAACTCTTCGAGATCGTCGCGCCGACCGGCAAGCGCATCTCGCTGCATGCCGAGACCAACTCGATCATGGAGCGCCGCGAGGCGCGGCTGCGCGCCATGGGTCGCACCGATCCGCTCGCGCATCTCGCCGCCCGCCCGGCCGTCGTTGCGACGGAGGCCGTCGCCCGCGCCGCTATCCTTTCGGAATGGACCGGCGCCCGCATCCACATCCTGCATATCTCGTCGGCCGCCGAGCTTCGGCCGCTGGCCGAAGCCAAGGCCCGCGGTGTCGACATCACCGGCGAGACCTGCCCGCAATATCTGCTCCTCTCATCCGACGACTATGAAGAGAAGTGCGGCGTCATTCGCGTCAACCCGCCGGTACGCGAGACCGAGAACCAGGACCCGATCTGGCAGGCGCTTGTCGACGGTACGATCGACATGATCGCGACCGACCACGCGCCGCATTCGATCGAAGAGAAGACCCGCGAGGACATCTGGACCGTCGATTGTGGTTTCCCTGGTGTCGAGACCCAGATGCCGCTGATGCTCACCGAGGTTGCCCGCCGCAAGGCAAGCTTGTCCGACTACGTGCGCTGGAGCGCAGAAAAGCCGGCCAAGTGCTGGGGTCTATACCCAACCAAGGGCGCGCTGATGGTCGGTTCCGATGCCGATCTGGCCATCGTCGATACCAACCGCGAATGGACGATTGATGATGCGAACATTCAGTCCACGGCAAAGATCTCCCCTTGGCACGGCATGAAAGCGACAGCGCTTCCGATCCATACCATCGTGCGCGGCTGCTTCGCGATGAAGGATCGCACGCTGCAGGACAATGCTAAGGGTTGGGGCCGATCGGTCCATGCGATCCAAGAAATGCCGACGCCCGATGTCCGCAACGCCGACCAGACCATGGCGGCCGTCACTGCTCCGAGAAAGGGCTGATTGCCATGAACCAAGCTCTCGCGACCGGGGTCGTGCCCGGCAATCCTGTAATCGATCTGGAAAGGGTGAACGTCACCTTCGGTGGCGAGAAGAACAAGACGGTGGCTTTGGCTGAAACGTCGCTGCGGATCAATAACGGCGAGTTCGTCGCTCTCGTTGGCCCTTCGGGATGCGGCAAGTCGACGATTCTGAAACTCGTGGCGGGGACACTCTCGCCGTCGGAAGGCCACATCTTCGTCACCGGTCGGGAGATCGGTGCGAACGAGGTTCGGATCGGCATGGCATTCCAGAACCCGACGCTGCTGCCGTGGCTCAATATCCGCGACAACGTGATGATGCCGCTGAAGATCGTCCCTCCCTTCAAACGGGACTTTGCGAAAAAGAAGAAGAGCGAATACCGGGATCGGGCCCAGGCGCTTCTCGCCAAGGTCGGCCTCTCCGGCTTCGGCGACAAGTTTCCCTGGCAGCTTTCTGGCGGCATGCAGCAGCGTGCCTCGCTCTGCCGCGCGCTCATCCACGATCCGACCCTGCTCCTGCTCGACGAGCCCTTCGGCGCACTCGACCAGTTCACCCGCGAGGAGCTTTGGGAGATCATGCAGAACCTCTGGATCGAGAAGAAGCCGACTGTGCTTCTGGTTACCCATGACCTGAAGGAAGCGGCCTACCTGGCCTCGCGCATCTGCGTCATGCAGGCACGGCCGGGCCGCATCATCGAGGACAGTGTCGTGCCCTTTGCCAGGCCTCGCACGATCGACGTATCCTTCGAGCCCGAATTCGTTTCCCTCACACAAGGGCTCCGCGAACGCATTGTCGCGGCACGCGCCGTCAAGGAGCAACAGCCATGAAGCAGGATACCAAACGCCGCGTCCTTTCCGCCTGCTGCATTCTCGGCTTCTTCGTCGCGTGGGAAGCGATCTGCCTCGCATTCGGCGTATCGGACATGGTGCTGCCCCGACCAAGCCAGGCCGTGTCGACACTGATCACCCAGTTTCCGGCAATCTGGCCACACGCATTCCAGACTATCTACACGACCTTGGTCGGGCTCGGCCTCGGCATCCTGATCGGTGTTCTTCTCGGTATGCTGATCGGCTCATCGAGGCTCGCTTATGATGTCGCCTATCCGATGCTGGTCGGCTTCTCATCTATCCCTAAGGTCGCCATTGTCCCGATCCTCGTCCTCTGGTTCGGTGCAGGAACGGTACCCGCAATCCTGACTGCCATGGTGATGTGCGTCTTCCCGATCGTCGTCAATGTCGCGACAGGTCTTGCCTCTACCGAGCCCGAATTACAGGACGTCATGCGGACGCTGAAGGCGACGAAGCTCGAAATCCTCTGGAATATCGGCCTGCCCCGCACCATGCCCTACTTCTTCGCATCACTGAAGGTCGCCGCCACGCTCGCTTTCGTCGGCACGGTCATCGCCGAAACAGTCGCCTCAAACCGCGGCATCGGCAATCTGATGATGATTGCGAGTTCCAGCTTCGATGTACCGCTTGTCTTTGCCGGATTGTTCATCCTCGCCGGCCTGGGCGTCGCTCTCTACATCATCTTTTCCGCGATGGAAGCCCGCGTGACCGGCTGGGCAGTGCGCAGCGACGATTTTGCCGCCCACGGCTGACCCCGCCCGAGGAAACGTACCCATGCCTCCTTCGTACCGACGAAGGCAACATCAACAGGAATTGCCATGACCAAACTCAAGATCACCGCCGGCCCCTTCACCTTCGACGCACGCCTGGAGATCGAGGACGCCCCGAACACCTGCGCCGCCTTCATGAAGCGGCTGCCCTATGAGAGCAAGATCGTCCATGTCCGTTGGAGTGGCGAAGGCGTATGGGTTCCACTCGGCGACGAAGATTTCGGCGTCACTTACGAGAACCACACAAGCCATCCGGCGCCAGGTCACATCATTCTTTATCCGGGCGGCATCAGCGAGACGGAAATCCTGCTTGCCTGTGGTGGCGTCGACTTCTCCTCCAAGATGGGGCAGCTTGCCGGTAATCACTTCATCACCCTGACATCGGGGCTCGATAACCTCAAGAAGCTCGGCGAATTGACACTCTGGGAAGGTGCGCAGAACATTCGTTTCGAACTGGCCTGATCGATATGCCCCATCACGACCTCTTCCCCACCCCTGAGACCGTGCACTGGGGCAACCTCGATGCCAACCTCAAGCCGGTGATCGAGATCGATCCCGGCGATACCGTGACCATTCACAGCGTCAGCGGATCGCCGGCCGAGACATCGGACAAGCCGGCCCATTCCGTCCGACCTGAACTGCGGGCGACCCACGAAGTGCTTGCCCCATCGCCGGGGCCGCATATCCTGACCGGCCCGGTCTACGTGCGTGGTGCAAAGCCCGGCGACACGCTGCGCGTCGAGATTCTCGACATCAAGTTGCGCGACGACTGGGGCTTCAATATCGTCCGACCGGGCAGGGGTGCGCTTCCGGAGGACTTTACCGAAGACCAGGTCCTGCATCTGACCATAGACCGGGAAGCCGGCACCATCACCACACCCTGGGGCATGGTATTGCCGGCGCGACCGTTCTTCGGGATCATGGCAACGGCCCCACGACCCCAGGATGGCTGCCTGACCTCGGTCATCCCAGGCTACTTCGGCGGCAACATGGACAACCGCGAACTGACCACCGGTTCTGTTCTCTACCTGCCAGTATCGGTCGACGGCGCGCTGTTCTCGGCCGGCGACGGCCATGCGGCGCAAGGCGACGGCGAGGTCTGCCTGACCGCCGTCGAGACCGGGTTGAGTGGTACGATCCGGATCGACGTCATCAAGGGTGAGAACCTTACGATGCCCTATGCGGAAACGGCTGATCACCTGATTGCCCTAGCCTTCGACGAAAACCTGGAGCGGGCGATGCAGGCGGCCCTCCGTTCGGCGATCCGGATGATCGTCGATTGGACCGGGTTGACATCGGTCGAGGCCTATAGCCTCTGCAGCATGGCGGCTGACGCCCGCATCACCCAGGTCGTCAACATCAAGAAGGGCGTGCACGTGTTGATCCCCAAAATGGTCATCAACCAGATGGCTCTATCAAGCAGAAGGTGAGTGAGATCTGACATGCCGGAAGCGATCACAGCCGACACCCTCGAAAGCATGTTCGGCAATCGCCGTTTGATGCAGCAACTGGCCTTCATCCTCGAAGTCGAGAAACTGAAGACGGTTCTGCGCAAGACGCCACTTCTTGATCGCTCCCGTGTCGAGAACGATGCCGAGCACACCTGGCAACTGGCGCTGATGGCGATGGTTCTGTCGGAACACGCGCGCCAGCCGGTCGATCTCCTGCGGGTCATCAAGATGCTGCTGATCCACGACATCGTCGAGATCGATGCGGGCGATACCTTCGCCTACGACAAGGTCGCCCAGACGAGCCAGGCGGAGCGGGAACTCAAAGCCGCCGACCGCATCTTCGCGATCCTGCCGGAGGATCAGGCAAAGGAATTCCGTGCGCTCTGGGACGAGTTCGAACTGAAGGCGACGGCCGAATCCCGGTTTGCCAATGCAATGGACCGGCTTCAACCGACGCTGCACAACTTCTTCACGGAGGGCGGCACCTGGAGCACAACGGGCGTGACCTCGACCGATGTGGAGCGCCGTACGGCACCGATCGCGCTCGCTTCCGACAGTCTCGGCCAAGTCTGCGATACGCTGATCGCCATCGCGATCAAGCAGGGCATTCTGGCACCGAAGCCCAATGCCTGAACCCTACGTTGCAATCAAATCTGAGGTTCCAACATGTTGGGTGAGGCCAAAGCCAGCGCAATTCTCCCTCTTCATCCTTTCAGCATCTGCTATGAGGGCGAGCGCCTATACGCGTAACATTCCGTTTCATCATTCTCCCGATAGTGTCCAGAATCCATCATGGACAGTAGCGGATTCGTCTTCCAGGAACGGCCCTTCGACGATGACCTTGCGCTGGCCGGCGGCGAAGACCTCGCGGCAGGGCAGGTCCATGGTGAGGTTCTCCGGGTCCGGACCTATAAGCTCCTTCAACGCCTTTTCGCTCATGCCGTGGACGACCCGGCCGACGCCGGTCCAGTAGACGGAGCCGGCACACATGGCGCAGGGCTCCGCGCTGGTATACATGGTGCAATCGGCAAGGAACTCCACCGAATAGGTTTTCGAGGCCGCCGTCATCAGGTTGCGCTCCGCATGGCCGGTGCGATCGCCCTCAGTGCCGCAGGTATTCATCGCTTCGAGCAGGATGTTTCCTTGGGAATCGGCAAGCAAGGCGCCGAACGGATGATCTCCGCGGGCACGGGATTCGCCTGCCAGTTCGATCGTCCGGCGCAGGAGTTTCAGGTGGCGGTCATTGTCAGCCATTGTCGTTCCCCTTGTTCCGACACCGTTCTTAATCTCGCAAGACCGGACACTGCAAGAGAAAATGCACGCAAACGAGGCTCGGCGAATTCGTGTATATATTTTAAGCATAACTGCTTTTTCTCCATGCAGCTTCGCAAGGGAAATCGGAAGAATTTCCGGAATGGTTTGGAATTTTATCTGGCACGCCGATTGCATTTGAATTTCTGAGTAGAAGCGGTCAGGGCCATGGCTCGGGACATTGCTCGGGAGAAACGGTTTCCAAGGAGACTGCCGTGCTGCCTGCTGTTGCTCGAAATCATCTGAACCACGTCCGAGTTGCGCGCGTGCATGGCTTGTCGCCATGCGCTTGGGCTTCGCTCGTCCAACAATGAGGGGAATATTGATGCCTCGAAAGCTGTCGCAGATCCTGCCGGCAACCCTGCTGATCGCGGGCGGGCTTGTTTCCAACGCCCAGGCCGCCGACAAGGTGGTCTTCCAACTCGACTGGCTGCCGGGCGGCGACAAGGCGCCGATCTATGTCTGTATCGAGAAGGGCTTCTGTGCGGAGGAAGGCATCGAAGCGACCGTCTCGCCGGGCCGGGGCTCCTCCGAAGCGATCACCCGTCTCGCCGCCGGCACGTCGGATGTGGGCTCGGCCGATATCGGCGCCCTGATGGCGGCGAAGGTCACCGAGAAGGTCGGCATCACGGCCATCATGTCGATCTTCAACAAGGGGCCGCACGCCTTCTTCGTGCTGAAGGGCGGCGACATCACGAAGATCGAGGACGTGAAGGGCAGGAAGGTCGCGACCTCTCCGTTCACGTCGTCCAACGTCTTCCTGCCGCTGGTGCTGAAGGATGTCGGCCTGAAGGATAGCGACATCACGCTCACCAAGACCGATCCGGGCGCCCTCGGCCCGATGCTGATGACCGGCGCCACCGACGCCATCATTGCCTGGACGACCAACGTGACGATCTTCACCAATCAGGCCAAGGCCGCCGGCAAGGAAATCGACATCTTCACCTGGGACGCCGCCGGCCTGGAACTCTATTCCGCCTGCCTGCTCGCCTCCGACAAGTTCATCACCGAGCGCCCGGAGGTCGCCAAGCGCTTCGTGAAGGCGTTCAAGAAGTCGCTGGACTACGTCAAGCAGGACCCGGACGGCGCAGCCGCCGCCGTCGTCAAGCTCGTGCCGGAGATGACGGTCGCCGACGTCAAGGGCGCGATCCTCGACACCATGTCGCTGGAATTCAACGAGGTCACCGAAAAGGACGGCCTCGGCGTCTTCGAGCCGACGCGGCTTGCGTCGACCTGGGAACGCGTCTCGGCGGCACAGAACCTCGACCCGAAGGCGCTCGACCCGGCCAAGATCGTCAACACGTCCTTCCTGCCGTAATGAACGCGAAGATGAAAATTGCGGCCGTCGGTCCGGCCATCGCGCCCCCGGCGCTGTCCTTCAAGGGGCTCGGGCAGATCTACCAGACCGGCTCGGGTCCGCTGGAGGCGCTTCGCGGCGTGGATTTCTCCGTGGACCGCCACCAGTTCGTGGCGGTCCTCGGCCCCTCAGGCTGCGGCAAATCCACGCTGCTGCGGCTGATTGCCGGATTGCTGAAGCCGACAAGCGGCGGCGTGGAGGCCTTCGGCCATCCGATCACCGAACCGCGCGACGACATCGGCATCGTCTTCCAGAAACCGACCCTGCTTCCCTGGGCCTCCGTCGAGGACAATGTCGTCTTTCCGGTGAAGCACAAGATCGGCCGGGTTTCGCGCGAGGATCGCGAGCGGGCGCGCGAGCTTCTGGCCAAGGTGGGGCTGGCCGGGTTCGAAAAGCGGCTGCCGGCCGAACTTTCGGGCGGTATGCAGCAACGCGTCGGCATTGCCCGGGCGCTCCACATGAACCCGGACATCCTGCTGATGGACGAGCCCTTCTCCGCACTCGACGCGCTAACCCGCGAGGAAATGGGCTTCGAACTGCTGCGTATCTGGGAAGCCCAGCCGAAGACCGTGCTGTTCATCACCCACTCGATCAGCGAGGCGGTCCTGCTTGCCGACCGCGTGCTGGTGATGAGCGGCCGGCCGGGCCGGGTCATCGAGGACATCCGCATCGAAATCCCCCGCCCGCGAAGCATGGAAACATCGAGTTCCGTCGAGATGCAGGACTACGCCGGACACCTGCGCAAACTGCTGCTCAAGCGGCCGGAGACCCAGTCATGAGGCAATCCCGCTCCTTTCGCTCCCTGGTGGATATGCCCTTTTTCCTGCCGGCGGCGACCTTCGCACTGGTTGTGATCCTCTGGCAGCTCGTCGCCGACGTCTTCGCCATCCCGAGCTTCATTCTGCCTTCGCCCACCCGGATTCTCGGCGGCTTCGGACAGATCGACCTCGCCCGCTGGTTGGAACATGTCTGGGCAACGCTCCGGATCGCATTGATCGGATATCTCCTGTCGATCGCGATCTCTCTGCCGATCGCCATCATGCTGGTGCGCTCGAAACTGCTGTCGCGTGCCTTCTATCCGATCCTGGTGGTGATCCAGTCGGTGCCGGTGGTGGCGGTCGCGCCGATTATGATCGTCGTGCTCGGCTCGGAAGACGCGCCGCGCATTGTCATCACCTGCCTCATCACCTTCTTTCCGCTGGTGGTGTCGACCGCGACCGGGCTGATGGCGACGCCCGAGGAACTGATCGAGCTTTCCAAAAGCCTGAGGGCGCCCGCCTGGCGCGAGGTCACCCAGATCCGGCTTCCCTATGCCGTTCCCTACATCTTCTCGGCGCTGAAGATTTCCATCACGCTCGCGGTGATCGGCGCGGTGGTCGCCGAGTTCGTCGCAGCCGAAAAGGGGATCGGCTACTTCATCCAGTTCTCCACCTCCTTCTTCAAGCTTCCGGAAGCCTGGGCCGGCCTCGTGATCCTGGTGATCATGTCGCTCGTGCTGTTCCAGGCGGTGGCGGTCGTCCAGCGCGTTCTTTTCCCCTGGAGCCTGCCGAATGAGGGACGATGAACGAGGCAAAGACAGGAGGAGGCAAGAACGGCATCTGAGGGCCGCCCGCCCGAGCAGAAAGAAGGACCGGGAGTAGAAGCAGTCAGCGCCGAGCGCGCGGGTCATTGCTCCTTTGCGAAACGGCCTGGCCGCGGGCATGCGGCAGGCAGAACCAATGGAGACTGTCATGCAGACCAGTGCAGTTCACAACGAATACACGCTCGCGGAGTTGAATAAGGAGAAAGGGTTCAGTGGCGTCGGGCTCGAAAAGATGCGCATCGTCCCGCGCATCGACATGGGCGATTACGAGAACCGCAAGGCCGAGATCGCCGATCAGCTTTGGGAGGCCTCGACCAGCAGTGGCTTCTTCCAGCTCGTCAACCACGGGATTCCGCAGCAGGCGATCGACGAGGCCTTCGAAATGTCGGCTCGTTTCTTCGCGCTGCCGGCGGAGGTGAAGAGCAAATATCCGCTGCGCCCCGGCTCCAATGCCGGCTGGGAATACAAGGCACAGATCCGCCCCTCGACCGGCACTGCCGACCAAAAAGAGTCCTACCAGATCACCCTGCCGCGCATGGGCGATCTCTGGCCGACCGGCGAGGAACTCTCCGGCTTCAGGGCCGTCATGCTTGCCTTCGAGCGCTACAACTGGGCGCTCGGCATGAAAGTGCTGGAATGCTTCCGTATGAAGCTCGGCTTCAAGACAGATTTCTTCACCGAGGCGCATGATCCTCAGTCGCCGGACTATCTCAGCACGCTACGCCTGCTCCACTATCTCGGCATGGAGAATGCCACCGCTGAAGACCTGAAGTACTGGCGTGCCGGCGCGCATACCGATTTCGATTGCCTGACGCTGCTGCATCAGCGCCCGGGCCAGGGCGGCCTGCAGCTTTGCCCGGGCAAGGAGTCCGACAAGCTGGAATGGACGGATGTCGAGCCGCTGCCGGGCGTTGTCACCTGCAATATCGGCGACATGCTGATGCGCTGGAGCGATGACAAGCTGCTCTCCACCCTGCATCGCGTCCGCATGCCGAAGGAGGGCGAATCCCTCGGGCCGCGTTATTCGCTCGCCTTCTTCTGCCAGGCGAACCGTAACGCCGTCATCCAAGGGCCGGAAAAGCGCTACGAACCGATCACGGCTTACGACTACCTGCAGCAGCGCATCGCCGCCAACCGGCTTTGATCCCTAAAGGCGGCGGCTCTTCCGGCCGGCGCCGTTTCCATCTGTTCGTCCTTGGAGATTGCCCCATGAATTCCATGCTGGATGCGCGGCGGCCCGATGCCGCCACCTTGCCCGTCATCGATGTTTCCGGCCTTTCCTCGTCCAGGTCGGAGGACCGCAAGGCCGTCGGTGCCGCGCTGCGTGCCGCCTGCACCGATACCGGTTTCTTCTATTGTTCCGGCCATGGCATCCCGCCCGGCCTGATCGACGCGGTCTTTGCCCAGACCAGAGCGCTGTTCAATCAGCCCGTCGAAGCCAAGATGACACTCGAGAAATCGAAAGCCTCGAAATGCAATCGCGGCTACGAGGTGCTGGGTGGCCAGACGCTGGAAGCCGGCGCGCCGCCGGACCGCAAGGAAGGCTACTACATCGGCCTCGAACTGTCGGCGGACGATCCGCGCGTCGTGGCCGGCCGCTTCAACCGCGGCCCCAACGTCTGGCCGAAGGACCTACCCGGCTTCAAGCACACCATGTCGGGCTACTATCAGGCGATGCGCAGCCTGTCCGAACTGTTGATGGACGGCATCGCGCTTTCCCTCGACCTGCCGGAAAACTATTTCGACAGCTACAAGCGGGATCCGATCGCGACGCTGCGCCTGCTGCACTATCCCCCGCAGCGCAAGGATGCCGCACCGAACGAAAAGGGCGCCGGCGCGCATAGCGACTGGGGCGCGCTGACGCTGTTGCTGCAGGACGATGTCGGCGGGCTGCAGGTCTATGACCACAAGACCGGCGACTGGATCCATGCCGATCCCATTCCCGGCACGTTCGTGGTCAATTTGGGCGATTCGCTGGCCCACTGGACCAACGACCTCTACAAGTCGACCCAGCACCGGGTCGTCAACGTCTCCGGCCGCGAACGCTATTCGGTGCCGTACTTCTACGACGGCGAGGCCGATTACGAGGTCACCTGCATCCCGACCTGCCTGGCCCCGGGCGAGACGCCGAAATATGCGCCCATCACAGTCGAAGGCCACCTGATGAACATGTTCAAGAAGACCTATGCCTGAAAAAGCCACGGCTGATCCGGCCGTCCTGATCCACGGCGCCTGGCAGGGAAGCTGGGCCTGGAACCGGTTTCTGCCGTTTCTGGCGGAAGCCCGCATCCCGGCCATCACGGTCGACCTGCCGGGCAACGGGTCCGACGCCGCGCCGGCGGAAGCGGTCGACATCGGCCTCTATGTCGACCATATCGGCAGGATCCTCGACGGGATATCGGGGCAGGTCTCGATCGTCGGCCATTCCGGCGGCGGCGTGATCGCGACGGCGGTCGCCGAGTGTTATCCCGAAAAGGTATCGCGGATCGCCTATATCGCCGGCATGATGCTGCCGGCCGGCATGAGCTTCGGCGATCTCCAGCGCGACCTAGCCGGGCCGGACGCACCGCCCTCCGGCATTACCGGACACCTGGTCTGGTCCGAGGACCGGCTGACGAACTGGGCCCCGCGCGACAAGGCATTGGAGATCTTCTACCACGACTGCGATCCGGCGACCGCCGAATGGGCGGTCGATGGGCTGACC
>Ga0065721_10049741_pt1 | contig 27932 bp, 22 predicted proteins | sample Mesricmetagenome_FD_59108 | JGI IMG/M metagenome (GOLD analysis project Ga0065721, IMG submission 59108) | Mesophilic microbial community from rice straw/compost enrichment Sample: eDNA_1 v2 (version 2) | ecosystem: Engineered > Solid waste > Grass > Composting > Bioreactor | place: USA: Davis... | reverse complement strand
CGGCGCAGCCCGGGCCTGCCCCGGCGGCCGCCGCGGCGCCTGCTCCGTCCGTCTCCCCGCCGGGCCCTCCCTCCGTTCCCGTCCCGGTCGCGCCCGAACGACCGGTTGCCGACGCGGTGATGATGGCCCACGAGCAACTGATGCAGGAATTTTTGGCCAGCCAGCAGCGGAGCATTGAAGCTTTGCTGGAACAAACCGGCCTGGCTCCCGATACTTCGAATCTTTCATGACGAACGATGTACGCACGATCGAATCCGCCGTGGTGGAAATCATCGAAGAGATGGTTGCCGAGCTCGAGCTGGATTTTGACGATCCCATCGGGTCCGACACCCGCCTGATTGCCGACCTGGGTTTCGCCTCGGTCGATTTCATTCATCTCATCGTGGAGCTGGAGGGTCGCTTCCAGCGCAAGATGGGATTTCACGATCTCATCATGCCCGACGGTCAGTATGTCGACGATCTAGCCGTGGGCGAGCTGGTCACCTTCATCGCCCGCCGTCTGGCGGGGGACCAGCCGGCGGGCGGACCGGCGGAGGCCGCCCCCGTGTCCGGGCCGGTTCCGGCGCCGGAGGAAAGTGTCCCCGCGCTGCAGCCGGAGGATGTGGAGGAGTTCCGAAATTTGATGCCCTCGCCGGAGCAATGGGGGGCGTTTCCCGCGCCGGCCGTGAAGAATCCGCGCGCCTGTTTTGTTTTTTCCTCGCCGCGCTCCGGGTCCACCCTTTTCCGCATCATTCTCGCCGGCAATCCCGGCCTGTTTGCACCGCCGGAACTGCACCTGCTCAACTACGTCACCATGAGCCAGCGCCATGCCGCGCTGAACAACAAGTGGAACGAGCATCTGCTCACCGGCACGATTCGCGCGCTCATGCCGCTCAGGCGGTGTTCGGTCGAGGAGGCCGCGGAGTTTGTCGCGGATTGTGAGCGGCGCGACATGCCCACGCATGATTTTTACGCCCTCTTGGAGGATCTTCTCGGCGGGCGTCTGCTGGTGGACAAGACGCCGATTTACGCGATGCACGAGGCCATCCTCCGCCGCGCGGAACGGGATTTTGACGGACCGCTTTTCATCCACCTCGTGCGCCATCCCTGCGGCATGATCCGGTCCTTCGAGGACGCCAAGATCGAGCAGCTGATCCCCTTCATGCGCGCGAGCCGCTTCACCCGCCGGCAACTGGCCGAGCTGACGTGGTTTGTCACCAATGAAAACATCGCCCGGCTGCTCGCCGACGTGCCGCAGGAACGCTGGCTGCGGGTCCGCTTTGAGGATCTTGTCCGCGATCCGCGCAGCTCCGTCGAGCGGCTTTGCGCCTTCCTGAAGGTGCCGTTCGCGGAGGAAATGCTGGATCCCTACAAGGACCCGGACGCCCGCATGACCGGAGGGCTCAGCACGGCCGCCCAATACAGCGGCGACCTGAAGTTTCACCTCCATGCCCGCATCGAGCCGGAGGCGGCCGACCGGTGGAAAAAATTCACGTCCGAGAATTCACTCAGCCCGATGACCCGCGCCCTTGCCGCGGAGTTCGGGTACTGATTCCGTCTTCCGAAAAATCCCGGTTCCATGCCGCGCGCCGAACTCCGCTCCGCCACGATCAACTTCATGAAAATGGGGTCGTGGGACCCGGGCCGCGCGCCGCTGGTCCTGGTCCACGGCCTGGCGGCCAGCTCGGCGTTCTGGTTTCACGTGGCCGAGACGATGAGCCGCGACCGGCCGGTGCTGGTGTACGATTTGCGCGGTCACGGACGCAGCGCCGTGCCGGAAACGGGATACCGTCCGGCGGATCATGCCGGCGACCTGCTGGATCTCCTGGATCATTTGCAGATCGAAAAGGCCGCCCTCGGAGGGCACAGCTTTGGGGGTTCGGTGGTTTTGCATGCGGCCCGGCGGGCGCCGGAGCGGTTCACCCGCCTGATCCTGGCCGACACCCGTCTGCGGGCCTTTCAGCCGGTCCTGACGCCCGCCGACTGGCCCCGCTGGCCGGAACAACGGGTCGCACTCGAAAAGGCGGGCTTGGGCATGGCGGAGGATGAACCCGAGGCCGGCGTGGCCGTACTGACCCTTCTCGCGAGGCTGACCCTGCAGGCCGAACCCGGTTCCGCCCTCCCGCACTGGATGGTGGAATTTTTCGGTCAGCGCCAGAGCCGTCACACCGCCGCGCGCTGGATCGATCTGGTGGAAAAGACCTCGCTCCCGGCCGACATCCGCCGGGAGGACGATCTGTCCGTGGACGTGCTGCGGGGATTCCCCCAGCCGCTGCTGGCGGTTTATGGAGAACATTCGCCGCTGCTCCCCAGCGGGCGCGCACTGCACGGGATCCGGCCCGACGTAGAACTGCGCATCGTGCCGGGCGCGGGCCATTTTTTCCCGGCGGGCCGCCCGAAGGAACTCATCGATCCCCTGCAGGTCTTCCTCGGCTGAACTGGATTTTTTTTGCGAACTCGCCGAGTTTTTTGACCATGGTTTCCGTCGTCACCGAAGACTTCCCCGTCAAACCCGGGCTGCGCGAAAAGGATTTCGTCAGGATTTGCGAAAACGGCTTCGGGGACGGCTACAATGCCTACGCCTACTCGATGGCGTGGTTCGACGGATGCATCTACGTCGGGACCTCGCGGGCGAACCTGCAGCTGCTCAAGATGGCCATGCCCTTTGTGCGCATGGACATGTGGCCGGTGGAGACGCCGTTCAGGAACTATACGCCGGAATTCGAGCACTCCGCGGCCCGCGGCGAAATCTGGCGGTACCGGCCGCTCACCGGCGAATGGACGCGTGTGTATCAATCGCCGCTGGTGCGCGATGCCGAGGGGGTCGAATTCAGCCGGGATCTCGGCTACCGCGCCATGATGGTGTTCCAGGGCCGGTCCGACCGCAAACCGGCGCTTTACGTGGCCACCTGGTCACGGTCCCGGGGCGACGGTCCCGATCTTCTGCGGACGGAGGACGGCGAGCATTTTGAGGTGCTGCCCAAGGCGCGTTTTCATACCGGCAATCGCGACATCAAGTTCAACGCCATTCGGGCGCTGACCGCGTTCAAGGGCAAACTCTACACCGCGCCCACCGGGGCCACCGGCGGCAATGTCAATTCCTCGGGCGTCACCTATGTGTACGCCACCGACGATCCCGTTTCCGGCGACTGGCGGTGTGTGAACGAACCCGGCTTCGGCACGCTGCCCGACGTGGCCACCGTGTATGACATCCAGCCGATGGGCGACCATCTTTACGCCGGCACGGGCGGGCTGTCGGGCTTCCAGATCTGGCGCACCACGGCGGAAGGCGACCGTCTGCCGTATCATTGGGAATGTGTCATGGAGGGCGGGGCCGGCCGCGGGGCCCTCAATCAGGGCGCCGTGGCCATGCAGGCCTTCCGCGGTTCGCTTTACATCGGCTCCGGCATCCAGAACGGCGGATTTGACTGGAAAAACAAGATCGGTCCCGCCGCGGCCGAGATTGTCCGTCTCAACGCGGATCTGAGCTGGGACATCGTCGTGGGCAACGCCCGGGACGGGAAGGAACCGCTCAGCGGTCTGGGCGCGGGGTTCAACAACTTTTTCAGCGGTTATCTCTGGCGCATGGGCGTGCACGACGGATGGCTGTATGCGGGCACGATGGACTGGGGAACGATTCTCAAGTTCACCAAACTCCGGGAAAAGCCCATGCGCATCAGCCGCCTCCTCGACGAGGTCGGCATCGACAAATTTGTCGAACTTTCCGGAGGGTTTGAGCTGTGGCGGACGCGTGACGGCGAAAACTGGCTTCCCACGACCCGCACGGGATTCGGCAATCCCTACAACTTCGGCTGCCGCAACATCGTCAGCACGCCCCACGGCCTGTTCATCGGCACGGCCAATCCCTTCGGCCCGCGGGTGGCGAAGCGGCTCGACGGGGAGTGGGAGTGGACCTACGAGGACAACCCGCGCGGCGGACTCGAGGTCTGGCTCGGCAATCTGCCGCGTTGAGGCATCCCGCCGCGGGCGGCGCTCAGAGCCGCAGCGACGGGCCCGCCTGCCGGCGCCGCTCCATGATGGGACGTTGGATGTCCTCCGGCAGCGTCTTCAGATACTCCGCCAGAATTTCGTCGATTTTGCCGAGGATGTTTCCCTTGAGGTAATTCTGGTTCGTTTTGCAGAACGGATGCAGGCGGAAGACGCCCCACGGCTCGTCGAAATAGTGTACGTGGGCATGGCGGATGAGCCGGGGCAGCATCCGGATGTCCATGAAATTGTGCTCGTCCTCGTCGTAGGGTCCGCAGATGTCGTGGAGGGACTTGTGGTAAAAATAGGACGTCGGATTCAGGGGGGGGAGCACCTCGCCCGAAAGCAGGGTTTCCAGCGAGAGCCCCTCCGGCCGGCTGCGCCGCACCACGCGGCCGCCCCGCCCGACGAGGTCGCAGTTGGCCGCGATGAAGGCCGGGGCTTCCAGCCCGGAGAAGATGTCCAGCGCCCGCTGCAGGACACCGGGATTGTATATGTCGTCCACATTGAGAAACCCGATGATTTCGCCGCGCGCCATGGCGATGCCCTTGTTCATGGCCTGGGATTGTCCGGTGTCCGGTTCGCTGATCCAGCGGATGTGCGGATGGTTTTCGGCGTGGCGTTCGATCAGCTTCACGGTGGAATCCGTGGAGGCGCCGTCGACAATGATGTGCTCGATTTCCGGTGTGACCTGCCGGGCGACATTGTCCACGCAACCCGGGAGAAACAGCTCGGCGTTCCGGCAGGCGGTGATGATCGAAAGGCGGATGTCGGGCATGATTGGGAAGGTGGCGGCCGGAACGCAGCGTTTGCTGCGGACTTCAGGGAGGGAAAGGTCCACACGGAGGAGGGCGAGGGCAACCAAAATGTTTCCCTCCGGGGAATATCCCCGTTATGCAGCCCGGGACAAGATGATGAAGTTTCTGCTGAGCAATGACGATGGAATCGACGCGCGGGGGCTGTCGGCCCTGGCCGAGGCCGCCCGCCGGTTTGGAGAGATCGTCGTGGTCGCTCCGGCACTGCCCCAATCCGGCATGAGCCACGTGGTCACCTGGGAGGGGGGCGTGCATCTGGAACCCCGCGGGGAGGGACGTTTTGCCGTCCATGGAACCCCCGCGGACTGTGCACGGCTGGGGCTGCTCCGGGCGGCCTCCGACGCGCGCTGGGTGCTCAGCGGGATCAATCATGGCGGCAATCTGGGTGCGGACGTCTATTATTCCGGCACGGTGGCCGCGGTGCGCGAGGCGGTGCTGCACGGGTGGCCGGGCATCGCCTTTTCGCAGTACCTGCGCGACGACATGCCGCCCGACTGGGAGCGTACCTCCCGCTGGGCCGCCCGGGTGCTCGGCGAACTGCTGTCCCGTCCGGTGACTCCCGGCCGGTTTTATAATGTCAATTTCCCCGCGCTGGCTGCCTCCGCGCCTGAACCGGACATGGTTTTTGCCCCCCTCGATCCGAATCCCCTGCCGCTCAGTTACCGTCATGGAGAGGACAACCGCCATCATTACGACGGGGTTTACGCGTCGCGGCGCCGGGTGGCCGGGTCCGATGTGGACGTGTGTTTTGGGGGAAGGATTGCGGTGACGGAAGTGCGCCTGTTTTAGGCGGGCCGGGAACCGGCCGCCGTCTGGAAAAAACTTCACCCCCGGCGGCCGGCCGGACATGATTGCCGCGATGCACGTCCCTCAACTCATCGAACGCAAACGAGACGGAGGGGCTTTGAGCCCGGAGGAGATTCACGCCATCATCCGGGATTTCACCGCCGGGACCATTCCCGACTACCAGATGAGCGCCCTCGCCATGGCGATTTTCTTTCGGGGCATGTCCGACGGGGAGACCGCGGCGCTCACCGCGGCGATGCGGGACAGCGGGCGTTCCTTCCGCTGGCCGGCGGGTTCCCCGCCGAAGGTGGACAAGCATTCCACGGGGGGGATTGGCGACAAGGTGTCGTTGGTGCTCGCTCCGCTGCTGGCCTGTGACGGACTGTGGGTTCCGATGGTTTCGGGACGGGGACTGGGCATCACGGGGGGCACGCTCGACAAGCTGGAAAGCATCCCGGGTTTCAATGTCCGCCTCGACGAGGCGCATTGCCTCCGCCAGATCGAAAAAATCGGGGTCTTCATGGCCGGACAGACGGAGGACTTCTGTCCCGCGGACAAAAAACTCTATGCCCTGCGCGATGTCACCGGCACGGTGCCGTCGCAGGCCCTGATCATTGCGAGCATCATGTCCAAAAAGCTGGCCGAATCGCTCGACCGGCTGGTGCTTGATGTGAAGTTTGGTTCCGGCGCCTTCATGAAGACACGCGGGGACGCCGAGCGCCTGGCCGGGGGACTTCAGGCGGCCGGACGCGACAACGGGGTCGAAACCTCCTTTCTCCTTTCGCCGATGGACGAGCCGCTGGGGTGCACGGTGGGCAATGCGCTGGAAGTCGTGGAGGCCGTGGAGACGCTCCAGGGCGGCGGGCCGCCGGACTTCGTCAATCTCACCCTGGACCTTTGCGAGCGCGTGGCAGATTCGCCGCGGGAACGGCTGGCGGGCTGGCTCAAGGACGGAACCGCCTGGCGCCGGTTTGTCGCGCTGGTCGAGGCGCAGGGGGGCGATGCGGCGGCGCTGGAAAAACTTTCCGATGTGCACCGGGCGCCGCTCGTGGAACCTCTGCCCGCCCCGCGGGACGGGACGGTGAAACGGGTGGATGCGGGCATCCTCGGCGCGGCCGGGGTGCAATTGGGGGCCGGACGGCGAAAGGCGACGGACGCCATTGATCCCGCCGTGGGATTCAGCGGTCTGCGCAAGACCGGCGACCGGGTGGTCGCCGGGGAGCCGCTTGTTTTCATCCACGCCCGGTCGGCCGAATCGCTGGCCGGACTTCGGGGGACGATCGCCTCCGCCTTTGTCGTCGAATAGGAATGTCCGCCGTCTCACGCCCTCCGATGCTGGAGGCGGTCATGGGGTGGACGACGAGGCCCCGTCGGTGCGTTTCACCTGTCCGGATGGACATCTTGAAGGACCGGAAAAGCGCCCTTTTTGCCGCCATTGTCGAGCAGGGCGAGGCGGCCGCCCCTTCGGGCGCGGCGCGGCTCACTGCGGATGATTTCCGGTTTCTGATCGGGGAAGAGGGGAACCGTCGCCGGGCGCCCTTCGGAAAACACCGTTTCCGGGTTGAACCCGCGTGCGTCAGCCTCCAGACTCCCCGCAATGGATTACCTCTCCCGCGCCCGCAAGGTGGTTGAGATTGAACTGGCCGAAGCCCGCGCCGTGGCCGAGCGCCTGGACGCCAATTTTGAGCGTGCCGTGCAATTGATCCAAACCTCGGTGGAAAACCGGGGCAAGGTGGTGGTCGTGGGCGTGGGCAAGAGCGGTCACATCGGGGAAAAAATCGCCGCCACCCTCACGAGCACCGGCTCGCCGGCCGTGGTGCTCAATTCCCTCAACGCCCTCCATGGCGACCTGGGGGTGGTCAATGACGGCGACGTCGTGCTGGCCCTCAGCTACAGCGGCGAAACCGACGAGCTGCTCAACATTCTGCCGGCGCTGGCGCGGTTTGACGTCAAACTCATCGCCATGACCGGCAACGCGCGGTCCACCCTGGCGAAAGCCGCGGATTGTGTGCTCGACACCCGGGTGTCCCAAGAGGCCTGTCCGCTGAATCTGGCCCCCACCTCCAGCACCACCGCCATGCTCGTGCTGGGGGACGCCCTGGCCATGGTGCTGCTCGAAGTGCGCGGCTTCAACAAGGAGGATTTTGCCCGGTTTCATCCCGGAGGCCGCCTGGGTCGGACCCTTCTCTTCAAGGTGCATCAAATCATGCGCGGCGGGGAGCAGATGGCCCGGGTGACGCCGGACACCCCCGTGCTGGAGGTGATCAAACGCATGACCGCCTGCCGCGCCGGCGCGGCCGTGGTGGTGGATGCGGCCGGCGTGCTGGAAGGCGTCTTTACGCACGGGGATTTCGCCCGGTTTTTCCCGCAGGTTCCCGACATCGGCGGGCGCCCGGTGGGGGAATTCATGACCCGTCATCCCATTACGATCTCCGGCGACCGGCTGGCCGCCGAGGTTCTGCACGTGCTGCAGAAGCATCGCATCGACGACCTTGTGGTGGTCGACGACGGGGGACGTCCCGTGGGCGTGGTGGATTCGCAGGACCTTTCCCGTCTCAAAATCCTCTAGCCGACCGGCCCCATTCTGCCGTATCAACCGTCTCCACCAAATTTTGTTCCAATGGCACTCGCAAACGATCTCCGCAAAGGCATGGCCATCCGTTACAACGGCAACCCTGCCATCGTTCTTGAAGTTCAGCACCGCACGCCGGGCAATTTGCGCGCCTTCGTGCAGGCGATCATCCGTTACATCAACACCGGCAAGTCCGCCGACGTGCGGTTTTCCTCGACGGAGAAGGTGGACCTGGTTGACGTGAACCGCCAGCAGCTGGAGTTCAGCTATTCCGACCCCCAAGGGTACCACTTCATCGATCCGGAGACGTACGAGACCATCACGCTGCACGCGGACCTGGTGGCGGACGCCAAGGATTATCTGGTCGAAAACCTCAAGGTGGACGTGCTGAGCATCGAAGGACGTCCCGTCCAGGTGGAGCTGCCCTCGTCCGTGACGCTTCGCGTGGCCGAGTCCCCCGAAGGGGTGCGCGGCGACAGCGCCAGCAACGTCCAAAAGCCCGCCACGCTCGAAACCGGCAAGGTCGTGCAGGTGCCGCTCTTCATCAAGGAGGGCGAACTGGTCAAGATCGACACGCGCACCGGCGCGTATCTGGGCCGGGCCTGACCGACGCCCGGCGGCGAAGGACGGAAGGAGAGTGCGCAGGGGGCGATTTTCCGCCCCCCTCAACTCCGTTCTCCCCATCCGCCGCAAATCGGTTATAACTCCCCGGCATGCCTGCCAAGCGCGCCGTCCGCAAGAAACGTTCGCGTCCCCGGCGCCTCGAAGTCGCCGCAGCCGCGGGGGCCCTGCCCACGCACGTGCCGAAGCGGTGGGTCAAGTTTGTGGTCGGCCTGTTCCTGCTGCCGCCCGCCTGGGTGCTCACCCAGACGTTTTTCACCGCCTTTGCCCGCACCACCCTGCAGGACGCCTTCTGGAGCTCCGCGGAGTTCTGGTTCTTCTCGCTGGGGGTCATTCTCTGGCTGGTCGCGTTTTTTGGACTGCCGCGGCCGTTATGGCTCTATGTTTTCGGCCACGAACTGACCCACGCCATCTGGGTCCTTCTCATGGGAGGGCGGGTGCACCACTTTGAGGTCTCGCGTCAGGGCGGTCACATCCTCGCCGACCGGACCAACACCTGGATCGCGCTCGCGCCGTATTTTTTCCCGATCTACAGCGTGCTGGCCATTCTCATCTACGGGCTGTGCGGACTGTTTTTCGACGTCGGACCCTACCGGTATCTGCTTTACGCGGTCATCGGGGTGACGTGGGCGTTTCACCTGACCTTCACCGTCTGGATGATCACCAAGGGCCAGCCCGACCTGCACTACGGCGGCACGTTTTTTTCGATCATGGTCATCTACCTGCTGAACCTCACGCTGCTGGCGGTGATGCTGATCCTCGCCTCGCCGCAGGTCACGTGGCGCGGGTTTGGACGGGAACTGCTGCAAAATGCCATCGACTTCACCGCGTGGCTCACGCTGACCTTCAACGATCTGGTGCGCAATCAGCTGCCGCGGCATTTTTAGGCCATGCGGGATGTTTCTGTCGCCGGTCCCGGTTGTGATCGGGTCCCCCGGGTGAAGGCCGGAGGGCGGGGAGGCCTCCGCGTCCGGTGAGCGCGCAGAAGCTTCGCTTCCTCCTGGAACTCCAGGAGGAACTCGGCGGATCGATTCCCTTTGAGCGCTGGATGGCGGAGGCGTTGTATCATCCGGTGTTTGGATATTATTCCGCCACGATTCGCGGAATCGGACGCCGCGGCGATTTCACAACGTGGCCGGTCCTGCATCGCAGTCTGGCGGACGGCATTGCCCGATGGGCCTTGAAAAACAAACCGTCCGGCCGCTGGAATCTCATCGAGATCGGCGCCGGCACCGGTGAGCTGGCGGAGGCCGTTCTGAAAGCCATCGGGTGGTGGAACCGTCCGCGCTATCACATCGTGGATGTCTCCGGTCCGCTCCGGGAAATCCAGCAGAAGCGGCTCGGGGGCAGGGCCGCCTGGCACCGCTCGGTCGCCGAGGCGCTTGCGGCTTGCGGGGGCGAGGCGGTGATTTTTTCCAATGAACTCGTGGACGCCTTTCCCTGCCGGATTTTTCAAAACCAGGCCGGCCGCTGGCGGGAACTGGCGCTGCGCATCGAGGACGGCCGCATTCACGAGGTGTGGCGGGAAGCCGTGCCGCCCGATTCGAGTGTTTTTGCGCACCCCTGGCCCGAGGGACAGCGGGTCGAGGTGCAGGAACAGGTCCGCTCCTGGCTGCAGGAATGGCTGCCCCATTGGAAAAAGGGCGCCCTGCTCACCATCGACTACGGCGACCGGTGCCCGGCCCTCTATCACCGGAGGCCCTCCGGCACCCTGCGGGCCTACGCGCATCACCAGCGGTTGGAAGGCCGGGAAGCCTACGCGGGTTTTGGTCTGCGCGACCTCACGGTGGATGTGAATTTCACCGATCTCGCCGCCTGGGGGCCGGCAAGGGCGCAATTTTCCACGCTGGCGGACTTCCTCGCGGCGCAGGATGTCCGGTCGGGGCGGGCGCTGGCGGAGGCCGGGGAGGCCTTCAAGGTGCTGGTTCAGTCGTCGGACGCCTGAGGTCCGGAGGAATCCGGGGATTTCACGCAGCGGAATCCCAGGTGCTGCAGCGCGGTGTCGGGGCTCGTGCGGCTGCGGATGCCGGGCTGGTAACCGAGGCAGTAGCTGTCCGAGCACAGAAACGACCCGCCCCGGATGACCTTCTTGGTCAATCCGGATTCGCCGGGATCAAAACTGGAGGGCGGACCCTGGGGATTTTTTTTCGGACTGTTCTTGTAGGTGTCGGGTCGGTACCAATCGGCGGTCCATTCCCAGACGTTGCCGGCCATGTCGTAGAGTCCGTAGCCGTTGGGGGGAAACGACTTCACCGGTGCGGTGCCGACGAAACCGTCCTTTTTGGTGTTCTCGGTGGGGAATTTTCCGGTCCAGATGTTGGCCATCGGTTTGCCGTGGGGTTCCCGTTGGTTCCCCCAGACATAGGTTTTGCGTTCCAGCCCCCCCCGGGCGGCGTACTCCCATTCCGCCTCGGTTGGCAGGCGTTTTCCGGCCCATTGGGCGTAGGCGACGGCGTCCTCCCAGGCGATTTGCACCACGGGGTGGTCCATGCGGTCCTCGATGGAACTTCCCGGTCCCTCCGGATGCCGCCAGTTGGCCCCCGGCTGCCAGCGCCACCACTGGAAAAAGTCGGCCATCGAAGAGACCTTGGGCGGCGGGCTGAAAACCAGCGCCCCCGGTTCGATGGGAACCTTGACGGCGGCGATGAGGTTGCGGGCGACGCCCTCGGGAAATTCCCGGGGGGTGACGGCCCGTTCGGCGACGGTGACATAACCCGTGGCGTCGACGAATTTTTTGAACTCCGCATTGGTCACCTCCGTGGCGTCCATCCAAAAGCCGTCGACGGTGACCTTGTGAACCGGACGGCAGTCCGCGGGCCCCGACGCGCTGCCCATGTCAAAGGTGCCTCCGGGGATCCAGACCATGCCGGGAGGGGCTTCGTCCGCGCGGAGACCCGGCGGCAGGAGGAAAAGGGCAAAAAGAAGCGCCGCGGAAACGCGGTTTTTGGCTGGGCGGCACCGGGTGCGCTTTCCGGCAGGAAGGGTGTGGGTCATCGGATTTCGCGCATGATTTCCGCCGGGGCGCGGCCCGCGTCAAGCAAAGCCCCCATGCGCCGCATGGCCGGTTGCGTGTGGGTGAAAAAGCGCTTGTAGGCGGCGCAGAGGTAGTTCAGTCCGGGTTCCCCGTCGGGCGTGCGGATGAAGCGGTGTTTCGGACATTCGCCGTGACAGAGATGGCGCACTTCGCAGCGCCGGCAGTATTGCGGCAGGGTGTCGGCCTTGTCGCTGCCGAACCGGCGCTGGGCCGGGGAGCCGACCATGTCCCCGAGGGACTGGTGGAGCACGTTGCCGAGTTTGAACCGCGGATACACGTAGTGGTCGCAGGAAAACACGTCGCCATTGTGTTCCAGGGCCAGCGCGGTGCCGCATTTTTCGCTGAAAACGCAGAGTCCTCCCCGCTGGCCGACCGTGTTGCCGAGGGTGACGTCGAAAATCTGCACAAAAACGCGGCCGACGTCGTGGCGCACCCATTCGTCGAAGATCGTGCAGAGAAATTCCCCGTATTGCCGGGGTTCCACGCTCCAGTCGGTGACCGGCAGGCGTTTTTCCCCCTCCTCGTCCACCCGCGGGGGCGTGGCGAGATCCAGTCCCAGCCTGATCGCCTCGGCGTCGGCCAGGCGTTCCACGAGGGGGATGAACTGAAGGAAGCCGGACCCGATGTCCCGCAAAAAGCGGTAAACCTCGAGCGGTTTGCGCGCATTCACGCGGTTCACCACGGTGAGGGTGTTGAATTCCACGTTGTGCTTCTTGAGAATGCGCAGCCCGGCGATCACCCGGGCGTAGGAGGCGCCGCCCCTCTTGTCGACCCGGTAGGTGTCGTGAAGTTTCGCCGGACCGTCCAAACTCAGGCCCACCAGAAAACGGTTCTCCGCCAGGAAGGCCCCCCAGCGGTCGTCCAGCAGGGTGCCGTTGGTTTGCAGGGCATTAAAAATGGTCTTCCCCGCGGCGTATTTTTTCTGCAGGGCCACCACCTTCCGGAAAAAATCCACCCCCAGCAGGGTGGGCTCGCCCCCCTGCCAGGCGAAATGAATTTCGGGGACGTCCTGGGCCTCGATGTATTGCCGGATGTAATTTTCCAGCACCTCATCGGTCATCTTGAAGTTCTCGTTGGCCGGGAAAAGCTTCTCCTTCTCCAGATAGAAGCAGTATTTGCAATCGAGATTGCAAAGGGGCCCGATGGGCTTGGTCATGACATGGAACGCCCGCGGGCGGGGGGCCGGGGACGGGGGTTCTGCGAAGTTCATTGAACCGAACACGTTAGGGAAAAATCGAGCAATTGCGGCGTTTTTTCGTGGGAAAAACGGTTTTTATTTGGCGGAATCGCCATCCGCCGCCATACCGTATGGCAACCATACCTGCTTATGTCTGTAACCGCCAAAGGACTCGAAGGAATCATCGCCAACTCGACGAGGCTGAGCGATGTGCTGGGACAAGAAGGAATCCTCATCTATTCCGGCTACGATATCAATGAGTTGGCCGGTAAAGCCACCTACGAGGAGGTGGTGCATCTGTTGTATCATGGACACCTTCCCAATGTCAGCGAACTGGCGGAACTGAAGGAAACCCTCCGCTCCCTCCGCGAACTCCCCGAAGGCCTCGTCAACTTCCTGAAAACCGCCCCGAAGGATGCCAATCCCATGGACGTCCTTCGCACGGCCGTTTCCATGCTCGGGCTCTACGACACCATCAAGGAAAAGGACGGCGAGTCGGCCAATTTCCGCCGCGCCCTGAGCATCACGGCGAAAATCGGCGTGATTGCGGCCTATTTCCATCGCGCCCGTCAGGGCAAGACGCTCCCGCCCATCCGCAAGGACCTCGATGAGGCGGCGCACTTCCTCTACCTGCTCAACGACGCCGAGCCGTCCCCCGACGCGGCGAAAACGCTCGACGTGGCCTACGTGTTGCATGCCGACCACGGCATGAATGCCTCCACCTTCAGCGCCCGGGTGACCATTGCCACCCTGAGCGACATCTATTCGGCCATCACTTCGGCCATCGGCACCCTCAAGGGACCGTTGCACGGCGGCGCCAACGAAGGGGTGATTCACATGCTCCAGGAGATCGGCGACGAGGACAAGGTCGACGCCTGGATCGAGGAACAGCTCGCCCAGAAGAAAAAAATCATGGGCATCGGCCACCGTGTTTACAAGGTGCTCGATCCGCGCGCCCCGCACCTCCGGGCCATGGCCATCAAGCTCAGCAACGAGCTCGGTGAACCCAAGTGGATCCGGATGAGCGAGCGCATCGCCGCCATCATGAAGGAACGCAAGGGGTTGAACGCCAACGTCGATTTTTATTCGGCGACGGTCTACTACTCGCTCGGCATCCCGACCGACATGTTCACCCCCATCTTCGCCATCGCCCGCGCCAGCGGCTGGACCGCGCACGTGCTCGAACAGCTCGCCGACAACCGGCTCTATCGTCCTCTCAGCGAGTACGTGGGCCCGGCCGTGGGCAAAAAATTCGTTCCGATTGAGGAACGCTGAAAATCCGGTGGGGGGCGGCGTGTCATCGCCGCCCCGACCCCCGGCGGCGCGGACCGGCAATCCGCCCCATCCGGCCCCCCGGGCCTAGGCGAAATAAGGCTGTCCAAGCCCGGCCTTTTCGCTTTTCTCTTTTGCCATGAATCCTTCGACGCTGCCCGATGATGATTTCTACCCCCTGATCGAGGCGCGCCACGGGGATCCGTTCAAGATTCTGGGCATCCGCCAGTTTCAAGGCAGTTGGTTTGGACGGGTCTGGCGGCCTCAGGCCGAGGAGGCGGTCATCGTGGATGTTCACGATGACACAAGGCGGTTCCCGCTTCCGCGTGTGCATGAAAGCGGATTTTTCGAATCGGTGCTGCGCGGCGTGGACGCCCCCTTCGATTACCGGATCGAGTTCAGGAGTCACGAAGGCGTGACCTGGACGGAGCGCGACCCCTATTCCTTCGGACCGGTGCTCGGGGAGATGGACATCTACCTCTTCAACGAGGGCACCCATTACGAGGTCTACAAGAAGCTCGGGGCGCATCTTATGGAAATCAACGGGGTGCGCGGCACGCATTTCGCGGTCTGGGCGCCCCATGCCCAGCGCGTGAGTGTGGTCGGGGATTTCAACCACTGGGACGGCCGCATCCATCCCATGCGCAAGATGATCCCGGCGGGCATCTGGGAAATTTTCCTGCCGGAGGTGGGCGAGGGCGCCCATTACAAGTTCGAGATCCGCGGACCCCACGGCGACGTCTTTCTCAAAACGGATCCCTTCGCTTTCTTCGCCCAGCACGGCACGTCGACCGGCTGCATGGTTTTTGATCTCGACCGCTACACCTGGAGCGATGACGAGTGGATGAAGTCGCGCGCCCGGCGCGATCCCTACAACTCGCCCATGAGCATCTACGAGGTGCATCTGGGTTCCTGGCAGCGTGTGGCGGAGGACGGCAACCGTTATCTCAGTTATCTTGAGCTCGCCGACCGGTTGATTCCCTACGCCAAGGAAATGGGCTTCACCCACCTCGAACTGTTGCCGGTGATGGAACACCCCTTCGACGGCTCCTGGGGGTATCAGGTCGTCAACTATTACGCCCCCACGAGCCGCCACGGAAACCCGGACGAATTCCGCCATTTCGTCGACCGCTGCCACCAGGCCGGGCTCGGGGTGATTCTCGACTGGGTGCCGGGTCATTTTCCGAAGGACGCCCACGGCCTCGCGCGCTACGACGGCACCTGCCTCTACGAACACCCGGATCCGCGCCTCGGCGAACACATGGACTGGGGGACGTTGATTTTCAACTACGGCCGCAACGAGGTGAAAAATTTCCTCATCGGCAACGCCCTCTTCTGGCTCGACGAATACCACATCGACGGTCTCCGTGTGGACGCCGTGGCGTCCATGCTTTACCTCGACTATTCCCGCAAGCCGGGGGAATGGGTGCCCAATTGCTTCGGCGGCCGTGAGAACCTCGATGCCATCGATTTCCTCAAACGCTGCAACGAGGTCTGCTACGAACGCTTTCCGGGCATCGCCACCATCGCCGAGGAATCCACCTCGTGGCCCGGCGTGTCCCGTCCGACCTATGCCGGCGGACTGGGATTCGGCTTCAAGTGGAACATGGGCTGGATGAACGACAGCCTGCGTTACATCAGCAAGGATCCCATCCACCGCCGTTTTCATCAGGGCGAAATCACCTTTTCGATGCTCTACGCCTTCCACGAGCACTTCATCCTCGTGCTCAGCCACGACGAGGTCGTGCACGGCAAGGGCAATCTCATCGACAAGATGCCCGGCGATGCCTGGCAGAAATTCGCCAACGTCCGCATGTTCCTGGCCTGGATGTGGGCGCACCCGGGCAAGAAACTCATCTTCCAGGGCATCGAATTCGGGCAGTGGCAGGAATGGCGGCACAACCAGAGCCTCGACTGGCATCTCACCCAATACGCCGCGCACGACGGACTTCGCCGCCTCGTCCAGCACCTCAACTGGCTCTACCAAAACGAGCCGGCGTTTTATGAACTCGATGACAGCTACGACGGATTCGAGTGGATCGATTTCAACGACAGTGACAACAGCGTCTGGTCCTTCCTGCGCAAGGACCGTTCGGGCGGAATCATTGTCTTTGTCGTGAATGCCACTCCCGTGGTCCGCGGCGGATACCGCGTGGGGGTTCCCGCTCCCGGATTCTACAAGGAGATCCTCAATACGGACGCCGAAACCTACGGCGGCAGCAATGTGGGCAACTGGGGCGGAAGGGAGGCCGAACATTGGAGCTGGCAGGGTCGGCCGTATTCCCTTCTCATCGATTTGCCGCCTCTTTCCGTATCTGCCTTTAAAAAAGCATGATCCGAAAAGAATTCCGTTTGACTTTCCCCGCCGATTGGAGCGACCTTCCCTCAGGTAATTTTTTTTTATGAAAAAGCTGCGTTCCCTCGCCTTCACCCTGATTGAACTGCTGGTGGTTATTTCGATCATCGGCATCTTGGCGGCTCTGGCTCTGCCGGCCATCACCAATGCTCTTGTCAAAGGTCAGATGACCCAGACTCTGAGCAACATGCGGCAGATCCACCTGGCCACCCAAAACATGGCGCTGGATGGTACGACCACCGGCGACACCAACCTGGCCTGGCCTGGCAGCATGGCGGGTGGGGGAACTTGGGCGGAGTGGGCCAATGCCATCGTTCCGTCCTACCTGAGCACGAACGATTTCAACAAGCTCCTGAGCGCTCCCGGTGTCACCCGTGGTCAGAGCGTGACTCCCGATACCGTCAACCCCTCCGCGCTGTATGTCTACAACGTGACCGAGGAGGCTCCCGGTGACTCGATCTTCCTGACGACGGCCAACTACACCTTCGGCCAGCAGCTGGTCTCCAGCAACAGGCCCTATGGTGACAAAGGCTTCGTGGTCTTCCGCAAGGGCGGTGACGGTGCGATCCTCCTCAAGAATCAGGCCACCAACCTGACCCTCGTGGGAAACACCACCAATCCTCCTCTCACGAAGCTCCAATAACGGACCCGAGTCTCAATTCTTGAGAAAAGCCCCGCATCCGCGGGGCTTTTTTCTTTCCCCCGGGATCTTTTGGCTCTACATTCTTCACCCCTTTTTACACGCCCATGAAAACGAGAAAATCCTCTGCCTCCGCCAAGTCCACCTCGCCCGATCGCGGGCAGGTCATGGATGGTGCTGAAATTCTGGTCAGCTGTCTTGAGCGCGAAGGCGTGGAAGTCGTTTTCGCCTATCCCGGCGGGGCCTCGATGCCGATCCACCAGGCCCTCACCAAATCGAAAAAGATCCGCACCATCCTTCCCCGTCATGAACAGGGCGGCGTGTTTGCCGCGGAAGGTTATGCACGCGTGACCGGCCGTGCGGGCGTGTGCATGGCGACTTCCGGACCGGGCGCAACCAATCTGGTGACCGGCATTGCCGATGCCTACATGGATTCCGTGCCGCTTGTGGCCATCACCGGCCAGGTGCCCCAGGAAATGATCGGCCGCGGGGCGTTCCAGGAGACGGACATGTTTGGCATGACGCTTCCCGTCGTGAAGCACAGCTACCTTGTCTGGGACATCTCGGAGCTCCCGCGCATCGTCAAGGAGGCGTTTTACATTGCGCAGAGCGGCCGTCCCGGACCGGTGCTCATCGACATTCCGAAAAACATCCAGGTGGCCAAGGCGCAGCCGATTTATCCCAGGGAAATTTCCCTCCGCGGTTACCGTCCGGAGAAAAAGGCGGACGATGTGGCCATCCAGGAGATGATCGGCCTGATCGAAGGCGCCAAAAAGCCGGTCATCTATTGCGGCGGAGGCGTGATCACCGGCGAGGCCTCCCGCGAGCTCATTGAGTTTGCCGAACGCACCCAGATCCCCGTCACCACCACCGTCATGGGCATCGGTTCGTTCCCCGAAACCCATCCGCTTTCCCTCAAGTGGCTGGGCATGCACGGCAGCGTCTACGCCAACAACGCCGCCAACGAAGCCGACCTGCTCCTGGCCATCGGCGTGCGCTTTGATGACCGTGTGACCGGCAAGGTCGAGAAATTCTGCGAGCACGGCACGATCGTCCACATCGACATCGACAATTCCGAGCTGAACAAAAACAAGCTCGTGAAGCTGCCCATTCTGAGCGACCTCAAGTATGCCCTCCAGCGGGCCAATGCCATCCTGGAGAAGATGGGGCGCAAGCGCGTGGCCAAAAACCACACGCGCTTCCCCGAGTGGTACGCCCAGATCGCCAAATGGAAGGCCGAGCACCCGTTCTCGTTCCAGGACACCGAGGACGTCATCCTTCCGCAATACGTGATCCGCGAGCTCTACAATCTCACCAAGGGCGATGCGATCATCACGACCGGAGTCGGCCAGCACCAGATGTGGGCCGGACAGTTCTACGATTTCGACAAGCCGCGCACCTTCATCACCTCGGCCGGCCTCGGAGCCATGGGCTTTGGTTTCCCGGCGGCCCTGGGCGCCAAGATCGCCTTCCCCGACAAGCAGGTGATCGACATCGACGGTGACGGCTCCTTCCTGATGAACATCCAGGAGCTGGCCACGGCCCATGTGGAAGGGGTGGCCCCCAAGGCCATCATCCTCAACAATCAGCACCTCGGCATGGTGGTGCAGTGGGAGGACCGTTTCCACGGCAGCAACCGCGGCCACACCTTCCTCGGCGACCCGAAGGACCTCAAGCGCATCTATCCGGATTACGTCGAGATGTGCAAGGGCTTCGGGGTGAAATGCGAACGCGTGCTGCACAAGAAGGACGTTCCGGCGGCCCTCAAGCGCCTGCTCGAATCCAAGGAGACCTACGTGCTCGACATCATGACCCCCTACACCGAGCACGTGCTGCCCATGATTCCTTCGGGCAAGACCTACAAGGACATCATCACCGAGCCGCACACGCCCCGCACCAAAACCGCGTAATCGGGGCGGGGAAACGCCCGCCGGAATGACAAACAGGCCGGGTCCGGCGACGGGAAAATTCCGGCCGGCGGCCGGGCCGTCCTAGGGATTCGGGGAATCGGGGAACTCGCCGCGGCGCTTGTAGAACTGCTGCCGTGCCGTGATGGAGGCGATGTAGCTTTTGGTCGCGGGAAAATCCATGGCGGTCCGGAGGTCGCTTGCGCCGGCCGTCTCTCCGCGGCCCGAGTCGTTCACCCAGCGTTTCACCCGCGTGCGGCCGGCATTGTATTCGGCCAGCGCAAACGGCACGGGATCGTCCTTGGACGCCCAATGGTCCAGGGCCTTCTTCAAATACCATGCCCCGGCCTCGATGTTGACCTTGGGATCGAAAAGGTCGGTGGGCACGAAGGTTTCGATTTTTTCCACCCGAGCCCAATCCGCCGCGGCGCCCTCGGTAATCTGCATAAGCCCGCGTTCGCCGTGCTGGCCGGTCTTGTCCGGGTGGAACCGGCTTTCCCTCCAGATGACGGCCTTGATCAGCTCGGGAGGCACGCCGTAGCGGGCGGACGCCTGCAGGATCAGGTCGTCATAACGGCGGTAGCGGTTCCGGAAGACCAATTCCTGCAGGCGGTATTCCGGATCCTCGGCCGTCAGCCAGAAAAGGGCCGTCGCGCCCCCGCCCAGCGCGATCAGAAGAACCATGGCCGCCAGGAATTTTTTCATCGATATCGCGGCATCCTAACACGTCCCGGTCAAACGGCAGCAAATCCTTTCCCCTTTGCCGGGCGCCTGCGGTAACATGGTGTCATGCCGCGTTTTGCCCGCGTGGTGCCCGATCGTGCCGGGGACCGCGCCCTCGATTATCGAATTCCCGACGCCCTGGAGGCTGCGATCTCCCCCGGGGCCCGCGTGCGCGTGCCGTTGCGGGCCCGGCTGGTGTTGGGGACGGTGGTGGATGTGCGCGACACCTGCGAGGTGCGCAATCCGCGGGACATTCACGAGCTCATCGGCGACGCCCCGCTCATCCGTCCCGAACTGCTCGGGCTGGCCCGCTGGATGGCCGACTATTACTGCTGTCCGCTCGAGGCCGCCATGGCCTGCGTCCTTCCCCAGGTCGTGCGGGACGCGGAGGTGTCCGCGCGCAAACGCAATTTTGCCACCCTGATCCGTCGGCCCACGGAAAAGGAATGGGCCGCTCTGGCAGCGCGGGCCCCGCGGCAGTCGGACGCGCTGAGGGCGCTCGAGGAGGCCGGGGGAACCGGACCGGTCGCCTCGCTGGCCGCGGGTGCAGGCCTGAGCGAATCCGTCTTTCGCGCCCTCGAGCGTCACGGCTGGGTCTCCATTTCCGCGGAGGAGGTCGCGCGCGACCCGCATGCCGGCGAAACCTTCCTTCCCACGAGCGAGCTGGCGCTCAATGATGAACAGCGCGCCGCCTTTGAGCTGATCTGCCAAGCCGTGGACGATCCCGCCGGGCATCCTCCGATCCTTCTGTACGGCGTGACCGGCAGCGGCAAGACCGAGATCTACCTGCAGTCCATCCGGCACACCCTCGAGCGGGGCCGGACCGCGCTGGTGCTTGTTCCGCAGATTTCCCTCACGCCGCAGACCGTCGAGCGCTTCAAGGCGCGTTTTGCCTCCATCCAGCGCGACGTGGCCGTGATGCACAGCAACCTGTCCGCCGGCGAACGCTTCGACGAATGGAACAAGATCCGCCAGGGCGGAGCGAAGATTGTCATCGGCGCGCGCAGCGCCGTCTTCGCCCCGCTGGAGAAGCTCGGTCTCATCATTGTCGACGAGGAGCACGAGGCGTCGTACAAGCAGGATGAAATCCCGCGCTATCATGCCCGGGATCTGGCGGTGCTGCGGGCGCAGCGGGAAAAATGCGCCGTCGTTCTCGGCAGCGCCACGCCCTCGCTGGAAAGCTGGCAGAACACCCGCACCGGAAAATACCGCCTGGCGCGCCTCACCCGGCGCGTGGATTCCCGCAGCATGCCGGTCATTCGCGTCCTCGACATGCGCCAGGCCTCCCGCCGGTCCGGCGGGGATGCCATCTTTTCGCCGCAGCTTTTGCGGGCCATCGAGAACCGCCTTGCCGGCGGGTTTCAAACCATCCTTTTTCTGAATCGCCGCGGATTTTCCACCTCGCTGCTCTGCCATGCCTGCGGCCATGTCTGTGAATGTCCGGATTGCAGCGTCACGCTCACCTATCACCGGGACACCAACCGGCTGGTCTGCCATGTGTGCGGGCGGACGGAGCGCGCGCCCCGGGTGTGTCCGGGATGCCGCGATCCCGGGATCCGCCATGCCGGAGTCGGCACGCAAAAAGTGGAGGATGCGGTGAGGCGCATTTTTCCGAAGGCCCGGGTGGCCCGGATGGATGCCGACACCATGGCGCGCAAGGAGGCCTATCGCGAAACCCTGGGCGCCTTCAAGGAGGGGGCCATCGACATTCTGGTGGGCACGCAGATGATCGCCAAGGGACTGCATTTTCCCAATGTGACGCTCGTGGGCATCATCAACGCCGACCTGGGCCTGCATGTGCCGGACTTCCGGGCCGGCGAGCGGACGTTTCAACTGCTCACCCAGGTGGCGGGACGCGCCGGACGGGGCGAGATGGAGGGCGAGGTGCTGGTGCAAAGTTTCACGCCGTTCAGTCCCTCCATCCAGTTTGCCCGGCATCACGACTTCGACGGATTCGCCCAGCAGGAATTGGAGTTTCGCGAGCGGTTTGGATTCCCGCCGTTTCAGCGGATGGTGCTCATCACGGCGCGCTCACGGGTGAAGGAACGGGCGGAATTCACCGCCCAGACGCTGGTGCGCAAACTGAAGGCGGTGGTGCCGCCGCCGGCCACCGTGGGCGAGGCGGTGCCGTCCCCGCTGGAAAAATCCCACGGTTCCTGGCGTTTCCAGACCGCCCTGCGCGGGCCGGCGGTGCGTCCCCTCACGCGCGCCATTCGCGAGGTCCTGGCCGGGTTGCCCCTGCCCGAGGATGTCTTTGTGGCCGTGGATGTGGATCCCGTGCAGTTGACCTGACGGCGGCCCGCCCCGCCGGCGGCCCGTTCTTTTTTCAATCGCTTTCCAAAGCTGTGGACGCCGACGCGGGTTGCCTTTTTATTGTCCTTCGTGCACCTGCATCCGATTCCCCGCTTCCTTGTCCGCTTCGCCCTGCGGAGCGTGCTTGTGCTGCTGTTCGTCGGCCTGCCGGTGGCCATCCTCTACCTGCGTGAAGTGGGGCTGGGATCCGGCCTGAAGGAGCGTGTGGCCGAGGCGCTGAGCGGCGCGGAGTTTGAGACGACCATCGGAAAACTCACCTTCGACCCCTTCAACGGCCTCATTGCCAATCGGGTGGAAATCCGCTCCCGGAGATCGCCCGGCGGCAACCTCGCCAAAATCGAGCGCCTGGTGGTTTCGGTCAAACTCAGCGACCTGCTGTCCCGCAAGATCACCATCGACTACATCGAGCTCAACGACACGGACATTTCCGTTCCCCTGGATCCCGATCCCGACAGTCCGCGTCTCGAGGTGAAGGGGGTGTCCGCGCAGTGCCTGTTTTTTTCCAATCAGGTGCGCATCAGCTATTTTGAAGGCACCGTCCAGGGGGTGCGGGTGGTGCTGACCGGACAGTTGCTGAATCCGCAGTCCTACCGGACCGGGGAGGGAGGCGGCGCGCCGGCCGAACCCTCCCCCCGCAGTGCCGTCTCCGAATGGCTCGGGCGGTTTTCCCGACTGAACTTTGTCACGCCGCCCGAATTGCGCGCGGAAATCAACGGCGATCTGGCCGATCTTTCCACCATCGAGGTGCGGCCGATCACGCTGCGGAGCGGTCCGGTTTCCGGTCCCCACTGGCAGATCGAAGGGGTCGACGTGGACGCGGAATACCGGGGGGGGGTGCTGTCGATCGGACGGATTCTCGTGCGGGGCCGGAACGGGGAGCTCAACGCGGCCGCCGAAATGCGGGATCGGACGATCACCTTCGATCTCATGAGTTCGCTGGACCTCGGGCCGTTTCGCGGACTGCTGCCGAAGGACTCGCCGCTGCGGGACCTGAAGTTTTCCGGGGCACCGCTCGCCCAGGCCTCGGGAACGGTCTCCCTCGCTTCCACGCCGGTCGGGATCGATGTCACGGGATCCCTGGAACTGGGGAAGTTTTCCTACCGCGGGGTGAAATTCGACAGCTTCGCCGCGGATTTTGTGGTGCGGGACGGACGGATTTTCACCCGGGGGGCCCGCCTGACCGCCGCGGGCGGGGTCCTTGAGACGGATGTGCTTTACGAGCCGGGTTCCTTCCGGGTGCGCTTCGCAAACACCATCCGACCGACCGTTTTCGCCCCGCTCCTCGGGGAAAAGGAACGCGAATTTCTGGATCACATGGAATTTCGCGACGCGCCCCTCATCCGCTTCGAAATGCACGGATCCAAGCCGGAACTCGCCGCCATCAAGGGCTCCGGCACGCTCCGCCTGGGGCGCACCGCGGTGCGCGGGTCGTGGATGGACCGCATCGAATCGAAGTTTGAAGTCGCGGACAGCGCCTTCATTTACCGGAATTTCACCGTCAACCGCGGACGCGGACAGGGCACCGGCACGCTTATCTACGACATCGGACGGCGCGAGGTCCGGCTGGAAGGGGTGCGGTCCACGCTGCCGCCGGTGGACGTTCTGATGTGGGTGGACCCCAAGATCGCCGACGCGGTGCGCCCCTACCGGTTTCGCCAGTCGCCCCTCGTGCAGGCCCACGGCATGGTTCATCTGCAGGACGTGGACAAAAACAACCTTTCGCTCAAGGTGGATGCGGAGGGGGGGCTGGATTATGACCTCCTGAATCGCACCCTGAAATTCGGCCGCACCCTGGCCGACGTGGACATCAAGGGCCAGCGGGTGCTGGCCAATGTCAAAAGCGCCAAACTGATGGGCGGGGACACGAGCATCCGGGCCGATGTGTCCACGGACGAAAAGGAACCCGTCTTTTCCGCCGATGTGGATGTGCGCAAGGTGGATTTCGCCCGGCTCACGAAGCTGTACTTCGATTACGACGATTCCCGCGGCGCCCTGAGCGGAAAGTTCCGGTTTTCCGCCCGCGTGGGCGAGGAGCAGAAATTGCGCGGTGTCGGAAGCCTCCGGGTGGAGGACGGACATGTTTTTGCCATTCCGGTCCTGGGCCCGCTTTCGGACATCATCAACAAGATCCTTCCCGGGGCGGGGTATGAGACGGCGCGTCTGGCCACGGCGGATTTCCGGGTGGGAGACGAAAAAATCAGCACCAACAACCTGGTCATCGAAGGTTCGGGCTTCAGCCTTTTCGGCTCCGGGGACATCTATTTTGTCCGGGACCGCATGGACATGTCCGTGCGGATCAATGCCCGGGGCATCCCGGGTCTGGTGCTTTTCCCGGTGAGCAAGCTGTTTGAATACGTTTCCACCGGATCGGTCTCGAATCCCGAGTGGAAACCGAAGATCATCCCGCGCTTCGGGGCGGGAGAGCAAAAAGCCACGCCCTGAGGTCGGGCGTGGCTTTTGCCGGGAATGGAAGAAGCGGCGGGAGCCGCGGAATTACTTCATCAAGAGCGCCGCGCGGGCCCGCTTGATCTCGCGGGTGATCTTGCGGTGCAGGCGGGCGGACATGCCGGTGACGCGACGCGGAATGATCTTTCCGCTTTCGGTCACGAAGCGCTTGAGAAGTTCGGGGTTCTTGTAGTCGATGGCTTCCGCGGCGATGTCGGTGCGCCGGCGCGGCATCGAACGGTTGGCGCGGCGGAACGCGGAACGGCGTTTGGGTGTTTTCGGCTGCATGGTCGTTGGTTGATGGGAGTGGGTGTCGGAAGGGTGAATCGCGCCCCGGGCGGGCGTCAATCCGTTTTCGCTCTCAGAGCACCCCGCTCCCGGGTCGGATTATTTGATTTCCCGATGAAGGGTATGACGGCGGAGGGCCGGGTTGTACTTCTTTTTTTCGAGGCGGTTCGGGGTGCGCGGGCTCTTCTTGTTGCGCGTGGTCATGTAGCGCGACGGGGATTTGCCTTCGGCGCGGGCCTCGGTGCATTCCAGAATGACGATTTCCTGTGGCATGGTGTGTTGGAGTGATTCTTGAAAGTGGCGGTGAACGTGTCGGTCGCGGCCTGGGCCGCCCTCATTCCCCCCGCCCCTTCGTTTTCACTGGTCTTGGTTAGTCCTTGGTGTCGGGAGGGGTGGTGTCATCCTCGTCGCCTTCGCCTTCCTCATCGGACAGGCCGAAGAGCGAGGTGACGGGTTGACGGATGCGCTGGAAGCGGTTGCGTTTTTCCAGTTCCGCCTGGCATTCGACCGTGTAGCGGGTGAAGGGCAGGGCTTCCAGACGGGCGTGCGGGATCGGCTTGCCGGACATTTCGCAAATGCCGTAGGTGCCGCTCTCGATGCGCTTGAGCGCCTCGTCGATTTCGTAGAGGGAATCCTGTTCCTGCGACAGCAGGCTGAGGGCAAAATCCCGATCGTAGGCGTCGCTGCCGGCGTCGGCCTGGTGCATGCCGAACGCGCTGGCCTCGCTGCCCTCCGCGCGGGACCGCAGGCTGTCCTTCGCGACCCCGTTCATGGAGTCGAGCAGGGTGTCCTTGAGGGCCAGGAGCTTGGCCTTTTGCTGTTCGAGAAATGGAGTGAGTTTGACCTCTTTCTTTTTGGCCACGGCAGAAGACTTGGAAACGGATTTTTTGGCGGCGGTTTTCGCCGGCTTTGAGGTGGATGCGGGCTTTTTAGACACGGACGATTTGGCAGCCGGTTTCGCTTTCGCCTGGGACGCGACCGGCTTGGCCTTGGGGGAGGTGTGCTTCTTGCTCGCCATTTTGGTTCAGTTGAAAAGGGGCGAATATGTAGCCTCTTCCGAGCGGGGTTGCAAGGGGATTCTTGGGGGGGTGGGGGACAACCGACAAAGTCCCATTGGTCCCATACGCCCCCGGGACCAATAGGGTTTCCCGCTACTTCCCGATCAGCACCATGGCCGAGCGATCCTTCACGAGCACCTGTTTGGTCCCGCCCAGGGACACTTCCCCGCCCGGTTCCATGATGTCGTTGGGGCTCTCCTGCGCGGTGTCAACGAGGCGGAACCACTCCATGCCCCGGGGCAGGACGGGGAGGGTGAACTCCAGCGGCTCGTAGTACATGTTGAAGACGCAGTAGATGAAATGCGGGGGGCCTCCCACGGCGGCGCCGTGCTTTCCGCAGAGCATGAAGGCGATGGACCGGCTGGGCAGGGTCCAGTCGGGTTTCCAGGGCTGGACGCCGTGCCAGGAAATGTCGGGGTATCCGCTGCCGATCTGATCCCGGCCGGTCAGGAATTCCGGCTGCCGCAGGGCCGGATTGGCCTTGCGGAAGGCGATGAGGTTCCGGGTGAAACGGAGCAGGCCGGCGTTTTTTTCGGTGAGGGACCAGTCGAACCAGTTCCACTCCTCGTCCTGGCAGTAGGCGTTGTTGTTGCCGCGCTGGGTGCGGGAGCATTCGTCTCCCATGTAGATCATGGGCACGCCCTGGCTCACGAAGAGGAGGGTGAGGGCGTTTTTTTGCATGCGCAGGCGCAGGGCGTTGATTTCGGGGTCGGTGGTCTCGCCCTCGACGCCGCAGTTCCAGCTGTTGTTGTCGTTGGCGCCGTCGTTGTTGTTTTCGCCGTTGTCGAGGTTGTGCTTTTCGTTGTAGGAAAAGAGGTCGCGCAGGGTGAAGCCGTCGTGGCAGGTGATGAAGTTGATGGAGGCGGTCGGTTTGCGTCCGGCGGCGGCATAAAGGTCCGGGGACCCCATGATGCGCTGGACAATTTCGCCCACCACGCCGCGGTCCCCATTGAGAAAACGCCGGGCCGCATCGCGGAACCGTCCGTTCCATTCCATCCAGCGTCCGTAGGAGGGGAAGTTGCCGACTTGGTAGAGTCCGCCCGCGTCCCAGGCCTCGGCGATGAGGTCGCAATGGGCGAGCACGGGATCGTAGGCAAGGGCTTCGAGCAGCGGGGGATTGGCCAGGGGGGCGCCCTGCGAATCGCGGCCGAGCACGGAGGCGAGGTCAAAGCGGAATCCGTCGATATGGTATTCCGCCGCCCAGTAGCGCAGGCAGCCGATGACAAATCCGCGGACGACGGGGTGGTTGCAGTTGAGGGTGTTGCCGCAGCCGGTGTAGTTGGCATACTGCCCCTGGCTGTCGAGCATGTAGTAGGTCTTGTTGTCGATGCCGCGGAAGGAAATTGTCGGCCCCCCGTGGCCGCCCTCCGCGGTGTGATTGAAGACCACGTCGAGAATCACCTCGATGCCGGCCTCGTGCAGGGCGCGGATCAATTCCTTCAGCTCCTGCACCTGGGTGCCGTGGCGCCCGGTGGCGGCGTAACCGGCCTTGGGAGCGAAAAATCCCAGCGTGCTGTATCCCCAGTAATTGCAGAGCGGCTCGCCGGTCATGGGATTGGTGCGGGGGTTCTCCAGTTCGTCGAACTCGAAGATCGGCATCAATTCCACGCAGTTGACCCCCAGTTCCTTCAGGTAGGGAATTTTCGCCTTCAGGCCCTCGAAGGTGCCCGGATGTTTGACGCCGGAGGTGGGGTGCGCGGTGAAACCCCGCACGTGCATTTCGTAGATGACCATCTCGCTCTCCGCGCGCTTGAGCGGACGGTCGTGTTCCCACTCGAAATGCTCGAAGGGGATGCGTCCGCGAAACGGAAAAATCTCCTCCGCCTCCGTGGGTTCCTTCCAGACGTTGCGTCCGCCGATTTCCCGCGCATACGGATCGAGCAGAATGCGGCGGGGATCGAAGTGCAGGCCGTTGTGGGGCGCGTGGGGTCCGTTGAAGCGGAACCCGTATTCGATCTG
>Ga0065721_10049740_pt1 | contig 27932 bp, 24 predicted proteins | sample Mesricmetagenome_FD_59108 | JGI IMG/M metagenome (GOLD analysis project Ga0065721, IMG submission 59108) | Mesophilic microbial community from rice straw/compost enrichment Sample: eDNA_1 v2 (version 2) | ecosystem: Engineered > Solid waste > Grass > Composting > Bioreactor | place: USA: Davis... | reverse complement strand
ACCAATAGAGTAAGCATAAATATTCTCATCTAATGGAATATCTAAGTCTGCATCCACAACTTCAACAGAAGGTGTGGCACTTAAGAAAACTGTTCCATCTACAGCACTTGAATGCATTTTGGCGTTAGGCAATGATTTATAAATAAGCCAGTTGTTATTCACACCTTCAACAAAAGATTCGACTCGTAACTCACCCAATCTCTTAATAGCAATACCCACTCAATCATCACACCTTTCATTTATTATAAAAATCCTTTGATTCTAATTGTTTTACTGTTTTTAATTAATCCGTTGTCACTTCTCACATGTAGTGTAATCGTACCTGCTTTATTTTTACTATTGGCTTTCAACGTAATGCTTTTTTTAGAAATATCTGTTGATTGAATAGTAACTAAATCGTTTGCTGATTGTTCCAATTCAAACACAGGAGTCTCATCAATCTCTATGCCGTGATTTTTAAACACTACAGTATACTCGCTAATCAAACCAAAATTAATTTCGTTTGAACCAATAATATCCACGTAATAACTATGTACTAATTCTTCTCTGACGTGAACATTGAATTCGATTACAGCAGTTTTATATTTAGCAAATATTTTTACATTACCGCTTTTATGAGGTGTAAATATACCGTTATTATCAACAACTCCAAAACTATTGTCTTCAACCATAAATTCAACTTCACTTGAGTCTACTGACACGCCGTTATGGTAAGCAGTTACATCTAGTAATGTACTTTGGTCGATTTTTAAATTAATTGATAATGGTGTTTTGTTAACCAATCTGTAGTAATCAGACTTGTAATTAGCTATTCTTAGTTCTAAATTATCAATAGCAGGATCAATATGAGACTCCTCAAGTACAACGTTAATTATGCCATCAGCAATGTCATCGAGTGTAATAATTTTCCATGCACGACCATCCATAATGAAACGTTGTTCTTTCTCGAATTTTTGTGTATGACTGTTTGATTGCAAAACAATTTGTCTGCGTTCGTCAGGCATAGTTATGATTTTACTTCTGTCGTCTACACCAAAGTTAGGCGATAGATTCGTAGTTCTTGCAAACCAAGCCTCGTGTATGTCACCCAACTCGTCCTGCCACTTAAGAGAACCGAGACACTTTTTAATCAATCCTCTGGTGTAAATTCTCTTGTCTGAGTCAACTTGAAGAATAATATATTTTTCATCATTCCAAGTTACAATATCACCATTTTTAAAGGTTTCATCTGGACGACTAATGATTTTATTCATGTCTTCTTTTGCGGCATATGAAATAAGCACTGTTTGTCTTCTGTCTTCAATCATCACGTCAAAAGCCTGTACATCATCATCAAATTTTTCAGCAACAAATCGCTTTGTGCGAGCTATGTCACTATCCCTCTTACTATCGAAACCGTATAAACCATTAATTTTTTTATAATAGTTAATATCCATGTCGTCACCTATTTATTGTATGCAGCGTAGTTTATCGCCTTATACTTTCCAGTTAATCTGTCAATAGATATGTATCTTTTTATATTCTTATCGTTTTCTTCAGTGATTTTTTCTACCATATCTATAAAAGTTTTACGCTCATTTGCTGGTGAGAATAGATTTAAGTCTCTTGTTGAAAAATGATGCATGAAAGCTTTCAATTTAGCCAAGTCACGCTTAAAATATTCTTCTCGCATTAAAGAGGATAAAAGTTCAATTTCATTGCCTGTTAATTCAAAATTGAATCGCTCTTGTTCTAAGCTGTAGTCATGAAAATTTACATCAGGTGTACAAGATAGCGTTAATCTAGTAACAGATTCAATAAGAAAGTCTTTCGCTCTTTTTCGTGCAATTTCAATTGCTTCATTGTCAGTAACATTGAAATATACAAAAAAGTCTCTATCATTTTCAATCTTATTAAAAAATCTTTGATATATTTCTTCAAATGAAGTCATATTGAATTCACCATTTTCTATTCGGTTTTATCGCTTGCTGGTTTACGACCACGAGTTGATTTTGGTTTATCTCCCACAGCAGGTGTATCTACTGTTTTTTCAGTAGTCTGATTTTGTGAAAGTTGTGCCATCATAAGTGCTTTTAACTCCTCAAACTGTCGCTGCATTTCTTCATTTTTTGCTTTAAGCTCATCGTAATCTTTTTGACTCACGCCAGAATTATCTTTCTTCTGCTCTTGAACTTTAAATGAAGTGTTAAACTTGCCATTTTGAAATTCGTTCAAACGTTTTTCGATCATGTCCAAGAATCTACTAGACAAATCATATGTTCCTTGGTTACGAAGAGCCACTACTTCTGAGCGGATTCTTTCAAAATAAGCTTGATCTTTAATAGAAAGGATTTTCTTATAATCATCAGGCGTGTGATTTTTCTTTGTGGCTAAACTCTTAATGTCCTCTGCTGTCAGAATTTCTTCCCAGTTAACAATCCCAAGGTTTTTATAGATTTCTTCTTGTTGCTCTTTATCAAACCGCAAAACGCCAATTTTGAATACGTTTGAACTGTTGTTGACATAGCGCACTTCACTGTAGTTAATAGTAATAGATGGCTTAGCCAACTCATTTGTTACAGGTTCTAACACATATCCATTTGGATTGTGTTGAGTAGGAATGATAACCATGTGAAAACTATCATTAAAAATAGTAATTTGCTCAGAATCATTAAACTTTTTCATTTATTTTTTCTCCCTTTATAATTTAGTAAGAGTGAGCCACGAATGACTCACTCAAATGAAATCTGCTTATTAAGCAGAGAATGTAATTTTAGCAACTTTCTCGATGTCAGTGATACCAACTTCGAACTCGTAGCCAGTGAATTTAAGGTTAACTTTCTCGGATTGGTTGTCCATGTCTTGGTAAACACGTAGTTCGCCAACCTCGTTGAACTTACCAATTTTTCCACCGAAGCCAAAAATACGTTTATCAGGGATCAGAAGTTCACCTTTACCTGTTTTTTTAGCACCAGAAATTTGGTTGACTTGTAGACCATAGTAATAGCCAAGTAGACCAGTTTTATGTAGTTGATTCTTCATATCTTCAGACATCAGACCAGCATTGCCACTAATAAGACGAACGATTTGTTGCGCATACTTGGAAAGTGAGATAGTGCTTGGAGAAACACTTCCATCAGCATAGTCTAGCAGATAAGCTTGAAGCTGATCCATGGCAGCAGAAGTAACGTTTGAACCAGTTACGTTGAACACTTGGTTTCCGCCAGTGATAGCATTGTCAACAATATTTAGAATCATTGCGAAACGTTTTTGACGTAGAGCCTCAAGCATGAAAGTAGACATAGTTGCAATTGATTTAAAACCATCTCTACGCAGGTCAGAGTAACGTAGTTCTGTTTCACCTTGTAGCATTTTACGAGTCACAGAAGCTTTGCTGAAGTCGATGTAGGACTTGTCTACAGTACCACCTTTTGCAGCTTCATAAACTTCTAGAGTGTTCTTAGGTGCAGTAGTAAGCTCTTCAAAGTCAAATTCACCCAGAGAACCCTTGTCCAAAATTTGCTCTAGTAAATAATCAGGTGTATCATATACTTCAGGCTGAACTACATTTTGAATAAAAGCAGAAATTTGGTGATCTTTGTCAAAGCCACGTTGACCAATTTCTTTTGCCCAAGCATCTACGGTTGCATACATATCTCTCTCTTCGCTGGTAAGCGAACTCATAGAAAACTGAGGCTGAACAACTTTTTCAGCCACCTCAAATACATTGATTTCATCAAAAATTGCAGATACTTCTGTATTGTTAATAGTTTTGTTCATTCTTCGTTTTTCTCCTTTAAGTAAATTTTATAATTTTGTTATTAGACAACCTGTACTTTGATTAGTTCGTGACCATTTTCTACTACTGTTCCTACAAATTTGAATTTAGTAGTAGTGCCACTCGCAGCCTTAGTAAATTTACCAGCATCTGCGCCAGAAGCACATGTCAAGTAGTCGCCCTCGCTATAAGTGTCAGTAACGAACTGATCTGTAGAAAAGCGTTCTCCAGCAGCATGTTTGATTAGAATTCCATATTCGCCTTGTTTAACATTTTCAAACTGTGGATCGTAATCAGACATATAATTAAATACAACATTAACACCAGACGGGATTTGCTCTTTGTCTAGTACATACACATCATCTGTAGGTGTAGCCGCATTAGAGAATGTGCCTGTTTCGTAATCAGCGACTACTAGACGACCACGCACTGAGTCTTCACTTGCAAAGAACATTGCATTTGCGTTTTTATTGAAAAAGTTTTGTAAATTTCTATACATTATTAAATTCCTCCAAATTTTTTTATAATTTATTTTTTTGATTTGTAGCGAAAAGTTGTCATCGAGGCAAGCCATGCTTCACCAAATTTATTTCTGTCAACATCTAAATTGCTTGCTGAAATAATTGGTTCTGCTTCTTTTGGTTTTTTTTGTTCTGAGGCTTCGGTGTTATCTTCTTTAGTTTCAACAGAAGAATTAATCAATCGTTCAGCAATATAAACTTTCAACGCAGTTTCATCTAATTCTGAGAAGATTTCTTGTAATCTTTCATCGCTATTAATTTCTTCATCAGTAAATTGCTTAGACGATAGAGCTACTTGTTTCAATGACGCCAATTTTTCAGCCTTTTCCTGTTCAAGTGCAACTTGTTGATATTGAGAAAGTTGTTCTTTTACTGTTTCTAGTTCAGACACTTGTGACTCAAGAGTTTCAATTTGACTTTCATATTGTAGAATACTCTCTCCAGCTTTAAGAATTTTGTCTTCATATTCAGCAATTTTTACATTGTTTGCTTCAATTGTTTTGATTAATTCAGAAATCTCTGTATCCTTTGCTGTTAACTGCTCAGAAAATTCTTGAGTTTTTTCTTGTAACCTGTCTTTAAAGTTCAACACATCGAATTCTGAGAACAAATCACTCAATTTTTTATTTTGCAATGAATCAATAGTAACTTCGTTGTTTTCAACTTTGTACTCCACAATAACATAATCATCTTCTGACTCGCGCTCATACGTATAGGCGATAGCCTTATTAATAACAGGATATACCTCAAAAATAGAATAGTAAGGTACACTATCCCATCCATTTGCATTCAAAGCATTGCGAATTTTTTGATATAAGTCATAAGATGTTAGTTCACTAGTTTCTGTGTTTTTATTTTCTTTGGACAAATTTTCATCTCCCTTATCGTCATTTTGTGTGGCAATTAGCGTTTCACTGTCCTTAATATAAGCATTTTCCAATTCTTGTTCAAATTCGCTTGTTTCAATATCCTCAGAAGCCACTAATAATGTCTTTGAGGCAGTCCCATAAGCTGGTGGAACATCAATTAAGCAGTTAGACAAAAATTGATATTCGCTATACATTCTATTTCCATTTTCATCGAGAACGTACTTCTTTCCTTGTAGCTCCCAACTAGACCATAAGCCACCATTATATTCATCAGGATTTGTCATCTTATTAGCAATTAGATTAACTACACTTGCAAATCTTTTCCAAATCTTGCTTTTTGCAAACAAACATGGTACAGTGACTTCGCCCACGTTAGGAATATCAACAGTATCATCTTCAACATAAACTTCAGTATGTACTCCATAAGCATTCGTGTTGAAAACATACTGCCCATTGTCGTCAATTGCTATTTCATGACTTCCAAATTTTTTACCTGAACTATGTAATTTAGCAACTACTGGCATATCGATTAATGTTTCATAACTTGGTTTAGAATCAGAAAGCAAACCCACTCCATTTAGATTAGGATAGTTAAACCAACATAATCGTGTAGTAAGCTCTATATATGGTTTATCATCATCTAGCCCAGAAACTTGAATAGGACTATTTAAAACTAATTTTTCCATTTTCCTTCTCACCACCTTTCAAGTAAAGTCAGTACATTATTCAGCTTGTCTTCTATTTTGATCCTCTAATTGCTTATCTGGATCATTGTTATCGATTGGTCTACCACCCTTGTTATCTTCACTCTTGTCGCCTGAACTATTGTAAGCATTAGCTCTTGGGAACATTATTTCATGAGTACCATTATTATTTTCTTTCAATCTGCGTTGCAGCTCTTCAGTGTATGAATAACCTAAAATTTCAAGAGAAGTTTGTAGACTTAGGTTTAACTTGTTATACAACGTATCTACCAACTGAATCTTCATTTCTTGTGACATTAATTCTGAATCAATAATTTCAGGAGTTGGTATGTATTCCTCATCAAGTCCTTCTTGTTCAATGAACAAGCCGTACCAACGTTCTATGATATCCTCAACTTGCTCAGCTATTTTATTAATATTTTTCATTAATTCAGCAATAGTTATATTAGCAACTGTGAAGGTTTGAGAATTTTCATTATTGAGATATCCAATACCCAATGTCGTCATGATTTCATTTCTATATAATTGAACTTGCTTCGTATTATCAGTTTCCACAGACGGTTCAACGTATTTTAGATCCTCAACAAAAGGCGCACCAGTGTAAATAACCACTGGATTATTCCATGCAGCCATCAACTGATTATGCGCAAATGCCATCAAATCAAAGCTTGGCTCTTTCTTATTCTCGCCCATGATATCAATATTCAGTTTCTGAAAAATGATCTTTTTAGCTTTTGCTTTGGTGTTAACTTTGTCAGCATCCTTATAAACATCTAGCATTCCTGCTGCCCTAAATGTTCTAAAGATTGGTGTCACTCCATACTTCTTCTCCATATTTCCTATTCTTACTACACCAGTTCTACGATGATCTAGTTGTACAAATTGTTCTTTATCCTTGTATCCTTTATATACTTCTGGAGGAAATATTTTTTGAAGTTCTTCTTCTACCTTTAGTGTAATTGCTTTTTTAGTTTTTTTGGAGGTGATCACAGTTTTTTGTAAAGAAGATACCAATTTGTTAATGTCAATATATATTACTGGATTTCCATCAATCTCATAATCGCTAATTAACCCAACTCCTAAAGGTATGCGAAGGATGCTATAATTTTGCAAACTATCGCCTTTCAAGTAGACAATATAGTTTCCCTCTGCATATGAATTTGGAATAACACTTTTTATGAATTTTTTAATATTTATTTTTTTATTGAGCTTATTCAATCTAGTTTTTGTCTGTTCTAGCTTTTTAATTTCATTCTCTTTAATTTTTGTAATGTCAATACCATCAAATGATAACCGAATTTCACCATTAACATTGTTTTCAATTGCGTTATATACTAAACCAATTATCTCATCTTTATTAATGAAATATCTTGTTAATTGATTAATTCTAAGCACACTTGCTAAATCTGTTTGAGCGTTTTTTGCAAGTTTATCGTACTCATCGTCGGTTAGCTCGGTATTTCCTATTCGATCTTCTTTTAAGTAGGTGTAAGTATATTGATTGTTATTGTTCCTGTAAGACAGTACACTGTCTTTAATCATTTTTTCAAAAACATCAGAATAACCAGTGACTACACGATTCCCATCTTCGTCCTCTGAATAGATTATTTTAAATTCGTTTGCTTCTTCATTCACAAAATCATCACCTCACTTGTTATTCATTTATTAGAAACTAACTGCTGAAACTAAATTAGGCGCTTTGCTCCAATCCACTTTAGGTTTGGATTTAACAACTGTGTCTTTACGTCTAAGTTGATAGAGAAAATGGGCTAACATAAGCAGTGTGTAAAATCTATCATCGCCCATATTTTTCTGCTTATCTTTAGGAAGATCATAACTAATAGTTCCATTAGCCCCTCTAAACCTGTGAATTGCATAAGTTTCTTCTTTCATGATATCTATATTGCTTAAAGCAACAATCTCTTCCATGGTAAGTCTTCGTTCTATAATTTTTCTCTCTTTGTTATTATCTTCTTCAACATCTTTAGCAATATTTATAATTTCTTTGCCATCATACTCTCTTGGAAACTTAATCAAATCTAATCCTAGTAACTCGATTAACTGTTCCATCATTTGCACTTTCATTTTTTTAGGACTGATGAGTTGCAAAATATTTACAGCATTAGGATACATGCTTGCGTCATCTTTATATTGATCGTGACTTAAATCTATAATGCCTCGATGGGTAATACCATTTTCATCTACCCAGTCCTCTAGCAAATTATCTGCAAATGAACTGATACCACCTCCACCTGCACCACTATCAAAAAGCACTCCTAAAATATTTTCATAGTCTGGATTTTTTGTGCCATTATAGTCTAAAAGCATTTGCTTAAAATACTTTAATTGCTCTGGAGATTTCATAGGGGTTTTCTTTTTTTTACCTAAATCTGCAAAACTCACACAATTTACTATTTCACCATAATAGCCAATTTTTTCATCATGAACTATCCTCATAACACTACAAATTGAGTTATCATAGGTTCTTGCAGGGTCAAAAGCAAACACGAATTTATCTTGATTAGTCTCATTGTAGAGAACAGGAAGTGTGTTTATCGAATTTCTACCAATTACACTTCTTTTGATTGGTTGCGACTCTCCGCCGTCAGTGGTAAATTTATTATAATACTCTCTAAGTGCTTTTTCACGAGAAGTAGCTAAAGCGTTATCCACTTGTTCTTTTTTAAGTAGTGGATCTATTGGTTCACCATCTAAAAGTGGATTTAGTGGTATATCACATGGAATATCTGCTACAAAATATTTATTATCTCCTATGATCATCTTTTTTGCATATTCTTTATAGCGTTGATAAAAAATAGTGTCTGTTGAACTTGCAGAAGAAGCAAAAATTAACTGAGTAGGATTTTTTTTAAATTGAGCTTTACGATTAAAACTTTCATCAACCGAAGTTGAGAAATCACTATTTTGTGTAGCAAATGCTTCTGAAATAGTAATAATCTCTTCACTTGAGAAACCAGCTTCATCGAAAAATACTAATGTTGCACGTTTCATATGTTATCCTACAGGCTTTTTATCCCATAGTTCTTATCCTTTTTATTCGGCACAACTGTATTCAGTCATGTCTCTAGTTATTTAACAGAGAATAAGGTCGGCATATCTTTTCACCTTCGACATTACTCGGTCAGGGACGAGGACTCGTGGGCTTCTTCATATGAAGAAGGTGTAAATAATACACAATATTATATTCTATATACAATGTGATTTAATATATCGCTGCACAGTTTTGATATTTCTGTTTATTTTATGTGCAATTTCCTGTGCGCTAACACCTTTAGCAAACAGGTTTTTTATTAATTCTATATCATCGAAAGTTATATTTTTATTAGACTTATTTCTTTTTGCTATTGGTATACCATTAGCTCGAAGCATTTTTGATAGAGTCTTGTGATCCGTATCAAATCTCTTTGCGATTTGGCGCAACGAAATATCTTCGCTCTGATAGATTTCAATAATCGTCGGCAAATTTTCAAGTAGTTGCACATTGATTGGCTTCCTAGACTGATTACCGCCTTTCATGAGGTTGTAACCATGAGTATCACTCTTGTACAATGCAATCCAATATATCTCCCTTTCATCTAGTTTACTAAATTCAATATTTGACTCTAATACTTCATAGTAAAAATTCTCTTTACCGTGTCTTTTTATTGCTTTATGAATAGCCTGTCTCGCACTACTTTTCAGCAATTTTAAGTGTTGTAAGAATCTAGTTTCACTACCTTGTATTGTTTGTCCAATATAAACCTTGTCATTGATATAGTTTTTAATAATATAAATTTCGCCTGTCAATCTTCTAACATTCCCATCGTATTTATTGTATATAGTTTCAATTCCTATGCTCTGCGTGTGACTACACTTTTAAATATAGCCTTCCACTCGGATTGGCAAGTAAATTTTATAATTTACTATTTTCAGCTTTCCCGATTTCTTCCTCGTTGAATTATTCTAGCTATTTCTAACTAGCGGAGCAAACTACGTGCAATTGCATACTCCTATTATTATCTGGATTTCCATTTAGTGTATGAATTTCGCTACCATTGTAAGATTTCACATTGAAACTGGCTGGATTGTGTGTGAACCCTTCTTTGTTCACACCACTTTTTACAACCTCTTCTGCAAACACTTTTTTCAGCGATTTTACAGAATCAATTCGATTTTGAGCAATTTTTTCTATCTTCATGAAAGTTTCTTGTGCCTGAGAACCAACAGAAGAAATAATATAAATTTGCTGATTCTCGTAAAGTAGAAACTTCAGTATCATTAAAATTGCCCCAAGAAAACTTTTACCAAAGTTACGTGAACAGCACCAAACAACATAAGGCTTTGTCCATGACTCAATTAATATATATTTTTGTGCGTCCATCAGCTTTATGCCAAGAATGTCTTCACACGCAATAACTGGATTTCTTCTCCAATATTTTATAATTTCTGCGTTTTTAGAATAAAGTTCTATTTTTCGCTTGGATAGTATGCTTTTATCTCTTTGATCGCTCTTTTTTTTAGCCATTTAGAAGTCTTCACCATCCAAATCACCATAACGCTTTTTATAAGCATCTATTAAAACGTTATTTTTTCTAATTTCTTCTTCCAACTCCATTATTTGCTTTTGAAAATTCACATTCATGTCACGGGCTTCTTTTAACATATCCTCGTAATCCGATTCAGAGAATTGCAATTGATCAAAAATCGCCTTAACACTTAGTTCAGCGGTTACTTGCATTCCTTTAGACTTGTTTATGTCATAATAATTCTCTTCTGCGTCCTTAAAATTATACTCACGCAATTCCTTCATCATATAGCCAAGTGTACTTCTGCCCTGTTTCTTGTCTGTCCTATGTTTTAGAGCAATACTATTTTCAGTCGCCAATTTTGTTGATGCCTCTTGAATTATTTTCTTGGTTTTCGCAAGCTTATCGATTTCTGTGTGATTTTCTTTTAAGGCTTCTACGCTCTGGCTGAGTCCTGCGATAGCATTGTCAATTTTTTTTACTTGGTTATTATTTACAACCAATTGAACGACCACATTTACCAAATGTTGATCTTCTACTGTATCTTCATCTAGAAATGGGTGTAACTCTTGATACATGTATTTTCGGTCAATAGCACTGTACCCAGAAAAAGGATCGTACCCTAGTAGTTTTATGATGTCTTTTTGAGTGCTGATGTCATCCTCTGTTATTTCTGTGCTATCGTTCTCATCAAACTTTAGTTTTACCTTTTCTTCTTCTTTTTTAGTTTCTTCAAGTGTCTCTACAGTAAGCCCTCTGCTGACACTTAATCTACAGATGTCTTCAACTGATAAATTGACATCTCCATCCTCATATGTGTAAGCAATTTTTTTATTTTTATTAAGATATTTCATGTACAGTCCAAACACATGCTTACCAGATCGTTCTGCGTCATTGATAGCACTAGTCCAATACTGAACTACAAACGGATAATTCATAGTTTTTAACAAATTTAATACTGCATTGATAAAGTTTTTATCTTGTATAATTTTAAATAAGTCATCTTTCTGATTAATTCTATAATCAGGAAGTCTGTCTGATATACAAGCTATACACACAGGGAATCTTCCAGTGCTTGCGTACAATGGATTAGAACTCGCATAAAACAGATGTGATTTCTTTTCTTTTCCGCATTTTCCAGTGCATGTAATCATGGTTACATTCAATGTCTTTTCACTAGTATCTTTATTTAAATTAAAACGTCTTTTAGTTGACAATCGTTTAACTCTCCCTTCTTGTTAGTAAAAGCAAGGAGGATGCAGCTAGGGAGAATGGCTGCATCACAATCACTGTCCTTAAAGCAGAACAAACTTGCAGTTTTGCATAAAAGTATGCAAACAAAAAAGTCTAAACATCAGTTTAGACTCAATGGTTTGAATACTTTATCTATATAATTTCGTGACACACACCAAGCTCCAAAGCTTCCTCACTAAAGAAATGCCAATCTCTGTTAGATTTGAATACTTCGTTTATTTGTGAAAGTGTAATGTTTGTTCTTTCAATAATAAAATCATCACAAATGTCACGCAATTTAACTATACTATCAACACTTCTTCTGACTTCAGTAGCTGTTCCGCCTACATCAAAAGAAACATCATGATACATGAAATCATTAAATTTTCGTGCATAACGATAATGTCCTGCAACGTAAATCATAAATGCCATTGATGCAACCGTACATTCGGCATAAGTGTACACAGGAGTTCTGCTAGAAACAATGGCATTGACTACCGTAAGTCCGTCATGCAAACTCCCGCCATTAGAATGTATATGCAGCTTAATCGGTGTACGATCTTCATAGGCGATATTTTCAAGATCATCTTCTAAATTGTATTTGTGAATCAATCTTGTTACTCTATCATAGATTAGACTATCTATATCGTAGTTAATATGTATAATTCTATTTTCTTTTTCTATTTGTTCTAATTCATCATCTGTGTCATATGCAGTTGAAGATAGTATAGAAGCCATTTCCTCATCAGAGATAGCATCTTCTTCTGTTACGCAGTGTTCGCATAATTTGATTTTATTTTTTTTCATAAAAATTCTCCTCTGAGTTTTAGAATTTAGAATTACTGCGCAATTCGTTTAACTGTTTGACTTTATCTATTATTTGTCGTTCTATTATTAGTTTTCCTGAGCGCTCAACAACTTTTTCGTAAAAGTCTTCTAACACTGCTTCTATTTCAATTTTAGTTCGACAGGTTTGTAAAATAGCGCAATAGTCAAGTATCATTTCTTCTTTACTTTCCAACTCACTGGTCTCCAAGAATAAAACATTGGGCGTTATAGTAGCAGGAGCTGAATAAAATTCGTCTTTCATGACGTTATACTCCTATACCATCAAAATAAATAGGTTTTTGAACGTCAATCTTTCCACTCTCAGTAAATACATGGAATAATTGCATAGGTTGTCCTGCAAATCGACCTCCGACAGCATAATCATCCAATCCAACCATACTACCATTTGAAATGACTATGGTTTTACCATGCTCTTTTAATGTATGATGGTGAATGTGCCCTGAGAAGATTAAGGTTGGAATGATATTCATCAATTGCGATGCTGTTTTAACAACTTTATCAACCTTATCTAAATCGCCATGAACATATAAATGTGGGTCATTAAAAGTGTTGTCGATATAGTAACCATCTTCACCGTGAACAAGTTCAATATTTTCTATGTGACCTATTCTAGCTTGTAAATACCAAGGAATGATTCTTTCTAAATTTTCATTTAACAAGGCTTGTTGTTTATCTGCAACCAATCTTGAATGATTACCCATTACATTTATAAATTTTATATACTCAACATGCCCTGATATTTCAGCGACTGCTTCGGCAATGCGTTCAGATACATAGGTAATTTGAGTTATAACGTCCTCGCTTGCTTGTACCCTAGTTGACACATGTATTGCTCCAGAAATCATATCGCCAATATTGCCAATAGTTAAATGAGTAACACCAAATCTGTAAATAGAATTAATTGTTTCATCAATAAGTTTACGCAAGCGAAGTTCAAAGATGTTTGTGTTATATGTATTAAATGTGTTATTTACTTCAGCAGCATAGTGCCAATCGCTCCAAATCACATTTCCGTAAACTTTGCAAGGCGACGACTCCACATAAGGATAGTAATCTGATTTACTTATGCTTAAAGGTTTGATTTTTTCTAAATCGGCAACAGACTTCTTAATCAGATCCAAAACTAAATCCTTACTAGCTTCATTTCTAATTAATTTGTTGATTTCATTCTTATATTGCTGATTAATTTGAATCTGTTTTTTAATTTCTAATTCTGCCATATACAGTTCAACAGACTTTTCTTCTGTTAATTCAGTGTCATATGGTTTAACTGTAATTTTACTAGCATATTGAATTCTAACAGGCTCATTTTCATCACCAGTGGGTACTTCCCACATAGAGCTTCTTGCAGTGAGTAGTTTAAATTCTTTTGGATTATAGCCATGAAATTCTAATAAATAGTTTTTATCTTTTAACTTTCCTTCTTCAATTTCAAATTCTGACTTTTTGAAATCTACTATTTTCTCGATTTCATGTGTTCCATCAGCCTTAATGTTTATTTCTTCTTTATTCTTAACTTTCTCATGATCGTAGTTGGCACTAGAAGGTTTAATTGTAATTCTTTCAGACTTTCTTCCGTCTTTTAATACTTTATTTTTAACCCAACTTCTGAATTGTTCCCCATCTCTAAATCGTCCACGAGCATAGGTTTCAGCAAGTGTTTGCCAGCTCTTCTGTAATTTTCCTTGTCGTTTCTTTATTCCTATTTCAAGCAATTGCTTATCAGTATAACGTTTATTTTCTCCCATTTCATATACCTCGTTATATAGAGATAGTGGAGAATCAAGTATCTCCACTTTATAATTTATTTTTTAAATTAAAATTTACATTTTATCTGCTATTTCTGCTACCCTACTACGATAAATTTTAGTAAATTCAATTTCACCATACAAATCTTCACCGCGAAATATCTTGCTTAGTCTTTTCATGCCGTTGCGAGAACCTGCAAAAATGTGGGAATCAACTTGTGTCTTATCATCACCATCTACAACCATAAAACTTCCCTCGCCCAATCTCTGTAGAGCAAGTTTCATAAGATTAATATCGAGGTTTTGTGCTTCTGAAATCCATACTGCTGAATTGTTTCCAGTGTCATACCCTCTTATGTCAGAAAAAGGAAGTAAATGAAGAACCCCTTCTTCAATCATTGCTTCAACTTGTTTAATATCTCCTAGTTTAGACATAAGAAGATTTCCAATGCTGCTTTGTAATAGCTTCTGGTTTTTATCACCTTTATAAAAACCAAGACCCTGCGAACCGAGTGTAGCGAAAGGGTTAGAAAATATTACAAGCTTATCAATTTTTCCTTTTTCTAATTGATGCAATATATAACTAAGTGCCACCAAACTCTTTCCTGAACCAGCTTTACCACGAATCATGGTAATACTATTATTCTGAAGAGAATCTAGGGCTGCTTTTTGATAGATATCTTTACACTTAAACTTTCCTAATAAATCTGTATTAGGATAAACCTCAGTTAATTTGGTATATTTGTTACCAGTCCATCTAAAACAATCAACTTCATTCCCCTGTTTATCTTTAATAACAAGATATTGGTTCACAAGTAAATTGTATGTATTAACCTCTGGAAACTCATAAATATCAGCTAACTCGTCATCAGTTGGTGTAATTATTTTATACCCACAATAGTCATCTTCAACTATTTCCTTACTCTCAATTATTTCAATATCATAAGCTTTTGCTTTTTGTTTCAAGAGTAAATCATTGGTCATTAGACTGTAGCCGTTATCTAAACACGCTTGTACAATCTTATTGTCTGTGTATTGATCGTCAAAATTTTCATCAAATTTCACTTCATAATCTTTAATATCAAATTCAAATTTATCTGCGTTTTCTTCTATGAATCTCACTGCTTGGCGTGTTTTGTATTTTAATTCTTCATTGCCATAAGTTTTATGTTTATCCAATTCTCGATTAACATGAGACAGGATTATATAAGTGTTACCTTCTTCTACAGTGAACCCATCTAATAAAACATTGGTATCTATTAAGATTTTTTTCATAAGCAGTCTCCCATGCTATTTAAGCATTTTTTTATAGTTTTCCATCAGTTTAACTTTTAATCTATTCCTATCAGGCACTGTTACTATATCTCCATTGGGTAACTGCTTTTTGTGCGTAGGCACAAAATCAGTGTCTATTTGAAGTTCACTTTTATAATGAAACATTCCATATTCATAAATATAATCACGAGTCATATCGAAGAAAATCGCAAGGATTTGTTCAGCGTCTTGTTTCGTGGAACCAATTCTTCGTGCAAAATTTTCTACAACATGATCTTTATTATAAGGTTTCTCCTTATTTGCCATAAATATTTTCTCCCAAAATTTTATGATAAGAGTCTAATTAATAGTGAAAAATTCAACTATTTTTTATATACTCTTTCATAATATTACGCTAAGTATGTAATTGCCGTTTATTAGCCTAATTCTCGATATTAAACGACTGTTTCTAATTGCTAACACTTTCTCTTTTTTTCTTCATTAAATCAGCCATATATTCACGTCTATACTGTTCATTACAGTCATTACATCGTGTTTTTCGATTGGATGTGCGCTTAATAATTACACCACAATCCTCGCAGAATGAAATTTTCTTGTCGCCACATAGCAAATCGTAATAATAACCATGCGATTCAAATGATTTAATTTCAATCAATACTTCTGAAGTGACCTCATTTAACTGTTCTATGTAGTTTAACTTAACCAATTCCCTGTCGGTGACGCTAATTAATTCTGTTTGATTTAATTCATACAGCATATAATCAATTTTATATTTAGCAGGAATTTTAGAATAAACAGTTAACAGTCTACCAAATCTGCTGTCTATATTTAGGTATGGTGACAATTGCTTCAAATCAACTTCTTCGTTATTTATGATCGAATTAATTTGTTTTTTAATGCGTTTCTCGACTAAAATAGTAAACAGTAATTTCTTAAATGGTTCTTGAACAGGGAGATTGTTCAAAAACTCAAATTCGTGTCTATAAACTGGAATGCTCTTGATTACAATAGGGATCGATGTTTTTTTATTGGAATAAGCGATTACTGAATTAATAAACTTATAATGTGTTTCTCGCTCAAAGTTTTGCATATGCTTTTGACAAAAGTCATATAGTTTTTCTTTACGTTGCTTAGGTTTGATTCCAATAGATTTCCAATACTTTGCTAAGAGTTTGACCTCAGATTTATGATATCTCGAATAAAATCCATGCTCTTCAACGTATTTAGCATATTCGATTTCATTATAAAGAAATTTATTTTTCATATTCGATCCTTTCTAATTGGTAAGTGTTGCATAAATAATTAATACCTCCTTCAGAATTATTAATAGGAATTTTATAATAATTATCGATTCTATTTTCTTTTAGATTTTTAACAATGTCATCCCCATATACGTTCCAAAGAAAGTTTTTATCAAGCGAAGTGGTTTCGACATAGAGATAATAAATTAAATAATTGACCAATTCATTGTTAGGTATGTCTAATTGTTCCATTTGCTGAATGAATAATTGATAGTTTTCGGAAATATTTTGCCCCAATGAGTCAACTGAAATATTATCTGAATTATCTATTAAAACTGTATCTTCTAACTTCCCCTTCATTAACTTAGTCAGATTCTTATATGCCTTCTTTACTTTATGATAGTTTTCAGAGTTGAATTCCGATTCAGAAGTTGTCATATATTTCTTATAAATTAAATCATCAGTCTCATTTTTTATTTTGTTATTTATGTTAAAGTCAATTGATTCAATATATTTGCACAATTCATTCATCACAGAATTGCTTTCGATCACAGGTAAGAACTCATAATATAAATCCAAATATTCTTTCTCTTTTAAGGTTTTTCTTTTTTTGGATATTAGTTCTTCTAAAGACATATTGAATGTTCTACGGCAATACTTGTCGTGCTTTGCTTTGTGCTGCTTATATTTCCGTTTTGTATCCTTATACAAGTAAATAAAGAAGTATGGGTGCTTATCAAGTAATGTATTGTTCAACAGTTCTTTTTTACGCTTAATGTCATCAGAGTCACTGTCTTCAATCTTGTTGTATTCAACCCACGCTTTAGGTATTCCCTTCACTTCTCGACCAATCTTAGCTTTGTCAATCTGAGCTGATTGCAATTTCGTACACATTTTCAAACGATTCATCAGTACTTTATACTCTTCCGAGTTCTCTTTGTATTTCGGCAACAGGGCAAATGCAGAAGTAGATTTATTTGTAATTGCTCCAATTTGCGAACCAAAAGAAAATAAATCAGCATTATACAGGTCTACAGGCTCTATAAGTTTTTTGGTTGATTTAGGGGGATCGTAAACTATAGGTAATTCATTCTCGTAAACGCCTTTTATAATTGTCTCATCAGATGTGGTTGCAAGAATGTCGTAATCAAAATCACTACCTGCCCAATTCATTGTTTCTCTTCCAAAAACATTGACAATAATACCAGTGTAACAATACTTATACCATTTTTCTGTTAATTCATTTTTTACTAGGTTAAGCTTAACATGTTCACTTCTGAAGGTTAATGGTGCTCTCATAGAATCAACAATCTTTACACCTTTGTTATTCCAGTAAGCAGAATAATATTCGTTAGGCTTGAGCAATCCCTTTACTTCTAGTCCACAAACATGTTGCATCTGTGCGTAGGGATCAGAAACAATTACTTGAAAATTGCCTTCAACTAAGATTTCACCTAAGCAAGCACGTTGAATGCGTGTTTTAATTAAATCATATATCTTCGTTCTTATGTATTTATCATTAATCAAACTGTGGTCAAGCATCAACGCTTTAATCCAATGGTTATCACTATGTTGAAAATAATTTCTCAATCTGTCCTCATCAACATTTTCACCTAATAGGAACAATAGGGTGTAATAAATATTCTCCGAAGTCACACCCTCAATCCAATCTACAAACATTTTAGATACGTCCACAATGTCCTGCTTATTCAAGTTTAACGTCTGAAGAAATTGATAGTTCAGTTTAAGAATATCTTTATCTCTTTTAGGTGTATACAGCGATATTCCCCAATAAAGATGGTTTTCTTCACAATTTTTTTGATATTGTTCGATACTATCAAAGGAATCCCACAGTTTAAACTGACTTTCAGAAAGTATGACATCGATATCTCGAACGTCTACAATCTTATAGTTGCCATTTTCGTCTTTGTAGGAAGTTTTTATATTGTAATTGCCATTATTTACTTCTTCACAAAAACCATGTATATCAAAAGTGCAAAGCATCCCCTTGATAAAATTCTGCCGAATACACCATTGAGCAGGTATATAATCTAACTCTAATTCATCAGCCCACTGTTTAGCCTGTCTAACGCTAACTAGCCCCTGTCCATCAAAGCGATTGAACATTGTTTCGATTTCACGAACCTCGATAATGTCATCTTCTTCAAAGTTTGTTTCGGTCACGTAATTGACTTTTGATTTTAATGGCGACTCATAATCAGGAACAAGGCAAAACTTAGGGGTTGAAACTTTTTTAGTTGCTGATCCTGCGACTCCAAAGTAAGCGTTAAACTTAGAAGGTGTGAGTTCTTTCATCATATCTCTACCATTATTAAGGATACGATTTAATTCATCTGCAATACTTGCATCCACAAAAATGACAGTTGAAACCCTTGCTTGACCAGCAGAACAAGAAAAACGCACATATTTTTTACCGTTAAGTAATAAACCATTATGAAACAGATACTCGTAGTGCTTTGGATGGTTCATGACTATAGATATGTATTCAGGCACAAAAGTAAGTCTATTAATTTCTTTTTGTAATTTTATAATATCTTTTTTATATTTTATTCTATCCTTCTTTTTTAGTTTATCTCGCTCTATGTATAACTGATCTATGTGCTCTAAGTCCACATATCTGTTTTGAATTCTACGAATACTACGTAGCATTTGACTATCAGATAGCGCAATAATTTCTCCCAATCTCTTGGCTTTATCAAAGTCTAATTGAATATCATAATTAAACTCTTTTAAGCGAGAAGATTGGAATTTCATGGTAAAGAACTGTCTGTTTTTTAGCAAATCTTCAATCTCCTCGTTCTAACTTGTTGATTAAATAAACAAATCTTTTTATATTTTCTCTTATATCTCCTGTGATTAGCCACTCGCAATGGAGATCATAGTCACTGTTGTGATATGTATTATTATTAACCGCATTTTCGGCATAGGCAAGAACAGCGCAGATTTGTTCTTCTGTGTAGTGATCGAACACTGAAGTAAATTGTTTCATTTTTCACCTTCCTTTCTTATTTCTATTATATAAGATAAACTATAAAATTGCAATACTTTTTAACAAATTGCTTGACTTCCAAAACCATCTATCTTAATATTTAAGTAGAATAGATGGTTTTACATAAAATAATGTGAGGTGTTTGTGATGACAATTACTAAGACAGATAGCGCTATGGAGTATATCAATTCGTTCCTGAACAACTATAAACTTAAGACACAGGTTGAGTATATGCGTGATATCACACAATTTTATCTTTTTCTGCACAAGAAAAACATTACCGACATGAGCGCAAAGGAACTTACTACTAGAAAAGATGGAGAGCCTATTAAAAAAAGCGATGTCACAAACTATAAATCCTATCTTGAAGAACTATATAAAGAAAGAAAAAATCCACAAGGAACAATTAGACGGATGGTTTATACGGTCAGAGGACTGTTTGGTTTTCTTAAAGGAGAAGGCTTAGATTGTAATCCTTTTATATTTGAAGCTAAGAGTATTAAATACACTCCAGACAGTTATACACCACTAGATAAAGAGGATGCCTTGAGAATCGCTGAGCATATTAAGGAAAGCCATATCTATGGTAAAGAGTTGTTTGCTTTTATTATTATATCTGCAATTACTAGTCTTCGTGTGAATGCCTTAAGTTCAATGGTTTATGAAGATGTAGACTATGACAAAGATCAAGAACTGTACATTTTGACCACAAGAAGAACAAAAGAGAAATTCAGCAAAGTTAAATCTATGCCAATCTTCCCTTGGATGTATGAAATGTTGTTAGAGTTTAAAATTGAAAACAATGATCGCCTATTCCCAAATCTTACACCTGATAATATTCATGATGCGATCACCAATGCTGCTACAACACTTGATATAAAAGGACGTATTACAACTCACTCACTTCGTAAGATAGCTGCTGTTTATGAAATGAAGACTCGTGGAAACATCCAAATGGGTATGGAACAACTAGGACATAACAGCTCTGAAGTGTTTATTGAGTCGTATGCAAAATATTCAATCAATTATAAAGATTTAGCTGGCATGAGAATGTTTACTCAAGTTGATGATAGTATCTTTGATAACATTTCTAAAGAACAAATTTTAGAAGGGTTGAAGAAATTAAATATGACTGCATATGAGCAATTGGCTTACGCTGTCATTGACAACAAGATATAGGCTCGTGACTTCGTTTATAAAAGATAAAATATAAATTTACACGTATTAAGATGTATGATATAATAGCCTTGCTTACAAAATAAAGAAAGCGAGGTTATTTTTTTGTCTAAAAAAGAAAAAATAAAATTAAAACTAAAGCCAACGTTTCAAATATTTCCTAGAAACGGTGCAATTGAAAAAGAAGATCAGTTTTATGTTTATTCATGCTATGCTTGCGAACCTAATGACCAGATAGAGGTTAATCCAGATTATCAAACGTTCGTAATAGCAGGTAAAATTCAAAAATTAGAATTAAACCAAGAATACACAGCCACTGTCACAAAGGCTGACAGACCGTTTTCATACGATGTGGTGAGTATCTTTCAAGAACTGCCTAGCAACGGTTTGCAACAACGAGAGTTCTTTAGGGCGCTGTTAACTGAGCGACAATTTAAGGCTCTCTATGATACCTATGGCACTGAAGTTGATTTAATTAAAATGTTTCAAAACGATGAGATTGACATCAGTAAGGTACATGGGTTTGGGGAAGAAACATATAGACGAGTAAAAGAGAAAATTATAAAAAACCTAGACTATCAAGTGTTAATTAGTGAGTTATCAAAATATGGTATCACTTTTAGCGTGATCGTAAAATTGATTGAATTATATGGAAATGCTGATTACGCGGCTAAAAAAATTAAAGAGCAACCTTATTCTCTCACTAAAATTGATGGTATTGGTTTTATTAAAGCTGATACCATTGCAAAAAACATGAAGGAAGAAGATTTGAAAGAAAAAATTGAGTCTGGCGAAATCTCAAAAGAACAAGCAAGAGATTTATACATAAATGGGATTTTTAAAAATCCTGAACGTATTAAAGAAGGAATTAAGTACGCAGTAAAAGAGAATCAAAATAATGGTCATACATTTATGTATATTGAAGAATTGATTGACAAGTGCAAGGAGTTACTTCAGATTAGTGATGAAAATTTACTATATGAGCAAATTGATAGTTTGATGAAAAATAAAGTGATTTACTATGATGGCGATCGTGTGGCTACTAAAGAAGCATATGAAACAGAGAAAGAAATTGCACTATGGTTCGCTGAAAAACTGAGTGATAAAGCTACTGAGTTGGATTTTGATATTGATGAGTTTATTGAAGGAATTGAAAGAGAAAATAATATACAATTGACGCATCAACAAAAACACTTTTTCTTTAATGTTAAACATTATGGTGTACATTTGCTGGTTGGCTATGCAGGCGTAGGAAAAAGCCAAATGCAAAAGTTTTTACGTGATTTGTGTGATGAATTAAACTTAACAGTAAAATGGCTTGCACCAACAGGGGCTGCTGCTAAGGTTTTGAGTAATTATGTTAATCGAGATGCTTCAACTGTACATAAAGCTATTGGTTATGGACGTAAAAACTATGACAGTGATGATGATCAGCCAAGCTTTGAAGGAAGCTCTGGAGAAATCCATGAAGATTACATAGTAGTTGATGAAACCAGTATGTTGGATATATTTGTTCTCGACAGTTTACTCAAAAAAATTAAGAATCCTAAAGCACGACTACTGTTTATTGGTGACAGTTTCCAAATTCCATCAGTAGCTGCTGGAAACTTATTACACGACATGATTGAAAGCCAAATCATACCAGTCACCAAGTTAGATATCGTATTCCGACAAAAAGAAGGTGGCGCACTTGATGTTGCTACAAAGATTCGACTAGGTGAATCTTTCTTAGATCGTAACAGTGTTGGCGAGTATGAATTTGGTAAAGACTTCATTGTTAATTGTATCGAGCAAGAACAGATGGTTGAAATGTACAAATACTATTATCAAGATTTAATTAATGTATATGGCAGCGACAATGTTATGGTGCTTTCATCGAGAAAAACTGGGGATTTGGGAACTCAGGCTATTAATTACAATGTTCAACAAATCGTAAACCCACAATTACCATTTGATAAGTTAGACGAAATTGAGTATAACGAAAACATTGTCTTTAGAGTAAATGATTATGTAATGAATATTAAAAATACTTATGACGTAATGACGATTGACGGTAAAACTATTGATCTAGTGAACGGCGATAAAGGGAAGATTATAAAAGTTAACAAAGAACATATTAAAAAGAACAAGAGTAAGATTGATGACATGTTTGAAGGTACAGAGATTGGTCTGATTGATAGAGACGATATGTTTGAGAACGGAGACTCAGATATGGAAATGACTAAAAAAGGTGTATATGTTGAGTTTGACGAAGGTGTTGTACACTTTACTCCTAATTTACTGAATCAATTAATGCATACATGGGCTTTAACAATTCACAAATCACAAGGCTCTGGAAGTGATGTGGTACTGATTATTGTAGACAAGAGTCACACGTATCAAATGAATGCCAACCTTTTGTATACAGCTATCACTCGCCTTAGAAAATTTGGTGTGCTGCTCTGTCAACCAGAAGTCATTAATCGCTCAATCAAAAAAGTAGCTAACTTAACACGAAATACATTTCTTCAAGAACTGTTAAAGAATAATATATAATTCTGAATGATTTAAGCTTAGATTTAAGGCGTTCTGGGATATGAGAAGATAAATTATACTAATCAGATGCTAGAACAACGCCTTAAAATGGCTTGTAGAGCTTTATAGCAAGCAATAGGATAAGAGGGGACATTAATAAAATAAACAAAAGCAAAAGGAGCTTAAGATGGATAAGATTAAATTTTACTATTGTTATGACCTGAACCTACAAAAATTTCTTCACGACAGAGGTGAAAGATTCATTTGTAAAGGAATTCACCCTGCAACTTACAAACTATTTCATCAGTACATTATGACAAAACGACTAGAAAATCATCTTAATGATTACCGCAAAATAAAAAAGTTTGACAAAATGGTTTCCGAGATCCCTTGTGGGACAAGGGATTTCAGCGACACTTTGACAAAATGCCCAAAAACGCTTATTTTGGACGAAAAAAGCGTGACAAAATGACGAAAACAGGTACATATAAAGAAAAAAAGTTTGACAAAATGACCGTTTTTAGGTATGTACAAGGTACAACATAAAAAACGCTGAAAAGCCTTGTGTATCAAGGGATTTCAGATTTTAGGCTAAAAATAGACTTTGACAAAATGCTCATTTTTTATAAAAATCACAAAAAAAGTATGACAAAACACTCAAAAACAGGTACGGAATTAATATTATAATAATTGAATCAATTAAGTAATATCTCTATACACAACCTTCGTTACGCTACGCTTCACTTTCCGTTTCGCTATCGCTACACTAGGTTGTTCCAAAAAAGAGAGTGCTTTCGCACAGTTGTTTGTTTAAAATTTAAAACTTAAAAATTTGTTTAAAAATTAAAATTTAAAAAATAAGACATTAAATATTTAGAATTAGTGTTTAGTCTTAGGGTAAATGTTAAATGTTACGTTATAATATTTTGTCTCTTTTGTTTAATTCAAATTTTAGGAGAATCAAGCATGAAATTTAAAATAAAAAACATTAAGCTTAAGTCAAATTGGTTTGATGAGGATGGAGTAGTATTCAAGACAGGATATGAAGCATTTTTTCTTTATTTGACTTTGTATAGATACTACATGGCTTCACAGTCAAATGAAGAAGCATTGATTGTTACGTCTATGTCTTCTTTGAAAAAATCAGTTGGCTACACTATGAGTAAAACTTATGAACTGTTTAAAATTTTGGAGAGATATAAATTAATTAAATCTGATGTAGCTAGATGGGATCGATATGTTGATTCTGGAATCATGTACATTCAATTGTTAAATCTCCCTCAAGTCACAAAAGATGCTCATGGAGTTGAAAATCCAGTCTCTGAAGATGATTATTATGTTCCAATTAATCTTGAATTGGTTCAAGAGTATTTAGATTGCGGATTCACCATTAAAGAGATTGTATTGTCTTTTATACTTAAAAAGTATTCCAATAAAGCTGAAGGCAAGTGTTGGGTATCCATTGAAAAACTCGCAAAAACTATGAGAGTAGGAAAAAATACTATTAGTCGAATGATACGCGAATTGAATCGAAGCTATTTTTTGTCTACGTACTATCGTGATCATAAACAACGTGGGGAAGATGGAATTAAATTTGAGCATTATATATTGCAAAATTTGAGTGAGAAAGAATCTTTTAAGAAACTGCATAAGGAAAACATAGAGAAGAACATCAGTTTGTGGAATGGTAAAAGTAAATCTGACAAAACTGGAAACGATAGATAGTGAGAAGAGATCAAAATAAAATTTCATATATGATAGGTGGGAAGCGAGTTTTGGTTACAAGAAAAGAATAAAAGTGTAAACTATCCCCCTGTCAGCATGCAGCAGTGTTTGGAACTGTAGAGTTTTGGATTTAAGAAAGAAATAGTAAAATTGTATTAAATAGCTGCTTAACTATCTTGGACTGGATAATAAGTGGCTATTTTTGTGTCTCAGTAAGATGGCAGAGCATATATTTGCTAATTGTGTTGCTGATTAGGATTTATAAAGTTTTGTGGTAAGAACTTTGAGTTATTAACGAAGATTAGGAATATAAATTAATACTAAGTGGAAGCGATTATATGACTAAAAATTGAGGATTGAGAATGTGGAGATATATTCGATTATACGGGATATAAACTAGGATATTTGTTTGAGTGAAAATTAGTGTGTTTTGCAAGGTGTGTAATGTAATGATTGCGAGATAATTGAATCGAATAGGAGAAAAAAGGACAAAAAATAGCATGATTATGGGAAAAAGTGGTAAATAGGAAGGTAAGAAAGTTTGAGATAATGTCGATAATATGGGATATAAAAAAATGATTTGCACTATTGTACATAAATTTATAGGGGAAAAGTGGTGAAATGTGAGTAAAAATAAGGTGAATTGAGAGGGGTTTTTAGAGATTATAAGATAGTTGGATATGGAATAATGTGAGATTTTTGATTTGAACTGATGTAGTAAAAATTGAAGGAAACGTGGAAATGATTGGAATAAGAGAAGATAAAATTTCAACTCGTTACCGAGATTGATGTGCTAAGGGGGTGTGGGGAAAATAGGCAACGAATAAAATATGCAAACATATCCCCCTGCCTGTGGGATATAAAGCACAATAGAAAAGAATTGTCAACCCTAAAAGCAATACCATCTATTATAAAATAGATGGTTATTGTAAATAGATAGACGGAATACAGGTAGAGCGAGGCTTGCATGAACTAGTAAGGAAATAGAAGTAGTGCTACAGGGGAAACGTGTTTGCAACTTGGTGTCATTGTGAAAAACTGCTTGGAGCAGTGGTCAAAAAAGTTGGTGTAGTGGTCAAAAAAGCCTTGCACTAAAATACATGGTAATTATTGTTAACAATGGAAAAAGTTTGACGTAATAATATTTATAAATTTTACTTATACAATGTATAAGGATTACTTATATATACAATACTTATACATAATCATATATTACCTATACACTTGTTATACAATTTCCATCTAACTATTATTCCATCTATCAACTATTATAAGCGTTTCTTATACCTATTATAAATATTACTTATATAAACCATATATGCATATTGTTACTCACTATATTGTATGCTCTTTTGCTCACTCCAGCTATGTTAATATATAAGTATGTCTTATAAGTTGTATAAAACTATCTTATATTATATTATCTCATTAGATCATACATGCATATCATATTATTACATACTATATACTGTTACCATCTATAAGCCCTCTGAAGCCATTCTCATCCATTTTATTTTTACTGTCTATATTATATCGCTTATTTATAATTACTATGGGCATATGAATCTGTCTATGGGCATCATAAAACTATGACAACTTATAAGCCTTTGTAACGTCTTCTAACGCTATCAATATATTATCTGTCCTTTTATACTATCTATCTTATTAAACCTTATACAGGCCTTTCTATCCCTATATTACTATCATGTAATCAATTAGTGATCAGCTATAATCAATCATTGATCATGTAATCTCATACTCTCTGAAATATTTATAAAAAATAAATTATAAAAAGGTGCTTGCATTTTTTATCTGCCAGCAGTATACTAAAGATAGTTAAAGGATAGCAAATACAACAAAGCACTACACAACATTAAAGCTATAGCTTTAACTATTGGCACAGTCACAACCTAGCACAATCATTGTCTAGTCCCTGTTAGCAGCTTGTCACTAGTCTCTAACGATTACACAAGCACAACACTAATCATACTAGCACAAACATTGTAAAATGCTTAATCGTGACAACCAAGCTTTTATTGTTTTTTATTGTCTATAGTAGTTGGTGAATTGTTCCCAACATTTGTACATGAGTGTACATCTTAATCTGTTTATAGGAGCTATAACCTACTTATAGCAAGCATTAACAGCATTAAAACGTTCTAACTGGCTTTACCGTTTTACCCTGCATCATTTATAATCCATGGTAGTTGGCGAATCATTCCCAACAGTCGCACATTTTAGCGAACGACTCATAAACAACGCTAAACGGTGATATTAGTCTAACCGTTATCAACGACTATAAACACAATCAGCAATAAGACGCAATTTTGCGCTATGGGTTGTGTTGGGCGACAAGTAAAGCAAAGCATGCATTAAGCGTGCCAATTACTTGTTAGCCTGTAGACCAACGCTAATAGCGTTTGTTCCGTTTTTTATATCTCTCTTGAGAGGAGCAAAGATATGAAACCACGACAAAAATTGAAATTCAAAAAACCGTATATGCTCAATGGTATTATGTTTGAGCCATCAAAAGAGTTTGTTTTTATTCAGAACTCTAAGAGACTCGATGACGAATATGCAATAAGCATTAACTCATTAGATTATGGCGGCTTGGTAGAAGTTTCCACAATAAAGGGTAGAACTTTTGAAACATTAAAGCGTAATAATATATTATGAACTTCGCAATTTTATAAGAGAGATATAAAAAGCAGGAATAAACTATAAATAAATTATAAAAGGGAGTGCATAACAATGAATCAAGTCATTAATTGGGACGCAACTTTC
>Ga0065721_10049738_pt1 | contig 27945 bp, 24 predicted proteins | sample Mesricmetagenome_FD_59108 | JGI IMG/M metagenome (GOLD analysis project Ga0065721, IMG submission 59108) | Mesophilic microbial community from rice straw/compost enrichment Sample: eDNA_1 v2 (version 2) | ecosystem: Engineered > Solid waste > Grass > Composting > Bioreactor | place: USA: Davis... | reverse complement strand
TACATTCGGAGGAATGAACCTGCGCGACTTGTCTGATCAAATAATCGCCGCCTGAGCGCGGATGCGTCATGAAGCTTCGTCTGAAAAATCCTATTTGCTTTTTTGATATTGAGTCGACGGGCACCAACGTCACCCATGATCGCATTATTGAAATTGCAGTCATTAAGGTGATGCCGAACGGCGAAGTCCAGCGGAAATACAGCCTGTTAAATCCGACTATACCGATCCCGCCGGAGAGTTCGGCCTTTCACGGCATCTACGACGAAGACGTGAAAGACAAACCAACATTCAAAGAGGTCGCCTGGGAGTATGCCCGATTCTTCGAAGGAGCCGATCTCTCGGGTTTCAGCATTCTCAAGATGGATGTACCGATGCTTGTCGAAGAATTCATCCGCGCCGGTGTAGAATTCGACTATCAACGAAAACGCATCATCGATTCGCAAAAGATTTTCCACCTGATGGAGAAAAGGACGCTCGCCGCCGCGTATCGGTTCTATATCCAAAAAGAACTCGCCGACTCCCATTCGGCTGAAGCGGATACCGAGGCTGCGATGGAAGTATTATTGGCTCAACTTGAGAAGTATGAAGGACAGCCGGTCATCGACAATACCGGAAAGAAAATCGGCGAGATACGCAACGACATGGACGTCCTCGGAAGCCTGATTTCCGCCGACATGGTCGACCTAGCCGGACGAATGATCCGGAATGAAAAAGGCGAAGAGATCTTCAACTTCGGTAAACACAAAAACAAAAAGGTCGCAACCGTCCTCCGCGAGGAGCCCGCGTACTACGACTGGATGATGAACGGAGACTTCCCCGCGGATACGAAGAGGAAGTTGACGGAGATTAAGTTGAGGGGGTTCGGGAAACGGTAACTAGTAACTGGTGCAGCACCTGCACGGTTCAGTGCTAGATCCAAAGTGTCTTCGCGTCTGCAGTGGGCCGTGCATATTGTTAGATACTGACCTTAATAAGTACCGCCAACATCCGAAATCAGCACCACCCTTTGCAAGTACCGCACCAATCACTACTAATCACTAATTACTTTTTATAGTACTTCATCGCTTCCGGGATCGCATCATTCAAATCCTTAATCCTCGTTCCGTGCGACGGGTGGGTTGAAAGCCATTCCGGCGGTTCGGCACCACCGCCTTGCGACTGCATGCGTTCCCAGAATTTCGGAGCTTCGGCAGGATCATAGCCGGCCATAGCCATGAAGATCAGCCCGATCTTGTCAGCTTCAGATTCATGTTGGCGCGAGAAACGAAGCATGCCGACTTGTGCGCCAATTCCAACAGCTTGGAAAAATAGTTGTTTGGTCAGTGTAGGGTTTTGACCCAATGCTGCACCGAGGGTTCCCAACAGGCCGTTGGCGACAAGCCCTTGACTCATTCGTTCACGCGCGTGGTTGGCAACAGCGTGGGCAACCTCGTGGCCCATTACCACTGCTACCCCTGATTCGTTCTGGCAGATCGGCATGATGCCTGTGTAGAAAGCCACTTTGCCACCGGGCATACACCAGGCATTCACCGTCTGAGGATCGTCGATGAGATTGAATTCCCACTCAAATCCTTCGAGTTCGCTGGATGCGTTGTTCTCAGCCATATACTGCTCAACGGCTTTTTGGATCCGTCGGCCTACATTCTTCACCAGGGCTACCTGCTCTTGATTATTCGATAACCGCGCCGTCTTGAGAACCGAGTCGTACTGAGTGATGGCCATTGGGATGATCTCCGCATTCGATACAAGGCTCAACTGCTGGCGACCCGTAACAGCCACTTTGGCGCAGGCATATAAGGCGAATCCAAGAAATGAAAAGATTATCAACCGTTTAATCATGGATGTATTATTTAAGTAACATTTCAAACGTTCCGACCCTTAGGGATCACTACATTTATGCCAATTAATTTAAAGTTAGCTCTTTACATGAGAATTTTTGCTGTCGGTCGCAATTACGCAGAACATATCAAAGAACTCAACAATGAACGCCCGGACGAACCGGTAATTTTTACAAAACCTGATACCGCCCTTTTGCGGAACGGAACCCCGTTCTATTACCCGGATTTTTCGAAGGACGTCCACTTCGAAGTCGAACTGGTGCTCCGAATCGCAAAGGAGGGCAAAAATATTGACGAAAAATTCGCAGCCAAATATTTCGACGCTATAGGCATCGGAGTCGATCTAACGGCACGGGACTTGCAACAGAAAGCGAAGGAGAAGGGACTACCCTGGGACATCGCAAAAGGATTTAACGGATCGGCTCCCATTTCAGAGAAATTCATTCCGGTGGCAGAGTTTAAAAATTTGAAAGATATAAACTTCAGTCTGACCGTAAATGACGCAATTCGACAGCAAGGCAATACCAGCCTTATGATTTTCAGCTTCGAATACGTAATTTCGTATCTCTCAAGATTTTTTACGCTACGCACCGGTGATTTGATTTTTACGGGAACTCCAAAAGGAGTTGGCCCAGTTCAGGTCGGTGATAGATTGTCCGCATATATTGAAAATGAGAAGCTCCTGGAATTTGAAGTTAAGTAGGGCGGCTGTTACACTGTTAGCAGCAATTTGTCCGTTTTTTTCCTCAGCCCAGTTTAGCCCGCCGGAAGAAAAATTTCCGTCAGGCGAAACCTTCCTGTACCCGATCAACCCGGGGTTGCCAGGATCACTCGCGGGCACAATGGGAGAACTGCGGCGCACTCACTTTCATTCAGGACTTGACATACGCACGAACAATGTGATCGGCTTACCGGTGCTCGCATCGAAGAGCGGTTACATCTCACGAGTCTCCGTAGGACCTGTTGGATATGGTAATGTCGTCTACATCACACACCCCGACGGATACACGACCATTTACGCTCACCTTGACAGATTCAAGGGTGATCTTGCCGAGTATGTTCTGAAAGAACATTATCGCAAGAGGACAAATACCATCAACCTGTACTTCAAACCCGGGCAGTTCCCCGTACAGCGCGGAGATACAATCGCATTCTCCGGCAACTCCGGATCGTCGGGTGGGCCACACCTCCACTTCGATATTCGCGACAAAAACAATTTTGCTCTCAACCCTCTACTGGTAGAAAACTTCCCTGAGATCAAGGATGAACTTCCTCCCGCTGTTGAAAAAGTAGCCCTGCGTACACTTGATATCAACTCGAGGATCAACGATAAGTTTGGAAGGTTTGAGTTTTATGCTCGGCGAGTCGGTGACAACTATGTATTCGACGCACCGATCCTCGCCACAGGAACGATTGGAGTCGAAGTTCTGGCGAAAGATAAGCTTGCACCGAACAGCCGCTTCTATGGTGGAGTGAATTATATCCAGGTCCGTGTTGACAGCCAGTTGATCTTCAATCAATCAATCGACAAACTCAACGTTGCCAAGAGCCGTCAGATCCTGACATTGGTGGACTTCAAAACGATGCGCAACAACGGGAATCGTTTCTATAAGCTGTTTCTTGACGACGGTAACGGGCTGCATTTCTATGATCAATCACCAGGAAATGGAAAGATTCGCGTAAACAATGGCAGCGACAGAAAGGTGGAAGTAACGATGCGTGACAGCTTCGGCAACACGAGCAGATTGTCATTCAAACTGAAGCCCTCCCCTCTCACCAAGGAGGTGCCGCTACTCGAACCACTGAAAGGGGAACCTGAGTTTGACGTTCATGAAAATGTTTTGATGGTCACAGCCCCCGCTTGTGTCGCCGACAGTAACCGGGCAGTTGCATATTCTCGTGATCGCGAACGAATCATTGAACCCGCATACTTCAATGCAAATCGCGCGGTATACCTGTTCGATCTGAGATATGAAATCCCAGACTCCGTCGTCGTTTGCGACCGTTCTATCGTTCCTGGTATCGTCGCGGCCGTTCCCTCGAAGGGCCAGTATCAATACTTCAGTGATGTCATGGACATCCAGTTCCCCGTGAACTCACTCTATGACACCGTGTACCTTAACGCGGCACACCGCATATTCCCTGACAGTTCCGAAATCTTCACCGTAGGATCACCCTATGTTCCTTTGGCGAAAGACATTAAAGTAGCTCTCCGTCCACAAAAGCAAATCCAGTGGAAAGAGTCGACCGGTGTCTATCGCGTTGAAGGTAGTGGATATTCCTACCTCGGTGGAAAATGGGAGAACGGAGCAGTTCACTTCTCGACTCGCGAATTTGGTGACTTCACCATCCTCGACGATGTGACCCCGCCGACGATCAAACCTGTGGTCGTTAACAATCACGTTGCTCGTTTCAAAATTTCCGACGACCTTTCGGGAATTAAGACCTACCGCGCAACCGTTGACGGGCAGTGGCTGCTGATGTACTACGATGCAAAGACAGCCACGATTTGGTCAGAACGACTGGATAAATCCACCCTCATGAAGGGTGAATTCAAGCTGGTCGTGGTTGACGAGGCGGGTAACAGAGCGGAGTACACTACGCAACTCAAATAATCGATGCTGAAGATCGGCGATAAAGCTCCTGATTTCATTGTCAACGATCAGGATGGAAACCCCGTGAAGCTGTCTGATTTCCGTGGTTCAAAAGTGGTCTTGTATTTCTATCCCCGCGACATGACTCCGGGATGCACGGCAGAAGCGTGTAACCTGCGCGACAACTACAGTCGCATGAAGCGCAAAGGTTACGAGATACTAGGTGTCAGCACCGATTCTGAAAAATCGCACAAAAAATTTATCGCCAAAGAAAACCTACCCTTCCGACTCCTCGCCGATACCGGGAAGATCGTTCACGATGCGTACGGGACCTGGGTTGAAAAATCCATGTATGGCAGAAAATACATGGGCACTGCCCGCGTCACCTTCGTGATCGATGAAAAAGGCGTTATCGAGGACATCATCGACAAAGTAGACACAAGCGATCACGTCAGCCAGATCCTCGAATCGAAAGTCGCTAATACGGCCAAAGTCGCGGTCAAGAAACCAGCCAAAAAGAAGAGCGCTCCCAAAAAAGCTGCCAAAAGCAGTCCCAAAAAGAAGCGCAATTCTTAGTGTTATTGCACCTTGGTGGCTATTAAAAAAATCTTCATCTTCGCGACAAACCAATTAGCACAATGAATCCGACGCCGGATATAGCCCACTTGAAAAAACTCGCTTCTCAAATTCGCCGCGACATCGTACGCATGGTACACGCGTGCCAATCAGGCCATCCGGGGGGATCACTCGGTTGCGCTGACTTTTTCGTGGCCCTCTATTTCCATATTCTGAAGCACAATCCTGATTTCAATATGGATGGAAAGGGAGAAGACCTATTTTTCTTGTCGAACGGCCATATTTCACCGGTTTGGTATTCGACCCTCGCGAGATCGGGATATTTCCCCGTAAGCGAACTTGCTACTTTCCGGAAAATCAATTCGAGACTCCAGGGCCACCCCGCTACTCATGAGCACCTGCCAGGAGTAAGAGTCGCGTCGGGGTCCCTTGGTCAAGGTCTTTCAGTTGCGATTGGCGCAGCTCAAACCAAAAAACTTAATGGCGACGATCGTCTCATCTATGTTTTGATGGGCGACGGTGAACAACAGGAAGGACAAATATGGGAAGCAGCGATGTATGCAGCTCACCATAAAGTCGATAACCTGATCGCTACAATTGACTACAACGGTCAGCAGATAGATGGTCCTGTCGACAAGATCATGTCTCTCCTTGACTTGAAAGCCAAATGGGAAGCCTTCGGTTGGGTCGTGCAATCATTCAATGGTAACGACATCGAGGCTGTTATTGAAGGACTTGAGAAAGCAAAGTCTCTCGCCGGCAAGGGCAAGCCTGTAATTAATCTCATGAAAACCGACATGGGTTACGGAGTGGACTTCATGATGGGCTCACACAAGTGGCACGGCGTCGCTCCTAACGATGAAGAGCTCAAGAAGGCACTCGCCCAACTTGAGGAGACGATCGGTGACTATTGACCTGCCTGTTCAGTAGCCACTACCCTCTGTTAGTTTAGAATATTTCGGTCCCGACGACGTTCTATTATCGCCGGGTGTTTTCCTTTCAAACCGATGATGCATTTCATGCTTCGTGCTTTCGTATTACTCTTTCTCCTGATTGCGTCAGTACGATCATTTGCGCAGGAAATAAACGAGCAAGCCCTTCCCGAAAAGACAAGGATTCTCTTTGTACTCGACGGATCCGGAAGTATGAACGCAGATTGGGGACAAAATCAATCGCGGATGGATGCCGCGAAGGCAATTCTCACTCGTCTCGTCGATTCTCTTCGCGTGAATCCGAAACTCGAACTCGCACTACGAGTGTATGGGCACCGTTATTCGAGGCAGGCAAACAACTGCACCGATAGTCGCCTCGAAGTTCCGTTCAGGCCGAACAATCACAGCGCAATTATCACCCAAATCAAAGACATCACACCTCGGGGAGTTACTCCAATAACCTATTCGTTATTACAAGCAGCGAACGATTTCCCGACAAGTGCAGGTTATCGAAACATCGTTATCCTTATCACTGATGGAGTGGAATCCTGCGGAGGTGATCCATGTCAGGCTTCGATTGAACTTCAAAAGAAGGGTGTGTTTCTCCGACCGTTTATCATCGGGCTTGGAGTTCCCGGGGGCAAGGTACTTGACTGCGTTGGTAAATTCATTGATGCTGGTAATGCAGATTCATTCAATGAAACACTCAACCAGACGATCGAAACAACCTTCGCGAAGACCACCGTCAGTGTCGAATTACTGAATGGTGACAACCAACCAACGGAGACCAATCTCAACGTCACGTTCCTGAACTCCATGACCGGAACTGCGGCGTACGAGTTTGTGCACTACCTCGACGCAGCGGGCAAGCCTGACTCCGTACAGGTTGACCCAGTCTTGGATTACGACATCGTTGTGAATACTCTTCCCCCTGTCGTGCAACCCAACGTCAGCATCATTAACGGCAAGCATAACGTTATCAGGATTCCTGCCCCACAGGGAACGCTGGTCATCAAACCGGAAGGCACGGGCAATCCGTTCAGCGCTGTTGTACGTCAAAAAGGACGCGGCGAGCTGCTCAATGTCCAAAACAGTTTCGAGACCGTTCGCTATTTGCGTGGAGAGTATGAGGTCGAAACTATGACATTACCCCGGAGAATATTTCAAATCTCGATTGATGCAGGTAAAACCACGACTGTAAGCCTTCCTCCTCCCGGTGCGGTCAATATCAACAGTCTCGCCGTCGGATACGGAAGTATTTTTGAAATCCTCGCTTCGGGAGAGTCGAAGTGGGTTTGCACCCTTGACCCGACAAAGACCCGTCACTTCTATAATCTTCTACCCGGGAAATACAAGGTGGTGTTCCGCGCCCGACGAACCAAGGGAAGCAAGTATACCAGCATCCGCAACTTTGAAGTAGCGTCGGGACAAACGCTGAATCTGCGCCTCTTCTGACCTCGATCTGCACGATTATGACCAGAATTCTCTGAATTAGCAGGATTTCGAGAGGGATTTCACGAGACGAGAAGATTTATCGGGAATATAGTTGACATGATAGTTATTATGCTGCTAATTTGACCGCCCAATCTAACAACCTGCAAATAGCAGTAAGACAAAAGATTACCAAGATCCCACTAGTCCTGTAAATTTCTTTAATACTGTAAATCCTGATAATGAGGTACTCATTCACAGAAAAAAAAGATACTCGCTCCGGTTTTGGAGTGGGCTTGCATGAGCTCGGAAAGAAGAATGCTGACGTCGTAGCATTGTGCGCGGACTTGACCGGTTCGTTAAAGATGGATGCATTCAAGAAAGATTTCCCAGACCGGTTCTTTCAGGTTGGTATCGCGGAAGCCAATATGATGGGCATTGCTGCGGGGATGACTATTGGAGGCAAGATTCCGTTTACCGGAACGTTCGCCAACTTCTCAACGGGAAGGGTATACGACCAGATTCGCCAGTCGATTGCATACTCGGGCAAGAACGTAAAGATATGCGCATCACACGCCGGGGTTACTCTCGGCGAGGACGGAGCAACACACCAGATTCTTGAAGACATCGGCATGATGCGGATGTTACCGGGAATGACTGTAATCGTTCCTTGTGATTACAACCAGACTCGCCTTGCGACGATTGCTCTTGGCAGCCACGTAGGTCCTGCATACCTGCGCTTCGGAAGACCGAGTTGGCCAATCTTCACCGAGGCCGACAGACCATTCACGATCGGCAAGGCAGACAAGATGATCGACGGCAATGACGTCACGATCTTCGCATGCGGCCACCTGGTATGGTCTGCGATTGAAGCGGAAGCCAAACTCGCAGAGCAGGGAATCAGTGTTGAGCTTATCAATATCCACACCATTAAACCGCTTGACGCAGAAGCGATTATCGAGTCCGTTAAGAAGACGAAGTGCGTCGTGACCTGTGAAGAACACCAGGTGAATGGAGGTCTTGGAGAAGCTGTGTCGCAAGTATTGTCGCGCCACTACCCAGTCCCGCAGGAATTCGTCGCAGTCAACGACAGCTTCGGGGAAAGTGGAACACCAACACAACTGCTCGCAAAATACGGCCTCGGACCCGACAACATCGTCGAGGCGGTGTCAAGGGTACTGAAGAGAAAAAAGGCTTAGTTCCTTTGTTTACATTTCTTTAGCTGCGCCATCGGATTTTCCTATCTTGAGGGAAAATTTTTTCCGATGCGATTCGTAGTTATTCTCTTTGCCGCGCTCTGTGCGCATGTCGTTCTTGGTCAAGTACCAACCGGGTTCAGCGAAGCCAACGGCAATCAACAACGGGAAGTTGAAAAGAAATTTGACAGCCACCTCCAGGCGGCGAACCTGGGTCGATGGCTCAAGTACTTATCGTCGAAGCCACACCATGTGGGTTCGCCCTTTGGCAAGGAAGCTGCCGAGTTTATCCGTGATCAATTCAGAAGCTGGGGATACCAGGCCGAGATAGAAACCTATCACGTAACATTCCCCACACCACGCATTCGCGTTCTTGAGATGACTTCGCCAAATAAGTTCAAGGCGAAGCTTGCCGAACCTGCCCTCAAAGAGGATGCAACTTCAGGGCAAAAGGGACAGCTACCAACGTACAATTGCTATTCACCCGATGGTGATGTCACCGGAGAACTCGTCTATGTGAACTACGGTCTTCCCGACGACTATGAACACCTCCGCCGTCTTGGCATTGACGTTAAGGGTAAGATCGTCATTGCTCGATATGGAAATTCATGGAGAGGTATCAAGCCGAAGGTCGCGCAAGAGAACGGGGCAATCGGATGTATCATCTACTCCGACCCCATCGAAGACGGGTACTACCAGGGAGATGTTTATCCCAAAGGTGCATACAAGAATCAATACGGTGCTCAGCGTGGCTCGGTGGTTGATCTTCCGGTGGCCCCCGGCGATCCTCTGACACCGGGTTATCCGTCGACCGCCGATGCAAAACGTCTTGAACGATCGGAGTCCCCTACCCTGTTGAAGATCCCGGTTCTTCCTATATCCTACAGCGATGCACAGCCCCTGCTCGCTGCGCTGGGCGGACCCGTTGCACATCCGACATGGCGCGGAGCTCTTCCCATCACATACCATGTAGGTCCAGGACCTGCCCGTGTTCACCTCCAGCTGGCATTCGACTGGAATACTGTTCCCTGTTACAACGTGATCGCCAAACTGCCCGGCAGTGAATATCCGGATCAATGGGTTATTCGTGGAAATCATCACGATGCATGGGTGAATGGCGCCAGCGACCCAGTTAGCGGGATGGTTGCACTGATGGAAGAAGCTCGCGCCGTGAGTGAACTGGTCAAGTCGGGATGGAAACCGAAACGTACAATTGTTTACTGCGCATGGGATGCTGAAGAACCCGGTCTTCTCGGATCAACCGAATGGGTAGAAGATCACAAGGACGAACTTCGAAGGAAAGCAGTTGCCTACATCAACACTGACGGGAACTCACGCGGATTTTTATCAGCATCCGGATCACACACATTAGAAAAATTAATAACCGAAGTTGCCAATGATGTGATTGATCCGCAGACAAACGTCAGCGTATTTGAACGCTACAAAGCGCGCTTGGCTGTCAACGCCGTCGGCGCCAAAGAGCGAAACGAACTACTGGGTCGAAACTACTTCGCTCTCGGAGCTCTGGGTTCCGGATCGGATTACTCACCATTCATTCAACACCTTGGCATCCCGGCGTTGAACATCGGATTTGGTGGCGAAGGCAATGGTGGATCATATCATTCAATCTACGACTCTTTCGATCACTTCGTGAGATTTAAAGATCCTGGCATGCACTACGGGATTGCTCTCGCCAAGATATGCGGACGCACAACGCTGAGACTGGCAAACGCCGAGTTGCTGCCAATCGATTTCCGCAGTTTCCACAAGACCGTAAATACTTACTTGTCTGAAGTCATGACCTTGCTCGACAATATGCGAGAGTATACACAGGCAGAAAACCGTCTCATCGCCGAGAAACGGTTCGCACAAGCTGCAGATCCGACACTAACGTATCACGCACCCAAACAGAACGATCCGGTTCCTCATCTCGACTTCTCTCCCATGCAAAATGCAGTTGCCTCGTTGAAGGAGGCAGCCGACACCTTTGGAGAGGCTGCATCGTTGAAGAACATTTCACCGTCGAAGCTGGCAGAACTCAATGCCATTCTCTATCGATGCGAACAGCAATTGCTGACTGATCAAGGGCTGCCGCGAAGGCCATGGTATCGCCATACTATTTACTCACCGGGATATTACACCGGATATGGTGTCAAGACTCTTCCAGGCATACGTGAAGCGATCGAGCAACGTAACTGGGAAGAAGCTCGGGAACAGATCACCATTGCAGCCAAGGCTCTGGAAAATTACGCAGGGGAAATCCGGAAAGCGACGCAGCTCGTCCGATGATTCCGATCCGGCGAAAAAAGGCTGTTATGGTTCAAATATTATCCGTTTATTTGAACAGCCGCCTTCGAAGGGTCGTCTCCTCGTGGGCAATTAAACTCATAACCTTTGCTTATGGAATTGACCTACAGGCTCATCAGCGACGAAAAAAGTTTCGAGACTTTTTGCTCCCTGCTTCGATCATCCGGTCTCCCCGCCGATGATCTCAACTTCACCCGGGATTTGCTCGTCGGATACTATGAAGGTGACGAACTCGTCGGCACAGGCGGACTTGAAGTCTATGAACCATACGGCCTTCTAAGGTCGTTGTCCGTCAAGATGGGCATTCGAGGAAAGGCAGTCGGGTCGACTATCACCGAATATCTGATCAATGAAGCCAGGAAGCGTAACCTGAAGAGTATCTATTTGCTGACCGAAACGGCGCATGGCTTCTTCCTAAAAAAAGGATTTGTCGATGTGCCTCGCGAGGCAGTACCCGAAGAAGTAAAGCGCTCCGCTGAATTCTCTAAGCTGTGTCCCGACAACGCAGCGGTAATGGCTTTGCATCTCAAATGAGAAACGCATTTTTTGCGGCTTTTCAAACGTCATCCCTCTGGTTTTCTTACATTTGCGCTTCGCTAAACCGCCATGAAGCTCAATAAGTATTTCGTAATCGATTTCGATAGCACTTTTACTAAAGTCGAAGCTTTTGATGTCCTCGCTGACATCTCTTTGAAAGACAATCCTGATCGTGAACAGCGCAAGCAAAAGATTCACGAGATCACCAACCAGGGAATGGATGGCTCGATTTCCTTTCGCGAATCTCTGGAGCAACGCCTCGAATTGCTGGCACCGTCAAAAGAACACCTTGGACCACTGATCCAGCGTCTGAAAAACAGTGTATCAGAATCCTTTAAGCGCAACAAGGAATTCTTCCAGAAGTACGCCGATAACATTTACATTATCTCCAATGGCTTCCGGGAATTCATCGAACCGATCGTCACAGAGTTCGGGATCAAGCCAGAGAATATCCTCGCCAATGAATTCCGCTTCGATGAGAATGGCAAGGTGATTGGCTTCGATACCGACAATCCACTTTCAGCGAATGGAGGAAAGGTTCAGCAGTTGAAAAAACTAAATCTTCCCGGAGACGTATATGTCATCGGTGACGGTTATACTGACTACGAGATCAAGCACGCCGGTCTGGCCAATAAGTTTTACGCATTCACTGAAAACGTCGAGCGCGAAAGCGTCAAGAGTAAGGCCGACCACATTACGCCAAGTCTCGACGAATTTTTGTACCTCAATAAGTTGAACACAGCTATCTCATATCCCAAGAACCGGATCAACGTTTTGCTACTGGAGAACGTGCACCCGGTCGCAGTCGAATTACTGAAGACTGAAGGTTTTAACGTGGAAACTTATCACGCCGCACTGTCGGAAGAAGAGCTGTGTGAAAAAATCAAGAATGTATCCGTTCTGGGAATACGTTCAAAAACGCAGGTAACGGCAAAAGTCCTCGAGCATGCCAACCGACTGATGGTGATCGGCGCCTTCTGTATCGGGACAAACCAAATCGACCTGAAAGAAGCAACGAAAAAAGGAATCGCTGTATTCAACGCTCCGTTTAGCAATACACGTTCCGTTGTAGAGTTGGCCGTCGCTGAGATGATTATGCTCATGCGCAACATCGTTGACAAATCTGTCAAGATGCATCAAGGCAAGTGGGATAAGTCAGCGAAGGGAAGTTTTGAAGTACGTGGAAAGAAACTGGGACTCATCGGTTATGGCAACATCGGTACGCAACTCTCCGTGCTGGCCGAGTCTATGGGTATGAAGGTGTTTTACTACGACATCGAAGAAAAACTTTCATTGGGCAACGCCACCAAGTGTAAGACCATGAAAGAAGTTTTGGAACAATCCGATGTCATCTCATTGCACGTTGACGGGCGTTCTACAAACACGAATCTTATCGGTCGCGCGGAGTTCGACCTCATGAAGAAAGGCGTGATTTTCATCAACCTCAGTCGTGGTCATGTTGTCGACATCGCAGCCCTGAAAGACAATATCCTCAGTGGTAAAGTGGCGGGCTGCGCGATTGATGTTTTCCCTCATGAACCCGCTAGCAACCACGAGGAATTCGTTTCTGAACTGCGTGGACTTCCCAATACAATTCTAACCCCGCATATCGGAGGAAGTACACTCGAAGCACAGGAGAACATTGGAAACTTTGTTCCTGGCAAGATCATCGACTACATCAATACAGGAAGCACATCTAACAGCGTGAACTTCCCGAACCTGACATTGCCGATCCTAGCCAATGCTCACAGGCTTATCCACGTTCACAACAACATGCCTGGCATTCTTGCGAAAATCAATCAGGTACTTGCTGATCATGGAATCAACATCGCAGGGCAGTATCTCAAGACCAATGAATCGATTGGCTATGTGATCACCGACATCAACAAGGAGTACGACAAGGAAGTTATTAGCAAACTCCGGGCGATCGAACAAACGATCAAATTCAGAGTGTTGTACTAATCAGGTGCGGCTGGGAAGTCAGCAAATAAAAAAACCCACCGGATTTGGTGAGGTGTTTCTGAACCCCATAAAGACAAGTTTTGAGCTGCCCTCCATCGCAATCTTCTTCTGTTAACCTGCTTTTTGGGCGAGGTCCCGATGACTCGGGATGAGGCCTGATTTTGATAGAAAGCTTCACTCGGTTTTGTTTTCGTTGTTAGGTTCAGCAAACGTGTCCCAAATCCAAGTGGGATTTCTTGTCACGAAGCTATGAAATTCGGTACAGACATCAATCTTGTTAAAATTGTATTTTTTCAGTAAGCAAATTTTACCTTTGCATTGCTCTATGAAACACCGTGTTAACTTCACGCCAGGACCCTCCCAATTGTACTTCACTGTAGCTGATCATGCTCGCCAGGCCTTTAGAGATGGCATCCCCTCTATCTCTCACCGAAGCAAACAGTTTGAGCAAATCAGCAAAGAAGCAACCGAGGGACTACGCGATCTCCTGAAAGTTCCCGACAACTATTTTATTTTTTTCACAGGCTCAGCTACAGAAGTTTGGGAACGTATCTTCCAGAATCTCGTGGAAGAGAAGTCCTTCCATCTTGTTAACGGATCATTCTCAAAAAGATTTTACGAAATCGGCGTTCAGCTAAACAAAAAAGCTGAAAAAATCGAAGTGCCCGCCGGGCAAGGTTTTGATACAGACGTTTCAATCCCGTCGGATGCTGAAGTAATCGCGGTAACACACAATGAAACCAGCACAGGTGTTTCGATTCCGCTTGAAGTAATTTATCAACTGAAGGAGCAGAATCCTCGCGCTATTATTGCAGTGGATGCTGTATCATCGCTGCCGTATCCATCGTTTGACTATTCAAAGGTCGACACTGTGTTCTTCTCTGTTCAAAAAGGGTTTGGCCTCCCAGCGGGATTGGGTGTCTGGATGGTAAATGAGAACTGCATTGCAAAAGCCGATGCGTTGATGTCGAAGCAAATATCAACGGGATCATATCACAACATCGCGACGCTCTTGTCGCATGCTAAGAAGCATCAAACACCCGAGACTCCAAATGTGTTAGGCATTTACTTACTCGGGCGAGTTGTCGGAGATTTCGCCCGACGCGGCATTGATAACATTCGAAGGGAGACTGAATACAAGGCTGCGGTCCTTTACCAGGCACTCGAAGACCACCCGAAGATCTCTCCCTTCGTGAGTGACAAGAAATTCCGGTCAAAGACAGTGATCGTTGCTGACACCCAAAGCCACACTGAGGCAGTTGCTCAAGCGCTCAGCAATCATGGACTGCAGGCGGGCGATGGTTACGGGTCCGCCAAGAAGACACAACTCAGATTCGCGAACTTCCCTGCCCACTCAAAAGAGCAGTTCGAACAACTCGCTGATTTGATTGGCAATTTCTAGCACAAGAGTCGACCCTCGCTACGATAATTGGACCAACGGGTGGACTGTCCTAAATTAGAGCAGCAAACACCTTTCCTTGGAAGACAACGACCTGTTAGCGAAGCTGAGGAATCCGGAAACAAAGAACTACGGGTTCAACCTGCTGGTACGGAAGTATCAGCAAAAGGTCTATTGGCTCGTTAGGAAAATGGTCATTAGTCATGACGACGCTGACGACCTGACACAGGAGGTGTTCATCAAGGTCTACCACAATATTGATTCGTTCAGGGCTGAGTCGATGTTATACACATGGATCTACCGGATTGCCACGAACGAATGCCTCAATTTTCTGAAGCGCAAAAAGCGGAGGTTTTTTCTCCCTCTGAATGATATTGAACCCGAACTCCGATCGAAGCTGACGTCTTCACCCCATCTCAGTGGGGATGAGGTGCAACTCCGCCTTCAACAAGCGCTGCTCAAGCTACCGGACAAGCAGAGACTGGTGTTTAACATGAAATATTTTGACGATCTTACCTACGAGGAGATCGCAGAGATCACGAATACGAGCGTGGGAGCGCTAAAAGCAAGCTACCACCTTGCGGTAAAAAAGATAGAGGATTTCCTCGGTGGACATTAAACCATAGAGTATCAGACTAGTCTAAGAGGCAATGGCAAAACTGGACGACATACCAAAAAAGCAATTCTTTGACGTGCCTGACGGTTATTTCGAGGACCTGCCATCGCGGGTGCAGTCGAAAATCAGCACACGGGGCAGTGAAGCTGGGCAAAGACCTTTCGCGCAGTATGCGCTGCGGCTGGCATTGCCCGCGCTCCTACTGGCGATTGTAGCGATTTTCTATTTCAGACCAACGCCTCCGGATATGGACAGCATGTTGGCCTCCGTGGAAACTGAAGACCTCATCCTGTATCTACAGGACGCAGGCATGACCACCGACGAAATCCTCGAGGAGTTGGATCTATCCGCGGAGGAAGTTGAGGCCTTAGAGAGCGCCGCCTATGAGCTTGACCTCGAAGACATTGAACTTGATTAACAACAAACAGTGAAGGCCCTACAGACGCTATGAAACATCCTTTGATAATCGCCATGCTTTTCGTGATCACGGGTAACTGCGTCCTCGCGCAGGACGTGGACGTCGACAATGTCCGCGATCCGCAGGCTCGTGAAAGAATAAGGGCGGCACATGCCGCTTATATCACTCAGCGACTTGAACTGACTACGGACGAGGCAGAGAAATTCTGGCCAGTTTATCGCGAGTTTGCTGAAAAGCGCCGCCAACTCCGGTTCGAAATGCTCAAGCAACGAAGGTCGGAAGCAAGCGATCAGGAAATTCTCAATCGCGACCTGGAATTAAAACAGAAAGAGCTCGACCTCGAGAAGGAATACACAAAGAAACTCTCCGACATTATCTCCCCGGAAAAACTCGTGAAACTCCGGCAGGCAGAAGCCGATTTCCGACGACTACTCCTTAAGCAGCTCCAGGAACGTCGCCGCGAGCGAAGATAGACTCTTTCAGCCGCTACATTTTGGATTTAAATCGTATTTTGCACGGAATAAAATCGCGACTCTATGCAAAGGACATTGCTATTTGCCACGCTGTGCATTATCGGGCTGGCATCGGCATCAGCACAGGATTTCAGGTGGCAGCAGCGGGCGGAATATACGATGGATATCAAGCTGGACGTAACAACGCATAAGCTGCAAGGAACACAGAAACTTGTCTACTACAACAACTCACGAGACACTCTCACCAAAGTATACTATCACTTATACTTCAATGCGTTCCAACCCGGAAGCATGATGGATGTCCGTTCAAGGAATCTTCCCGACCCCGATCCGCGCGTCACCGATAGGATATCGAAGTTGAAGGATGATGAGATTGGGTATCAGCAAATCCAAAGCCTCAAGCACGATGGTCGTGATGTTTCATTCCATACGATGGGAACCATCCTCGAAGTAACGTTGAACAAACCAATCCTTCCATCATCGAAGGCAACATTCGAGATGAAGTTCGAAGCGCAGGTACCTGTACAGATCCGCCGCTCAGGACGAAATAGCAAAGAAGGCATCGCGTATTCAATGACACAGTGGTATCCGAAAATGGCTGAGTACGACCATCTCGGATGGCATGCATACCCCTATGTCGCGCGGGAATTTCACGGGGTATGGGGTGACTTTGATGTGAAGATCACGCTGGATCCAAAGTTCATCGTGGCAGGCACCGGCGTGCTGCAAAACGCCGATAAGGTTGGATATGGGTATGAGAAACCTGGTACAACAGTGAAACGTCCTTCCGGTGACCTGACGTGGCATTTCATTGCAAAGAATGTTCACGACTTTGCCTGGGCAGCAGATCCGGACTATGTCCATGAAACAGCTAACGTTCCAGGTGGTCCACAGTTGCACTTCTTCTACCAACCTGGAGAAAAGACTACAGCAAACTGGACTCGCCTCAAAGAATTTTCCGTGCGTCTCTTCGAAGTAATGAACGAGACATTCGGTAAATATCCTTACGAGACATACTCCATCATCCAGGGCGGAGATGGTGGAATGGAATACCCCATGTGTACTCTGATCACCGGAGAGCGAACCTTCGGAAGTCTCGCTGGCGTGACCGCGCATGAGGCTGCACACAATTGGTATCAGAGTGTACTTGCATCCAATGAAGCACTCTATCACTGGTTTGACGAAGGCTTCGCTGACTTTGCCGCCAATGAAGCCATGGCAAAAATCTTTAATGAGAAAGATCCGCATGACAATAGTTACGCAGGCTACTTTGCACTCGTCAGGAGCGGAAACACGGAACCGGCAAGCCAACACGCAGATCACTACAACACCAATCGCGCTTACTCAATCAGCGCGTACGGGATGGGCGCTGTATTCCTCCACCAACTGAAGTACATCATCGGTGAAGAGAATTTCTACAAAGGAATGCGCCGATATTACAACACCTGGAAATTCAAGCACCCCGAACCCAACGACTTCATCCGCATCATGGAGAAAGTCTCAAACATCCAGTTGCGCTGGTACTACGGATACTTTATCAACACGACCAAGACAATCGATTATGGTATCAGTTCGGTGATAGAAAACGATGGTAACACCTATGTGACTCTCGATCGTATTGGAGATTTTCCCATGCCAATCGACCTGGTCGTCACGTATCGCGATGGAACGCAGGAGATGTATTACATTCCCTTGAACGAAATGCTCGGGAACAAACCAGTCGAAGATCAAAAGATCATGCGCAATGACCTCGTGGCATGGCCATGGGTAAATCCGTCGTACACACTGCGAATCAATCGCGTTCCGGAGGACATACGCTCGATAGAAATCGACCCTTCGTTCCGGATGGCGGACATCGAACGGAAAAACAATCGCTTCGATTTCCCTGAATCAATCAAGGCGTACCAAGACCCAACAAAACCATAGAACGTTCTTTTTGATTATGACTCCGGAACAGGCAAGGAAAGAGATCGAGTCGTTAACCGAAAAGATCAACTACCATAGCGATCTTTACTATCAAAAGAACCGTACGGAGATTTCGGACTACGAGTTCGATCAGCTCCTTGAACAGCTGATTGCTCTCGAGAAGCAGTTTCCCGAACTGCGCGATCCCCACTCTCCCACTCAGCGAGTTGGAGGGACCATTACAAAGGAATTCCCTACCGTTTACCACCGCTACCCGATGCTCTCGCTTGGCAACACATACAGTCCTGCGGAGCTTGAGGAGTTTGACAAGCGCGTCAGTCGCGGCCTCGACGGCGAGAAGTATGAATATTTCTGCGAATTAAAATTCGACGGGGTCTCCATTAGTCTTATTTACGAAAACGGAAAATTTTCGAAAGGCGTTACCCGAGGTGATGGAGTCCGCGGCGATGATGTCAGTACCAACGTTAAGACTATACGAAGTGTCCCCCTTGTGTTGAAGGGTCGCGATATCCCTGAATCTTTTGAAGTTCGCGGAGAGGTCTTCATGCCGAAAGATGTCTTTCAGAAATTAAACAAGGAACGAGAAGATGTCGGCGAGGAGCGGTACGCCAACGCGCGCAATACCGCTGCGGGTACAATCAAGATGCAGGATTCGTCAGAAGTGGCAAGGCGTAAGCTCGACTGCTATGTCTACAGCATGCTCGGTGTTTCCGGTATAAAGACGCATGAAGAGGCGATTAAGAAACTCGAGCAATACGGTTTCAACGTTTCAAAGACCTACCGGAAGTGCAAAGACATCAGTGATGTTCTTGAATACATCAACGAATGGGAATTGAAGCGTCACGAACTTCCGCTGGAAACTGATGGCGTAGTGGTGAAGGTAAACAATCTCCAGCAGCAGGAAGCTCTGGGTTTTACGGCCAAGAGTCCGCGCTGGGCGATCGCCTACAAATACAAAGCGCAGAGTGTTAGCACACGCCTGAACGGTATCACTTATCAGGTCGGTCGGACTGGAGCCGTCACTCCCGTAGCGATGCTCGAACCAGTGTTTCTCGCCGGAACGACAGTAAAACGCGCATCACTTCACAATGCGAATGAGATCTCACGTCTCGATCTGCGAGTCGGCGATTATGTGTTTGTTGAGAAGGGCGGAGAAATCATCCCAAAGGTTACAGGCGTTGACACTACCAAACGACAGAAGAACTCCGAACCGATCCAATACATCAGCCGATGCCCCGAGTGCAACAGTGAATTGTTCCGCGTCGAAGGAGAAGCCGCGTACTACTGCCCCAATGTCAGTGGATGTCCGCCTCAGATCAAGGGACGAATTGAACATTTCATTCAGCGCAAAGCGATGGATATCGACTCGCTCGGGGAGCGAACCATTGATCAGCTCTATCAACTCGGATTGGTAAAAACACCGGCGGATCTTTACGACCTGAAGAAGGAAGACATTTTGCGCCTGGAAGGATTCAAGGACAAGTCAGCTACAAACGTCCTCGAAGGCATCAAAAGCTCGAAGGAGCGATCGTTTGAACACGTCTTGTTTGCCATTGGCATCCGCTACGTCGGGCAGACCGTGGCAGAGAAGCTTGCCCGGTACTTCAAGAATATCGATGCCCTCGCAAACGCATCATTCGACGAGTTGATGAATGCCCCCGAAGTCGGAGAAAAGATCGCTCAGAGTGTGTTTGGATTCTTTCGCAAACCGGAGAACCAGCGCGAAGTTGAGAGGCTGCGAAAAGCAGGTCTCAAGTTTGAGTCTGATTACAAGGAACCCGAAAGAGAGAGCAATGTCCTGGAGGGTAAGTCGTTTGTCATCTCGGGAGTATTCAAAAACTATGAACGAGACGAACTGAAGGACGTGATTCTGAAGAACGGAGGAAAGGTTTTGTCAGGTGTTTCAGGAAAACTCGACTATCTTGTAGCGGGTGAAAACATGGGGCCCTCAAAAAGGGAGAAAGCCGAAAAATTGGGCATCACCATCCTTTCGGAAGAAGAGTTCGAAGCTCTGCTGAAAGGGCGGTCGTAAGGCTATCGACAATATGAAGTTCAGATTCCTAAGACGCAAGACGCGATCCTACCTAAAAAACAATAAGACCCTTCGTTACAACGAGGCATACAAGAAAGCCGTCTCTTTTGGAATCATCTTTACCGTTGAAGACAAGCAGAAACACGACCAGATCAAGAATCTCATCAGGAAGCTTGAGCATGATGGCAAACAGGTAAAAGCCCTCGCCTATCTCCCACCCAACCAGGAGAACTATGAGTTCATGTTCGACTTTTTCACCTACAGGGAGATTTCAATGTGGGGTAACATCACAGCCTCGAGTGCCGTGGCATTTGCCGAGAGTCCGTTTGACTTCCTCCTCTACCTGGACGCCACTCCGAACGAACTAATCCTGAACGTCATTGCAAAAAGCAAAGCGAAGTGTCGCATTGGAAAGTATTGGCCTGAGGGACACGATTTTTTTGAAATGATGATTGAGACCCAAAGCGACTCAAAGACCTTAATCACAGAATTACACCGTTATGTGACGGAGCTTCGCTAAATTTCTGCCTTGTTCCTGACCTTCGAATCAGGATTTCGTATAATATTGAACTCTTTAATGGATTAGTACATGAAAAAACTTTACGGCACTGGCGTCGCATTAGTCACACCCTTCAACGAAAAGGAGGAAATCGACTTCAGGGCCCTGAAAAAACTCCTGACCCACACGGCGAAGGGAGTCGATTACTACGTGGTAATGGGAACCACCGGCGAGGCTGCAACGCTCTCGGGTGAAGAAAAGAAAGCGGTGCTTGAATTCGTCAAGAACAACAATCCGCGCAAACTTCCCATCGTGTACGGGATCGGGGGCAACAATACCCGACAAGTCATCGAAACGATTAAAAGTACTGATCTGGCGGGCGTGACTGCTATTCTCTCGGTGAGTCCTTATTACAACAAGCCGACCCAGGAAGGCATCTTCCAGCATTTCAAAGCCATTGCGGAAGCGTCCCCAATCCCGGTGCTGCTATATAATGTGCCGGGAAGAACATCCTCCAATATTACCGCGGAGACGACCCTGCGCCTGGCAGGAGTCAAAAACATCCTCGGCATCAAGGAAGCATCGGGCAATCTCGAACAGTGTATGCGCATCGCGAAAGGGAAGCCGAAGGATTTCCTCCTCATTTCAGGTGACGACATGTTTACTGCCGCATTCTATGCGATGGGAGCAGCAGGAGTTATCTCTGTGCTTGCCAATGCCTATCCGCTAATATTCAGACGAATGAAGGACGCTGCGTCCGAGGGCAAGCACACAAAGGCGTATGCTGAGTTATACAAGCTGTTGGAGATCAATCCGCTCATGTATGAGGAAAGCAACCCTGTTGGACTCAAAGCGCTGCTTGAACAGCTGGGAATCTGTTCAGGAGTTGTGAGACTTCCGTTGGCGGCCGCCTCGGAATCATTGAAGCGAAAAATTGCTGCCACCATGTAAAAAAAATAAGGGATAATTATTCAATTATCCCATATCTGAAACTCAAAAAAAGGGGCTGATTAGGCCGCCTTGTTCTTAATCTCCTGAACTTCGGCACGAATTGCCTGAGCCAGATTCTTAAGATCCTGCATGCCTTTTCTAACTCGGGTTCCTGCTGCGCTATTGCCCTTGTTATAAAACTTGTCAGCATCACCTTCCAGTGAAGCAATGAGGTTTTTGAGCTCTTCAAATTTTTGCATTTTATTAATATTTAAGATTTAAAAGAATTTAGTTTCTGATATGCCAAATTAATCAAAAACCTTAAAAATCCACCCAAAAAGGCATATTTTTTAAACTCCCTTGGTCACAGAGACCAGCACTTCCTGTTTGTAAAAGCCGCTGTCAAGCTTCTCTTTGAGACGTGAAAATGCAGTCAAAGTTTCCTCGACATCCTCGAGTGTATGGCTCGCCGTCGGGATAATCCGGAACATGATAACGTCCTTAGGAACAACCGGATAGATGACTACTGAACAGAAAATATTGAAGTTTTCGCGGAGGTCCATTGCCATGTTAGCCGCTTCGCCAACACCACCTTTGAATAGCACAGGCGTTACCGGCGAACTTGTATTACCGAGGTAGAAACCGCGCTCTTTCAAGCCATTCTGCATTGCATGAGTGATCTTCCAAAGATCACCTCGAAGTTCCGGCTTAGTTTTCAGCAGTTCCAGGCGCTTCAGAGCTCCCAACACAAGTGTCATTGGCAATGACTTCGCATAGATCTGGCTGCGAACAGAGTAGCGGAGATATTTAAGGATGCGCTTGTCACCAGCGACAAACGCGCCGATGCTCGCCATCGATTTGGCAAACGTCGAGAAGTAAAGATCAATCTGATCCTGCACACCCTGTTCCTCACCGGTACCTGCACCTGTCGCTCCCATTGTACCGAAGCCGTGTGCATCGTCAACGAACAGGCGGAAGTTGTATTTGTTCTTCAGTTCAACAACACCCTTGAGATTACCTTGCATTCCCGACATACCGAATACACCTTCGGTGATCACGAGAATACCTCCTCCAGTTTCATCGGCAAGTTTGGTCGCGCGTTGAAGCTGCTTCTCAAGGCTGTCCATGTCATTGTGAGAGTAGACGAATCGCTTACCCATATGCAGCCTCACTCCGTCAATGATACACGCGTGTGATTCTGCATCGTAGACGATGACGTCTTTGCGGTCGACAAGAGCATCGATAATCGAAAGAACACCTTGATAGCCGTAGTTGAGCAACATGACATCTTCCTTCTTGACGAAGCTTGCAAGTTGTCGCTCAAGTTCAAGATGATTCACGGAATTACCCGACATCATCCTTGCACCCATCGGGGAAGCCATGCCATACGCAGCTGCCGCTTCGGCGTCGGCTTTTCTCACCTCTGGGTGATTTGCAAGACCGAGGTAGTTGTTCAAGCTCCAGTTCAGAACGGTCCGGCCGTTGAACTTCATGCGCGGCCCAATCTCCCCCTCCAATTTTGGGAAAAAGAAATAATCATCAGGAAGATGGGAGTACTTAGCCAGCGGGCCGGCTTCCATCTTAAGCTTATCAAACAGGTCTACCATGCTCATCCTTGCTTCTTATTTGAAATAATGCGGCAAAAATAGTGAAAAAAGCGATTCTTGATCTTCGACCCCAAAAGAAACTCCGGTGAGTTTAGAGGTGGTTTCGTATGAAAAAGGATAAATTTGTCAAATATTCTCTCAAGAACCGATCGTTAGATTGGTATCTGGTCTGTTTTGATGCATAATGCAAATAAGGAAACTCCTTGTGGCCAATCGCGGCGAAATTGCTCTGCGCATTATGCGGAGCGCCCGCGAAATGGGCATCCACACAGTTGCCGTCTTCAGCGAAGCTGACCGCAACTCGCCCCATGTAAGGTATGCGGATCAAAGTGTTTGTATCGGCCCCCCTCCCTCGGCCGAGTCATACCTGAGAATTGAAAAAATCATCGCCGCTGCAAAGCAAACCGGTAGCGATGCGATCCACCCGGGCTATGGCTTTCTGTCGGAAAATGCAGCGTTCGCCAAAGCGTGCGAGGAAGCCGGATTGATCTTCATCGGACCATCGGCCACCTCGATTGCATTAATGGGAAGCAAACTCGCTGCGAAAGCTGCTGTTTCAAAATACAATGTGCCGCTGGTACCTGGAACTGTAGAGCCTATCAGCGACATCGCTGAAGCAAAGAAGATCGCCGGTAAAATCGGTTATCCCATACTCATTAAGGCGAGCGCCGGTGGTGGTGGAAAGGGCATGCGCATTGTTGAAAAGGAGTCGGTATTCGAACAAGAAATGGAACGCGCCGTAAGTGAGGCAACCTCGGCCTTTGGCGATGGGTCAGTCTTCATCGAGAAATACATCACACGACCACGGCACATCGAGTTTCAAATCTTTGGCGACAAACAAGGAAATGTCGTTCACCTTTTTGAACGTGAGTGTTCCATCCAGCGCCGTCACCAAAAAGTGATCGAAGAAGCGCCTTCATCCGTGCTCACACCGGAAAGAAGACAGACCATGGGCGAAGCCGCGATCAATGTCGCCCGTGCATGCGGATACTACGGAGCAGGTACCGTCGAATTTATCCTGGACGAAAATCTCGATTTCTATTTCCTCGAAATGAACACGCGACTACAGGTTGAGCATCCTGTGACAGAAGAGATCACCGGACTCGACCTCGTTAAACTGCAAATCAAAGTCGCTGAAGGTGAAAGCCTTCCCTTCCGCCAGGAGGATATTCAGATACGAGGACACGCAATCGAAGCGCGTATCTACGCAGAAGACCCCAACAACAATTTCTTGCCGGATATCGGAACGCTGAAGACGTACAAAAGACCCCAGGGTCATGGTATTCGCGTAGACGATGGGTTCGAGCAAGGGATGGAGATCCCGTTCTACTATGACCCCATGATCGCCAAACTGATTTGCCACGCATCGTCACGAGATGAAGCAATTGCAAAAATGATCAGGGCGATCGATGAATACGAAATAACCGGACTTCACACCACACTCGGCTTCTGCGACTTCGTGATGAAACATCCCGCTTTCCGCGAAGGCCAGTTCGACACAAACTTCGTGCAAACACACTTCCGATCATTGCCTCAGGACAACCCATCAGATCCTGAGGAAGCATTCATCGCGGCTTTGCTCTCTGTGACATTGAAGAACGGACATAGCGATGACAACCATCGGCCGGAACAGCCACCGGTCAACAAATGGAAGAAGAGCCGGACATAGGTTAATCCATTATCTGCGAATACTAGCCTTCCCTGTTTCTTCTGCTTCTTGTATCATTGCAGATACGTTCGTTCATTAACCTATGCCCAATGGCTGAAATCCTTCCTATCAAACCATGGCGATACCATCCGGGTCTGGCTGGCAGAGTCGAGGACCTGACTGCACCTTTATTCGATGTGGTTTCAGAAAAACAACGTCAATCTCTTTATCAGAATCCATACAATTCCATTCACCTCACGGTACCGCCATCGGCAGACGCAGCAGCCAACCTGCTGGCAGAGTGGAAAAAGAATGGTGTGATCGTACAGGATCCATTGCCCGCGATCTATGTTTACTACCAGCATTTCAAAATCTCTGGAGATCCGAAATCGTATTGCCGAAAGGGATTCATTTGCCATGTAAGGGTATACGACTGGAATGAGGGAGTGATTCTCCGACATGAAAACACAATCCCAGTTGCGGTAAACGACCGAGAAGAGCTGCTCGAAAAAACAGAACTTCACAGCAGCGCTACTCACGGCTTATACACCGATCCTTCGTTCACACTCGAGCCATACATGGATGAAGCGATGACCAATCCAATTCTTGAAACGGAAGATTACCAAGGGGTTCGGGATGCTCTTGCCGTGATTCACGACGCAGAGGTGATCAGCAAGTTTATTGCAGTCATAGGCGATAAATCCATCATTCTCGCTGACGGTCATCACCGATACGAAGGATCCTTGCAATACAAGCGTAAGATGCTGACGAAATATCCGAATGATACACGGCGTGGTTTCAATTACCATCTTATGTTCCTTACGAACACGGAATCAGATGACCTAAAGATACTACCCACCCACCGTGTGATCAGAAACCTCCCGCACTTCGATGAGGATCGAATCACCGAAAGTCTGAAGGAGTACTTTGAGATTAAACCGGTTGATGACATCCACACGCTAAACGAAGTCATCGCCGGAAAAAAGTGGGCTTTCGGAATTATGATGAAAGACCGATGCTTCAAGGTAAGGCTCAAACCGGACTCCATCGAAAAACTCGACTGGCCATTTCCTGACCTGATCAAACAACTCGACCTCACCGTGTTGCATTATTTTATTATAGAAAAAGCATTGGGCATTCCCGGCAAACAACAACGCGCATCCCGTCATATCGATTTCGACAGGAGTTATGCCGATTGTATGAAAAGAATCCTGGAAGGTGAAGCACAGATGGCCATCATAACAAATGAAGTAACTATTGATGAGGTTAAGGCGGTGTGCCGAAGCGGATACACAATGCCTCAAAAGTCGACTTATTTTTATCCGAAAGTCATCGGCGGATTTCTTTTCACGTCGATCAAAGATGAAGAATTCGCTGAACCCGTATATTCGCCGTTTTACCATGGAGCTTAGCAGACCATTGATCCTTGCTTCAAGTTCGCCGCGGCGACAATACCTCATGAAGATGGCTGGTTTTACATTTGAAGTCCGAAAGCCAGACATTGATGAAATCTTCCCGGAGGACCTCCCTGCCCACGAGGTGGCTCAATATCTCGCATCGCTGAAGGCCGACTACTTCAAAGACCAACTCCAAAACGAATTGGTAGTCACTGCCGACACGGTGGTGATCTTAGACAAAACGATCTTGAATAAACCCGCCGATCGTGGAGAGGCGATTGAAATGCTTTCATCGTTGTCAGGCAATACGCACACAGTGATGACTGGCGTGAGTATTCTCTCCAAAGAGGGGCGCGAAGACTTCGCAGAATCTACAAAAGTGACTTTCGAAAAATTGACACGCGCCCAAATCGAGTACTACATCGATCGATCCAAACCCTTCGACAAGGCGGGATCATACGGCGCGCAAGACTGCCTTCCACATAACATGAACCCCTGCTCGCGGGAGGAAGTTGATTTCATGAATCGCATTGGACGTGGAGAATTCTCAAACGAACTTATAGCGGATCAGAGCGACGACCGCGTTGTCATCATCAAGACCATCGCGGGTTCGTATTTCAACGTCATGGGGCTTCCAATTCACAAGGTGTATGAGCGTCTCCGTAAATGGCAGGCGGTCTGAACTGAATTAATTGTTAAAGAGCCGTTGCTGCTCTTCAGGGAGTCCTTTCCTCTGATATTCGTACAATCTGATGTACTTGAAGAAAGTCATTGACGCCGATGTGGTACAAAAAATAAATCCGTAGTACCCATCGAGAAATCCAAGTTGAAAGACGTAGCTCTTCACGAAGCGGAATAAAGGACTCAGGATAACGTTGAGGAAAAAATTAGCGCGCTGTCCATTCTTGTATTTCGCTCTCGCAGCAATCTCGGCAAATCTGTGAACCTGACGGAGATGTTCGTCTACGGTGAGGTATGCATAATGCAAGAGGTTTCCCTTTAGGCTTTTTGTCTTCTTGCGCGGGATATCAACAAAATCATGTGGATCTGTTCCGCTCCATTGCGCTTTCCTTCGATCAAACAACCTGATTTTTCTTTCCGGATACCACCCCGAAAAGTACATCCACTTACCACAGTAGTTGTTGAAGCGATTACATGCGTAGCCGTCGACGCCGTTCCAGTTGTCTTTTACGGCAAGAATCGATTGCTGCAATTCTTCTGAAAGACGCTCATCTGCGTCGAGTGAAAGGATATAGTCATACGTTGCCTGTTCAACAGCAAAGTTCTTCTGGGCAACATATCCTTCAAATGGACGGGTGATAAACCGAACGGGATATTTGCTGCATATCTCGCGGGTTCTATCGGTCGAGCAGGAATCCACTACCACAATCTCATCGGCTATGGTCAACAAAGACTGAATGCAGGGCTCAATCTTCTTCTCCTCATTGAACGTGATGATTGTTGCCGATATCCTTACCTGGCCCGTGGTTCCGTTGTCTGCAACGCTCGTCTTCTTGATTGGTATTTCAACGGTCCTCTTTGCTCCCGTAAGGGAAATCGGCTGCCTGCTACTTTTTGTCTTTGATCTCATGAACTTTCCTAAATGACGACCACCTCTATGAGACAC
>Ga0065721_10049737_pt1 | contig 27948 bp, 21 predicted proteins | sample Mesricmetagenome_FD_59108 | JGI IMG/M metagenome (GOLD analysis project Ga0065721, IMG submission 59108) | Mesophilic microbial community from rice straw/compost enrichment Sample: eDNA_1 v2 (version 2) | ecosystem: Engineered > Solid waste > Grass > Composting > Bioreactor | place: USA: Davis... | reverse complement strand
CAACGCGACCTGTCGCTGGCTTATTCGCCCGGCGTAGCCGAACCCTGCATGGAGATTCATGCCAATCCCGATGCCGTTTATAAATATACTGCCAAGGGTAACCTGGTGGCTGTAATCAGTAACGGTACAGCTGTACTGGGGCTGGGTGATATTGGCCCCGAAGCGGGCAAACCGGTGATGGAAGGAAAAGGCGTGTTGTTCAAAATATTTGCCGATATAGATGTATTCGATATAGAGATCAATGAAAAAGATCCTGAAAAATTGGTGCAGATCGTAAAAGCCCTGGAGCCTACCTTCGGTGGCATTAACCTGGAAGATATCAAGGCGCCTGAATGTTTTTATATTGAACAACAACTAAAGGCCCAATTGAAAATACCGGTGATGCACGACGACCAGCACGGCACGGCCATCATCAGCGCGGCCGCCCTGCTGAACGCCCTGGAGCTGCAAAAGAAAAAAATAGAAAAATGCCGTTTTGTCGTTAATGGCGCTGGCGCCGCAGCCATTGCCTGTATCAAACTGTACGAGGCCCTGGGCGCCAAACGCGAGAACTTCCTGGTATTCGACAGCAAAGGCCTCATACATGAAAGCCGCACCGACCTGGATATATTAAAAAAAGAATTCATTGTAGGCGGTAAAAACTATACCCTGGAAGAAGCGCTGCAGGGCGCCGATGTATTCATTGGCCTCAGCAAGGGCAATGTATTGAGCCAGGAAATGGTGAAAAGCATGGCCAAAAACCCCATCGTATTCGCCATGGCCAATCCCGACCCCGAGATCAGCTATGAAGATGCCTGCGCCTGCCGTAAAGACATTATCATGGCCACCGGCCGCAGCGATTATCCCAACCAGGTGAACAATGTGCTGGGCTTTCCCTTTATTTTCCGCGGCGCTCTGGATGTGCGCGCCACACAAATCAGCGAAGAAATGAAACTGGCTGCCGTTCGTGCCCTGGCCGAACTGGCCAAAAGCCCGGTGCCGGATATCGTGAACATTGCCTATAATGAAAAGAACCTGAGTTTCGGCCCCTCCTATATCATTCCCAAACCGCTTGACCCCCGTTTATTGAGCACTGTAGCGCCCGCGGTGGCTAAAGCCGCCATTGAATGTGGTGTGGCGCAAACCACCATCGATAACTGGGATACCTACGCCATTGAACTGAACAAACGCCTGGGCCTCGATAACCAGCTGATGCGTGTACTGGGCACCAAGGCGCGCAGCAATCCAAAACGTCTGGTATTTGCCGAAGCCGATAACCATAAAATATTAAAGACCGCGCAAATTGCCTATGAAGAAAAGATAGCCTGGCCAATTTTGCTGGGGGATGAAAAAACCATTCGTGCCATTGCCGCAGAAAACAGGATCGATATCGACGATATGCCTATCATCGATCCACGCAGCCCCGAAATGGAAGAAAAACGCAAACAATACGGCGATATCTTTTTCCGGAAAAGACAGCGCAAGGGTGTTAACCAGTACGAATCGGTAAAGATGATGCAAAACCGCCAGTATTTTGGCTGTATGATGGTGGAAACAGGCGATGCCGATGCTGTGATTTCCGGTTTAACCCGCAATTATGCCGAAGCCATTCGTCCCGCCCTGCAGGTGATTGGCATGGAAGAAGGCGTGAAAAAGATCGGCGGAATGTATATGCTGCTCACCAAAAGAGGTCCGCTTTTCCTGGCCGATACCACGGTGAATTTCAACCCTACCGCCGAGGAACTGGCCGAAATCACCATGCTGGCCGCTAAAGAAGTACGAGCCTTTAACCTCACTCCCCGTATTGCCATGCTCAGCTATTCCAATTTCGGCAGCAGCGCATCACCGGAGGCCAAACTGGTGGCCCGGGCCAAAGACCTGGTAAAACAAATGGATCCCACCCTCATCATAGATGGTGAAATGCAGGCCAGCATGGCCTTTAATCAGGAAGCATTGCGTGATAATTATCCCTTTAGCGAACTGGTAGACCAGGAGGTGAATACCCTTATTTTCCCCAATCTGGCCGCTGGTAATATTGCATATAACCTGATGAAAGAGATCGGCGGCGCCGATGCCATTGGCCCCATTTTGCTGGGATTGAAAAAGCCTGTGCATGTATTGCAGCTGGGTAGTTCGGTACGCAGTATTTACAATATGGCCATTATTGCCGTGATTGATGCACAGTTGAAATGCCAGGGCGAAGAGGGGAACAGGAAGCCCTCCTGGTTCGGGGAAAAGAAGCCTTCATGGTTTAAGAAGCAAAAGTAAAGCTGATAACCAACAATTTATTAAATTGCATATAATGAATTAGTGGGCTATTATTGCCTTTTACAATTACCGGAGCAATCATGACTTTATTTACCGAATTTGGCCGTTACCTGCTGATGATCAAAGGAATGTTTTCCAAACCCGAAAACTTCAAAATGTATTGGAAAGAGCTCATGCACCAATGCAGTGAAATAGGTATCGGTTCGTTGGGTATAGTAGTCATCATTTCGATATTTATGGGCGCTGTGTCGGCCCTGCAAACGGCCTACCAGCTGGTAAGCCCGGTGATTCCCATGAGCACCATTGCCCAGATTGTACGGGATACCGTAATACTCGAGTTTGCCCCTACCCTGGTTTGTATTGTTCTGGCCGGTGTGGTGGGCAGTAAAATTGCGAGTGAATTGGGTAATATGCGGGTGAGCGAGCAGATAGATGCATTGGAAATCATGGGAATAAACACCAAGGCCTACCTGGTATTACCCAAAATACTGGCCGCCCTGATCATGATACCCCTGCTGGTAGTGATCTCCGCAGCCCTGGGTATTTATGGTGGCCGGCTGGCGGTTACCGCATCGGGTATACTGGCACCCAATGTGTACGATAAAGGATTATTGGAGAACTTTACCCCCTATAATGTGTTCTTTGCTTTGGTAAAAGGTTATACGTTCGCCTACCTGATCTCAAGTATTCCTGCATATTACGGCTATCATGTGCAGGGCGGCGCCCTGGAAATTGGCCGGTCGAGCACCAAGGCCGTGGTAGTGAGCTGTGTAGCTATATTGTTTGCAGATTATATACTGGCGGCCCTGTTACTTCAATAATGATCCATGATCGAAATAAGAAACATAAAAAAGAGTTTTGGCGATAAGTCTGTTCTCAATGGCGTAACCGTAAACATGGAAGCCGGCAAGTGCAACCTCATCATCGGAGCCAGCGGCAGCGGCAAAACCGTGTTCATGAAATGCATGGTGGGTTTGTTAATGCCCGATGAAGGGGAGATCCTGTACGACGGCAGGAACTTCCACAAGATGAACAATGAGGAGAAAAAAGAGATTCGCCAGCAGATTGGGATGTTGTTCCAGGGATCGGCCCTGTTCGACAGCCAGACCGTGGAGCAGAATATTATGTTTCCCCTGAATATGTTTACCCGCCAAACCTATGCCCAGAAGCTGAAACGCGTGAACGAAGTGCTGGAAAGGGTGCAAATGAAGGATGTGAATAAAAAATATCCCGCCGAGCTGAGCGGCGGTATGAAAAAACGGGTGGGTATTGCACGCGCCATCGTATTAAATCCCAAATATCTTTTTGTAGATGAGCCCAACTCGGGTCTGGATCCGCAAACTTCGCTGGTGATAGACAAACTGGTAAAGGAGATCACTACCGAGTACAATATCACTACCGTGGTGAATACGCATGATATGAACAGTGTGATGGAGATAGGTGATCATATCATTTATATGTACAAGGGGCATAAGGAGTGGGAAGGAAGCAATACGGAGATTATTTTCAACAAGAATGAGCGATTGAATGAGTTTATTTTTGCGAGTGCGTTTTTGAAGGATGCGAAGGATATGAGGATGTTGGAGAAGACGGGGAAGATTGACGAGAACAGGGATATGGATAAATTGATTGGGGAATAAACGCTGTTTTACATATACAGCCCGAAAGGCCAACCAGGCCCGGCCACAAAAACGGGTCGTCCTTCGGACGACCCGTTTTTGTGGGAGTGGTTTCAGCCCCTGGGGCTGGAGCTACCTGTAACCGGTTGCCGCTCCAGTGGCGCCGGAAAGTTTGCGAACCCCGGCCTGCGGCGCCGGAAATCCACGGTGCACGATTGCCGATATTCCCCTATTTTTGCCCAACTTTTAAAATTCCGCTGATGAGCATTCTAGTGAACAAACAATCAAAGATCCTGGTGCAGGGCTTTACCGGTACAGAAGGTACCTTCCACGCAACCCAAATGATAGAATATGGTACCAACGTTGTAGGTGGCGTTACGCCCAACAAAGGCGGCACAGTGCATTTAGACCGCCCGGTATTTAACACAGTAGCGGAAGCCGTTAAGGAAACCGGCGCCAATGTATCGATCATATTCGTTCCCCCGGCATTTGCCGCCGATGCTATCATGGAAGCTGCAGATGCCGGCATAGGTCTGGTGGTTTGTATTACCGAAGGCATTCCCGTACAGGATATGGTGCGGGCCAAATTGTACCTGCAATCCACCCAAACAAGGCTCATAGGCCCTAACTGCCCCGGTGTAATTACCGCCGGTGAATGTAAGGTGGGTATTATGCCCGGTTTTGTGTTCAAACCCGGCAAAATCGGTATCGTCTCCAAATCGGGTACGCTTACCTACGAAGCCAGCGACCAGGTGGCCAAGGCCGGTCTGGGTATTTCAACGGCTGTAGGTATTGGCGGCGACCCCATCATAGGCACCACCACCAAAGAAGCGCTGGAAATGTTCATGAACGATCCCAATACCGACGGCGTGGTCATGATTGGTGAAATTGGCGGCGGTATGGAAGCCGAAGCAGCCCGGTGGTACAAAGAAAACGGCAAAAAACCCGTGGTAGGTTTTATTGCCGGACAAACCGCTCCTCCCGGACGCCGTATGGGTCATGCCGGTGCTATTGTAGGCGGCGCTGATGATACCGCTGCAGCCAAAATGAAGATCATGACGGAATGTGGTATTCATGTGGTATCGAGCCCGGCAGATATTGGCGTTACCATGTCTAAGGTAATTAAAAAATAAATACACACCATTAACGTAACAGCCCCGGCACAAAGCACCGGGGCTTTTTACGTTTATCTGTAATTCTTTATATAATTCGCCAGTTCTTCTTTCGACTTCGAAAAATCAAACAAATTATACAACAGGAAATAATTCTCTTTATCTACTGTTCTTCCATATATATATTTCGCCATCTCCAGCCTGCTTTGATCAAAGCTGAACAACTTCGCTAACTGACCGGCCTGCTCGGTAGTAAACCAGTTTTGATCAATGACCTGTTTGGCAATAGTCATTCTGGAATTATCAAAGCTTTCTTTGGAAACCGTTTGTTTAAACGCCTGGAACGATTGATCGTTCATCACCCGCACGTTGAGGCAGCCGGGCAGGTTATCGTTGTAACGGTTCTCATTGGGCCGGTAATCTTCTTCGCGGAATGAAGTCGACATTACCTGCTCATCCATAAACACCTTATTAAACCGGTTGATGACAACATCGATATACAACCTGGGTTTTACCTGTACTTTTCGGTTATACAGCGTTTGCCTTCTGGCAGAACCCACCTGGGTGTATACCTTAACCGTATGCGAACCGGGCAACAGATTGCGAATGGTTAAACCGTTTTGCAGGTTGGTATACTGCCGGCCGTCTACTTCCACTGTTATATCATGCCTGCTGAGACTGGTAAAACTGATAATACCATCGTTGGGACCGGCCTGAGCCACCAGGCTCATGCCGGCCAATACTAATAGGGTAAAAATAGTTTTCATTTGTTATAGTATGTAAAATTGAAGGGAATGGCCACTTTTTTACCGATCGCATTTAACAGGATCAATTCAGCCTCCTTCTCTATTTTACCCTTTGCAGCATCCTGGCAAAAGATGATCACATAACCCCTGTAATCAGGAAAATAAGTTTGATAATCCATCTTCACGCTATGCACGGGATGTTCCGGCTTTTCTTTTACACGCACCCTACCCGCATAACTTATGTCGGGCATTGAAAGCGAAACGGAATCTACCACCACGGTATACCGGCGTTTCAGCGCCTCCGCTTCTTTTTGAATATTTTTTTTGGAATAGGTTTGAATGCCATCGATCAGAGAAGTGAATTTAACAAAGTCTTTATCCATGTTATCGATGGGCTGCCTGCTCAACGAAGTATAGTATACTTTACAAATACCATCTTCCAGAAAACGTGCGCCGTAAAAGGCCACCGACCAGGCTTTTTGCCGGGTATGCCTGGTCAAATAACCCAGCCCGGTAAAACCCTTATGCGAAATAAATTTTTTGTGTTCTACAATCATTGAATCGCCCGCATAGCGGTTTACCTGATTCACCAATGCCTTGTATAAACTATCTTCAGATGACCGGCCAGGTTTTACAAGGGCGTTATCTGTGCTCACCTGTGCATAGCTGCGTTCCCTGCCCGGTACCGCTATCGTAAAACCATAGGCTTCTGTACCGGTTACCGCATTGGCCGAACTGTCTTTGATAGTGAGCTCGCTGCTATTATAACTGAAGCCGATATTGGGCTCAATAAAGCGGTATTGGGCATATAAGTTGCCTGTAATAAGGGTTATCAATAGGGTCGGAAGGATGCGCATGCACTTGTTTTTGTTAAATAAGGCTAATAACGTTGCAACGGTATGTAATAGTATCATTGTCTGCATCCCTATAACACATATCAAGCAATTGTATAACTTGTAATAAAATTCGGACTAATGACTTTTAAGCAATTATTTTCATTGACCTGTGCAACCTTATTCGTACTTTTTACAACCGCTCAGCAAAAAATGAACAACTATAGCACCGAATGGAAAAATATAGATAGCCTGATCAACAAACGGGGCCTTACCCAATCGGCCCTGAAAGGTGTGCAGAATATATATGCATTGGCCAAAAAGGAAGGCAACGAGGCACAAATGATCAAAGCCCTGGTATACCAGGTAGAATTACTGCAAGCCACCCTTGACGATGAAGGCCGGCAAAAAATAACACAATATGAGCAGGAGGCGGCTGCCGCCAAAGAGCCCGCACGTTCCATACTGAAAAGTCTGGCCGCCCGGGCTTACTGGAACTGGTTTCAACAAAACCGCTGGCGCCTGTACGACCGTACCCAAACAGTGAATTTTAATAAAGAGGATTTGGCCACCTGGACAGCCGAAGACCTGCATAAAAAGATCAGCGTACTGTACCTGGCTTCCCTTTCAAATGAAAAACTTTTACAACAAACCAAACTGGAACCTTATGATGCCGTCATCATTAAAGGCAATGTACGGCACCTGCGCCCTACCCTGTTTGATCTGCTGGCGCAGGAAGCATTGAATTATTTCAAGAATGATGAACGCACCATCCATCAACCAACTTATGCTTTCGAGATAGATGATGCCACAGCATTTGCCGACGCCAAAATTTTTGCCACCCACCGTTTTACCACTCGCGATACCGCTTCCCTGCATTTCAAGGCGCTTCTGATATACCAGCAGTTGTTGCAATTGCATTTGAACGATGCGCAACCCGATGCACTGGTTGACATTGATATCGATCGTATACAATTTGTTTATCATAACGGGGTAGTGGAAGAAAAAGAAACCCTGTATACAACCGCCTTACAGCGCATTGCCGATCAATATGGCAACCTGCCTGCAGGATCGCAAGCCTGGTATTTGCTGGCCGTCTGGCATGTAGAAAAAGCCCGGCAGTACGATCCATTAAAAGGCGATTCGAACCGCTATGAATATGTGAAGGCAAAAGATATTTGTACAAAAGTGATGGCTCAGCGCGATAGCAGCGAGGGAAAAATCAATTGCCATAACCTGCTGCAGGATATACTTGACAAGGAAATGAACCTGCAAACCGAAAAAATTAACCTGCCCGATCAACCATTCCGCACTCTGGTCAGCTACCGCAATTTTAACCAGCTGTATTTCAGGGTGGTGAAGGTGGATAATAAACTGCGCGAGGAACTGGGCAATTACAGCTGGCAGGATGAGTTCTGGAACAAGTTGCTGACATTACCGGTGGTTACAAGTTTCAGCCAACCCTTACCCGATACCAAAGATCACCAGAAACATGCCGTTGAAATAAAAATAGATGCCCTGCCCATTGGACAATATGCATTAATTGCCAGTGTTGACAAGGATTTCAAACCGGGTAAAGAGCCGCTGGCCCTGCAATATTTTTATGTTTCGAATATTGCGTATATCAAAAAGGAGCATGAATATTTTGTAGTACATCGCCAAACCGGGCAGCCCCTGGCCAATGCGGCCGTTCAGGTTTGGTATCGCAGCTATGACTATAATGTGCGCAAGTATACCGTTAGCAAGGGACAACGTGTGGTGGCTGATAAGAATGGTTATGCCAAACTGGATATAGATACCAAAAGCGCCGAGAAGAATTACAAACTGGAATTTACCAGTGGCAACGACCGGCTGTACCTCGATGATTATAATTACACGTATTATTACGGTCAGCCGGCTGTATGGAAGGACCAAAAAATCACTTTCCTTTTTACCGACCGCAGCATCTACCGCCCCGGACAAACCGTTTATTTCAAGGGCATTGTTATAAACCGGAAAGGAGACAGTAAAGAAACCTCTGTTCTGCCCAATTTCCGCACCAGTGTTTGGTTGATGGATGCCAATGGCCAGAAAGTAGATACCCTATCGGTTACCACCAACGAATTTGGCGCTTACTCCGGCAAGTTCACACTGCCAACCGGTTTATTGAATGGCCGTTTTCAGTTGACCGACCAGCGCACCAAACACAGTGCTTCTATTTCGGTGGAAGAATATAAACGGCCGAAATTCCTGGTGGAATTGAACAAACCAGCCGGCGCCTATCGCCTCAATGATACCATACAGGTTTCCGGTACCGCCAAAGCCTATGCAGGCAATAGCGTTGATGGCGCTACCGTGAAGTACCGGGTGGTGAGAAAGACCATCATGCCGCTTTGGTATTACAGGATGATATGGCCGCCCCGTGTACGTGAATCGGTGGAGATTGCCCATGGCGAAACCACCACCAATGAAAAAGGGGAGTTCATCATCCGGTTCAAGGCCCTGCCCGACCGCGAGATGGCGAAAAAAGACCAGCCTGTTTTTCACTATGAAATAAGCACCGATGTTACCGACAAGGCCGGTGAAACACGCAGCGGCTCCACACAGGTATCTGTCGCTTACCAGGCGCTGAAGCTGCACCTGTCGCTGCCTGAAAAATTGCATACCGACAGCCTCAGGCGTATTACCTTACGCAGTACCAATCTGAACGATGTGTTTGAGCCAACCAACGTAACCGTTTCTGTTTACAAATTAAAAATGCCCGACAGGTTGTACCGCACGCGCTACTGGCCACAACCCGACACCTTTGTATTGTCGCAGGAGGAATATCAAAAACTCTTTCCATACGATGCGTATAAAAATGAAAACGATCCCACGCAATGGGCACGTGCATCAAAGGTGGCAGAGAAAACGGGTCCCACATCAGACAGTTTGCCCTTTGTGATCAATTATGGAAAATTAGACGCCGGCTGGTATGTAGTAGAGGCCATTACCAAAGACAAATACGGCGAAGCGGTGAAAGAGCTGCGTTATGTGCTGTTGTATAATAAATCCGTGGTAAGTCCATTGGCCATGGGCGGTATAGTAAGCAACCATGCCAACCTGGAGCCGGGTCAAAAAGCCAGTTACCAGGTAAGTACTACCGTGAATGATGCGTTTATCATTCATGAAATAAACAGGAAAAACGGTCAATTTGAAAGAAGTTTCTTTAAGTTGGATAAGAGCAGTAAGTCATTTGAACTGCCCATCACCGAAAACGAACGGGGTGGTTTGGAAGTGCAGATAGCTTTTGTAAAGAACAACCGTATATATACCAGCCGGGAACTTTTCAGTGTGCCTTACACCAATAAGGAGTTGCACATAACTTATGAAACTTTCCGTGATAAAACTTTACCGGGTAGCGAGGAGAAATGGAAGGTGAAAGTAAGCGGATATAAGGGAGAAAAGGTGGCCGCAGAAATGCTGGCTGCCATGTATGATGCATCGTTGGATCAGTTTCAGCCGCATGCCTGGCAGAAGCCATCGTTGTGGGAAAATATTTCTGTAAAAGCAGGTTGGGAGGGCACCGATAATTTTTCGGCTGTGCAAAGCCTGGAAAGGTATTTTCGGCGGGAGGAATATGTGCCTTTTATGAAGATGTATGACCGGTTGGGGGTGGCGCTTCTCCCCGGTGGTTATGGTGATCGCAGGGAACTGAGTCGTGCCCTGGCAGGCAGAGCGGCCGGTATCGGAGTAGATGCAGCGGCGCCGGCGCCTGTTGCCATGGCCATGAAGGAAAATAAAAGTGCTCCGAATGGGAATATGGAAAAAGCAGAAGAATCGGCCCCGGGCGACATGTACGCGTTTGGTGAAACCGTTCCTGAAGTTCCTGAAACCACCGCACCCGATGCCGTTCCAATACGCAAAAACTTCCATGAAACCGCTTTCTTCTTCCCCGATCTGAAAACCGATGCCAACGGCGCCATCGAATTTTCCTTCACCATGCCCGAAGCCGTTACCCAATGGAAATGGATGAGCCTGGCGCATACCAAAGAACTGGCCTTTGGTTACAGCGAAAAAACCATTGTTACCCAGAAAGACCTGATGGTGCAGCCCAATGCGCCACGCTTTTTACGCGAGGGCGACCGCATGGATTTCAGCGGCAAGATCGTAAACATGACCGATAAGGAGATTACCGGTCAGGTGCAACTGGAATTAATCGATCCGTCTACCAACCAACCGGTAGACGGCTGGTTCCGCAATATGATGCCCAACCAGTACTTTACCGTAGCCCCCCAACAAAGCACGCCCGTAAGCTTTACCATAGAAATACCTTTTAAATACAATAAACCCGTTACGTACCGCATAGTGGCCAGGGCCGGTAATGTGAGCGATGGTGAAGAAGCCGTATTGCCCGTAGTAAGCAATCGTATGCTGGTCACTGAAAGCTTGCCACTGCCCGTTCGTGGCAATGCACCCAAAACCTTTGTATTTGACAAACTCACCAAAAGCAGCAGCAACGAAACGCTCCACCACCAGTCGCTCACCGTTGAATTTACTACCAACCCCGCCTGGTATGCTGTGCAGGCCCTGCCCTACCTGATGGAATATCCCTATGATTGCGCCGAGCAGGTATTCAACCGCTATTATGCCAATGCCCTGGCATCGACCATTGCCAATGCATCGCCCAAAATAAAAGAGATATTCGAACGCTGGAAAAATGAAGACACCAGCGCCCTCATCAGCAACCTGCAAAAGAATGAAGAACTGAAATCGGTGTTGTTGCAGGAAACACCCTGGGTATTGCAGGCGCAAAACGAAACACAGCAAAAAAAGAATATCGCCTTGCTGTTCGATATGGTGCGCATGAGTAAGGAACTGGCATCGGCCATCAGTAAACTGCAGGCGTTGCAAGGACCCAATGGCGGCTTTACCTGGTTCAAGGGCGGTCCCGATGACCGGTATATTACACAATATATTCTTACCGGTATCGGCCATCTTAAAAAGCTGAATGCTTTACCCGATGATAATGCTATTGCCCATATCGTAAAGCAGGCCATCCCCTACCTGGACAAACGCATTAAAGAAGATTATGAAGAAATGCTGAAGCTGAACAAACAAAAGGTGCCGGCTACGGAAAATATCGGTGGTCTGCAGATTCAATACCTGTATATGCGCAGCTTCTTCCCTGAATATGCCGTGCCCGGAGATGTGTTCAAGGCGTATCATTATTACCGCAGCCAATCGCAAAAATACTGGTTGAAACAAGGCCGTTATTTCCAGGGAATGATTGCCTTGTCGTTACACCGCACAGGCGATGTACAAACCGCGAAAAATATCCTGGCTTCTTTAAAACAAAATGCCATAGTGAACGAGGAAATGGGTATGTACTGGAAAGATATGCCCCGCGGCTATTACTGGTACCAGGCGCCCGTTGAATCGCAGGCCTTGCTGATTGAAGCATTTAAAGAAGTGGCCAACGATACCAAAGCTGTTGATGATATGAAGACCTGGCTGCTGAAACAAAAACAAACCCGGAACTGGTATACCACCAAGGCCACCGCCGATGCCGTGTATGCCTTGTTGCTGCAGGGTACCAACTGGCTTACTCATGAGCCGCAGGTAGCCATTCAACTGGGAGATGCCTCCATTCGCAGCAGCGATCAAACACAGGAGGCCGGCACCGGTTATTTCAAAAAAGTGATCGAGGGCAGCCAGGTGAAGCCCGCTATGGGTAATATCAAGGTATCGGTTGAAGCACCGGGCCAGGGAGCGGCACCCGCCTGGGGGGCAGTATACTGGCAGTATTTCGAAGACCTTGACAAAATTACCGGCGCTGAAACGCCTTTGAAGCTGAGCAAAAAACTGTTTGTGGAAAAGAATACCGATAGCGGCCCTGTATTGCAACCGCTGAATGCAGGCGATGTACTGAAAGTAGGCGACAAGGTGAAAGTACGTATTGAACTGCGTGCCGATCGCACTATGGAATATGTACATATGAAGGATATGCGCGCCGCCTGTATGGAGCCTGTGAACGTGATCAGCCAATACAAATGGCAGGGCGGATTGGGCTATTATGAATCCACCAAAGATGCCAGCACCAATTTCTTTTTCAGTTACCTGCCAAAGGGTACTTATGTGTTTGAATATCCTGTGTTCGTAACGCATACCGGTACTTTCAGTAATGGAATTACCAGTATACAATGTATGTATGCGCCGGAATTTGCGAGTCATAGTGAAGGGGTGAAGGTAACGGTTGAGTAGGTAGCAGGAAGTAAGAAGTATGAGGTAGGATAGTTCCGGAATTTTCCTACTTCCTACTTCTTACTTCCTACCACTTATCTTTGCACCATGCAGGTCGACTACCTACTTATAGGCCAGGGAATTTGCGGCACCTTTCTTAGCCGGAACTTACAAAAAGCAGGTTATTCGTTTTTGATCATCGATGAGGAGCAGCCCCACACCGCTTCGAAAGTAGCGGCAGGCATTATCAATCCCGTTACCGGCCGCCGTATTGTGAAAACCTGGCTGATAGATGACGTGTTGCCCTTTGCCTGCAATGCCTATACCGAACTGGGCAAATGTTTGCAGGTAACCGCTATAGAACAGAAAGACATCGTTGATTTTTTTCCTACGCCGCAAATGAAGCTGGCTTTCGACAAGCGGTATGCCGAAGACCAGCAATATCTCTCCTCACCTGCTGATGAACGTATATGGCAGGAATATTTTAATTATGATTTCGGGTTTGGCATGATCACGCCCTGTTACCTGGTGAATTTGCAGGCGCTGTTGCCTGCTTACAGGCGTGTGCTTTTAAAAGAAGGGAGTTTGCGGGAAGAAAGATTTGAAACAGACCGTTTGCAGGTTTTTCCCGATCATATTCAATACGGTGATATTACTGCGCGTGCCGTTATTTTTTGTGATGGCATTGCTTCTTTCAACAATCCCTATTTTAATAAACTGCCCTTTGCGCCTAATAAAGGCGAAGCCTTGCTGGTGGAGGCGCCGGATATGCCTTCGCATCATATCTTCAAAAAGGGCATCAACTGGGTACCCTGGGCCGATAATATTTTCTGGGTGGGTTCTTCATATGAATGGGAGTTTACGCATGACCAGCCTACCGGGCTGTTTCGCGAAAGAACCATGAGTGTATTGCAGCACTGGATCAAGTGCCCGCTGCGGTTGCTGGATCACATGGCTTCAGTGCGGCCTGCCACGCTGGAAAGGCGGCCTTTTGTTGGCTTTCATCCCCTATATGCTTCTGTGGGGATTTTTAACGGTATGGGCACCAAGGGTTGTTCACTGGCACCCTGGTTTGCACATGAGCTGGTGCGACATATTCATGAAGGCGCAGTTTTGCAGCCCGAAGCAGACATAAGGCGTTTTGCGCGGGTGTTAAGCCGGTAAATGCCCAAATCCGGTGACACTGTTCCAAAAACCGCCTGGTTCCCTAATTTTACCACTTCAAAACATTTGCAGCACCATGTCCGAAAAACTCTATAGCATCCCGGCCCGCTACCGGCGTATCGAAAACCTGCACATCCTGTTCTGGCTCATGAAAGACATTTCATGGTGCATGTTGTGGCGTCCGCTGGGCATTGCCATGCTGGCGCCAACCCTGGTGGTAGCCATCGTCATCACCTGGCAAACCCGCAAGCTCACTGCCGAGCTGTTTCATAACCTGGCGGTCACCTTCTGGATTTGCGCCAATGGTTATTGGATGATCATCGAGTTTTGGGGATATGACGAGGAGTTGCGGATATATACCGTTATACCGTTTATGATCGGGTTATTTTTTATTGCTACTTATTACCTGGTAATATTGCCGAGGTCGAAAAGAAGGGAGCGGCAGATGGTGGCCGTGCCGGAAGTGGCGACTGTGGAGCAGGCAGCAGATCGATTTTGAACTTATAGCTGCCCTACGCCGCCATCCTGCTCAAATTACTAATCACAATCGGATCCTGCCGCAACAACTGGCTCATGGCCCTGTACAACTCCGGTAGTTCATGCCGCATTCGAATGGGGTTTTCAAAAAACACCTCTACCGCTACGGCCCAGAACTCCTGGTAATTGGTGCCCGCATAATCGCCCAGTATATTTTTGGCGCCATGCTGCATACTTTCAAAAATTGGCCGTGCTACTTTACTGAAATTCTTGAATTCTTTTTTGAAATGTTTGTCTTCCTCGGTTTGTGTAATGAAGTTTACGTAAGCCAGCGCATGTCCCATTTCATGTAATCCCAGGTTGCAGTTGGGCGACAATCCGCGAATGCCTTTCATAAAATTATCCCACGATAAATAAATCCCACTATGATCCACATGTCCCATAAAGGGACGGGAGTAAAAACCATAATGGTAATCGTCTTTCAGTACGTAAATGTCTCTGAAATAATTCAGCATGAAACGCTCCAGTCCAAACGTAAGCTGAATGGCTACGGCGCTGATGAGGATGGGCATTTCGGTACATTCCTCTACTTCTATATAATGAAAGCGTTTGGCTTTTCGGAAAAGATGGGTTCTGAATAAAAATTTATGCTGGTCTTCGGGATGGAGGCGATTGTAGTATTTCAGGTGTTGCGATACAACGGTATGATAAAAAGTCTCCTGGGAAAGAAACAGCTTGTACTGTCTCTTCTCATAAAAATAATTATACCATCTGATGACAGGACCTTGCAAAATGATGATACCTATGACCACCATAAAAATGATCAGGATTTCCATAAGGCTCTCTTTTTTCTTCGAAATAATACTGTACAAGGATCAGATCAACTAAGGGATGGTCTTCGCATAGAGCGTGGATCGGCAATCGGTTTTCAGGGAATGTGGAAGGGGGTTGGCAAGTTAAAGGGCAGTGATCAAAAATGAAGGTTGTAATCGGGCTACAAAATATAAAGAAAATCCCGAAAAAGGAAGTGCCTGCCCGTAAATTATAGTACCGTAAGCTTAGCATGCCGTTAAAGCTCCGGTACAGGCCGTAACAGCAAACCGGGCTTTAACATATCCTGATTCAGCAGGTTACACATAGCATTGTACAATTCAGGTAATTGTATCTTAAACGATTCAGGCCGCTCAAAAAAGTTTTCTACACAAACCGCCCAAAACTCCTGGTAGTTGGTGGCGGCATAACTGCCCAGCATATTGCTTTCTCCATCCTGCATGCGCCGGAATACAGCCCTGCCAACGCGGCTGAATTTGTAAAAACGCGATTTAAATCCTTCGTCCACCCCATCGTTGGCTGTGAAGTTCACGTAGGCCAGGGCATGCGCCATTTCGTGCAACCCTACATTATCGCCATCGGAATAATTGGCATAAGCCCGCAGAAAATTATTCCACGACAGGTAAATACCGTCGTCGTTCACATGGCCCTGCAAAGGCACATTGTACAGGCCAAAGAGGTAATCCTGTTTAAGCACATAAATGGTACTGAAATGATCCATAAGGTAATGCTGAAGGCCAAAAGTAAGCTGTACGGCGGTGGCGCTGATGAGCAGGGGCATGTGGTCCTCTGCCACCATATCCACAAACCGGAATTTTTTAGCCGCCATAAATTCCAGGGTTCTTTTCAGGAAACGGTCTTTCAGGGCCGCATCGAGGTGGCGGTAATAGGGAATATATAGCTGCAACAGGGCATCGTAATCCTGTTGTTTGCTCAGGTACATCTCTTTCAGCCGCCGGGCCTTGCGCTCAAGGCGAAGCTGGCGGCCTATGGCAACGCCCGCCACGGCTACCACCAATACCGAAAAGACAATGTAACTGCTACTGTCAGAATTCATTCGGGGCGAAAAATAATCAAAAAACCCGACCTTTGCACCCCCGGTCTGAAGGCCGGGCAGGAACAGTTAAAAAACCAACATCAGCATGTACAGAACTCATACTTGTGGGGAATTACGTCTTTCCCATGCCGGGCAAACAGTAACCCTGGCCGGCTGGGTGCAAACGATCAGGAAGTTTGGCAGCATTACTTTTATAGACCTGCGGGACCGTTATGGCATCACCCAGCTTTTACTGGGCGAAGAGCTGAACAGCCAGTTGGACCAGCAGCCACTAGGCCGCGAATTTGTGTTACAGGCCACCGGCGCCGTATCGGAGCGTACCAATAAAAACCCGAATATTCCTACCGGCGATATAGAAATTAAAGTAGGTTCTTATACCATTCTCAATAAATCGGTGACCCCGCCATTTACCATACAGGACGATACCGATGGCGGTGACGACCTGCGTATGAAATTCCGGTACCTGGATCTTCGCCGCAATGCGGTGAAAAAAAACCTGGAGCTGCGCTATGCTGTAAACCGGGCCGCCCGCAATTACCTGCACGAGCACCAGTTCATGGACATAGAAACGCCTTTTCTGATCAAATCAACTCCCGAGGGCGCCCGCGACTTTGTAGTGCCTTCTCGTATGAACCCCGGCCAGTTCTATGCCCTGCCCCAAAGCCCGCAAACCTTTAAACAATTGCTGATGGTGAGCGGCTACGACCGGTATTACCAGATAGTAAAATGTTTCCGCGATGAAGATCTGCGTGCCGACCGCCAGCCGGAGTTTACCCAAATAGACTGTGAAATGGCCTTTGTAGAGCAGGAAGATATCCTGAACATGTTTGAAGGCATGATCAAATATATTTTTAAGGAGGTAAAGGGCATCGAGATCACCGAAAAAGTGCAGCGCATGAGCTGGGAGGATGCCATGTGGCAGTACGGAAACGACAAACCCGACATTCGCTTCGGTATGCCATTGCTGAACATTAAAAGCGCCTTTATCAAAGATGGCAAACTGCCTGCCACCGGCGAACTGATAGCCGGCGTGGATTTCAAAGTATTCAACGAGGCCGAAACCGTGCTGGCTATTGCCGTGCCCGGCTGCGCAGAATATACCCGTAAACAAACCGATGAACTGACCGAATGGGTAAAACGCCCGCAAATAGGCATGCAGGGTTTGGTTTATATCAAATGCAATAAAGACGGCAGTTATAAAAGCAGTGTAGACAAGTTCTTTTCAGCAGATAAACTGAAAGCCATTGCCGATGCTGCCGGCGCGCAACCCGGCGACCTGGTGCTGATACTGGCCGGCCCCGAAGAAAGGACCCGTAAAGCCATCAGCGAACTGCGGCTGGAAATGGGCGAAAGACTGGGTTTGCGTAAGAAAGATGAGTTTAAATTATTATGGGTGCTCGATTTCCCGCTTTTTGAATACAGTGAGGAAGACAACCGTTGGGTAGCCCGCCATCACCCCTTTACATCGCCCAAACCGGCCCATATAGAGGTGATGATCAACAATAACCCGGTGATAGAGCATGCGGCCGAATACCTGAAACATCCCTATGCCAATATCAAGGCCAATGCCTATGATATGGTGTTGAATGGAAATGAAATTGGCGGAGGTTCTATTCGTATCTTCCAGCGCGATTTGCAGGAGAAAATGTTTGCGGCGCTGGGCATGAGTAAAGAAGAAGCCATGCACAAGTTTGGATTTTTGCTGGGTGCATTTGAATATGGCGCGCCGCCGCACGGAGGCATTGCGTTTGGGTTCGACAGGTTATGTGCTATTCTGGGCGGCAGTGAGAGCATAAGGGATTTTATTGCCTTCCCGAAAAATAACAGCGGCAGAGATGTGATGCTGGATGCACCGTCATCGATCGATGACAAGCAGTTGACGGAACTGAATATAAAATTGAATTTGTAATTTGAAGTCCCGTTGAAACGGGACTTTTTTTTATGAAAAAACTTTTTTTGCTGCGCGGGGGGTTATTCGTCCCAACGCACGACAAATTATAAAAAACCGCTTTACCTACATGAACCAACTCACCACAGGCTGGAAAATTTTCCGCATCATATGCATTGTGCAGCTCGTGCTGGTAGCTTTCCAGGGCATGCTTACCATCAGCCGCCTTTTCACCAGCAAGGGCATTGTGATGAGCCTGGTGGAACTACTCGTATATACCTGTGTGTTTGTTTTTGTATACGACGGTTTATCCATGCTGAATTACAATTTTCCCGATATACCGCTTAGTCCCAAACAAAAACGCTCCTTCAACTTGTTGTACCTGCTCAATTTCCTGTTCATTGCCTTTTTATTTGCACGGGTAGTAAATACCTGGGGCATCTTACCGCTTTTGTTCGGGCAGGGTCAGCTCAGCATCAGAAACTGGTTTCTCATAATCATTTATTTAATATCTCCCTGGTTTGTGTTCTTCATTCACCTGGTTTTCCTGGCCGGCATGTTCAGGCTAAGAAGACTGATCCATAAAAACACCATCAGCGGCTGGTATCAGCAGTTCGATAAAAAGCCTGAGTAAGAAGGTGGGGCTGCAGGCAAATCCAAAAATTCTGTCCCTCCTGCAATCCAATGTGCCTTAACTTTGTTAATATACGTTATGGCATCCACTCCATTGGCAGAAAGGTTACGTCCCGAAACACTGGATGAACTGGTAGGTCAGGAACATCTTACCGGTAAAGGCAGTATTCTTCGCAAGGCTATAGAACAGGGCAAAGTGCCCTCGATGATCCTGTGGGGGCCGCCCGGCACGGGCAAAACCACCATTGCCAATATCATTGCCCATACCTTGCAGGTACCGTTTTATACGCTCAGCGCCATCAGCTCGGGCGTAAAAGAAGTGCGTGAAGTAATTGCAGAAGCAAGGGAGAAGGAAAGAGCCATCCTTTTTATTGACGAAATTCATCGTTTTAATAAGGGTCAGCAGGATGCCCTGCTGGGCGCCGTGGAAAAAGGCATTGTTACGCTCATAGGCGCCACTACCGAAAACCCATCATTTGAGGTAAACAGCGCCCTGCTGAGCCGCTGCCAGGTATATGTGCTGAAACCCCTGCAGGATGAGCACCTGGTAGCGCTGTTGCAACAGGCCATGACCCATGACGAAAGCTTGCGGCATAAACACATTGAACTGAAAGAAACCGAAGCACTGATCATGATCAGCGGCGGCGATGCCCGCAAGCTGCTGAACCTGTTTGAGCTGGTAACCGATGCCCTGGGCGATACCGCTATCATTACCGATGAAAAAGTGATGGAGATAGCCCAGCAACGCATAGCCCTATACGACAAAGGCGGCGAGCAGCATTATGATATTATTTCTGCCTTCATCAAAAGCATGCGTGGCAGCGATCCCAATGCCGCCGTATACTGGCTGGCGCGTATGATAGAAGGCGGGGAAGACGTAAAATTCATTGCACGCCGCATGCTGATACTGGCCAGTGAAGATATCGGTAATGCCAACCCGAATGCGCTGCTGCTGGCCAATGCTACCTTCGATGCAGTGAACAAGATCGGCTATCCCGAAGCCTCATTGATACTTTCACAATGCGCCCTGTACCTGGCCAGTTCGCCTAAAAGCAATGCCGCCACTACAGCCATCGGCACCGCACAGGCTGCCGTGCGTGAAAAAGGCGATCTGCCTGTGCCTTTACACCTGCGCAATGCCCCCACCCGCCTGATGAAAAACCTGAACTATGGCAAGGGTTATCAATATTCCCACGACTATACAGGCAATTTTTCTCCACAGGAATACCTGCCATCCGAATTATCGGGCATGAAGTTTTATGATCCCGGGAAAAATGCACGCGAAGAAGAGCTGCGCCGTTATCTGAAAAGCCTCTGGAAAGACAAATATGGCTACTAGTGAGTTTACATACAAACATTTTGATGCGCTTACACCGCATGAATTGTATGCGATTCTGCAATTACGCAACGAAGTATTTGTAGTAGAACAAAACTGTGTTTTCCAGGATGCAGACAATAGAGACCCCGAATGTTATCATGTAATGGTATGGCAACATCATTTACTGGCAGGTTATACCAGGCTGGTGCCCGCCGGAATAGCTTATAGTGAACCTTCCATTGGCCGTGTAGTAACATCGCCACAAGTTCGTGGCTCTGGTATTGGCCGGCAGCTTATGCAGTTTTCCATTCGTACTATTTACATGCTCTGGGGAAAAACTACGATCACCATCGGCGCCCAGTTATACCTGCGCAAATTTTATGAATCACTTGGTTTTCAGCAATGCAGTGATATCTATCTTGAAGACGGCATCGAACACATAAAAATGTTTTTAGAAGCTGTTGATTGAAAATCATAGTATAAAACACTTAGTCGTAATTTTTTTTACCATATTGAACATAAAAGAAACAGTTCAGCGTTTATTGTAAGTATCAACGGTGTGTATTATTTTCGCACCTGATCAATCGACCATCTGAAAACTAAAATCTGATATTCAATGAAACTAACTTTACATGCTTATGTAAAGAAGTGCGGGGTACTATTATTGTTTTATCTGTGTAACCACCTACCTTCTTTCTCTCAACAGGAGTCATCCTCTTTCTTCGAAGCCGGTATTACCGTTGGCCCTTCCAACTTCCTGGGCGACCTGGGAGGTAATATGGGCAAAGGCACCAAATTTTTAAAGGACAATAACTTCCCGATGACCAAGTTCATGTTTGGAGCTTATTTGACCTATGGTCCTGCTGAATGGGTGGGTTTCAGACTGGCTGTTAACCGCGGCACCCTGGAAGGCGACGATGCCATTATTAAAGGTAAAGGCGGTTTGGAAGAAGCACGAAAATACCGTAATTCCAATTTCAGGAGCAGAATTACCGAAGCCATGTTACTGGCTGAAATATATCCCACTGTTTTCTTTGAATACGAGCCATCGGATATATTCCAGAAAATACGTCCTTATGGTATTGTTGGTGTTGGTGTTTTTAAATTCAACCCTGAGGGAACTGATCCCCTCACCGGCCAGTGGGTATATTTACAGCCCCTGCGTACCGAAGGCCAGGGTATGTCGCAATATCCCGACCGTCCCATGTATAAACTGACCGAGATGAACATTCCGATGGGTTTCGGCGCCAAGTATTTTATAAGCGAAAAAGTAAACCTGAGTGTTGAAATTTTGCACCGTCAAACTTTTACCGATTATATCGACGACGTAAGTACCACCTATATCGATCCTGCGTTGTTTTACCAGTATATGCCTCCACAGCAGGCGCAACTGGCGCAGCGTATGGCCAACAAAAGCGGCAACTTTGGCGCTACCTCGCCCTACAAGCCGGGTGCTAAAAGAGGCACGCCCGAGAATAAAGATGCTTATTATTCAGTGAATATCAAACTGGGTATCAGGCTGGGCGGCAATAATGACGATTCGATCATTCGTTGCCCGATCCGATTCTAAACACAATCATCCGTAGACATAAAATCATTGTTGATCCGTACCCCTTTAAAACAATTAGCCCCCTCATGCGAAGGCGCAGGGGGGCTAACCAAACCCAGATTATGACCGTGACCGTAGTACCCGTTCAGCAACGTACTGCCTTTGGCATGTCCATACCCGTTATTGCCGTTATGACCATGGCTGTATCTTTCTCTGCTGCCAGCGCCTGCCCCGTACCCGTACGTAAATACCAGGCAGATACCATATTGGTACAAAAGCAGGTCACCAGTAAAAAATACAAAATCAAACTCTATCCCGATGCCAACAATGAAGTGTTGTTTTTCAGCGCGCGTGGTAACGATGAAAAGCTGTACCAGCTGTACCTGTTCGATATGGATGGCAAACTGGTAAAGCAGGCGAATATTAAAAACAAACAAATAACCGTATTAGATCATATTGAAGAAGGTAATTACCTGTTTGAAGTGTTCAGCGATGATGAACGCATCGAAAACGGGCAGGTGATTATCCGTTAAATGAATTTGTTTAAACCCTAAACTTCTAAACCAATAAGCTGCAGGGAAATTAGTAAAATCCAAATATCCGGTTGATTCAAAAACCTGATCCGTTCCCTATTATTGATTAAGTACCCTGAATATTAGAAAAAAGATTTTATTAATCACTCCCTGCGCTTGCTTATTGGTCGCGTGAAAAAATCTTCTGGTTAAATTCCAGTATCCTCGGAGGCCGGCGATGAATAGTTGCCGGCCTTTGCATGGGTAAGCGTTATTTCAGGAAGATATCGGCGGCTTCGAGCCAGTTGTTGATGCGGTCGTAGCCGGTAACTTCTATGTTGTGCACGGAGGTAAATAAATAAGGTTTACCTTTAAAATGCTGCAGGTGGCGTTCATGGTCGTCGATCATGAAATCGCCGTAAACCATACGTTTTTCGCCGCTGAAAACAATTTGTTTCCAGGAGAAGAAAGGGAAATGGTCCTGCAGCCACTCGTATTTATCTTTTAGTGAATTGGGGAATTCGAGGGCGGCAGATACGATGAAGATTTCGTAGCGTTTGTTCATTTCTTTGAGTACGTCCACTGCATCTTTCATAACGGGCAGGTGGCGGAAGAAGCCGGGTTCGTTGAGGCGGGCTTTGATGAGGGGCTGGTGTTCGGGTATAAAGCCCGGCAGCCAGGAACCGCGCATTTTATCGAATTGAACGGGTTCAGAGAAGTTTTGTTTGTACCAGGTGAGCATGGATTGGAGGGGGTCGGCGATGACTTCGTCCATGTCGATGATGATTCTTTGCATAGAAATTTTTTTTTTAGTGCACAACCGGTATTCCATGGGGCGTGCGCAGCGCACATGCGGCGAACCCGCGAAATGCCGGGCACAGTGTGCCCGGCATTTCGCGGTGAAGTGGTGCGTGCTGCGCACAGGTATGAAATGCAGAAGAGACTATTATTTAAGCTCGGCTTTGAGGTACTTCGCCGTATGGCTTTCCTTAACCTTAACCAATTCTTCCGGCGTCCCTTCAAACAAAATCCTTCCCCCACCATCACCACCTTCCGGCCCCAGGTCAATAATATGATCCGCCACCTTTATCACATCCATATTATGCTCAATTACAAGCACGGTATTCCCCCTGTCCACCAATTTATTCAACACATCCAGCAAATGCTGTATATCCTCAAAATGCAAACCGGTGGTCGGTTCATCCAGTATATAAAAGGTTTTACCGGTATCTTTTTTCCCCAGCTCGGTAGCCAGCTTCACGCGCTGCGCTTCACCACCACTTAAGGTTACTGCCGATTGACCCAGCGTGATGTATCCCAGCCCTACTTCCTGCAATACCTTTATTTTACGATATAAATAAGGTACGGCCTGGAAAAACTCTACGGCATCATCTACGGTCATATCCAGTATATCACTGATGGATTTGCCTTTATAGCGTATCTCCAGCGTTTCGCGGTTATAGCGTTTGCCCTGGCATTTTTCGCAATGCACATATACATCGGGCAGGAAATTCATTTCAATGACACGCATACCGCCACCCTCACATACATCGCAGCGGCCGCTTTTTACGTTGAAAGAAAAACGGCCGGCATTATAACCGCGAATTTTTGCTTCGGGCACGGCGGCAAACAATGTTCTGATATCGGTAAAGAAGCCGCAATAGGTAGCGGGATTGCTGCGGGGCGTACGGCCAATGGGGCTTTGATCTATTTCTATCACCTTATCGATATGCTCCAGCCCTTTTACCTGTTTATATTCCAGCGGCGTCATACGGCTGCCATAGGCATGCCTGCTGAGTATGGGATACAGGGTTTCGTTGATCAGGGTAGATTTACCACTGCCACTCACCCCGCTCACCACGATGAATTTACCCAGCGGGAACTTTACATTCACCTGTTTCAGGTTATTGCCATTGGCGCCTTTAATTTCAAGTGTTTTACCGTTGCCCTTACGGCGTTCCTTTGGAACGGCTATTTCGCGTATACCATTCAGATAGGATGATGTGAGCGTATCCAGTTTCAGTAGGGCTGAGGGCTGTCCCTGCGCCACTACCCTGCCGCCATGAAAACCGGCCTTAGGGCCTATATCCACCAAATGATCGGCGGCCAGCATAATATCTTTATCATGTTCCACTACCAGTACGCTGTTGCCGATATCGCGCAGGTTTTTCAAAGCGCCGATCAGCCGCTGGTTATCGCGCTGGTGCAAACCAATACTGGGCTCATCCAGTATATAGGTGATGCCCTGTAACTGCGAACCAATTTGAGTGGCCAGCCGGATGCGTTGCGATTCGCCACCACTAAGCGTACGCGAAGTGCGGTTGAGCGTGAGATAATTCAACCCTACATCGAGCAGGAATTGCAGTCGTTCGCGTATCTCCTTCAACACATCTTTGGCAATGGCATTTTGTTTATTACTTAATCTTTTTTCAATACCTTTGAACCAGTCCATCAGTTTGTCGAGGTTCATTTCGCTCAGCTCTGCAATATTCTTTTCATCTACTTTAAACCAAAGGCTTTCTTTTTTCAGTCGGGCGCCATGGCACTCGTGGCAGGTCTTCAGTTCCATGAACTGTTCTGCCCAGGCGCGTATGGAATCGCTGGTGCTGCCGGCAAACCAGCGTTTCAGCTGGGGCACCAGGCCTTCGTATTCCTCGGTGTATACATTACCGGAGGGATCGATGGCATCGAAATCGAGATGCTCTTCCTGGGGTCCGCTCTCATTACCATATAATACCAGGTTCAATGCTTTGGCGGGCATTTTTTCGATGGGTACATCCAGACTGAACTTGTATTTTTTGGCCATGCGCTGCACCTGGTTGAACACATAGTTATCGCGTTCTTCACCCAGGGGCACAATACCACCTTCGTTGATGCTGTAACTTTTATCGGGTATGATGGCATCAAGACTGATCTGGTATACATTGCCCAGCCCTTTACAAACCGGGCAGGCGCCATATGGACTGTTGAACGAAAAAGTATTGGGCGAAGGTTCTTCGTAACTGATGCCGGTATCTTCGCACATCAGTTGTTTGGAGTATTGTACTACTTTATTATCGTCGTTAATAAGCAGGAACATAAGGCCCTTGCCCATGGTGAGCGTTTTTTGCACGCTTTGGCTTAACCGAACTTTCATGTCTTCGGTAACGGCCATGCGATCGATCACCACTTCAATATCGTGTATCTTATAGCGGTCTACCTGCATTTTGGGAACCAGGTCCTTTACTTCACCATCAACACGCACCTTCAGGAAACCTTTTTTGCGAATATCTTCAAACAACTCACGGTAATGCCCCTTACGTCCGCGTATAACGGGGGCCAACAACGTAATTTTCTTCTTACCAAACTTCTTATAAATATTGTCAACGATCTCTTCTTCGCTGAACTTGACCATTTTTTTCCCCGTATTGTAACTATAGGCCTCCCCAACACGGGCAAATAGCAAACGCAGGAAATCGTATATCTCTGTGATGGTACCAACGGTGGAACGCGGGTTTTTATTGGTGGTTTTTTGTTCAATGGAGATCACGGGCGAAAGACCGGTGATCTTGTCTACATCGGGTCGTTCCATTTCACCAATAAACTGTCGCGCATAAGCGCCGAAGCTTTCCATATAACGGCGCTGGCCTTCTGCGTAAATGGTATCAAAAGCCAGCGACGATTTACCGCTGCCGCTGATACCTGTAATAACAACCAGTTTGTTTTTGGGAATAGTAATATCAATATCTTTCAGGTTATGCTCCCGGGCGCCAAATACATTGATCGTTTCTTCCGCTCCATTACTGCCTGTTTGTCCATTTTCTGAAACCCCTGCCTTTTTTGCTGTCACGTCTGCCATATTCTCCATTGATTTTTTTCGGTTTGTTTGAAATTGCTCACCTCAAAATTTGCGGCATTCTGCTAACCGGAATGGGGGAAAACATTCCGAAATGCTTGATTTTGCTCAATAAGCGAACAAAGATAACAACAAAAAAAATGTAGAAAGGTTACTGGTTATTGCAGATATTTGCGGCTCATAATCAACCATATAGCTTTCCAATTTTGAATGTGGTACAAAGTTTGAAAGCTGTGGAACTACAAAAAAGTTTTACCAAAACAAATTATATGATATCACTTAAAAAGACCCTAACTGGTATTGTAGCCATTTCTATCATCCTGGGAGGCTGCAAAAGCATGAACAAAACCCAAAAAGGAGCAGTCATTGGAACAGCAGGCGGCGGCGCGGTAGGCGCCGTAATCGGTAAAGCGGCAGGTAATACCGCACTGGGCGCCATCATCGGTGCAACAGTAGGTGGTGTTACCGGGGCTGTTATTGGCCGTAAGATGGACAAGCAGGCTAAAGAAATCGAAAACAAAGTACCCGGCGCCAAGGTAGAGCGTGTAGGTGAAGGCATCGTGGTAGAGTTTGCCGATAAAGTATTATTTGGTTTTGACCGTTCAGACCTGAGCGCTACTGCAGAAGCCAATCTTGATAAGCTGGCCAATATTCTGAAAGAATATCCCGATACCAATATTGAGATACAGGGTCATACAGACAGCCAGGGTTCTGATAGTTATAACATGAGCCTGTCTGAAAGAAGGGCACAGGCTGTAGCTACTTATTTGCGTGGCCGTGGTATTGCCAGCAGCCGTATCACTACCAAAGGTTATGGCGAAACAGCACCTGTTGCCAGCAATGACACAGAGGATGGTCGTGCGCAGAATCGCCGCGTAGACTTCCTGATCACTGCCAATGAAAAGATGAAGGAAGATGCCAGAAAAGAAGCAGGGAATTAATAGTTTGTTTTTTTACCAAATTTTAAATTAATAAACCACAACACGTTAGTTATGAAAGCAAAAATTTGGGCGCTTGCCCTTGGTATGATTGCACTGGGAACGGCTGCGAAAGCGCAGGATGAGGGTACAACTTTTGGTATAAGAGCTGGTGTAAACTTCCAGAATCTGAATGGTGAAGATGAAGACGGTCGTGATCTGGACAACAAGTTAAAAACCGGTTTTCATGTGGGTGTAAATGCAGAGATTCCCGTTGCTCCGGAATTTTATCTGCAACCGGGTGTGTTATTTTCTACCAAGGGGGCCAAAAGTGACGATCCTGATGCTAAAGTGAACATTTCTTATATCGAGGTACCTATAAACTTTGTTTATAAACCAGAGCTGGGTACTGGCAAACTGATCCTGGGTATCGGGCCCTATGTTGGGATTGGTATTGGTGGAAAAGTTAAACCAGATAATGGCAGCGACGTAGATATCGAATTTAAAAATGATGTGGATTTAGCTGACTTTTTAACCGGTACACTGTATATGAAGCGGCTGGATTTTGGTGGAAACCTGCTGGCTGGTTATGAGTTCAGCAACAAACTGTCGTTCCAGTTAAATGCCCAATTGGGTATGTCTAACCTGGTTCCCAAAATAGAGGGTGAAAAACCAGATGGCAAACTGAAAAATACCGGCTTCGGTGTTTCACTGGGCTATCGTTTCTAAATAACTTCACCCCAAAAAAATCCCGGCTATTAATGGTAGCCGGGATTTTTTTTGGGGTGATTATCAACGTTTCACATCGAGTGTTAAAAAGAAATTTGGGATTTACGATTCGCGAATTATCTTTGCACCTGCCAATAGGTAAGTTCTTTATATCACTTATCAAGAAAGGCTGAGGGAAATGGCCCGATGAAGCCTTGACAACCTGCCCGGTTTGTGCAAACAAACCGACGCGTAAGGTGCCAACTCCATCCTGGCGGACATGCCAGGACAGATAAGTCAG
>Ga0065721_10004435_pt1 | contig 27963 bp, 28 predicted proteins | sample Mesricmetagenome_FD_59108 | JGI IMG/M metagenome (GOLD analysis project Ga0065721, IMG submission 59108) | Mesophilic microbial community from rice straw/compost enrichment Sample: eDNA_1 v2 (version 2) | ecosystem: Engineered > Solid waste > Grass > Composting > Bioreactor | place: USA: Davis... | reverse complement strand
GCCGCCTCCGCGCCTTCCTCGGCCGCGGCGGCGCCGTCCGCCGTGCCGGAGCCGGCGGCCGCCTCGCTCACCGTCGAGCGAGCGCTCGATTTCCTGCACGGCGAGCTGAGCAAGGACGCGGAGCCGATCCTGGAGCGTCTGGAGCGCGAGATGATCGTGCGCACGCTGAAGGCCTTCGAGGGCAACCTCGCCCGCACCTCGGAGCGGCTCGGCATGACGCGTGCGACACTGCGCAAGCGCGTCGAGGAGCTCGGCCTGCAACAGGGTTGACCGGGGGGGCGGAGGCCGGCCAAATCTTCCGCACACCGTGTTTTCGGAAGGGTGGCAGAGTGGTCTAATGCTCCAGCCTTGAAATCTGGCGAACCGCAAGGTTCCGAGGGTTCGAATCCCTCCCCTTCCGCCAATCCGCGGGCAAAGGCATCGGCGACGAAGTAGCGGCGTATGCACGCTCATGCAGTAAGGGATGAGAACCCCGGGTTCGACGAAGTGGAGCGAAGCGAAACGGAGATGGGCCGCGCGGAGCGCGCCGCGCAGCGGTGACCGAGAGGTCAGCCAATCCCTCCCCTTCCGCCAATCCGCGGGCAAAGGCATCGGCCGACAAAGTGGCGGCGTATGCACGCTCATGTAGCGAGGGATGAGAACCCTGGGTTCGACGAAGTGGAGCGAAGCGAAACGAAGATGGGCCGCGCGAAAGCGCGCCGCGCAGCGGAGACCGAGAGGTCAGCCAATCCCTCCCCTTCCGCCAATCCGCGTGCATAACCATCGCCGACAAAGTAGCGGCGTATGCACGCTCATGCAGCGAGGGATGAGAACCCCGGGTTCGACGAAGTGGAGCGAAGCGAAACGAAGATGGGCCGCGCGGAGCGCGCCGCGCAGCGGTGACCGAGAGGTCAGCCAATCCCTCCCCTTCCGCCAATCCGCGTGCAAAGGCATCGGGCGACAAAGTGGCGACGTCTGCATGCTCATGCAGCGAGGGATGAGAACCCTGGGTTCGACGAAGTGGAGCGAAGCGAAACGAAGATGGGCCGCGCGAAGCGGTGATGCCCAACGGAGTCGGCGTCATGCGGCGCTATCGCTCTTTCGGATGCGTCCGTGCGCTGTGTGTGTATCCATTAGGTAAATACTGATTTCCGCTCGTGCAGAGGGTTCAGCACACGTAGGCGACGACCTTTTCGTTGTGGACCTGAACGCCGTGGCTGTGGATTTCGCGGGCGCAGCGGGTGCAGATCTTGTAGGCGACGACGCGGTCCTCCTTGGGATTCACGACCGCGATGAGATTGGCCCAGAAACGGTCGAACGCGTCGGCGTCGAGTCTGCATTCAAAAACCGAATACTGGATGCGCATGCCCCAGTCTTCGCAGACCCTGGCGGCGCGGTGGAGCCGCTTGGGGTCGGTGATGTCGTAGGCGACGAGGGTGAGCATCTGGCGTGCGCCGCAGCGGTGTCCGGAGAGATCGCTGGCGGTGGGGTTGAGGGCGGGAAACCAGTCCGGCCGGTCGGGCGATGGCGAGGCGGCCGGCGGAACGGAGGTGGATACGGATGGCTCGGCGAGGCTGAAGTCGGAGGGAAGCACGCTTTGGCAAAGCGGGCGGCAACGCATGCGGGAGGATGGGTTGCGGGACGCCATGCGCGGAGGGGCGGTCAGTTCATGATGAAGGGATCGAAGTCGCCCTGGCCGAGGAGATGACGTTTGAGCGAATAGACTTGGCGTCGTATCTCATCCCGCAGCGTCGTGCGTTCACCGGTGAGGTCGGAGGTGAAGGGGCGGTCCATGCGGCGTTCATAGGCGGTGAAGAAGCGGCGACGGCCGTCGAGGTTGAGATAGACGCCGCCGTTGCGGGGCTCGAAGTGGACGTCGGCCTTGAGTGTGCCGTGGTTGAGGAGATCGAGGGCGAGTCCATCGGCCAGCGGAGCGCGGAAAGGCTCGATGAGATCGAGCGCGAGGGAGGGGCGGCCGGTTTCAGGCTCGTGAAGATAGCCGAGGGCGGGATCGAGTCCGGCGGCGTGAAGGGCGGTGGTGGTTTCGTGCGTGAGGAGACTGTAGGCGAAGGAGAGAAGGGCGTTGGCGGCGTTGTGGGGCGGGCGGCGCGAGCGGCGCTCGAAAGGGGCGCCGGGAGGGAAGTAGGCGGCGAGGGCTTCGAAGTAGATGCCGGCGGCGGTGCCCTCGTAGCCGCGGCAGGTTTCGACGGAGCCGGCGGAGAGCGCACGGGCGCGCAGCGGTTCGAGCTGGGCGACGGCGAAGGGGGCGGGTTGACCTCGGTTGGCGGCGAGGCGCTGCAGCAGACGGCGGCAGTTGGCGATCTTGGCTTCGACGAGGGTGCGGGCGATGTGCAGGGGGAAGTCGGGGGAAAGCCGGGACTGGTAGTGGGTGAGACGCGTGGGCAGGTCGGGGGCCGGCGGGAGGCACAGGGCCACGGCGCGGGCGGAGGAATCGACGAGGACGACGGGCACGTTGCGTTCGGCGAAAGCGGCGATGGCAGGAAGCGTGAGACCTGCGCGGACGTCGGCGACGACCTGCTCGATGTCGTGCAGAGGAATTCGCCGCAGATTAGGCCGGGCGATGTTGGAGTCGGTATTCGTGTCGTCGGCGAGTTCCAAGGGAATCTCGACCTCGAGGTGTTCGCCGACGAGGTGGGCGCGGGTGCCGGGCGTGCTCAGGTAGAGGGAGGGCATGGCGCGGGGAGAGTGGCGGGGAGGTCGCCTGAAGTTTGCGCGAACGTCTCAGTCGAGCGCCGGGCGGAGGGGGACGTAATCGGCGACGAAGGTGCGGGCGCGAGAATCCTTCGCCGGTCGGCGGCGGTAATGGTGAAAGACGGAGGAGCTCGCGTGTGCGCGGAAATGGAACGACACGGGGGCGGGCTGGCCGGGGATGACCTGGAGGCGGCGGACGTCTCCGTCGAGGGGACCGCCGCACAGATGGACGACAATGAAGGGCTCGGGGGGATTCATGCGGGGAATGAAAAAGGGACCGAGGCGCAAGTCGGGTCATCACAGCCACAGGAAGAGCGGCGCTCGCCGTCCCATACGCCACGGGAGGAAGAAAACCCGGAAGACCGGCCGGACCTTCGCGTGCTTTCTTGACCGAAGAGGCTGCACGGGAGGCGGGTCGATGCACGCCGGCGGATGTCGGCGGATGTCGGACGGGAAGCAGGCGGAGGATGGGACCTGAAGCCGGGGCGGGATTGTGTAGTGGAAAAACAATTACGGAGTGGCCGGGGCGAGCCACCGGGCGAGCGCGTCTTCGCCGACGACGAGGCGCACGCTGGCGGCGCGGCAGAAGCCCTGAAGCTCCTGCTTTTGGTCTTCGTGGTAGAGGCGGGCGATGCAGAGCACGGCCTGGGCGAAGGTGCCGCCGAAATGGGTGGCGCGTTGGCGGAGGGAGAAGATGTGTTCCAGGGGCCTGTCGAACGCGGTGCTGCTTTTGCAGGACACGAAGACCGGCGAGAGCGAGCGGCGATCGAGGGCGACGATGTCGTTTTCGCCGAGGGCGAGATCGCGGCGACCGGGGGATTGCACGCTCCAGCGGAGGTCGTGGAAGTGGCCGGATTCGAGCATGCGGCGGGCGACGTGCAGCTCGAACCAGCCGCCTTCGAGATTCTGGAGGAGACCTTTGACGAAGTCGGCGCGAAGCCGGCTGTCGCCCGCCTGGTTGACGGGAACGAGGGGGCTGAATTTTCCGTTGGCATCGATGCGAGCCCAGCCGGCGGCCTTGGCTGCCTCGGCCAGAGCGCAGGCCGCGTTGTCGGGCGCGGCGACGTTGGTGCACCATGCCTGAGGCAAGGGAATGCCTTTGGCGTCGAGCCATGCATGCCGGAGGGCCTGAATCCAGCCGGCGCACTCCTGGTTCTTTTCCCACGCGGCGGCGGCGGCTCGGCCGAAATCGATTTCGGCGGTGGTGGGAATCCGGCCTTGGAGCTGGTTGGCTGGGACGCCGTGGGCGGCGAGAATCCGGGGAAGATCGAGTTGAAGGACGATGTCGGAGAGGGCGGGGAGCGGGGGAAGCGGAACGGCGGTGGTGGGGACAAACGCTCGGGCGGCGGTGTCGACGTAGAAGGCGGGGACGGCGGCGTTTCGCGCCCAGGTCTGCGCGCCGAGCGACATGAGCTTGGTGCCACCGGTCACGTTGACGGTGGTCGGACGACGGTCGGGCGGGAGGGAGTCGAGCGCCGCGGCGATTTGGTCGGGAGCGGGGTGGGCGCAGCCAAGGGGAAGTTGCTGGAAGTCCGGTTTGAGACCGGAGAGCGCGAGGGCTTTTTCGAAATTGCGGATGGGCGCGGAAAACCGCTTGGGATCGCTGACGATGTGGATGACGTGCGTGGGGCGCAGGGCGAGGGCGCCGAGGAGATTGGGGAGGGTTTGTTCTCCGATGAGCTGGGCGAGGATCATGGTGGCGGAGGGCTGGATGGTGCGGGAGGATGCGGTCGATACAGGGGGAAAATGGGGCGGTTACGGTAAATCAGGAAGAAAGCGTCGGTGTCGTCGCGGTGCGATAGCCGCGTGAAGATCGGAGGACGAGAGTCGGCGCCGCCGCGGAGTGGCGAAGGGCGGATAGGCAACGCGGCGGGCCCAGCGGTCCCGCCCTACCTTTACGACGAAGGCTCGGGCTACAGTTTAATTTAAAATGCTTTAGGCTTGGGGTATGGGGGCGGCGCAGAAGTAGATGCGGAGGTAGGCGGGCCGGTTGAGGCGGGAGCCGCGGCGGAGGCGGATGTATCGATAAACAAAATACAGATTATCCCGCCCGCGGGACCGCGGCGGCGATTCGGCTCGGGTCATGGCCGTGAGAGCCGCCGCGAACGGCGGCTTTCACGGATGACGAGGGACTTTACTCGCGATTCGGATGTGGGACGGCTACTCCGGGCAGCCTTTCGGCGGAAGGGAATTTCGACCTTCTGATGCACTGGCATCCGAAGCACGCCTGGGCGTCTCCAGTGCCTTTCGGCGGAAGGGGATTTCGACCCCGGGGTATGTAAGACGCAAGTCGGGAGGTGGTTGCGTTTCGGGGTTGCGTAACCAAACCCCATGGAGGGCATCCGGCCCGCAAGCGGTGCGAAACCGTGACGAGGCATTTCGCAATTTGGCTTGGATTAATTAATTGCATGGCCCGTAACCCGCAGCGGTATTCAGAAGAACAACAACGGGGTGTGTTCGCAGGCGGCCGGTTTGCCGATCCGCACGGTGCGTTGATTGCAGGCGTGGCAGAGCGAATAGATGCGCAGGGAGTCGTCCGAGGGATCCAGCCGGTCCAGAATTTCCTTGTAGATGCGGGGCATCACTTCGGGGGCGAGTTCGAGTTCGAAGACCGAGCCTTGGACGCGGAGGCCCAGGGATTCCAGATAACGGGCGAGGCGGGCGCGGCGTCGATCGCCGGCCGGGGTGGACGGAAGATCGTAAGCGAAAACAAAACGCATGGCGGCGGGGCGGGGCACGATGTCTCAACCGGAGGCGCGGCTCATTTTTTGAAGGCCCCGCCCAGGGCCGCGAGCACGAAGACCCACCAGAACTTAACAATCAGCGACAGGACGATGAAGCCGACCACGAGATAGACGATCCATTCGAGCCCCGAGGTGCCTGATGACGTCCGCGGGGAGCCGCGATGAACATGGATGTATTCGTCATGGCGGGCGTGGATGTGGCGATGGCGCATGGCGGGAAGGAGAAGAGGTCGGATGGGTTTGAGGGTAACGTAACGGCGTGGTTCACCGGCGGCGCGCACCGAGCGCGTAGCCGAGGGCGAAGACGGCGAGCAGCCACCAGAAGTGAACGAGCAGAAAGAGGGCGGCGGCGATGACGGCACCGACGACAGCGAGCTTGAGCCAGCCGGGTTGGGGGGAGCGTTGGAGCCAGCGGGTGAAATTGTCGCGAGCGGAGGAGAAGTTCATGCGGCCAGAATCATCGACGGTGACGCGAAAGCCCAGCGGGCGGACGTCCGGGGATATCCGCCGGTGTGCCGGTGTGCGCGAGAGCGGCTCAGGCGGGAGACGGGATGTCCTGCGGGCGCCAGTAATAGGGCACAAAGTCGGCGAGGCTCCGTTCGCGGGCGGCGCGCAGGAAGCGTTCGATTTCGTGTTGCACCAGCGAGGCCGGAGACCGGCCGACGCGGCCGCCGGCGGGGACGAGCAGGTCGTCGCATACGTTGTCCCAGGCGGCGAAGGAGCGGGCGAAGATGTCGCGCCCCTCCCGGGTGAGGAAGACGCCGTGCCCGGAATATCCCATGCGGGATTCGAAGTGTTCGGGGCGGAGGGATCCGAGGTTGATGAGACGCAGCGCGTAGTAGCCGCCTTCGCAGGAGAGCTTCAGCGCGGGATCGCTTAGAACCAACGTGCTCATGACGGATCGGGGCGGATCAGCCGGACTTGCGTCCGCCCATCGCGCCGATCAGGACGGCGAAGGCCACGGCGATCATGACGAAAGATAAAAACGGGCCGAGGAGCGAGGCGGTGGCGAACAGCAACTGGACGAACGGCCATAACATCGTGGCCACGATTCCGAGCAGAAACAGGCAGACGACCAAGGCGAAGATGTGCATGGGAAGGCGGGCGGGAGGGGATGCCGAAGGATGAAATCCCGAAGGGGCGGGGGCGGTTGTAGTTAAGGAGTAACTACGAGTATCCGAGGGAGACGGGCGGGGCCAGGCGGACCAGGGCGATGCAGCGGTCGTCCTCGACGGTGGTTTGCCAGAGAGGGGCCTCGAGGAAGTCGGCGAGGAGGGCCTTGCCGTCGGGGTTGAGCGCGTAGTCGAGGAGCTTGCCGAAGCCGCCCACGGGCGAGCCGTCGCGGGCGTGGATGAGCTTGACCGCGGTGCCGTCGCTGAAGGCGGCGGCGCCGTCGAGGCCGGCGGAGGGGAACAGGCCGGCGCGCACATGGCGCTCGGGATTGGGCTCGAAGGCGACAAAGCGGGTATCGCCGGCAAATTCGACGGACGGAGGCGCGAGGACCTGGGAGCACCGGCCGGAGTGGGAAAGGACCAGGGAGCAATCCCCCAGGGAAAGCGCGCCGACATGGTGTTTGCCGACCAAGGCGAGGGCCGTGGTGAATTCGAAATCCTTGGGAATGCCGTCGTGCGAGAGCGTGAGGCGGGCGAGTTCGGCGGCGAGCCCGCGCACCTGCAGGATGGCGCAGCGCCGCCAGGCGAGCTCGGCATCGGCCGGATCGGCGATGTCGTCGTCGAGCACGGCGGCGAGGGGATCGGAGAGCTGATACAGCAGGAAGGGGAGCGCGGCGACGGCGGCGGCCGAGCCGAGCTGGCTGCGCGGGCTGGAGCCGCGGCCATCGCAGGCGAAGACACCGGGGCGCGGGGAGACAAGGGCGAAGGCGGCATCCTGCCCGCACCGGTTTTCGCGCCGGTGGCGTCCGCCGGTCACGGCGTGCGCAAGCGAGCGCCAGACCGGTGCGGGGGAGGCGGACTCGGGGCCGGGATACTCGGCGGGCGTGGTCGAGGAAAGAAGGGCGGAGCTCATGTGCGGACGAGGCCGGGCCTTGGGATTGGTTTTGCGACTTCTGCGTCTCTTTGCCGCCAACTGAACTAGTCGACACTAGGGGCTGAAATGGGTGTTCCAGTAATTGAGCTGACCGGAGCCTTGGGCGACCGGTTGGGTCCAGCCGGCCGGATTGGCGATGATCGGGGCGCGGCGGAGGTCGCCGGAGCCGCTGGTGGCGCGGAGGCTGTCGGCGAGCCAGCGGAAGAATTCGCCGAAGCGGAGGCCGGCGAGGCGGCGCGGCGGAAGGTCGGTGGAGCTGAAGGTGCCGAGGGTGGCGAGGTCGGCCTGCGGTCCGACTCCCACGCCGAGGGAGACGATATGGCGTTGCTCCGCCAGACGGCGCACATGGGCGGCGGGCGCCTGCCAATCGTCGTTGGGGGCGCCGTCGGAGAGGGTGACGATCCACGGGCGGTAGGCGGGGATGCCGGCCTGCTTGTAGAAGCGGCGGCGCTTGGCGAGTTGAGCGCAGGCGAGGTCGAGCGCGGCGCCGAGCGGGGTGTGGCCGCCGGCCTGGAGCACGGGCAGGTGCTCCGCGCCGACCTCGAGGAGGGAGGTGAAGGGTTTTACGATGGATACCCGGCTGCCGAAGGAGATCAGAACGACCTCGACGGCGAGGCGGGACACGGGGTCTTCCATCAGTTCGCAGAAGAAGACGCGCAGGCCGTTGTTGAGCTCGGCGATGGGCAGGCCCAGCATGCTGGATGAGGTGTCGAGGAGCACGGCGACGGGGCAACGGGGGTTGGGATTCTCGGCGAGCTGGAGCTCGGAGTAGCAGAGGTCCGTGGGCGCGGAGCGGGGGACGATGTCGAGGTAGTCGCGGGAACTCATGGCGGTAGGAGTGAGATGGTGGCGGCGGAAACAGAAGTGGGCGGATGTCCGCGGATGTCGTGGTGTCAGCGGGGGGCGTTTGCCGGGCGGCTGACTTCCTTGAAGAAGCGGGTGAGCGCCCTGGTCCATTCGGCGAGCGAGGGGCGAAGCGCGGGCTCGGCGTGGCCGTCGCGAAAGGCGCGGCGGAAGAGGTTTTTGATGTAGCCGGGGAGGCGGTTGTAGCGTTCCCAGGCCGCGGCGGGCAGGTAGGCGCCTCCGGTGCCGATGGCGCATTTGCCGGCGCGGATGTTGTCGGCGGGGTCGTCGCAGCCCTTGTATTGGAAGGGGTGCAGGCCGACGGTGAGGATCTGGTAGAAGAGGATTGCGGCGGAGAAGCGCAGCATCTCGACGGTGCGGGGGGCGTCGGGCCGGCCGAGGGCGAGCAGTTCGGGAGCGGCGTGGGTCGGCGTGACGACCGGGCAGGGGAACAGCCCGCCGGCGGTCTTCACCTGGAAGCTGTCGCAATCGATCAAGCCGACTTTGCCGGTTTTCGGATCGAGGAGAAAGTTGCCGGGGTTGATGTCGCCCACGATGATGTCTTGCTCCGCGAGAAACTCGAGGTGGCGGGCGAGGTTGCCGACGACGGCGACGAGGTGGCGCCCATCCCAGCGGGGCAGTTCCCGGCGGATGAGGGCAGGGGCGAGGAGCAGGGTGAGGGGGCGGCCCTCGACGCGCGACATGGCGAAGCCGGCCCAGCGGCCCTGTTCGTCGAAGACCTCGAAGCGCGGCCAGGCGTAGCGGGGGTCCTCGTGAAGTTGGGTGAGGCGGGTCATGACCGCGAGTTTCCGGTGGAGGGCCCGGGTGCGTTCGGTGCGGGCAAGGGCCTGCGGGTGGTAAAGTTTCACCAGAACGCCGTCGTGGCCGACGATGGGATGAATGGAGGCCTCGCCGCCGCGGCCGATGGAGTCGCCGATCTCCGCGGGATGGCCGTTGGGATCGAAGACGCGGAGGGCGGGTGCGGGTGCGGGGGGCGCGGGGGGCGTCCGCCGGGAAAGGGGCGGCGCAGGCGGAGCGGGGGGCGCGGGGGTGGCGACGGGAGAACGCGGGGCCGGGGCTGGTGCGGGTGCCGACGCGGTGGCAAAGAGGCTGCGGAGAAAGGAGAGCATGGCGATGGCGGGGCGCTCAGGCGTCGAGGAGCGGGGTGTGGGTGAGGTGCCAGCCGTGGCAGGCGGCGCAGAAGTAGATGCGGAGGTGGGCGGGCCGGTTGCGGCGGGGACCGCGGCGGAGGCGGAGGTTGCGGACGCGGAGGGCGTCGCGCTTGGAGTAGGTGCGCTTGCCGCAGAACAGACGGCGGGGGAGGGCGGGAAAGAGCGGCGGAGGGCGGAGCAGCGAGAAGTCGATGTCGGCGAGGGAGTCGGTCTTCATGCGCCCATGCTGGACGCCGGCGAGGCGGCGTGTCAGCGAACCGGACGTCCGGGGACGTCGGCCGGGACGTGAACGACGGCGGAATCGGTTGTATCGATAAAACAAATACGAGTTGGCTGGTCTTCGGGGCGCGACGGCGATGCTCGTCGGGTCCTGGCCGTGCGAGCCGTCGCCGAGGGGCGCTCGCACGGCCAGCGAGGGATTTTGCGCCTTAGGCCACGCACGGCTCGGATAGGACGGCAATTCGGGCAGCCTTTCGGCGGGGAGCCGTGGGCGGACGGCGGCCGCCCCCGGCAAGGCATCCGATTCCGCTGGTCACCAGTGCCTTTCGGCGGAGAGCCGTGGGCGGACCCGCCCTCGACGAGCAGATCCACCACCGCGATGCGAGTCACCAGTGCCTTTCGGCGGAGAGCCGTGGGCGGACTTTCATCCGCCCATGAACACTTACGTTTTCCACGTGAACGGTCACCAGTGCCTTTCGGCGGAGAGCCGTGGGCGGACAAGGACGCTGGCCCTGGTTTTCTCGCGGGCCCCTAGTCACCAGTGCCTTTCGGCGGAGAGCCGTGGGCGGACGCGTATGGGTGATGAAGGGGTTGCATGCCCTGCCGTGTCACCAGTGCCTTTCGGCGGAGAGCCGTGGGCGGACTTCATCCGCCCATGACTTACGTTTTCCACGTGAACGCGTCACCAGTGCCTTTCGGCGGAGAGCCGTGGGCGGACATCCACAATCCTTGGACTTACACCTATGGCGACGTCACCAGTGCCTTTCGGCGGAGAGCCGTGGGCGGACCGCTCTCGCAAGATTGCATTGCTGCAATCCCAGTTGAGTCACCAGTGCCTTTCGGCGGAGAGCCGTGGGCGGACGCTGAGGCATGGGGGGAATTCAATGAGGCCTTTTTCATGTCACCAGTGCCTTTCGGCGGAGAGCCGTGGGCGGACCGGAAAGCTCGTCTCGGCCCTCACCGAAGTCGAATCCGGAGTCACCAGTGCCTTTCGGCGGAGAGCCGTGGGCGGACGGGCGCTCACCGGCACGCCTCGACCGGAGCACCTCGTCACCAGTGCCTTTCGGCGGAGAGCCGTGGGCGGACCGGCGAATCCTGCAAAATCGGCCCTGTGACGCTGCGTCACCAGTGCCTTTCGGCGGAGAGCCGTGGGCGGACGGAGGCCCGCCGCACTGAACGGCTGGGGTATAACCTGTCACCAGTGCCTTTCGGCGGAGAGCCGTGGGCGGACGATTCGCGAAGCGCAAAGCGCAACGGAACATACTTGTCACCAGTGCCTTTCGGCGGAGAGCCGTGGGCGGACGTCCCAAGACTGCATCGCCTGCGTCCCGGTTGCCTTGTCACCAGTGCCTTTCGGCGGAGAGCCGTGGGCGGACGAGGCTGTCTTGTAACTGGACTACCTGCGCCTGGTCACCAGTGCCTTTCGGCGGAGAGCCGTGGGCGGACCGCCGTGAGCCAAGCTACAATTTGACCCGTTCCGGTCTTATGTCACCAGTGCCTTTCGGCGGAGAGCCGTGGGCGGACGGCGTGTCGTCGTGGGTGGTTCCCACGGCCTGACGATGTCACCAGTGCCTTTCGGCGGAGAGCCGTGGGCGGAGACAAGAGCGGTGCGCCGCTTGCCGATACGAACCGCGTCACCAGTGCCTTTCGGCGGAGAGCCGTGGGCGGAACGTAAGCCGGGTAGTCAGCTTCGAGTCTCCGTGGGCGTCACCAGTGCCTTTCGGCGGAGAGCCGTGGGCGGAAATCGCGGTAGAGTCCTTCCTTCACGTCGAAAAGTCACCAGTGCCTTTCGGCGGAGAGCCGTGGGCGGAGAGCTATTGATCGTGCTGACTATCGCTGGCATTTTCATGTCACCAGTGCCTTTCGGCGGAGAGCCGTGGGCGGAGTAATCACGCTCGAAACCCAAGAGGAGGTAGATGTCACCAGTGCCTTTCGGCGGAGAGCCGTGGGCGGACATACCACAGACAGACAATGAACAACACCGAAAAGTCACCAGTGCCTTTCGGCGGAGAGCCGTGGGCGGAACGGACGCCGTGTCCCGCCTTGTTGAAGACCTCTACGTCACCAGTGCCTTTCGGCGGAGAGCCGTGGGCGGAAAGGAACCCGGTCAGGTTTGAGTAAAGCCCCCCCGTCACCAGTGCCTTTCGGCGGAGAGCCGTGGGCGGATCCCGGGCCCGTGGTGCCTTTACTCGTGGACGCCGGGGAGTCACCAGTGCCTTTCGGCGGAGAGCCGTGGGCGGATCTTACGCGTCGCGAAAAGCGCGACGGAAAAAACCTGTCACCAGTGCCTTTCGGCGGAGAGCCGTGGGCGGACCGCACGAAAGCAGCGAGCGACGGTGGGGGGCGCGAGGTCACCAGTGCCTTTCGGCGGAGAGCCGTGGGCGGACAGAGGAGAATAAAAAATGAGCAATCGAGAGATGTCACCAGTGCCTTTCGGCGGAGAGCCGTGGGCGGACGCCCGTGGCGGGCGAAACCCCCGCCGCGGCCGCCGCCGTCACCAGTGCCTTTCGGCGGAGAGCCGTGGGCGGAGCCGGGCCGCCCATTGGCTCGAGACTTCGTTCCGGGTCACCAGTGCCTTTCGGCGGAGAGCCGTGGGCGGAAAGCGTTTGAGCGCCAGATTGCGGCCCGGGACGCCGTCACCAGTGCCTTTCGGCGGAGAGCCGTGGGCGGAGGGAGAGTGGTTTATAGGCTACCGCCAGGACCCGTCACCAGTGCCTTTCGGCGGAGAGCCGTGGGCGGACTCTCTACTCGGGAGCGCGTTACCTATGCAATATTGGAGTCACCAGTGCCTTTCGGCGGAGAGCCGTGGGCGGAGCGCAAGGCTGAGGCCTTGGTTGCCGCGCTCCGTTCCGCGTCACCAGTGCCTTTCGGCGGAGAGCCGTGGGCGGAGAGATCTGACCCAAAACACGTTTTAACCCCCCCCAGTCACCAGTGCCTTTCGGCGGAGAGCCGTGGGCGGATCGCGTTGCCTATCCCAACAGCGGCACCGAGGAGAGCGTCACCAGTGCCTTTCGGCGGAGAGCCGTGGGCGGAATGCCGGGGGCGAACACTCCGTCCGCTGGTATCTTGTCACCAGTGCCTTTCGGCGGAGAGCCGTGGGCGGACTCTCTCTACTCTGGAACGCGCTATCTTGTGTAACTGTCACCAGTGCCTTTCGGCGGAGAGCCGTGGGCGGACGCTCTGTGGTAAGTGAATGAAGCCCAACGTGCGGGAGGCACGTCAGGTCGGCAGTCGATTTTAGATGCGTGGAGCGACGGCTCACGGGAGGATGACTTTTATGGGGAGGTGACAGAATAAACTGTCAAAGAACGGGTTGTGGCGCAGGTCGGCAGGGTGCGCGAAACGTGATTGCGCGGGTGCCGACCTGGGCCGCAGGAAGGAGAGTCAGCGGGGATGTCCGCCGGCCGAGGGGAATTGGAGCAAGCTCGGGGTTTGTCCGACGACGCGCCTCTGCCTGACGGTTTTGGCGCCCAAGACTTTGTCGTGGGGCGCTTCGAACACGAGGAGCTGGCATTGGCGCGAGGCGGGCTGGGAGCAGACCGGGCGGAAGTAGATGGCGCTGGTCTGGCGCGGCGAGGAGGTGCCGAAGGGCGAGGGATGCTTGGCGTTCATGCCGAGCGCCCGGCGTGTGCCTTTGAGCAAGCCGCCGATTTCGCGGGCGATTTCGTTGGTGGATTCCAAGAACCTGGGGCGGAGTTCGACGCCGAAACCGTGTTGTCGGAGGGTATCGAGGATGTCGGGCGAGAACGGATGCTCATGGCAGACGAAGGCGCCCGGGCCGCGGGTGGCGCGGAGGCCGATCGAGCCGAGCTGGAGGAAGCAGCGGAGGGCGAGATTGAGCCGAGACTGAAGAGCCGGCGGCAGGGGGCGGTGCTGGATGAGCTGAAGCGTGAAGGTGGTTTTCGGGGGCACGGCGCCGGACGGAGTCCAACGCGGGCCGACACTGGAACGCCCGGAGCCGGGAGCTTTCCCGGACACGCTGGCGAAATACCAGACGTAGGATTCGACGGCGTTGGGGCTGACGGCGGGCGGGCGCCACTCGGGGCCGCGTTTGAGGTCGGTGACGCGCACGATGACGCTGCTGGAGGTGGCCGAGCCGGCGACGCCGCCGAAGACGGTGCGTTCGTCGTCTGGGCCGCCGCCGAGGACGCGGAACCACCAGCGGAGTTGTCCGCGGATGGAGGATGCGCGGATCTCGGCGCGGGATTGGTCGGCTCCGGCGCAGAAGCAGGGGGTGAGCAGTTCGAGGGTGTAGTCGGAGCGTTTCATGGCAGGTCGATCTTATGGGCCTTTTTGGCGGCGTGGATGGCACCGATGATCTGGCTCCACGGTTTTTTGCCTTTGGCGGCGCCGGGTTTGATTTCTTGGAGCCAGCGTTCGCGGCCGGCGCCGCAGAACCAGCGGAGGAGGGCGGCCTGGGCTTCGGGGGAGTGAGTGGCGAACTTGGTGAGGTGCTGTTTCATCCATCCCCAGTCGGCGGCGCGTGTCGCGAGGTCGTCGTCGGCGCGTTGCTCGGGGGTCATGTTGGCGCGGGCGGCTTCGCGGGCTTTGCGGGCGGCGAGTTCGGCTTCGTGGCGGGCTTTTTCGGCGGCCTCGGCCTCGGCGCGGCGACGGGTCTCGGCATCGCGTGCCGCGCGCGCGGCGATCTCGGCGGTGGCGTCGGCGAAGGCGCCGTAGCCGGCGGCGGTCTTGGCGCCGATGCCGAGGAGGGTGAGGCCGGTGAGCAGCCAGGTCTTGGCGTGGGGGAGGTGCGTCGTGTGGTCGGAGGAGGGCGCTCCGACAGGGAGGATGGGGAAGGTGTAGATGGCGCCGGCGGCGACCGCGGGGAAGCAGACGGGGACAGGATCCTCGTCGTCGGTGGCGACGCCGATTTTCCCTTCGTAATACTGTTTGTGGTGCGGGGTGAGCACGTCGGTTTCCAGATCGGCGGCGGGGCGCTTTTGGATCGGATACGCCGGGAGGAAGGCGAAGAGACCGCGACGCACCACGGCGGGGGCGAGGGCGGTGCGGGCGGCGTCGCGGAGAGCGGGCCACTGGTCGGCGCAGGCCCAAGCGAGGTCGTTGGTCTGATGCTCGTCGCGGTCGTAGCCGATCCATTCGAGGTCGGTGCAGCCGAAAACACGGAGGATGGCGAGGAGCAGATCGGCGGGAGCGGCGAAGGGGGCGACGACGGCGGCGAGCGCGTCGCCGTCGTCCGTCGGTTTGATACCGGACTCGCACCATTGCCGCAGGGCGAGCAAGGCGGTGCGGCGGGCGCAGGCCTTGACGGCGCTGCCGGGGAGGTAGGCGATGCCGAAGCGGTCGAGCTGGAGGCCGGCGTTTTCGAGGACGGTGCCGCCCATGTTGACGAGGAGGCGCGATTCGAGGCGGGCGTGGATCAGGTGATCGGGCGAGGCGACGGAATCGAGCCAGCGTTTCCAGGAGGCGAGCCCGTCGTCGTGGCGTTGGTCCTTGGCCGCGACGACGCGGGCCAGGTAGTTTTGGCGGGCCTTGTCCTTGAGGGTGGGCGCGGCGTAGCGCGTGAGACGGAGGGAGCGCGAGGTGCAGAGGGGGAGCTCGTCGCCGCCGAGCGCTTCGCGGGTGGAGTGGAGAAGGGAGCTCATGGCGGGATCAGTCGCGGGTGGACGTGGCGGAACCCTTTTTGGGCGCGTAGCGCTTGAGGTAGCCGAGGTAGGCGAGGGCCTCGGTGGTGGCGCGCTGGAGGAGGAGGGCGTTTTCGCGGGCGAGCCTGTCGGCGAGCGCGGCAGGCGAGGAGACGCCGGCGAGTTCCGGGAAGCCGACGGCGGGCTGCGCGAGGTGGCGTGCCAAGCTGGTGACCGCGGCGAGCATGGGTTTGCGGAGGGGTTTCTCCGGTTCGGCGGCGAAGGCGAGGGTGGCCAGCAAGCCGTTCGAGAGGATCATGGCGGGCAGCTTGCTGACGGCGGCCTTGTCGGTGGAGGAGGCTTCGCGGAGGGCGTGGGCGGCGCGGAGTTGGTCGAGATTGTGCATGGCGTGAGGCGAGGGCTTCCGGGGGGTTAGGCGAGGCGAGCGGTGCAGTAGCCGAGGCCGGTGGTGGCGTCGCCGCCGATCTGGAGGGTCTCGAGGTGATCGGCGAGGCGGTCGGCGAGGGCTTTGATGGCGGCTTCGGGGGTGTGCTGGCGATGGGCGGCGGAGCGACCGGCGGAGGCGTGGACGACGGAGTAGAAGAGCGTTTCGGCGGGGACGTTTTCCTGGTTGAAGAGGCCGCCGTCGTCGGCGGTGCCGGTGGCGTCGTCGATGCGCACGTGCTGGGCGATCTCGCAGGCGGTGCGGGCGAAGAAGGAGAGCATGCCGTCGGAGATCACGACGAGGTGTTCGGGCAGGTTTTGGAGAACGGGTTCGTCGGGGAGGAGCTTTTGCAGGGAGGGCGCGAGCGCGGCGGGGAGCTCGCCGGAGTGGGTGAAGGGGTAATCTTCGAGGACGAGGCGCGGTTTGGGGGCGCCGTTGGCGACGGGCAGGGCGATGGCGGCGGAGGCGCCGAAGAGGGCAAGGGAGTCGGCGTCTTTGCCGGACAGTTTGTCGGCGGCCTCCTTGGCGAGATCGGCGGTGACGCCGGGGACACCATCGCGGGCGGCGCGGGCGAGCAGGAGCGGGCTGGTGGCCCATGCGAAGGAGCCGCGGGCGGAGCGGAGCGGAAAGGCGAGGAGGCGGGCTTCGCCAAAGGAGAGGGCGCCGGCGGAGGCGGCGTTGTCGGAGTCGGAGCCGAACAGCCAGGTGATGTCTTTCTCCAGGTTGCGGCTGGAGCGCACGCGGCCGTCGCGGTCGGTGGTCTTGTCGGTGTCGGCGTCCCAGAGATCGGCGAGCACGCCCTTGAGGCTGGAGCCGGGGATGATGGGCAGTCCGGTGGCGCGTTCGCGGACGATGGGTTGGTCGATGGCGCCGATGGAAGCGCCGGCGCCGACGTGCAGAGGAGTGCGGGTGAAGAGGGTGAGAAGACGAGTGGTCATGGTGTGTGATCGTTTGCTGTTTGGGAGTGAAAGAGGGGGGAGGTGTGAGGGGCGAATGTTCGGATGTCGGCGGAGGTCAGGCGTGGAGCGTGCCGCAGACGCCGAGGCCGAAGCCCTTTTCGCCGAGAAGCGTGGAGCGGCGGTTGCGGATCGGGGAACGGGCGTCGTCGGCTCCGTGCCAGTTGAGCGCGGCTGCCAGTCGTGCGGCGTCGTCGGCGGTGTCGCAGGCGAAGTAATACACGCTGCCGGCGGGCACGGCGAGGTGGGTGGATTTGGCACCGGGTTGCCGGTCGATCTCGTCGTCGCCGACGGACCAGCCGGTGACGGGCACGGGCTTGTCGATGCGGGCGGCGATGAGGCGGCCGGGGACGTCGGGCGTGGACTCGTAGCCCCGGCCGTTGTAGTTATGCCGGCGGCGTTCGAGGCGTTGATCGCGATCGACGGACTGGAGCAGGACCGCGCCGGTCTGGGGATCGATCCATGTGGGCAACCAGCCGCCGGGGTGCGCGTGCCGCGGGGTGCCGCGTTTGGAGATGCCGGCGGTGATGGCGGGATAGATCGCGGGGGTGAGGAGCACCCATTTGACGATGAAGCGGCCGTCGGTGTCGGCGCGGAACGCGTCGGCGCGGGTGAGGCCGGCGGGCAGGGGGAGGCGGGGGGAGGTATCGCGGAGGACGGTGCACACCCGCTGTTGTCCGCCGAGGATGAGATGGCCGCGGCCGTCGCGGTAGAGGTCCTGGCCGATGAGGTCGCGGCGGTCCTGAGCGGAGCCGGCTTGTTTCTCGTGGGTGTGGGCGAGGAGACCGAGGCGCCAGCCATCGTGAAGGCGGAGGCTGTGGGAGGAGTAGATCATGCCGGCGGCGTCGCCCTGGCCGGTGGTGCCGGTGGCGGCGTCGATCTTGATGCCGATTTGGGCTTCGGCGTGGTAGATCTCGTCGTCGTTGACGGCCTGTTTGGGCGTGGTGCCGCGCGGTGCGCCGGCGAGATAGGTCTCGAAGTCGTCGGCGGAGAGCCAGGCTTTGGCCGGGCTGTCCTTGGAAGGGGCCTCGGTCGAGCGGAGGTGATGGGTGAGCGGTGCGGACAGGCTGGAGGCGTGGGCGAGCGGCCGGGGCACGAGCGTGGGTGTGAGCGAGGCGCCGGTGAGATCGAGCGGACGGGGGAAATACCACACGCCCGCGGCATCGACGGGGAAGGGGCCGGCGGTGACGAGGGAGCCGAAGGCGCGGATGTCTTTTTTGGCGCGATCGACCCCGCGCATGTGGTCGTGGCGATGGGCTTTGTCGGGGGCGATGAGGCCGCCACGTTGGGCGGCGTGGAGGGCGGCGTGGAGGGCGGCGTTGGTGACGGTGGGGAGGGGCCAGGCGGCACCGTGGCCGGAGAGGGCGCCTTCCATGGGGCGCCCGTCGCGGAAGAAGAGCGTGTCGGTGGGGGTGAGGAGGAGCTGGTTCATGGCTGCGGAAGGGCGTATGATTATTGGCGGCTGTCGTGAGTGTCTTGGCGGTCGGGGGCGGGGGCCGTGCGGTGGGCGAAAGCGACGGCGGTCGCGAGGCCGATGAGGGCTTGGAACACCTGCGTCGGCGTGTGGCTGGAAAGAGAGCCGAGGTAGGCATCGAGCGCGGAGGTGAGCGCCGCGCCGGTGTCGGGCGTCCAGTTGTCGCCTTCGTGCTGGCGAAGCAGGCGGGCGAATTCGCTCCGGACGAGGTCGGCGGTCGGGAAGTCCTCGACGTCGGTGACCTTGGTGGTCTCGTTGACGAGCGGGGCGAGCACCTCGCAGAGACGGTGCGGGAATTTGGCGGTGAGATGACCTTCGGCGAGGGCGAGGAGGAGCGCCTGATGGAGATCGAGTCCGCCCTGGGCCCACTTGGCGCCCCAGTCGAGGGTTTCGCCTGAACGCTTCATGAGGCGCACGGAGACGGCCGCGCGGCCGAGTTTGTTTTTGGCGCGTTTCTCGGCGGCTTGCGCGGCGCGGACGACATCCTGGAGGGGAGCCTTGAAGTGGGCGATGGCGATGCCTGCGGAGACTTTGGCGGCGGGCCCGGGAACGATGAACGGAATGGGCACGCCGCGTCCGTGGTCGTCGCGGTGGTCGGCGACGGCGAGGAAGCCCGGGGCGGGGTAGGTGAAGTGGTCGGCGGCGGATGTGCCGGCGAGGAGTTGGCGGAGCTCTTCGGTGCCTTGGAAGGCGGCGCGAAGGGCGCGGGCGCAACGCAGCGCGGTGTCGGCGGGCAGCAGGGCGACGACGTCGTCGCCGCCGGCGTAGATCAGCCGACCATCGAAGGCCTCGACGACGGGACGCACGCATTTCAAGGCAAAGGCCGAGAGGGCTTCGCCGAACTGGAGGTGATAGCTCGGCGAGAGCGCGCGGCTGGACTCGAGGAAGTCCGTCATATCGTGGCGCTCAAAGTAGGGCCGGCTGCCTTCGGTGGCGTTGCCGGAGCCGTCGGCGTAGGAGGCGAGCTGTTTGGAGATCGGCGGCGTCTTTTTGCCGGAAACCCACTTGCCGATTTTGTCGCCGTCGAGGGCGAGGACGGCGAAGTATTTTTCGGAGGAGGGGATGTCCTCGGGGGCGTCTTCGTCGTCCAGATTGGTGAACGGTTCGTGGGCGGCGATGCCGCGGGTGTTGGGCATCTTGAACGCTTCCGTCGGGATTTCCCAAACGGGTTTCAGGTAGGCGACATGCCAGGTGCGCTTGATGAGGGTGAGGGCGGCGACGGGGTCGGCTTTCTTAAAAAGGATGGGCCAAAAATCGCCGGCCTTGCGGCAGCGCTCGAGGAGATCGGCGCCGCCCGCGAGGGCTTCGTCGCGGCCGATCAGGGCGTCCTTGGTGTTGTGTGAGCCGACCGACCAGCCGCCTTCGGCGGCGGGGGCGAAGGCGCGCGTCTGCCGGACGGCGTCGAGCTCGGCCTGCTGGTAGGCCACGAGGATGGACCATGCGAGGCCGACGTTGTTGAGCCTGGTCTTGGAGTCGTCGGTGTAGTAGCGGCGGTCGCGATGGTCGAAGGGCATTTCGGACTCGGCCATGCGGCGCAGGGTCGCGACGCGTTCGGCGGCTTCGGCAAGCGGCGAGTCGACGGGAGCACCGGCGGCGAGGGCGCAGGCGTTTTCCAGGTCGGCGGGCCAGGGCAGGGCGTGCCAGCTGATGTTGAGGAAGCGGGCGACCTGGCCGTCGAAGCGCGATTTGTCGCCGGCCTCGACGATGCCGGCCTGGAGCGCGTGGTTCCACACGCAGGCGGCGATTTCGGCGAAGGCCTCGCGAATGGCGTCCGCGGTGGCGGCACCGAGGGCGGCGGCGCGGCGGGCGGGGACGACGGCGAGGAAGACGTTGGGGAAGTTGGGCGTGAGGAGGTCCTTGATGCGGTCCTTGGCGGAGTAGCCGAAGCCGTCCCAGACGCTGGTGCGGTTGTTGGCGCTCAGGTTGGCCCAGAGATCGTTTTTCCAGTGCAGGTCGAAGAGCGGTTGACCGAGAAGATTGGGGAACACGACGGCGTCAGGGCCGACGTGCGAGGAGAGGAACTTGAGACCGGCGGCCATCAACCACGACAGGAGGTAGCTGCCGGACCACAGGTCGCGGGTGTTGCGGGCCTGGGCGATGAACTCCTGGACGCCGCCGATCTGAAGGCGAAGGAAGGCGGGGCCGCCGTCGGTATTGGCGCCGGCGAGGGCGGAGACCACCTGCATGTGGTTCCAGATGGTGTGGTCGGGGATGCGGGTGTCGGCCGGCAGGAAGGCGAGCCGGTGGTCTTTTTCGCGGGCGTCGCGGCACCAGAGGCGCCAGTGGGCGAAGAATTGATCGCGCCAAAAGTCGGGGTCGTCGCGGTGCCTGGACGAATGGGGCGGCTGGGTGAGTTGCTCGACCTCGGTGCCGGTCGCGTCGTCGAGGAAATTGGCGAAGCGGAACTGCTTTTCTCCGTCGAGCGGGTGATGGAAGGCGTTGCGACGTCCATCGAAGGCGCAGGAGAGATTGGATGCGCGGCTGGCGGGAAACGGGTAACGATCGGCGGCCGCCGCGGTCCAGTCGGCATGGCGGTCGTAGCGGCCGACTTCCTCGTCGGTGAAGCCGGCCCGGCTCATGGCGGAGCGGGTTTTTTGCTCGTGGGCGAAGATATCGAGACACTTGGTGGGCGTGTCGTGGAGGAAGGCGGCGAGCTTGCGCTTCCAAAAATCGCCGGCGGGAAGAGGCAGTGAAGCGGAGGTGTCGGACATGGCGATGGGTGGTTGGGGAGAGTGGTCGGGTTGTTGGTTGTCTCTGGGAAGGGAGCGCGACGCCGGCTCAGCCACAGCGAATGGAGATGGCCTCGGACGGGAGATTCATGGACGCGCGGTGACGGCCGGGCACGATGCGGTCGATCTGGGGCTTGGTGAGGCCGCGTTTGGAGGCTAGGTCGCGACGCAGGTCGAAAAGGCTTTTGTGGGCGTCTGCGTCCAAGTTACGGGCTTCGACGACCCACGGCATCGTGTCGTCCTCCGGTGGATACAGTGCCGGGAGTTCTTTGGCGGTGCGGCCAATGACTTTGAACTGGGTCTGGTGGCCGGGGGTGGATTTGGCCAGATGCGCGTAGGCGAGAAGCAGGCAGAAGGCGCGGGGGCCGATCTTGAGGGGCTCGCCGCCGTTTACGGCGATCGTCTGGTAGTTGACGTCGAGGACGAGGGAATCGATCTCGGTGAGTTCGGAGACCTTTTCGTTGAGCCGGTCCACGAGGTCCATGTAGCCGGCGATGCGTCCGCCGAGGTCGCGGGCGAAGAGCCGGCGCAAGGGCACGAAGGGGACGTCGGCCAGCTCGATGACCGGAGGCGGCGCGTTTTTCGGGAGCGGGTCGGGCCCGATCAGGCAGCCGGGGTAGAGGAAACCGAAGCGGCCGTTTTCGTAGGGCTCGTTGACGAGAACGTGGGTGACGCGGTCTCCGGGGCGGCCGAGCAGGGTGGCGACCGAGAAGAGGAGCGCGCCCATGGTCTTGCGTCCGCCGGCGACGGAGAAGATGAGGCGGTTGCCGTCTTCTTCGCTGAATTCTCGGACGGTGCGCAGAATGAAGTCGGCGGCGGTCTGGTGGTCGTCGCAGGTGCGGATGTCGCTCGCGTCGGTGGCGTTTGCGCCCGCCGAGGGGAGGATGCGCAGGTGGTCTTGCGCGGGACCAAAACGGAGGCGGCCGTCGAGGAGCGCGGCGTGTTTGCGTCCGAGGCGGCGGCGAAGGGCGGCCACGAACTGCGTCCAGCGGTCGCCGGCGAGGAGTTGTTGGACGATGCGCTCACGGCCGGTGAGCGTGGTGATCACCACGATCCGGTCGGGGATCACCGGAGGAGTCGAGGTGGCGAGGGCCCAAACGGTTTCGGTGAGGACGGCGGGAGAAAGTCCGGTGACGGCGATCAGGGTGGTGCGAGCGGGCTGCGTTGCGGAAGGCATGGACGTTGGTTTGAGCGAAAAGCGACGAAGGGGCCAAAAAACGGATGTCCGCGGATGTCCGGCGTGGAGTCGGGGCTCGCTATCCTCCACGCGGAATGCCGGAGGAGCACTTTAGGGGATGACCGACGAAAGGCTCAAAGGAGGACGAACGAAGCTGGATTGGCCGAGATTTCCTCGTGGACCCGAAGGAAGCTCGGACGCGTTTCGGAGACAGCATAGCGAAAGGGGCGAAGGGAGGGGCTCCCTTCCTTCAAAAGGTCATCGGGTTATCCACCTGGTCGCGCAAGTTTGTATCCGGGGTGTTTTGAATATTTTTAACATCAGGGGCGCTTATCGATTGCCGGGGCACGGAGCCGGGATTTGCCAGTCCCCCGGGCGGTGGCGCGTCGCCGCAAAGGCGGCTTTGCCCGGGCGAGTGTTTCCGGGGGAGCCGGCATGGCCGTGGCGCCGGTCGCGATGGACCGTGGTTCTGTGCTTGAAATTTGAATACGCGATGTCCACGGCGAGGCGTTCGGCGATATGATGGAAGCCGACGACGATGCGCGGGGATGAATGGCGGTGATCGCTGTAGGTGGTCGCGAAAATCGGTGCACGGTAGCACGTGGACGATCCCGGATTGTCCATGCCGGTGTGCGTGCGGGCGCAGGGCTGGAATGGGGGGGAGCGTGGAGCGGGCGATTTTCGCGAAGGCGGTTTCGCGCCATGCCCGGCAAGGATGCGGCGTGGCGGGCAGCCTTGCCCCCGGTGCGCATGGGGATCATGCGCCGGGGGGCGCTGAGGAGTGGTGGGGAACGAGGTGTGTTTGGACGCCGCGCTCAGTCCTTTTTTCGGCCGAAGAAAAAGAAGAAATAGGCGGAGAGCGCGACGAGGAGCACGAGCCACCAGAAATAGCGCAGCTCGCGCGCGGCCAGCTCGACGAAGGCCAGCACGCGCGGGAAGAGCACGCAGAGCACGACGATCAGCAGGAAGACGCCCGCCGCGGTGAGCGCCCGGAAAAAACGCGGCGCGCGGGCGCGGAGCGGCGTGACGTTCTTGGGCGGGCCTTTCATGCGCATGCGAGAAAAACGGGCGGGTGAACTCGTCGCGAGGCTCAACGCCTCGCGGAACCGGAGGTGGTCGCGGCGGGGGCGGGGAGCTGGTTGAGCGGAAGGATGAAGTTCGCGCTGGAACCCTCGCCGCCACCACCGCCGACGACGACGAGCGGAGAACGGCCGTCCCACTTTTCCACGATCTGGAGCTGGATGAGGCCGGGGTTGTCGCGCAGGGCTTCACCGCGGATGCGGATGGCCTCGGCCTCGCCCTTGGCCTTGATGATGGCGGTGTCGGCCTCGATCTGGGCCTTTTGCTGGGTGAAACGCGCCTTCGCGGCCTCCTGTTCCTGCACCATCTTCGACTCGATGGCGGACTCGAGTTCCTTGGAGAGCGTGATGTTCTCGAGCACGATGTCCTCGATGATGAGGAGTTCGGCGATCTTCTCGCGCGTGGCGGCGAGCGCCTTGGTCTTGATCGCTTCGCGTTGCTTCACGATCTGCTCGGCGCTTTGCAGGGCGGTGACCTCTTTGATGGCCTCATGCACGCGCGGCGCGACGAGACTGTCGAAGGGTTCGCCGGCGTAGTCCTGGTAGATCTTCACGACGGAGGACTCGGGGATGCGGTAGAGCACGCGCAGGATCATGTTCACCTGCTGGAGGTCGGAGGAGTAGCACTCGGTGGGCAGTTCGCGCGTCTGCGCGCACGAGCACGGGTTGCACATGCGAGATGAAGGGCGCCTTCGTTCCGAAGCCCTCCGGAAGGGCGGTCGGCGAGACCTTGCCGAGCGTCACGAGCACGCCGCGCGTGCCCGGCTCGATCACGTAGGTGGCCTGGGAGGCGGCGATGACGAGAACGAGGATGAGGATGACGGACCCGATGAGCTTGCCGAGGGAGGACGGATGCATGGGGGCGAAAAAGAGGCGTGGCGCGTCGCGGGCAAGCGCAGTCCGGAGAGGACGCGACGGGTTTACGCCAAACGACTTGGGCTTGCGCATGCGTCGTCGGCGCGGCGAATTGCGCGAACGCAATTTGTTTCCATGTCCAATCCCCGCACGCATTTGCTGATCGACGGTTCGAACGTGGTGCAGGCGTGGTCTGACACGCGGATACTCGCGCGCCGCGACCGCGAGGCGGCGAAGGCGCTTTTTGCTGCGTCGTGTGGCGGTGCTGCACGACTTTTCGGGCTGGCGGGTGACGGTGGTTTTCGACGGTCGTGGCGCGGAGCTGAGCATCGAGGCGGTGGGGGATTCGCCGGACTTCGCCTGCGTGCACACGCCGGCGGGCGCGACGGCGGACGACGTCATCGAGCAACTCGTCGGGAAAGCCGCGGAGCCGGGCGCCTGCCTGGTCGCGACGGCGGACCAGGCCGAGCGTTCGACCGTCGAGGCCGCGGGCGCGGCATGGTGTTCGCCGGAAGAGCTCCTGCGTCGTATCGAGTCGGCGGATACACGCCAGGGGAGGGCGGTGTCGCGCCGCAACGCCGAGACGGCGCGCGATTGGCGGAAGGGAGGCCGGACATGAGCGACGGGATGCCGGGGATCGCGCGCGGGCCGGGAGCGGTGGGCGCGCTCGCGGAGCTCACCGGGTTGCACGGGGCGTTCGTTTTCCCGGAACGGCTGCTCCAACAGATCTGGTTGCGCGGCGACTTCGACGCGCGGGCGTTGCGTCTGCGCGACGGACGCCCCTTGAAGCTTGTCCGGCGCGGGCGTTGGAACCGGCTCGGGGGGCCCGACTTTCGCGACGCCGAGATGCGGGTGGGGGAGGGCGCCTTGGCGGAAACCTGGCGGGGAGATGTGGAGGTGCACCTGCGCGCCACGGATTGGGATCAACACGGGCACGCCTCCGATCCCGCCTATGCGAGGGTGGTGCTGCACGTCGTCCTGTTTCCCGCTCCTCGCGAATGGACGCGGGGCGTGGCCGGCGCGCGGATTCCGATTCTGGAGCTGCTGCCCTTGCTGGAGCGTGATCTCGAGGCCTATGCGGAGGAGGCTGCGGTGGAAGCCCTGGCGGGCCGGCCCTACAGCCGTCTCCGCGCGGCCTTGATGAACACTCCGTCGGAGATCTTGTCGAGGGAGGTGGAGAGACACGCCGTGCGGCGCTGGGCGCACAAGGTCTCGCTCGCGCGACGTCGTATCGGGACCGCGGGGTGGGAGGAGGCCTGTCATCGCGGAGCTTTGGAGGTGTTGGGCTATCGGCCCAACCGCGCGCCGATGCTGGCTCTGGCGGAACGTTGGCCGTTGGAGGCCTGGAAAAGTGGCAGGATCTCGGCGGACGAAGCGTGGAAAGAAGAAGAGCCGAACTGGCATCGGGGCGGCGTGCGGCCGGCGAACCAGCCTCGCGCGCGTCTTGCCCAATACTGCGAATGGGTGCGGGCGAGGCCGGACTGGCCCGCGCGCCTGGCCCGGTTGGGGACGGAACTGGGCTCGCTTGCTTCGATGGGGGGCGCCGAAAAAGGAGCCGGAGCGGGCGGGCTCCGGGCGCGGCGTCGCATGGGGCGACTCGGCATGTGGCGAAAACGATTGGCGGAAGAGGTCGCCGCGGGCGCAGTGGGCGGGACTCGATTTGAGACAATTGTTTGCGATTCCTGGTTGCCTCTGTTGGCGGCGCGGGCGGAGGTGGAGGGCGCCGACGGGGTGGTCGCGGGCTTGGAACGGTGGTGGCGCGATTGGACTCCGGGCGATGCGCCTGCGGAGCTGTTGCGACTCGCCCGGGAATTTGAGGTCGGAGGTTTGCAAGCCGGAGAACCGCTGAGCCAAGGCGACTTGCAGGGCTTGTTGGGATGGCTGGCGACGCTGGTCGCGCGCGAAGGGCGCGGGACTTGACAGGGTTTTACCGGCGTCGCTTACTGACCGTTCGTTATTCTAGTTCACTTTACGAGAAGTGGGCCTCTGGCCCGCTTTTTTTTTCCCTAACCACTTCCGCACCCTACCCTCATGAGCAGCGAAATTCTCACCGTCCTCGAATACATGGAGAAGGAAAGGGGCATCGCGCGCGCGGACATGATCGCCGCGATCGTCAATGCCATCAAAGCCGCCGCCCTCAAGGGGGTTAACTCCGGTCAAGAGCTGAAGATCGAGATCAATCCGAAGAACGGGCAGCTCAAGGCTTGGGCTTTGTTGAAGGTCACCGATTCGGTGAGCGACCCGAAGCAGGAGATCGCGCTCGAAAAGGCGCAGGCGCTGAGCCCGGGAGTTCAGATCGGCGATGTCATCGAACGCGAGATCAATCCCTCCGAACTCGGCCGTATCGCCGCGCAAACCGCGCGTCAGGCCGTGATGCAGAAGCTGCGTCAGTTTGAGAAGGACCGCATCTACGACGATTTCAAGGACATGGTCGGCAACATCGTGACCGGCACCGTTCGTCGCAAGGAGCGCAACGACATCTTCGTCGACCTCGGCAAGTCCGAGGCCATCCTCCCCGGCCGCGAGCAGGTGCCCGGCGAGGAATACCAGCCCGGCGATCGCATCCGCGCCATCTTGCTCGCCATCGAGAGCACCCCGCGCGGCCCCGAGCTCATTCTCTCCCGCGGCAGCCCGAAATTTGTCCGCCGCCTTTTCGAGGTCGAGGTGGGCGAGATCGCCGACGGCACCGTGAAGATCGAGGCGTTCGCGCGCGAGCCCGGCTACCGCACGAAGATCGCCGTCACCAGCACCGACCCGAAGGTCGATCCCGTGGGCGCCTGCGTCGGCGCGCGCGGCGCGCGCGTGAAAACGATCGTCCGCGAACTCAACGGCGAGAAGGTCGACATCATCAACTGGTTCGCCGATCCGAAGCAGATGGTGATCGAGGCCCTCAAGCCCGCCGTGCCGCGCGAGATCGTGCTCGACGAGCGCGCGAAGCGCATCCTGCTCAAGGTCGCGACCGAAGATCTGGCCATCGCCATCGGCAAGAAGGGCCAGAACGCCCGGCTCACCTCCCGCCTCATCGGCTGGCGCATCGATATCGAGGAGCACAAGAGCGTCGTGATCGATCCCCGCGTCGAGGCGATCAAGTCGCTTGAGGAAACCTTCGGACTCGATACCTCTATCGCCGAGCGTTTGGTCTCGGTCGGCATCAACTCGCCCGCCGCCTTCGAGGGCGTGGATGACGAGACGCTGGTCGAGGTCGGCTTCACCGCCGAAGAAGCCGCGGCCATCATGCAACGTGTTTCCGGCGCCTGAGCCCGAAAACGCCCGTTCTTGCCTCCTGTTTTAATCTCCACCGACCTTCCTTCCCGCCTGATAATCCTCCGACAGCCGCCTACCGAATGAGTATCCGCATCCACGAATTAGCCAAACGTCACCACATGGAGGCCAAGGACATGTTGGCGCTGCTCAAGGAGCGGGGCTTCGTGTCGCCGGATACCAAGTCGGTCTCGAGCACGGTGAACAAGATCTACGAGGAGGAGATCGACAAGGAGTTCGCCGCCAAGGCCGCGGCGAAAGCCGCCGAGGAAGCCGCGGCGGCCGCGGCCAAGCCCGCCGCGCCCCGCGTGCCGACGGTGAAGACCGCGGAGGAGGTTGCCCGCGAAAAAGCCGAGGCCGCCGCGAAGGCGGCCGCCGAAGCCAAGGCCGCATCGGCGCCCGCGCCGGCTCCGGCCCCGGCGCCCGCGGCCCCGGTTTCCGCGCCGCGTCCGATCAGCGCCCCGCCTCCTCCTCCTCCGGTTTCCCGCCCGCCGGCGGTTTCCGCTCCCGTGAGCGCGCCGCGCCCGCCCGCGCCATTGGCCACCCCCGGCTTGCGTGCTCCGGCGCCGGTTTCCGCGCCGCCGTCCGCGCCCCTGCGTCCGGTGTCGGCGCCGCCTCCGCCGCCCGCTGCGGCGCCTTCCGTTTCCGCGCCCCCTCGTCCGCCGGCGCCGCCTCCCGTGCCGTCCGCCG
>Ga0065721_10049736_pt1 | contig 27980 bp, 18 predicted proteins | sample Mesricmetagenome_FD_59108 | JGI IMG/M metagenome (GOLD analysis project Ga0065721, IMG submission 59108) | Mesophilic microbial community from rice straw/compost enrichment Sample: eDNA_1 v2 (version 2) | ecosystem: Engineered > Solid waste > Grass > Composting > Bioreactor | place: USA: Davis... | reverse complement strand
GAACGCGCTGATCAGCGTGTTCGGAATCATGTGCAGCACGAAATCGACCATGCTCTGGTGCTCGGCCTGGCTGGTGTAGCCGCTGATGGCGCTGGCATCCAACGAGCCGGGGTCGGCGTTGAAACCGGCGCCGGGCCGCAGCACGTTGGCCACCACCAGGCCGATCAGCAGCGCGAACGTGGACACCACTTCGAAGTACAGGATGGCCTTGCCGCCGACGCGCCCGACCTTCCTGGCGTCGTGCATGCCCGAAATCCCGGAGACGACGGTGCAGAAGATCACCACCGGGATGATCATCTTGATCAGCTTGATGAAGCCGTCGCCCAACGGCTTCATGGCCTCGCCCCAGTGGGGATGCAGGACACCGAGCGCGATGCCGATGGCGATGGCGATCAAGACCTGGACGTACAGGATCCTGTAGAACGGCACGCTCGCGCCGGGCGCTGCCGCGAAACCTTCGACCAGTGCGGTGTCCTTCACGAGGTGCCCCTGGCCTGCGCCGCTCAGGAGCGAGGCTCGGCGACGAACTTGCGCGTCTCACCGAACCCGGAGGAGACCCATTCGAGAATCTCGCGGCCGAGATAATCGTCGCCGGTGTTGAAGTGGTGATACTCCGTTCCGTGGTTGTGATATTTCAGCTGGATGAAGCGTGGGCAACGGCCCGCGTCGCGCTTGCAGAGCGCGGCAAACAATTCACCCGTCGTGGCCGCGAGATTGAGTTGATCGAACTCGGTCAGCAGCAACATGACCGGCACCTTGCTGCCGTGGATGTGGTTGATCACCGAGCGCGAGGCGTAGGTTTCCGGATCCTTGCCGAAATAGGCCTGCACGCCGCCTTGCAGACTCGGATCGTCCGGATCCGCATGCAGCACGTAACGGCCGCTTTGCAGGATGATGCCGGCGAGGCCGTTACCGGCCGCCGGTTGGAAGCGGCGGTCGAACGCGTACTGGGCCACATGCGATGCGCCGGCGGACGTGCCGAACAGATAAATCCGATTCGGATCGCCGCCATGATCGCGCGCATTCTCCTGAACCCACTTCACCACCGCGGCCACGTCCTGGCCGCCCGAGGGCCAGGTGAACTCGGGCGCCAGACGGAAGTCGGCATTGATGCCAAGAAAGCCGTTGCGCGCGAAGTACGTCAGCACGTTGGCATGCACGTAAGGCGTGTTGTCACGTGCGCCACCGGTGTAACCGCCGCCATGGAAGAACACCATGATCGGCAGGTTCTTGCCGCGCGGCTCGTACAGATCGATCTTCTGTCGCTGATGCTTGCCGTACGCGATGTCCTTCGTCACCTTGACGCCTTCCTTCGGCATCTTCGCGAGCAATTCTTCATAGGCTTTGCGGGTGCCATCCGCACCGCCATAGCCCCAGCCCTGCTCGATCAGCATCTTCTTGATCTCCGGCGGCACGTTCTGCGCGAACGCTGCTGGCGCGGCAATGCCGATAGTCGCCAGTGCCGCGACGACTCGCAGCACCGTGCGACTCCAGCGAGCATCGATCGTCATATTGTTTCTCATGGTTCCGTCGCTCCGCATTGATCTGTTGACGAAGGAGGGTCGGTTACGGCAGCGCCAGGGCAACGTACTCGGCCGGCATGTCAGTCCAGCCGACGGCCACGACGATGTACTGTTTGCCGCCTGCCATGTATGTAATCGGAGCACCGGACGTGCCGCCCGGCAGCTGCATCTCCCACAGCGTCTTGCCGGTGGCCTTGTCCAGAGCGCGGAACATCTTGCCGCCGCCCCACGCGGGAATGCGGCTGGGACCGTTCGGTCCGTTCTTGCCTTCGCCGATGAACAGCAACGACTTGGTAACCAGCGGCGAGGCGCGATTCTGCGTGCCCAACGGCGGCAGATTCAGATGTTTCAACAACGGATGATTTCTGGGGCCGTCGCCATTGGCGACCCGCCACAGAATCTCGCCCTTGTTCATGTCGAGAGCGACGATGCTGCCGTACGGCGGCTTGGTGATCGGCAGGCGCGACGGCGCGCCATCCGCGAGCGGCCGGCTCGGATTCACATCCAGGTACGGCAGCTCCAGGTTCGTGTTCATCATCGACTCGCTCTTGCGATCGTACGGATGCGGCGAGTTCTTCTTTTCTTCGAGCATGGTGCGCACGGCATTGCGGATCACCGGGACGTACAGCATGCCCGTTTCAGGATCGAAGCCCGCGCCGTTCCAATTCGCCGCACCGGTGGTTCCCGGCAGCATGATGATCTCGCGGCCGACCTTGGCCGGAGTGAACACCGGCACGGACTCGTACTTGCGGAAGATCTCCAGCGCCTGGGCACGCAGCTCCGGAGTGAAATCGATCAGGTCGTTCTCCGTGAGCTGCTGCAGCTCGATGGGCGCGGGCCGGGTGGGAATGGGCTGCGTCGGCGAGTAGTACTCGCCCGGCACGTCGCCCTTCGGCACCGGCCGCTCTTCGATCGGCCACACGGGCTTGCCGGTGACGCGATCGAGCACATACACATAGGCCTGCTTCGAGAGCTGCGCGAGCGCCTTGATGCGCTTGCCGTCGACAGTGATGTCCATCAACACCGGCGGCACCGGCAGATCGAAATCCCACAGGTCGTGATGAATGGTCTGGAAATGCCACACGCGCTTGCCGGTCCTGGCATCCAGGCACAGGACGGAATTGCCGAACAGGTTGTCGCCCTGACGATTGCCGCCGTAGAAGTCGTTCGAGGGCGCCTCGGTGGGTATATATATGTACCCCAGCTCGTCGTCGCCGGTCAGCCAGGTCCAGGCGCCGGCCAGGCCGTTGAGCTCGGCCGAGCCTTTCTTCCAGGTGTCATAGCCGAATTCGCCCTTGCGCGGCACGACGTGGAACGTCCACAGCAACTTGCCAGTCCGCACGTCGTAACCACGAATGTCACCTGGCGGATCGAGCGCCGGTTGCGTGCCCTCGGGAACCTTCTTCTCCGCAACGCGAGGCACACCCGCCAGAACGACCACATCTCGAACCACTACCGGGAACGACGACCACGAATAGTTTTCGACCGGAGCATTGGGGAGACTGTCGGCGTAGACGTTCAGATCGACGCGCCCGCCATTGCCGAAGTCTCGATAGCGCTCGCCGGTCTTCGCATTCACCGCGACCAGATCGGAGCCGTCGAGCGCGAAGATGCGAGCGTCCTTGCCGTCGCTCCAGTAAGAGATGCCGCGACTCTTGCCGCCGCCGGTCGCGGCCTGCTTGTCCGTCCACAGCACTTTGCCGGTTTGCGGATCCAGCGCCATCACCGGGCCGGCATCGCTGCGCATGTAGAGCAGGCCATCGACCATCAGCGGCGTGTGCTCGTAATTGCTGCCGACCAGCGGCTTGTCATTGCCGAGCACTTCCGGCGGCGAGGCCGACTGACGCCAGACGATCTTGAGCTTGTCGACGTTGCTCGCGTTGATCTGGTCGAGCGGCGCGTATTTCTGCGCGCCGAGCGTACCGCCATAGAAGCGCCATTCGCCGACCTTGGTGTCGGTGTCGGCCCGCAAGCTGGTGCCGCCGAGCAGCGCCGCGATACCGAGCGCGGTCGCGCCAAAGATGAATCTCGATCCGCGATTTCTCATGGTGGGTTCTCTTACGGCTTGAGCTGATTGAGATAGGCGACGATGGCGGAGAGCTCGGCGTCGCTGAGCGCGACTTTCGGAATGGGCGGCATCTCGCCCTGACCGCTGCGCACGACCACGGTGATCTGATCTTCCATGTAAGCCAGCGGCACGATGGGCGGGGCCTTGTCGCCCTCGCCGTTTGCTCCATGACATGCGGCGCACACGCGGGCGAAAGGCTCCGCGCCCGCGGGCGGCGCATCTTTCTCGGGCGACCCGTTGACCAGAACGGGTGACGCCATCGCGATCACCCACACCCACCCTCTGCCACACCGGCGCTGCTTGCTCATGTGAATGCCTCGCCTAGAACTTGAAGCTCACGCCGGCCCGGACGATGCGGCCGAGCAGATCGTAGCGGCCGCCCGAACGGCTGTAGATGTAGGGCAGGCCGGTGGTGCCGAAGCCCGGGATCAGCTCGGGATCGGTGTTGAACAGATTCCTGACGTTCAGGAACAGCCGGCCCTCGCCCGGACCGAACTGATCGAACGTGTACGCGACCGACAGGTCGTAATAGACCGCGCCATCGACCTTCTGCCGATCCACGGTGCGCTCGAACGTCGTCGACGCGGGACAATTGCTCCGGCACACGATGTAATCGTTGTCGAGCACCGAGCTGTTGAAACCACGCGCGGTCAGCGAGGTCTGGAAACGATCCAGCGAATAGCCGATCGAAGCGTTGAAAATGGTGTCCGGCTGGGTGGTCGTGCCGACGATGTCATCCGGCAAGGACAGACCGTCGTCGGTGAGATTCTCGCGGTAGTGCGTGCCGGTGATGCGGAAATTCAGGTCGCCCTTCCAGCTCGACACCATCCGGTCCAGCGGCAGGCTGTAGCTCGCCTGCACGTCGATGCCGCTGACGTTCTGCTGCGCGAGGTTGTAGTTGCCCTGCTCCACCGTGGTGATCACGCCATTGACGCGCGTGATCTTGGAGCACAGGTCGGGCCGCCCGTTGTAACAGAGATTGATGATCTGGCTGCCACCGATCAGCGTGATGGCATCCTTCACTTCGATGTCCCAATAGTCGACCGACAGACTCAAGCCCGGTGCGAACGAAGGCTGGAACACCACGCCCACGGTCATGCTGTCCGCCTTCTCCGGGGTCAGGCCGAGGTTGCCGCGTTGCGTGCGGCCGTGCGTCGGAGTCGTGTTGGTCTCCGGATCGAACGTCGACGTGAGGCCGATGTTCAGCTCCTGGAACAGCTCGTTGATGTTCGGAGCACGGATGTCGCGGGAGATGGTGCCGCGGAATCTCACATCCGGAATCGGCGCGTACGTCATGCCGACTTTCCAGGTCTCGACGCTGCCCGAGATCTCGTAGTCCGTCGCGCGGAACGCGGCCGAGAGATCCCAGCTGTCGATGAAGGGCAGATGCGAGGCCAGCGGGATGAGCGTCTCGATGGCCGCTTCGGCCACGTGGAAGCCCGCATCCAGAGGAATCAAGTTGCCCGACCGCCAGCCACCCACTTGCGAAATCGGATCGGACGTGACGGTCGCTTCTTCCTCGCGATACTCGGCGCTCAATGCCAGCGACACCGGGCCCGCCCAGCTCGAGAACGGTGCGCCGGTGATCGACGCGGCATACACCGTCTGCTTCGTCGTCTGATCCGCGTGCGCCGTGCCAAATAGATATTCGCGTGCCGCCTCGCTGTTCACGCCGATACCCATGGGATTCCAGGGAACGCAACCGTTGCCCGGATCCGTGAGCGTCGAGCGGCAGACGGTATTCCCCGTCACCGGATCTCTCACTGCGTCGAGCGCCAACGCATATCTGGCGTTGTTCTCGACGTTGTAGGTGTTGTGCGAGCTCGACGTCTCACCGAGCTGAGCATAGGCATTCCAGGTCCAGGGCGTGCTAAGCATGTCGAACTTGCCTTCGGCGCCAACGACGAACCGATTGGCACCGCGCGTGGTGCCGACCGGAATATCTCCCATGTCGGCGTTCATGGTGCCGATGCGGATCGTGGCGAGCCCCAGCGCCGTCATCTGCGCCTGCACGTCCGCCGGAATGAACGGATTGCCGGACCGCACCGTCGGGCCGGCCCCCACCTGGTAGTGCGGGAACGCGATGCCCCACGTCTCCGAAACGCCGCGTGACACCTGTGCGAACACGTTCACGTTGTCGCTGATGTCGTAGGAAACACGGCCGAAGATGTTCTGCCGCTTTTCCGAGGGCGCGAGGCTGTAGGACTCGTAAGTGAGCGTGTCGGCGTAATCGCCGCCGGACATGAAATTGTCACGCGGCACGTTGATGCCGTAGTTGAATTGATAAGGCACGCCGCCTTGCCCGAAAGCGGTGCCGCGCAGCGGACCGGATGTGACGATGCCGCCCGGAGTCGCCGCGGACAGGAACACGTTGTCGGCAAGCAAGAACTCGGGCTCGCCGTTGGTGCCGTTGTAAGCCGGATTGACGTAGTAGTTGCGCGCCGTTTTCGCCCAGCCGCGCTTGCCCACGCCATGCACGCCGTCGTCGTCCACCATCTCGCCGCTCAACAGCACGTGTCCGCGTCCCTCCGCGAACGGGAAGCCGGCGGCCAGTTCGAGTTTCCAGTTGCGACCGTCGTCATAGCTGGTCGAAGCGCCCGAAGCCTCGCCCTTGAAGCCGGTGAACTTTCTGTCGAGCACGAAGTTCACGACGCCGGCGACCGCGTCCGAGCCATAGACCGCCGAGGCGCCGCCCGTCACCGTCTCGACGCGAGCGATCAGCTGTTGCGGGAAGTTGTTGGTGTCGACGATGCCGGTCGCAGTCGCGGGCACCGAGCGTTGCCCGTCGAGCAGCACCAGCGTGCGGTTGCCGCCGAGATTTCTCAACGCCACTCCGGAAATACCCGCGGTGTTGGAGCTCGGCGTTCTCGCGCCTTGGGCGACTGACAAGCTGCCACCGAACGCCGGCATGGTGTTCAAAGTCTGGGAGACGCTCGCATCGGCGGTCTGTGACAACGCATTCGCATCGACCACGGCCAGCGGCGTGGGCGCCTCGTAACCCTCGACTCGAACGATGCGTGAACCTGTCACGACGAGCTCTTCGGGCTGCCCCGATGCCTGCATGTCGACCGCTGCCGGCGCAGCCGCCTGCGCCATCATCTCGCCGCTCGCCTCCTGCGCCTGCGCACTCCACTGTTGTGCGGTCAATGCGAGGGCTACCGCGAAGCTCAGCTTGGACGATGTTCTCAGACTCATTGAATCCCCCGATCTGGTTGTCCGGCCGCCGTCGCCCCGGAATCCGGCGCGCAGCAACACGGTCCCGGAGCCGTGCGCCTCCGGAGTCGTTCGATGCCTGTTGTGAAACGCTTAGTTGACTAGCGCTGCCGAGCGCCAGAAGAAGCTCGATCCCGCCCGATCGCCGCCTTCGGAGTCGCCGCCGGTGGTGAGCGACAGATCGACCTTGCCCTCCACGTCTCCATAAACCACCACGTACTGGTTGTTGCCTTCCATATCCCCGGCCTGCTTGTCGCCGACGAAGGTGTAGAGCGGCGCGCCCTTGTACGCCCACTGGCGCACACCGTTGTCCGCGCGGGTTTCTATCTCCCAGAATCCCGACGGCCTGGCGTTCGCTTCGGCCACCAGCGGCTGCCACGTTTGCAAACATTCGTCCACGCAGCCGCGAGTGCCGACGTGCTTGGCGTCCGCATACGGATAGCTGTAACCGTCGCGACTCAGACGGCCGCCGTACTGCAGCCGATAACCGAGCTGCGTGTACAGCGTGCGACCTTCCTTCGTCATCATGACGGGACCGCGGGCGGTGACGAATCGAATGTCCACCGAGGGCGGCATGTAGTTCGCATACGCGAGTGCTGCATGCACCTCCTCACCGGCAGCGAGCCCGTTCAGATCGGTCGGCGAGTAGTCGCCGCGATACGTGTAGAGCAGATAGCCCTTGTACGCCCACTGCCGGCGACCATCCGCGCGACGCGTGACCAGCGAGAAGTCGCCCATGGGAACGGCGAGCCCCGGCGCGTCGACGGGCGACCACGAGGCCAGATCCTCCGGCTTCGGCGGCTTGGCCATCGCGTAGATGACCATGCCAGTGTTGGAGACGACGAACACATAACCGTTGGCCACCGCATGGCTGCGCAACGTGATGCCCGCAGGAATCGCCATCGTTTTGTCGGGCGAGAACGCCGCGCGCTTCCAGCCCGAATCCGGCGAATAGAGGGTGCTGCCTGGATCGAACAGAGCCGGGTCGCGCGCCCTGCTGCCTCCGAGCGGCGAGCCGTCGGACTTCGTGTCCGGCGGATCCTCTCCGGCGAACCGATGCAACGGCTTACCTTGATACGCCCACTGTTTGGTGCCGTCATCGCGCGTGATGATCGACCAATCTCCGCCCGCAACGGCCGACGCGGGCGCGAGCAACGGTGGAAACCTGGTCGCGCAGTCACCGGTGCATGTCGACTTGCCGCTCGCTTCGTCGGCGTTGTACGTGTAGAGCGCTTTACCGGTCTCGTCGCCGAGGCGTTGCCAGAGAAACTGTCCGCTGGAGCTCACCACGTCGATGATCGTCAAGCCGGTAGGCACGGACGGCGGCGGTGCCCACGCCTCCACCGTGCGACTGTCGAGCGAGTCACGCGACATCAGGAAATAAGCAGCCGCAGCGGCCACCACCACGCCGGCACCAACCATCAGTGCTGTCTTCATGTTGCTCACGCCAGCACCTCGGAAATCGGGCTGGTCACTCGATTGGAGCCGACGCCCCAGCTACTGGTCTGCACGCCCATCGCCTGCTGGATGGTCAAGCCGACGCGCGTTACCTGATCGCCGGGTCGACCGATGTGCATGCCTGTCTTGATGCGTCCGCCACCGCTGCCGAAGGTGATGATGGGATAGTTGCGGACCGAGTGCAGACGCGGCGCGCCGTGATCGGTGAACGCGAACACCACCATGCTGTCGAGCAAAGTTCGATCGCCTTCCTTGATGCTGTCCAGCCGGTTCGCGAACTGCGCCAGCGCGGTCATGTATTGATCGGTGAACCATCGGCACACGGGCTGATAGCCCAGCTTCGCGTCGATCTGTTCCTCGTGCGTGTGCGTGTGGTGCGCGGTTGCGTCGCCCTCCTTGCGCAAACCAGACTGCGGACGCGAGATCGCCAGATTCGTAACGTTCGTCTGACCGCAGGCCAACGCATGTGCCAGCAGACCGCCGAACAGATTGGCTCGCTCGATGGCCTCCGTCGCGAGCGTGACCGCCGGCTCCTTGTCCATCGTCAGCGGCTTCGGAATGGAGCACGACGGCAGCGGCTCCGGTTTCTGCAGCTGGATCTGCAGCTTCTGCTCCAGCTCGCGCAGGGACGTGAAGTAGTTGTCGAGCTTTTCGCGATCGGCTGCACCGAGCCGTTTCATCAGCGATTGCCGTTCTTCGGCGATGCCGGACAGCACGCTTTTCTTCAGCATGACATCGGGATCGGGCGTGAATTCGGCCGCGTTCGGATCCTTGAACTCCGCCCCGAAGATGCGGCTGTAGAGCGCCACTGGCGAAATCTCCGCCGGCTGCACGCCACTGTCGGTGCGAGCGCTCCAGCAATCGCGTGGGCTGCCGGCGCACGCGACTTCGATCGAGCGGAAGCGCGAGCCGCTGCCGATGACTTCGCTGATCAATGCATCGATGCTGCCGAGATACTCTCGCGAGTTCGCCACCTTGCCGGTCATCAGGCCCTGCAGGCCGGTGAAGTGCACGTTGTTGGACTGGCCGTCGAGAAAGACCTGGCCGCCGGTGAAGAAGTTGAGTTTCTTCTGCAACGGCTTCAGCGGCGCCATCTGCGGCGGCAAGGTGTAGTTGGTGCCGCTCACTTTCGGCGCCCAATCGTCCTCGCCGAGGCCGAGCGGCCAATACCAGGTGGCAAAGCGTGCCGGCAGCGGTGAGCCCGTGGACGCGAAGGCCGTGCCGTTCGTGTTCAGGACGCAATCGAGAATCGGCAGTCCTACCGTGACGGCGCTGCCTGCAAGCATGCCGCGCAGGAGACGGCGACGGGTGATCTGGCGACCGGACTTCATGGTGCGTCTGCTCCTTTAACGTGCTGCTGTGACGAGTTGAGCGGCCGACGGCGGCACACGGAACAACGCGTCGCTGAGCGCCACTTCGCGCAGCAGCTCGACGAAGTTGTATTTCTTCTTGCCGAACTCGGCCTGGATGCGCTTAAGCTCCGCATCACCGCGACCGGGCGTGCGGCCAGAGGCATAGGCGACGGCGCGGGTCGCCACGCAAGCGGTCAGCGCGGGATCGCCATGCAGCGCTTTGGTGAGACCGACGGGTCCATCGAACTTGGTGCCGTTCAACTCGCCGCTGGTGTCGATCTTCACGCCGTTCTCGGTCGTGCGATAACCGCCGGCGGTGTCGAAGTTCTCCAGCGCCAGGCCGATGGGATCGGTGATCTTGTGACATCCCGAGCACGCCGCATCGGTTGCGTGTGCCCCGAGACGTTCGCGCGCCGTCTTGAACACCGGATGATTGGTGTCCTGGACGACAGCGAAACTCACGTCCGCTGGCGGCGAAGGCACCTCCTGGCACAGCAGATACTCGCGCAATGCCTTGCCACGATCGGTCGGCGACGAGCGCCCCGAAGGCGAATGCAGCGCGACGAAGCTGGCGTGCGAAAGGATGCCGGCACGCGGATCGTCGGGCGGATACTTATGAGGAATCCAGCGCTCGGGCTGGCCGTTGTCCGTGGTGTCGACGATGGGCACTCCGTAGAGCGCGGCCAGCGAGCGGGTGAGGAATGTATCGGGCGTGGTGTACAGATCGCGATAGTCGCCCTGTCGCACGATCAGCAGATCGACGATGGTGCGCAAGGTCTGCTCTTGCGCCTGATCGATGACACGAGGGGTGAAGCGAGGATAGAAGGTCGGATCCTTCGCCAGCGTCTCGAATTCGCTGAACCCGAGCATGTCGGCGAAGAAGGCGCGGACTCCGGATTCCAGGCTGGGGGACGCCAGCATGCGGTCGACCTGGCGCTTCAAGCCCTTCCTGGTATGGATCTCGCCGTTCTCGGCGGCCGTGAGCAGAGCGTCATCGGGCGGCGCATTCCACAGAAAGAAACTCAGCACCGACGCCTTGGAGTAGCCATCCAGGCGCAGCTTGCCTTTCTCGTCCGGATCGGGCTCGAAGGTCTTGTAGACGTACAGGAAGTTGGGCGACAGCAGCATGTTGCTCAACGCCGCCGCCACACCGGTGTAGAAATCCTTCTTGGCGTTGGCGACTTCGCCGGCGATCCGGATCGACAGCGAGATCTCCTCCTCCGCCAGCGCGCGCCGATAGAGCAGACGACCGGCCGTGCTCAGGAATTGGCGCGCGCATGCATCGTCGCTCGCAGTGGCGGACTGAGGCTTGCACGGAATGAGCGTGTCACGATGGCGCGGATCGACCACTTGCGCCGCGATGTTTTCGGCGAGCTCATCGTAGCGCTCGATGCCGGACGCGGAGATGCTCGCCGTGCGTGCGCCGATGGTGAGCAATCCGTCCTGACGATATTCGGGATCGAAGCGCCCCGTGATCGCAATCGAAGGTCCGAAGACTTCGGCAATGGTTTGCCGGTACTGGCTCGGCCCGAGTCGCCACGACAACGGCGCCGCGGACGACGCCGGCGCCGAGGACGCTGCCTGCGCGTCCATCGTTACCAAGCTCGCGGTCAGCAGCGAAGCCGCCAGCACCGCGCCCGCGATATTTTCTCTCACTTTCATGCGTCTCAACCTTCGGAAGCCGTCGCCGCGACCTGGGCCGGCGCGCTCGCGGGTAACACGGCATTGGCGACGATCTTGCCGTCGATGGTGCTCAGGAAGGCGGGCACCGCCTCCATGCGCCAGGTAGAAGAGATTTCCTCGTTCTGGCCGGTCTTCGGATCGGGGCTGGCGTCCGCCATCTTCTTCACCGCGTGATAGATGCCGATGGAATCGCCGCCGTGGCCGGGACGCGAAGTGATCATGTAAGAGAAACGTTCGCGGCTGAAATAGCCGCCCCAGTAGCCGACCAGCTGGCCATCGGGCAGCACCTTGATGCGCATGTGCGCGTTACGCAGCGCCATCTCCGGATAGAACGGCATCTCCGCCTGCAGATAGATGTCCTGCGGCTCGATGGTGATGACGCCGGCCTTGAGCTCGCCCTTCAGCACGTTGTGAGATTTCGGCGAGGGATCGATCACGTAGCTGGCGCTGCTCATGATGTTGCCGGCCGCGTCGCGCTCGAGATGCTGGGTGACCCGATCGAGCGTGACGGTGACCTTGCCGTCCCTGGTGAAATCCTCGGCGGTGATCATGATCGACCAGCCCGGCGAGGTTTCGACCATGGCGTTCCACGACACCTCCTCGGGAAACGGCATCGCGGGCGGCTCGGCACGAAACGACGCCGTGCAGCCGATGGCACGCCACAGCTGGTTGTCGACCTTGCCGCCGGTCTCCGGATCGATGAACTTGGCGGCTTCGTTGGTGCCGCCCAGGTCGAAGCCGTAGGCGTACTTGCCCGAGACCGTTTCGATGTCGGGATCGGGCACGGCGTCCGGATAGTTATAAATGCTGACGTTCTTACCGTTGACCACGGCGCGCCTGGCAAGCTTGTCCCGCAGCGGCCCGGCGACTTCGCCGCCCTCGGCCAGCTTGGCCGCCTGGGCCTTCGAATAGCCGATGCTGATCAGGTCCCGGATCATCCATTCGGCGCCGCCGCCGTTCTTGTTCTGCGGGCAGCTGTTCTTGAAATCGCTGACGTAGGTGGCGGTGCCGAACCAGCTGATCACGTAGCCGCGCGTCTCGGCATGAGCCGGCATGACACCGGCGATGGCAAGAGCGGCTAACGATGCGCTCTTGCATAGCGCTGTAACGTTCTTCATCGACCCCCCGATTCTGTCGCAGCGGCCACCGTGGCGTTTCGCCGACGTTGCCGTTGAGGATCACCTTACCCGGGGGAGCGGCGGCTTGAGGAGATGTATAACGAGATGAGTTCGGTGTCTCCCAGACACCAGATCAGCCACGGCGCGCGCCTGTCGCGGCGTCCATGACTTTATTTATGCTGGCGCTTTCTTTCATTTCATCAGCAGCCAAGGAGACTCGAGGATGAAAGCACTGTCAGCCCTGATATCGACATTCGCGCTGGGCGTGAGCGCCGTGTCGGCGACCGAGCTCAGGCTCATGGGAGCCGAGGAAGTCCCGCAGGTCACGACCTCGGCGACCGGCATCGCAAACATTCAGATAAATGACGACAAGACCGTCAGTGGCAGCGTGAAGACCACGGGCGTGGACGGCATAGCGGCGCACATTCACCTGGCGCCGGTGGGCAAGAATGGACCGCCCATCATCACGCTGGTCAAATCAGGAAACGATGTGTGGAGCGTTCCCGAGGGCGCGAAACTCACGGATGAGCAATACGCCAGCTACAAGGCCGGCAATCTCTACGTCAACGTGCACAGCGCCAAGCACAAGGGTGGAGAGATTCGCGCTCAGCTCGAGCCCTGAATGACCAGGTGACATTGCACGCCGCGCCGATCCGCGCGCGGCGTGCATCAGAACCAAACACTACTAGATCACCGAACGTCCTCAAGTGGCCGCGCGATCGTAGACCACTTTGCCGCCGACGATGGTCAGGTCGACCTTCACGTTGAGCAGTTGCTCGGCCGGAATGTTCAGCGGGTCCTTGTCGAGCACGATCATGTCGGCGAGCTTGCCGCGCTCCAGCGTGCCCTTGGAGCTCTCCTCGAAGGTCAGATACGGGCCATTGGCGGTGTACATGCGCAATGCCTCCTGGATGGAGACTGCTTCTTCCGCACCGTACACCTTGCCGCTCATGCCCTTGCGCGTGACGGCGGTGTAGATGCCGACCATCGGGCCGATCGGCAGGTTGTCCGATCCGAACGCCACGAACAGTCCAAACTTCTTGGCCGGCGTCGCCACCGAGTTGGTGTGTTGCACGCGCCAGTCGTCGAGCGTCTGCACGTAGCGATCTTCGAGGTTGTAGGTGAAGTTCGGTTGCTGCGCGATCATGATCTTGTCTTCGGCCATGATCTTCATGGTCGCGTCGGGCGGCATCACGGTGAAGTGATCCAGGAACCAGCGGTGATCCTTGTTCTGGCCGACGATGGAGCGGATCGCCGACGAGTAGGCGTTGACGGTCTGCACGATCGCCGCGTCGCCGATCGCATGCAGGCCCATCTGCCAGCCGCGCCTGGCGCTGTTGTCCACGATCTCCTTGAGCTCCGCATCGCTGAATCGGCCTTTGCCACGGAAGCCGGGCATGCCCTTGTAGTCGGCGAGCGTCCACGCGGTCGGACCGGTGAAGCCGCCATCGACCGCTGTTTCGCCGATCGGCCCGATGCGCACCCGGTCATCGCCGTAACCGGTCTTGTGCGGATACGCCTTGATGCGCTCAGCCCCGGGGTAGCTGATATACAAAGCGAGCCGTGGCAGATCGGCGCCGTGTTTATCGTAGATCGCCCTGGCGCGCTTGTAGGTCACTCGTGCGCTGGGCTGGTCCGTGCCGCCCTTGCCCACCGGCTCGTCATCGATGGAGCCGCTCGCATCCATCACGCTGGTGATGCCGAGCGGCAGCAACGACTTCAGGCTCTCGACATAGCTGGCGCTCAGATCCTCCCATCGATTGGGCGGCGCGTGCTTGAGATACATCTCATTGCTCTCGCGAATCACGCCGTTGAGCTGGCCGCTGGCATCCTTCTCGATCAAGCCGCTCGGCGGATCGGGCGTCTGCGGCGTGATGCCTGCGATCTTGATCGCGGCCGAGTTGCCCACGATCGAATGCCCGCCCGCGCGTGTCAGCGCGACCGGATTGTTCGGCGCGGCTGCATCGAGATCCGCGCGCGATGGATTGCGCTTCTCCGCGAAGATGGCTTCGTCCCAACCGTAGCCGGTGATCCACTTGCCCGGTCCGAGCTCCTTCGCCTTGTTGCGAACCAGCTGCTGCAGCTGAGCAATGGATTTGACGCCGATCAGATCCACGTCGCGCTTCGCCGACGTGCGGATATGAATGTGCGTATCCGTGAAACCCGGCATGAGCACGCGGCCCTTCAGGTCGACGGTCCGCTTGGCCGTGTACCGCTTCGCGAGGTCGTCGCCACCGACGGCCAGGATCTTGCCGTCCTTGACCGCGACTGCCGAAGCGATCGAAAAGTCCCGATCGACGGTGAGCACTTTGCCTCCCACCATCAGCAGATCGGCGCTTTCCTGCGCCACGCCGCTGGCGGCGAATCCCATCCCCCCGAGCAGCACCAGCGCCGGGCGGAACAACTGCCTCGAACTCATTGGATGAACTCCCGTTTGTTGTAAGCGCGCGCCATTGGGTTGGCGTTGGAACGATTGCGAAGCAAGCAGGCGGCGAACGCGATGCCGGTGCAGAACAGGCTGGCGTACAGCTGGCTGGCCAGCTCCGCCGTGAACGCCATGGCGACGAGCACCGCGAAAATGGCCGCGATCACCAGCCAGCTCGCCCAAGGAAACATCCACATGCGCACCGTCAGCCCTCGCACTTGCTCGGGCGACAGCGCGTTGCGCTGCTGGATCTGTGCGAACGCCACGATCAGATAAACGACCAGCATGATGGCGCCCGACGTGTTGAGCAGGAATGCAAACAGCACGGAGGGCGAAATCACCGCCGTGAGCACTGCGGCGTATCCGAACGAGCTGCCGAGCAGAATCGCTCGCACCGGCACCTTGCGTGCGTTCAATCGGATCAGCGACTGCGGCGCGTCCCCTTTGGCGGCCAGCGTGAACAGCACACGCGATGTGATGTAGACGCCGGAGTTCAGGCACGACAGCACCGCCGTGAGCACGATCACGTTCATGATGAGTGCCGCGCCGGGAATGCCGATCCGCTCCATCGCCATGACGAACGGCGACACGCCGGGACGAATCTCGTTCCAAGGCACGATCATCACGATCAGCAGGATCGAGCCGACGTAGAACAACATGATCCGCAGCAGGATCGTGATGGTCAGTCGCGAGATGGTGCGCGTAGACTCGTTCGACTCCGCCGACGCGATGATGGCGATCTCGGCGCCGACCAGGGAGAAGATCACGGTAGTGATGGCGGCCAGCACGGCAACCGTCCCTTGCGGCATGAAGCCGCCATGTGCCGTCAGGTTGTGCAATCCGCCGGCCTGCGCGGGCGCGAACCCGATCAGATAACCGATGCCGACCAGCAGAAACGCCAGGATCGCGGCGACCTTGATGGAAGCGAACCAGAACTCGAACTCGCCGTAGGTGCGCGTCGAGAGCAGGTTGACGATGGTGAGAAGCACCATCAGCGCCAGTCCGATCTGCCATTCGGGCAGCGGCAGCCATTCGGCGATGATGGCCGCGCCGGCGATGGCCTCGATGGCGACCACCACCACCCAGAAATACCAATACAACCAGCCGGTGACGAAGCCGGCCCATTGGCCCAGGCCGATGCGCGCATACTCGGTGAACGAGCCCTGCCCGGGGCTCAGCGATGCCATCTCGCCCAACATGCGCATGACCAGCAGGATCACCGAACCGGCGAGCACATAGCTCAATGTGATAGCCGGCCCCGCGGCCGCGATCGCCGCGCTGCTGCCGACGAACAAGCCGGCGCCGATGATTCCGCCGATGGAGATCATCGTCACGTGCCTGGAGCGCAGACTCCTGGCGAGTTGCGGACCTTCGTTGGAGGGAACGGCGTCGGTCATCGGGCGGCTCATGCAACGCCGTTCGGCCGGCGCGTCCATCCAACCCTAGACCAGCGCCGTCGTGCGACGGAAGTTGCGCAAACGGATGCTGTTGGTGCCTGGGAAACACCATTACGAGCCTTATCCGCCGCGATGCGCTATATGCGAACCGGCACCCTCCCGACCCACGAGGCTTAGAAGAACGTGACTCATCCAACCAAACATTTGCTTCGCGCAGCCATCGTCACGGCGCTGTCCGCCACGGCCATGGTTCAACAGGTATTCGCCGCGACCTCGGTCGACCTCATCCTGAAGAACGGCAAGGTCGCCACGATGGACGCACAGAACAGTTTCGTCAGCACGGTCATCGTCGATGACGGACGCATCGTCGCGGTCGGAGACGACAACGTTGCCGCGAGCTACACCGCCGACAGGACGCTCGATCTCGATGGCAAGACGGTGCTGCCGGGATTCGTGGACAACCATGTCCATCCGCGGCCCGCGCGCCCGCTGCCGCCGGGAGAAGTCGATTTGCGTTACGCCTACACCTGGGCCGACAACGAGCGGATCCTGAAGCAGGCATTGAAGGGACGACCGCCCGGCACCTGGGTGCGCGCCAGCGCCTTCCGCCTGCATTTTGCCGACGACGCGCCGGCGACGCCGTGGATCAACGAAGATATTTCAAAGATTCCGAATCGATACGCGCTCGACAAGCTGGCACCGAACAATCCCGTGATCGTGCGCGCCTCGCAGCTGGTGGTCGCGAACTCTCTGGCGCTGCGACTGGCCGGCATCACCCGCGACAGCAAGGATCCCGCCGCCGGCGACGGCCACATCGAGAAAGACGCCAACGGCGAGCCCACCGGCATTCTGTGGTACGCGGTGGGCGATGCCATCGAAGAGTTCGCGCCGCCCTCCCCGCCGATCCCGAAGTTATCCAAGGCTGAGGAATTTGCGGCCTATAAGGATTTCTTCGAGAACCTGCGATCGCTCGGCATCACCAGCGTCAACATCGCCGGTGCACGACCGCCGACCGAGTTTCGCATCTATCAGGAACTGCACGCACGTTATCCCGGCGAGCTGCCCCGCATGACCATCCAGCCGTGGCTCGATGCCGGCCATTCCATGGACGTGGTGCGCGCGAACCTGGCGCGACTCGAAGGCTTCGGCTGGCGCACTGGCGCCGGAAACGAATGGGTCAAGCTCGGCGCCATCAAGATGGGCCTGGACGGCGGTTACACCTTCAGCCGGCCCTGGCCGATCAGCGAGACGGCGCATAAACACGTCACCAGCTACTATGGCGGCTGGCGCGACCTGCCCGACAATTTCTATCACATCTTCAAGCGCGCACATGAGCTCGGCTGGCAGATCGGCGTGCACACCGCCGGTGACAAGGCTGCGAGCATCGTCACGGACGTGCTCGAACGGGTCATCACCGAGTCGCCCCGGCAGGATCATCGTCATCACCTGATTCACTTCGAGGTGGGGCCGCCGGAAGCCACCTATGTGAAAATGAAAAAACTGGGCATCGGTGTTTCGATGCAGCCGAACTTCACGTATGCGTTGCAGCCGTTCTTCAGCCTGGCGCTGGAAGGCGACAGCCTGCAAAGAAACAATCCCGGCCGCAGCGTGCTGAACCACGGCCTGCACCTGTCCTATGGCTCGGACGAGCGCCCGTACGGCCCGCTCATCGGCTTGTATGCGGCTGTGACGCGTCGAGGGTATGACGGCAAGGTGTACGGCGCGGACGAGGCTGTCACCATTCAACAGGCGGTGCGCGCCTACACCATCGATTCGGCCTGGAACCAGTTCGACGAAAAGAATCGCGGCTCGATCGAGCCGGGCAAGCTGGCCGATTTCGTGGTGCTGTCCGAGGACATCTTCAGCATCGATCCGCTGCGGATCAAGGACATCAGGATCCTGAACACCATCATCGGCGGCCGGGTGTTCGACATTCCGAGCGGCAGCAAGAATCGTTTCTATCCGGATCATCCCTGATCCGCGGCCAGGGCGGGAGCGCCCACCGCGCTCCCGCCCGATCCGACCGGACGCTCAGAACTTGAAGTCCATGCCGAGGCGATACACGCGTCCCAGCTTGTCCCAGCGGCCGTTCTGCGAGCGTGAGTAGATGTAGCCCAGGCCGGTGGTGCCCAGCGCCGGCGTCAGCTCCGGGTCTTCGTTGGTGAGGTTGCGAACGTTGAAGTACAGGCGACCTTCGCCCGTGCCCACGCCGAACAACGATTCGAGGCGATAGGACAAGGACAGGTCGAAGTACAGTCCGCCATCCACGCCGAGCTGATCGAAGGTGCGCGCGAACGTCGTGGACGTCGGGCAGTTCGTCTGGCAGACGATGTAGTCGTTGTCCATCACCACGTCGCTGAAGTAGCGCGTCGTCAAGGTGGTCGCGAAACGATTCAGGTCGTACGAGACCGAGCCGGTCAGCACCGTTTCCGGCGTGCCGCCGACGGTGCCCACGCTGTCGTCCGGCTCGGTGAAGCCGTCGTTGCTGACGTTCTCGATGTAGCGCGTGCCCATCAGGCGCAACGTCACGTTGCCCACCCAGCTGTCGACCAGCGCTGCCAGGCCGAAGTTGTAACTGGCTTCGATGTCGATGCCGCTGGCCTTCTGGCTCGCGAAATTGAAATTGCCCTGCTCGACCGTGGTGATCACCCCTTCCGCATTCCGGGTGATGCGCGGACAGAGAATGTCATAGCCGCGATAGCACAGGGTGATGACGTCGGACCCGCCGATCAGCTGGATCGCATCCTTGATGTCCACGTCCCAGTAGTCGACCGAGACGCTCAGCCCCGGCGCGAACGACGGCTGCATCACCACGCCCACAGTGAGGCTGTCCGCTTCTTCCGGCTTCAGGTTCGGGTTGCCGCTCTGGGTGCGGCCGTGCGTCGGCGTCGTGTTGGTCAACGGATCGAAGGTCGACACCAGGCCGAAGTTCTGCCGCTGGAACAGCTCGCTGATGTTCGGCGCCCGAATGTCGCGCGACAAGGTGGCTCTGAATCGCAGGCCCGGGGTCACCGCGTACGTGGTGCCGACCTTCCAGGTCGAGACCGATCCCGACACCTCGTAATCGGTGAAGCGATAGGCGGCGCTCAGGTCCCAGGCATCGACCAGCGGCTTGTTCGCGAGCAGCGGCACCAATGTTTCTATGGCGGCTTCGGCCACGTGATAACCGGCATCGAGCAGCTGGTGATTGCCGGAATGCCAGCCGCTCTGGCGCGCTATTGCATCCGGAGTAACGGTCGCCTCCTCCTTGCGATATTCGGCGCTGAGCGCCAGCGAGACCGGACCGGCCCAATTCCGGAACGGCTCGCCGGTGATCGACGCTGCGTAGACCTTCTGTGTGGTGGTCTGCTCGGAGAACGCGGTGCCAAGAATGTAATCGCGGGCCGCCTGGCTGTTCACGCCGAGACCCATCGGATTCCAGGGCACGCAACCGTTCGACGGATCCGTCAACGTCGAGCGGCAGACGATGTTGCCGTTCGAGGGATCGATGACCGCATCCAGGGCGCGGTTGTAGTTGGCGATGTTCCTGGCGTTGTGGGTGTAATGCTCGCTCTTGGTCTTGCCGATCTGGGCGTAGCTGTTCCACGACCAGTTCGTGCCCCACAGATCGAACTTCCCTTCCAGCCCCACTACGTAACGATTGGCCGCGCGCGCGGTTTCGGTCGTCACGAACGGCATGTCGTAGTTCATCGTGCCGAGCCTGAAGGAAGCCAGGCCCAGCGTCGTCATTTGCGCCTGCACCGACGCCGGAATGAAGGGATTGCCGGACAGCACCGTCGGTCCCGCACCCGCCTGATAATGCGGGAACGCGATGCCGAAGGTCTCCGAGCTGCCTCGCGACAACTGCAGGAACACATTTACGTTGTCGGTCAGATCGTAGGAAACCCGGCCGAAAATGTTCCGTCGCTCCTGCGAGGGCAACAGACTGAATGCGTCGTCGGTGCGCGTCTCCAGATAGTCGCCGCCCGACATGAACAGATCGCGCGCCACGCCTTCGCCATAGTTGAACTGATAGGGCACGCCGCCCTCGCCGAAAGCGGTGCCGCGCAATGGCCCCGACGTGATCAGGCCGCCATGCGTCGCTTGCGAGAGAAACACGTCGTTTCGGAGCAGGAATTCCGGCTGACCGTTGGTGCCGTTGTACGCGGGGTTGACGATGTAGTTGGTGGTCGTTCGTCCCCAGGCGCGGTTGGTCCCGTGCACGACGCCGTCGTTGTCGACCAGCTCGCCGCTCAACAGCACGTGGCCGCGACCGCTGGCAAACGGGAAACCGGCGGCCAGGGCGAGCTTGTAGTTCTTGCCATCGTTGTATTCGGTCTCGCCACCGGACAACTCGCCTTTGATGCCCGTGAAATCACGATCGAGAATGAAGTTCACCACGCCCGCCACGGCGTCCGAGCCGTACACCGCGGAGGCACCACCGGTGACGACTTCTACCCGCTCGATCAGCTGCTGCGGAAAGTTGTCCGTATCCACCACGCCCGTGGCAATCGAACCGACCGAACGCTGTCCGTCCAGCAACACCAGCGTGCGCGTGATACCCAGGTTTCTCATCTCGACGGTGGACAGGCCGGCTTGGTTGAAGCTCGGCACGCCGGCGCCGGTGGTGATGTTGTAACCGCCCGAGAACACCGGCATCTGGCTGAGCGACTCGCGGACGCTCGAGTTCGCGGACTGACCGAACAACTGCTCCTGACTGAGCACGGTCAACGGTGTCGGCGCCTCGTAACCTTCGCTGCGCTGAATGCGAGTTCCGGTGACCACCACCTCTTCCTGTGGAGGCGCAGTCGTCGACTGCTCCTGCGCGTGTCCGTCCATGGTGAATGCGGCGCCCTGCACCGCCAGTGACAACACGACGCAACGTCTCAAACTTCCAGGCGGCTGACGATTCATAGGCCCCCTCTGCTTTTTTTTGGCGCGCGACCATCCGCAAGTGACGACCGGGTCGCACTCAGACAAGAATGTTTGGATTGCCAGACTCGACGCTTCATCTGTCGAGAGCTCGGACGTTAGAGCGGAAGCTCGTGGTTCGGGAAGTTGCAGAAACGGATTGTTTTGGTGTCAGCCAGGCACCGTTGCGGAACGGCTGAACCGAGCTGTGCAACTCTGCACACCGGCTGTGCCGACTTGTCACATTGCGGAGCGCCGGAGCGAGCCCACCATAGGGGCGTTCGGAAATCGCACTGGAGACTCGCTCATGGCATGGCTTCTTCTCATTGCAGCCGGCGTCGTCGAGATCGTGATGGCGCTGGCGCTGAAGTCCGCGGCAGGCTGGACCCGCCTGGGGCCGAGCATTCTCGGCCTCGGCGCGGCGCTGGCCAGCGTCGTTCTGCTCACCTTCGCGGTAAAGCAATTGCCCGTCACCACCGCCTATGCCGTCTGGACCGGATTCGGCGCGGTGGGCGTATCACTGCTCGGCATCGTGATGTTCGGCGAAAGCACGCATCCCGCGCGCCTCGGTTGTATCGCCGCGATCTTCGTCGGAATGATCGGGTTGCGCTTGCTGGACGGCAAGGTCTGAACGAGGAGGTCCCATGAGCAAGCTGCTTTACATCGAGGCATCGCCGCTCAAGAGCCGGTCGCACACCCTGGCGATCGCTCAGGCGTTTCTGCAGGCCTATCGAGCCGCCCATCCAGAAGACGAGATCGAACGGCTCGATCTGTGGCAGCTGGCCCTGCCGCCGTTCGATGATCGGACGCTCGAAGCGAAGTTCGCGGTGCTCCGAAACAATGAATTCTCACCGGAGCAGCTGCAAAGATGGGAAGCGGTGCGCGCGGTATCGCGCCACTTCAACGCGGCGGACAAATATGTCTTCGGCGTGCCCATGTGGAATTTCAGCGTGCCGTATGTCTTGAAGCACTACATCGACGTGGTCACGCTGCCCGGCGAGAACTGGACCTGGTCGCGAGCCGCCGGTTACGGCACCGTGTTGTCCGGAAAGAAGGCGCTGGCCATCTATGCAAGCGCGAATCCGCATGACGAGATCGGCCCCGGCGCGGACGACTTTCAGAAGCCCTTCATACGCCGCTGGCTGCGCTTCATCGGCATCGAGGAGATACAGGAGATCACGCTTGCGCCGACCTTGTCGGATCCGGAAACGGTCGCCGGGCTGCGGGCCGAGGCGATCGACGCGGCGAAACAACTTGCATCCCGCTTCTGAGGTAATCTCACCCGATGCGCAAACGGACCCCGCCAACGAAGCCCATCGACTGGGACGATCTACGCTACGTGCTCGCCCTGGCCGATTCGGGCTCGCTGAACCGGGCGGCCAGCGCATTGCGAGTGAACCGGACTACGGTGCTGCGACGGCTGAATGCCTTCGAGCGCAAGCACGGCGTGCGCTTGTTCGAGCGCTTCCCCAATGGCTACACGCTCACCGAGGCGGGGAATGAAGTTCTGCTGGCAGCCCGCGGCTTCGAGAACGCGATCGAGTCGATCGAACGCAAGCTTGCAGGACAGGACTTGCGAGCCGAAGGTCTGGTGCGCGTCACGACCACCGATACGTTACTCGCGTCCGTGCTGCCAGCCGCCCTCGCGACGTTCAAGCAAGAGCATCCAGGCATTACGCTCGACGTGACGACCTCGAACGCCTTTGCCGATCTTTCCAAACGCGACGCGGACGTCGCGATTCGGCCGGCGGTCGATCCACCCGAATTCCTGATCGGTCGCCGCGTCAGTGCTGTGGCATTCGCTGTGTACGCCGCGGCGTCGGAGGGCCCACAGCAGAGGCTCGATCTCTCCAGCGCACGCTGGCTTGCACCCGATGATTCGCTCGCGGGCACCAGTATTGCCCGCTGGATGCGCAACGAAGTGCCGTCGGTCCGGCCGGTGATGCGAGCGGACTCGCTCGTGTCGCTTCGAGAATTGTGTGCGGCCGGCGCCGGTCTGACCGCGTTGCCTTGTTATCTGGGCGATCCGGATCCACGGCTGATTCGCGTCCGCCCGCCCATTCCCGCGATGGCCACGGCCCTGTGGATCCTGACCCATCCGGACCTCGCTCGCACCGCGCGCATTCGATTGTTCCTGGATCGGGTCGCCAGGGCGCTCGGGCCACAACGAGCGCTGCTCGAAGGGCAGCGGCCGAGAATGTGAGCTCGCCTCGCGCCGATCCTGGCCGCAGTGTGAGCATCGTCACATTTCGTATCGTCTCTCGTTGACAGCCCAACCGCGGGAAATGAGACGCACGTTCCGCATTCTGTAACAGCCGCCGCATCGCGTCACAAACTGTTAGCGCGGTGCTGGACAGTGGTAACGCTACCTTGCGATGGTCCAGCTCACAGAAATAACAGTGCGCCGTCTTACGTCGCGGCGCCGGGCCTCGCGACAGGGTGGAGCGCATCGTGGACCAACAAACATTGCTATGGAGCCTGGCCGGGCTGGCCATCGCCTCGTGCCTGTGCAGTGTCTATCTGCTCGTCCGGCTACGGGCGGTTCGGCGCACTGGCGACGATCGCCAGTCCGGCGAGCGCGCCCTGCTGCGCACGGTGATCGATAACGTGCCCGACTTCATTTATGCCAAGGACGTGGACGGCCGCTTCCTGGTGGCGAATCTCGCCGTTGCCCGCAATCTCGGCATGACGCCGGATCAGCTGCTGGGCAAGCACGACTTCGATCTGTTTCCCCGGGAGGTTGCCAGGAGCTTTCACGAAGACGAGCAGGCGTTGATCCGCTCCGGCCAGCCGCTGGTCGATCGCGAGGAGATCGTGACCGACGCGGCCGGCCAGGCCCGTGATTTTCTGACCAGCAAAATCCCGGTGCGCGATGAGCGAGGCCGCGTGACCGGGCTGGTCGGCATCGGCAGAGATATCACCATGGGCAAGCGCATGGTCGCGGAGATGCGTGTCGCTCGCGAGGCCGCCGAAGCCGCGAATCGTTCGAAGAGCGAGTTCCTCGCGAACATGAGCCACGAGATTCGAACGCCCATCAACGGCGTGCTCGGCATGGCGGAGTTGCTGCTCGACACCTCGCTGGACCATACGCAGCGTGACTACGCCCGGACCATTCACGAGAGCGGCAAAGCGTTGCTCACCGTGATCAATGACATCCTGGACTTCTCCAAGATCGAGGCGGGCAAGCTCGACCTCGAACAGGTCGACATGGATCTGCGCAGCATCGTCGAAGACGTCGGGCGCATGATCGCATTTCAGGCGCATCGCAAACGCCTGGAGCTGGCGCTGGATATCGATGCGGACTTGCCGGCCGCGGTCAAAGGCGACCCCGGGCGCTTGCGCCAGATTCTCACCAATCTCGGGGGCAACGCGCTCAAGTTCACCTCCGCGGGCGAGGTTGCCATCGAGGTCAAGGTGCTGGAGTCGGACAGCAGCGGCACGCTGGTCCGGTTCGAAGTCCGTGACACCGGCATCGGCATTCCAGCGGATCGCATCGATCGCCTGTTCCAGCCCTTCTCTCAAGTCGACGCGTCCACGACCCGTCAGTTCGGCGGCACCGGCCTGGGATTGTCCATCGTGCGTCGGCTCACCGATCTGATGGGCGGCAAATGCGGCGTCAGCAGCGTGCCTGGCGTCGGCTCCACTTTCTGGTTCACGCTGCGGTTCGCGGTCGCGGATCAGAACATCCAGCACCGCACGCCTACGCCGCTGACTCTGAAGGATCGTCGTGTCCTGGTGGTGGATGACAATCAAACGAACCTGAAAATCCTCGCCGGTCAGATGGCTCGCTGCGGCATGCTGGCGACGTGCGTGTCGTCCGCTGCCCGCGCCCTCGAAACATTGCGCATGGCTGCGGCGGCAGGCCTGCCTTATGAAGTTGCGCTGCTCGATCACGACATGCCCGAGATGGATGGCTCGCAGCTCGGCGCCCTCATCAATGAGGATCCCGCGATAAATTCCACGCGGGTGGTGCTGCTCACCTCCTCCGGCCAGCCCGGCGAAAGCTCGCATTTCTCGCGCATGGGCTTTGCGGCGTATTTGCTGAAGCCCGTCAGCCACGGCGATCTGGTGGACACGCTGATGATCGTCCTCGGCGCCGCACCCGACGATCGGAACGCGCCGAAACCGCCCATCGTCACCCAGCACGAACTGCTGGCCATGCGCGCACGTGAGAAGCGACCGCGCGTATTGCTCGCCGAGGACAATCTGGTCAATCAAAAAGTGGGCGTAAAGCTGCTCGAGAAAATCGGCTGCACGGTCGAAGTCGCCGCCAACGGCAAAGAAGCAGTCCGCGCCTGGGAGAGCGGTCATTTCGACGTCATTCTGATGGACTGCCAGATGCCCGAGCTGGACGGCTATCAAGCGACCCAACAGATCCGCGCTCGCGAATCGGCCTCGCATCGCACGCCGATCATCGCGCTCACCGCTCACGCCATGAAAGGCGCCGACGAGGAATGCCGGGCGGCGGGCATGAATGACTACATCACCAAGCCGATCGATAGCGAGGTGTTGAAGGCCTGTATTGCCCGACACTGCGCCAAGAGCTGAGGTCGAGCATCGGCATTGGCCTGCGCACGTCCGCTCATTCTCTGTAGAATCCCCGCAGCCCATTCTACGACCCGTTTCTCATGACCTTCACCGAGCTGCAGCTGGCGCCGGAATTGATCGCGGCGCTGACAAAGCAGCAGATCACCCGCCCCACCCCCATCCAGAGCGCGGCGCTGCCGGTTCTGTCGGCCGGTCGCGATGCATACCTGCACGCGGAAACCGGCACCGGCAAGACGCTCGCTTACTTGCTGCCGATATTCGGTCGGATCGACACCGACCAGGCCGCCACGCAAGCAGTGATCGTCGCGCCGACTCACGAGCTGGCGCTGCAGATCCATCGGCAATGCGGCGAGCTGGCGCAAAATGCCGGCTGGCCGGTGCGTTCGCTGCTGCTGATCGGCGGCACGTCCACCGAGCGGCAGATCGAAAAGTTGAAAAAGAAACCCCACGTGGTGGTCGGTTCACCGGGCCGCATCGCGGAGTTGCTCGGCAGGGGCAAGCTCAAGGCGCAGCATCTTCGCAGCATCGTGATCGATGAGGCGGATCGGCTGCTCAGCGACGAAAGCCTGGTTGCCGTTCGCGCCATCATCCAGGCTGCGCCACGCAACCGGCAGCTGATATTTGCGTCAGCGACCCTGGAGACCCAGAGCATGACGGTGGCCAGAGAGTGGGCGCCGGAACTGCTGATGCTTCAGGCGGCGGCCGCCGCCGTGAACGAAAATATCGAGCATTTCTATTTGATCTGCGAGGAGCGCGATAAGCCGGATGAGCTGCGCAAACTGCTGCATGCGCTCACGCCGGAACGCGCCATCGTTTTCGTCCACCGCAACGAGGTCGCCGAGAGGATCGCGCTCAAACTGGCGCACCATAAGATCCCCGCCGCCGACTTGAGTGCCGCGCTCTACAAAGAGGATCGAAAGCGAGCCATGGAGGGTTTTCGTAAAGGAACGATCCGAGTGCTGATCGCGTCGGACATCGCCGCCCGCGGGCTCGACATCAAAGGCGTCACGCACGTGTTCAACTCCGACGTGCCTACATCGAGCCAGGCATATCTGCACCGCGTGGGTCGAACTGGCCGTGCCGGCGCGAAGGGGCTCGCGGTCACACTGATGACCGAGATCGAAGCGAGGCTGGTGCGCCGCTATCAGGAAGAGCTGGGTATCGACATGCAGTGCGTGCGCATGCGCGAAGGCAAATTGCTACGCGTCGAACGCCCTTAGTTCAGCTTTCCCTGCTCGCGCAGCCTGTCTTTCTTGCTCTTGCGCTTTCCCTTGATCCCACCGTTGTTCGGTCCAGGCGAAGCTGCGAGCGGCGCGGCGGTTTCCACCGGCTCGAATCCAGGAACGATTTCACGAGTCAGCGTCAGTTTGTGGCGCTTCTCGATCAACCGAAAATGCGACTCCGTGCTCGCGCTCACGAAGCTCACCGCCACACCGGCCTGGCCGGCGCGCCCGGTGCGACCGATCCGGTGCACGTAATCGTCCGTGGAGCGCGGCAGATCGAAATTCACGACAGCGGGCAGATGCACGATGTCGATGCCGCGGGCCGCGACGTCGGTTGCAACCAGGACCTGCAACTGCTGCGCTTTGAAATCCGCCAGCGCCTGAGTACGTGCGCCCTGGCTGAGCTCGCCATGAAACGCCGCCGCTTTGATCCCCGCGCGCCGCAACTTCTCCGCGACGTGCTCCGTCGAATATTTGGTCGCGACGAACACCAGCACGCGAGTCCAGCCCTGTTCCCGGATCAGGCGAAGTAACAACTGGGTGCGACGAGGCGCGTCCACATGAATGACGCGCTGATTGATATCCGGCACGGTCGCGGGTGTCGAGGCAACCTCGACTCGCAGCGGATCGCGCAGCAGATTCTCCGCAAGCGCATTGACCGCCGGCGGGAACGTCGCGGAGAACAGCAGCGTCTGGCGGCGTTCGGGCACCAGGCTCAACACCTGGTCGAGCTCGTCTGCAAAACCCAGCTCCAGCAGCCGATCGGCCTCGTCGAGGACCAGCGTCGTCACCGACCGCAGTCTCAATGCGTTGTGCTCCACCAGATCCAGCAGTCGACCGGGCGTGGCGACGACCATGTCGGCACCGCCTCGCAACGCCATCATTTGCGGATTGATGGACACGCCGCCGAACACCACCGACACCTTGGGCGGTTCGGGCAAATGGCGCGCATACCTCTCGATGGATGCGCCGATCTGCGCTGCCAGTTCGCGCGTGGGCGCGAGAATCAGCGAACGAACGGGCCGGGGCTTTTCGTGGCTGGCTTGCGAATGCCGCTGCAGCAATGGCAAAGCGAACGCAGC
>Ga0065721_10004434_pt1 | contig 27985 bp, 21 predicted proteins | sample Mesricmetagenome_FD_59108 | JGI IMG/M metagenome (GOLD analysis project Ga0065721, IMG submission 59108) | Mesophilic microbial community from rice straw/compost enrichment Sample: eDNA_1 v2 (version 2) | ecosystem: Engineered > Solid waste > Grass > Composting > Bioreactor | place: USA: Davis... | reverse complement strand
CAGAAGGGCGTCAGCTTCGGCTCCGCTCTCGCCGATCTCGATGGCGACGGCGACCTCGACATCGTCTTCGGCAACTACGACGCGCCGCCCACCGTCATCCGCAACAATTCCACCACCGGCCATCGCGCCGTCATCAAACTCGCCGGCCGCGCGCCCAATCGCGACGCGCTCGGAGCCGAGGTCCGCCTCGAAACCGAAACCGGCACCCAAATCCGCCAGCTCTTCACCGAGCGCGGCATCACCGCCTCCGAACCCGCCCTGCTCCACTTCGGTCTCGGCGAAACGGATACGATCCAAAAGCTCACCATTCGCTGGCCGCGCGGTCAGGTCCAGGTCCTCGAAAACCTCCCCGCCAACCAGCTCCTCACCATCACCGAACCCGAACTCGGCGACACCAAACCCGCCCCCGCGCTCGCTCGTGCAAAACTCGAAAACGCGCTCTTCACCGAATCCGCCTCCGCCCGCGGCCTGAAACACGTCGCCAACCTTCGCCCGTTCGACGAGTTCACCCGCCAGCGCCTCCTCCCACGCCGCCTCAACGGCCTCGGCCCCGTCCTCGCCACCGCCGACGTCAACCGCGACGGCCACGCCGACCTCTTCGTCTCCGGCACCTGCGGCCAGGCCGGCACGCTCTTCCTCGGCAGCGCCAACGGCACCTTCACTCCCGCCGCCGATCAGCCCTGGGCCTCCGCCCTCGAATCCGACGATGTCGGCGCGCTCTTCTTCGACGCCAACGGCGACGGCGCCCCCGATCTCCTCCTGGTCGCCGGCGGCGTCCAACACGCCCAGGGCGACGCCCATCTCCACGACCGCCTGTATCTAAATAACGGACACGGCAAATTCACCCTCGCCTCCGCCGACATCCTTCCCGCCGACGGCGAATCCACCGCCGCCATCGCCTCCGCCGATTTCGACGGCGACGGCCGCGCCGACCTCTTCATCGGCGGTCGCGTCGTTCCGGGCCACTATCCGAAAACGCCGCGCAGCTTCCTCTATCGCAATGTCGACGGCCGCTTCGTCGATGTCACCGACACCGTCGCTCCCGGCCTCCGCCATATCGGCATGGTCACCGCCGCCGCGTTCGCCGACATCGACAACGACAAACGTCCCGACCTCGTCGTCGCGACCGAATGGGGCCCCGTCTCCGTCTTCCGCAACACCGGCACCGCCTTCGAAAACGCCACCGAAAAACTCGGTCTCTCCGGCATCACCGGCTGGTGGAGCGCGCTCAACATCGTCGATGTCGACGGCGACAACCGCCTCGACCTCGTCGCCGGCAACGTCGGCCTCAACACCAAATACCGCGCATCCGCCGAACACCCGACCGTCCTCTTCGCCGGCGTGTTCGACGACTCCGGCAAGGAGAACCTCATCGAAGCCCAGTATCACGACGGCGCGCTGTATCCAGTTCGTGGACGCAGCAAGCTCGCCTACAGCTTCCCCTGGATTCGCCAAAAATTCCGCACGTTCAAAGCCTACTCCCAAGCCACCGTCGAAGACATCTTCGGCGCCGAGCGCCTCGCCAACGTCCAAAAACTCGCCGCCACCGAACTCGCCAGCGGCATCTTCCGCCAGCAGTCCGACGGCACCTTCAAGTTCCAGCAACTCCCCCGCCGCGCCCAGTTCGCCCCGATCAACGCCATCGTCGCCGCGGATCTCACCGGCGACGGCGTCCTCGACCTCTATTGCGTCGGCAACAACTTCGGCCCCGAGCCCACCACCGGCCGCTTCGACGGCTCCCTCGGCGTCCTGCTCAAAGGCGACGGCCGCGGTGATTTCACCGCGCTCTCCCCCGCCGAGTCCGGCCTCGTCGTCTCCGGCGACGCCCGCTCCGCCGTCGTGGTCGGCGACGCCCTCGCCGTCTCCCGCTGCGAAGGCCCCGTCCTCCTCTTCACCCGGTAGGGCGGGTTGTCCCCAACCCGCCGCCACCTCCCCCTTTCCCTTCGTTCCCCGCCCACCCTCGCCCTTCCGCAGCCGAAGTCCCCTCTCGAGAGGGGTGGCCGAAGGCCGGGGTGTGTTCACGCGCCGAGGGCTTTGACCTCGTCAAAGCCCCTCCCGTCATTTCGCTCCCCTCATGCCCCACCCCCTCCGCTTCCTTACCTTCCTCTTTCTTTTCCCCCTTTTCACCTCTGCCCTCCTCCGCGCCGCGTCCCCCCTCGCCGACGCCCCTTCCGCGTTCCTGCGCGCCTGCGCCGCGACGCCCGTCGCCTTCCAACCGTTCTCCTCCGACACCTTCTCTCGCGCCGCCGCCGAACAAAAACCGCTCTACGTCTTCATCGGCCTTTCCACCAGCGAGCTCACCCGCGCCCAACTCAAACAAACCTTCAGCAACGCCGACACCGCCGCCTTCCTCAACGAGGCCTTCATCTGCGTCGCCGTCGACGCCCACGAGCGCCCCGACCTCCGTCGCCCTCCTACCAGAGCTACACGCAACACGTCCGCCAGCTCAACGGCCTCCCGCTCAACCTCTGGCTCACGCCCGACCTCAAACCCTTCGAAGGCGCCAACTATCTCCCGCCCACCGAGGAATGGGGCAAGGAAGGTTTCCTCACCGTCGCCAAACGCGCCGCCTCCGGCTGGCAATCCGATCCCGACGCCCAACGTGCCAAAGCCGACGAAGCTCTCGCCACCATCGAATCCTTCCTCCCCACCGAAGCCCCCGCCCCGCTCTCCGCCTCCGATCGCACGCGCCTCCTCGCCGAAGCCCGCGAAACCTGGCTCGGCCTCCACGACTCCGCCAACGGCGGCTTCGGCGATCCGCCCAAATCCCTCGAGCCCGAACTTCTCCGCTTCCTTCTTACCGACTCATCCACCCGCGACGCCGCCCTCACCACGCTCCGCGCCCTCCTCCGCAGCCCCGTCCGCGATCCGCTCGACGGCGGCTTCTTCCGCTACGCCAGCGACGCCGAATTCCGCCAACCCTACTTCCAAAAAACCCTCTCCGACCAGGCCCGCATCGCCCTCGCGCTCCTCGACGCCTTCAAACTCACACAGGACGCCACCTTCGCCTCCGCCGCCCGTGACGCCCTGCTCTACGCCGTCGATCACCTGAAAGGCACCGCCGTCGAAGATTCCACCGCCGAAGCCGCGCTCGCCTCCCACTTCTTCACCTCCGCCGAAATCGAAAAACTCCTCGGCCCCTCCGCCGCCGCCTTCAACGCCGCCCACGACATCACCGCCGAAGGCAACATCCCCGCCGACACGTTCACCAACATCTCCGCCGGCCAAAACCTCCCCCGTCTCATCGATCCCGCCGCGACTCCGCGCGCCCAATTCGCCGACGCCTACGCGAAACTCCTCGCGCACCGCCGCACCCGCTCCACGCCCGCGCGCGACGACCCCGCCACCGCCGGCACTCGCGGCCTCCTCCTCGCCGCGCTCTCTCGCGCCGCCACCGAACTCGACGATCCGCGTTTCGCCTCCGCCGCCTCCACCGAGTTCACCACGCTCCGCGAGCAATTCATCTCCGCCGATTCCACCCTCCGCCATCTCCCCGACCGCCCGCACCCCGCCTCCCCGCTCGACTACGCCCAAGTGATCGCCGGCCTCCTCGCGCACAACACCCCCGATTCCACCGCACTCGCGCGCCAACTTCTCGCCACGCTCAACACCCGCCACCTCAGCCCGTCGTCCCACTACCTCGTCGCCTCGCCCGAAAACACCCCCGCGTTCTTCCTCCGGGTTCGCGCCACCGCCTCTTACCCCGGCGAACCCATCGCCCCCGAACCCACCCTCCTTCTCGCGCTCGCGTCGCACGACCTCGCTCCCAACGACCTTCCCGCCCGCCTCGCCGCCGTCATCGCCGCCGACCTCCAGGACTCCCTCGAACCTCCGCGCGGCGATGCCCTCCTCGCCCTCACCCCATGACGCGAACCGCCGCCACTTCGCCCCGATTTTCCCGCGAGTGGCCCCCAACCACTTTTCTCATTCGCGAAACCCGCGCACCCTCCTCCCCACATTTGTTGCGCTTGGAAACCGAACGACCGCTCACCTGGGGAGGTGGCGGTCGCTCTGTTTAGAGCGGTTCCCGATCTTCACGGCGAAGACAGCGTGAGCATCGCTGACCCCGCCGGCACGTCGTGCTCGCTAACGCCGCCCGACGGCCAGCGCACGCGAACCTTCCGCAACGGATTCTCCTCCGTTCGCCCCAAATGAAGCTTCGTCGACGACTGACTGTAATACCCCGCCGCCGCCAGCGCCGTCACCAGCCCCACATCCGCCAACTCCTTCGCGACCGTGTCCGTCACATCGTCAAACTCCCACCCGCGATTCACCAGCAGCCGTCTCCGGACTTTCTCCGGATAAAATCCGGGCACCACGCGCGCGCCCACGAACAAGTCGAGGTCGCCGTCCAGATCGCCGATCGCCAGCGCCGGCCCGCGCCGGTTCAAACGAAACGGCAGCAACGGCTGCTGCGCCGCCTCGTCGATCACCTCTTCCGCGCTGACATAGCCAAAACCAAACGCCACCGTCGCGTTCTTCTTCGCCAAGCCCGAAATGCAGCACCGGCTCGCTCGTCGAAAGACACCCGCGCGCCAGCGCCAGCGTCCGCACCTGCACCCTGCCCGCGTCCAGATCTTCACTGTCGCGCCGACCCCGAAACGATTCGACGCCGTTCCGCGCAACGCCACCACCAGCCGCGCTCCTTGCGTGCTGTCGTTTCTTGGCAGCGCCGCGCCGCTTCGTGGTTCGTGAACACCAGATCGAGGTGGCCGTCGTGGTCGAAGTCCGCGAACGCGCAGCCAAAACTCACGCCGCGATGCGCCAGCCCCACGCGTCGCCGACCTCCTCGAACCGCAGGTCTCCACGATTTCGATACGCCAGGTTGCGCTCCCGAAACACCGGGCTCGCCCGCATGATCCGGCTGCGATCCGCCGGATTTTCCGCCGTATGAAAAATCCTTCGTGGCGAGACTGCAGCGCTGGGACATCCCGCGGAGGCTGCGCGCGGTGCCCTACCGGCTGCCGAACGGCGCCGCGTTCGAGCAAGTGTCCGTCGTCGTATTTCGAAGTGGTCGACGAACAAATGCGCCGCCCGCGCTCGCTCGCCTCGCGGACTATTTCATCGAGGTCGGAAATCTCGCGCAGGCGCGCTCGTTGATGGACGAGCTGCGCCGCTTTCCCGCCGATCTCGGCGCGCAAGCCGGCCACGCGAATCTCGCGCGGGAACAGGTGCGGCGTTGCGTCGCCGAGGTGAGCGAGGCTCGGCTGCGCTCGCTCACGACCGCCTCGCTGCTTTGCTTCACGTCCTCTGCCAACTCGCGAAACGGAAATCGCCGACCCGAAGCTCCGACAGCTCGCGCGCGACCTGCTTCCGCCCGATCTCCGGCAGCGGCTCTGACAACCGTATCGCTCCGTTTTCACGCTGAACAAAAAAGCCCGACAGTGCGTGGCTGCCGGGCTCGATCAAAGGATCGCGTTCGTGGTGATCAGAACGAAATCGTGTTCGTCAGCGTGATCGTGCGGGGCTCCGGTATCCGGTATCCGGCGGGTGAACCGTCGGGTTGCACCGTCACTTTCTGGAGATCCTTCGTCGCGAAGATATTTCTGATGTTGAGCTGGACCCGCCAGTGGATCCGGTCCGTGAGCTTGCGCTGGTAGCCGATCCATCCGTCGAAGATGCCTTCGTCGGAACCTTCGTAGGGATTGTTGACGTCGAACCGATACGGATCGTCGCCCGTGCCGGTGCCGATGACGGGGAAGCCGACCTTGTCCTCGCTCTGCCAGCGATACGCGCCGCCGATGTTGAAACCGCGGAAGCGGCCGCCTTGGAACGCGTAGTTCGTCGTGACGTTGACGCGCCACGGGCGGAGCTCGGGGACGTTCGAGCCTTCGAGCGCCTGCCACAGCCAGTAGTTCGCCATCGTCTCGCGCGTGAACTTGCCGAGCGCGGTTTCGCCGGACGCTCCGTAGATTTCGCGCGCCGGACTCTGGCTGTCGTCCTCGCCGCCCCACAGACGCATCTCGCCGGCGGGAGTGTTGAGGAACTGGTCGTAGCGCTTGTTGATCCAGTCCACGTAGCTCTTCGCGAGATTCGTCTGCGTCGCGAACGTCTTGGAAACGTTGATACTGATATCGAGGCCCTTGATCGGGTTCGCGATCAGTTCCACTTCCGTGCCCTTCGACAGCGTGTCGCCGGTCACGGCCACGCCGGCCGCGCCGAAGTTCTGCGCCTGTCCGCCGGTCTTGTAGTCGCTCATGCCCCACGCCTGTTGGAAGCTCTCGGGCACCTGCTGCTCGGGCGACAACCACGCGTTCACCGCCGCGAGCTGGCGCTGATAAATCGCGTCGAGCGCCGCCTGCGAGTAACCGCGGTTCGGATCACTCGGATCCGGATTTTCCGGCGTCGGCTCGTCCGGATGCCACGTGACCTGATGACCGTCGCTCGTGTAACCGTAGAGCGTGCTGGCCGGCCCGGAAAGCGGACCGCCCGGCTCCATCGAATTCTTGAACGCGATCGCCGCCGCCTGGCCCCACGTCTCGACCGCGCCGATGAGGTAGTAGTTGTTGCCGATGTTGCCCGAGAGCGTCGCGTTCTCGACCTTGGTTTCGTAACGCACGACTTTCAGCGTCAGCCGATCGTCGAGCGCGGTGATCGCAAAACCATACTCCTTCGTGTTGCCCGCCGGATTCGCGACCGGATTTCCGAGCAGATCGCGACGGCTGGAGTCGGGCTGGAAGTTCTCCGATTTGTTGAAGATCAGGCTCACATCCAACCGGCCCGGCAGACGATCACGCCACGAGTTCGGCAGGTGCGTGACGATGCTGTAGGTCTTCGAGCGAACCGTGTTCCGGATTGGATTGGCGGGCAACTTGAAGTCCGGCGAAAACGGATCGACCATGCCCTGCCCGAGACTCGGAGCATTGCCGGCGTCGCGGAACGAGTCCTTGTCCTCGCGATAACCGAACATCGGGATGATGGTGCCATCCAGCCAGTAGCCCTGCCAGACGATCGCGCTCGATTCGACTTTGTCGTCGGTCAGACGCGAGCCGGTGTAGACCTTGCCGCGGTTGTTCGCGAGGTCGTTGTTGACCGTGGGCATGTTCAGAACCTGCCAGCTCTGCGTCTCGTTGTTGTAATAGTTCACCGCCTGGACGGGCGAAGGCACGATCGTGTTCTTGATGCCCTCCAGACCGATGCCGCTCGCGGTCGATCCCGTGACCGCGCCGCCGAGATACACGGCGAAGATGTTGTTGCGCGAAGCCTGGTTGATCGCGCCCGCGGCGAGCGCCGGCGGGAACGCCGCGTCAATGAAGTAGCGCGGACCGTTGCCGGTGAAGCGGTCGGTCTTCTGCTCGTTGTAGAGAGCGGTGAAGACGTTGCGGCCAAAGATCCGCGCGAGCGCGGAGTCCTTGCCCGTCACGCGGGCGAAATCGAGTTCGGCGAACGCCGTCGCGCGGATGTCCTCACGCGTCGTCTCGGTCCAGCCGAAGCTCCCCGGACCGGCGTAGACGAGGGGCCGCAGGAAGTTGGGATTCGGCGTCCCGTCGATCAACGTCCGCATGATGTCGATCGCGATCGACGTGGCATCCGAGTTGAGGAAGTTGTTCTGACCGAACTTCGACTCCTGGCGATTGTAGGCGACTTCGAAGCCGACCTTGTCGTCGAGAAACGTCTGGCGCAGCGCGGCGTTGAAGGCGTTGAACCGATTGAACTGCAGCTGATTCGGGCCCGGCAGCAGGTGGTTGTAGTAGTCGAAGATCGTCGGGTCGGTGAGCGAGCGGGACTTGAAGCCGCCGATCGTCGAGCCCACGAGCCCCGCGTTCTGCGCGTAGCTGTTGTAGGTCGTGATGCCTCGCAGCGTGTTCGCGCCGAGCACGTTGGCGGGATTGTTCGCGCCGTTGCCCGGCCAGTTCTTCACCTGCGAGGGATAACTCGCGCCCTGCGCCGCGCCGTTGAACGCCGTCACCACGCCGTCGAACACGCGATTGCCCGGCGCCCCGAGCCACGGATCGCTCTGCGCGGTGACCTGCCCGTCGCCCAGGTAGCGGCCCATCATGTCCTCCTGCCCCGCCGGCACGAAGGCCGCGCTGAATCCGCGCGCCCGCTCGTTCGCCGGATACAGAAACCACGGCGTGATCGCGTCGAGCGGCGGCGTATTGATCGGATCATTACGCTTGATGTCGCCGTATTCGAAGTTGGCCGTCAGCGACGTGCGCGCCGAACCTTTCGAGAGGAAGCTCGGATCGTATCGCAGCGCCGCATACACGCGCTCGTCGCTCTTGTAGGCCGGGTCCTGACGATACTTCGTCTCGTCCTTCAACAGCGAAACGCGCACCGCCAGCTCCTGCGGCAGCAGCACGTGGTTGAAGTCGGCGGTGAAGCGCACCGAGCCGTAGTTGTCCACCTGGTTCTCGACTTCGTTCGAATTGCGAAACGCCGCCTGGTTCAGGCTCGTGTTCACGATGCCGGCCGGACTGCCGATGCCGAAAAGGATGGCGTTCGGACCGCGCTGCACGTCGACGCGGCCGACGTTGTAGCTGTCCATCGGGATGTCCGTCAGGAAGAAGTCGCGCGTGTTGTCCGCCTGCGCGAGACCGCGGATGCGCGTCTGCGTGCTCGCGCCCTGCGCCGCCGCCGTGAGATACGTGCTCGCTCCCTGACCGAGATAGTTGCCGCCTTGACCGGCCACTTCCGCGCTCGGCGTATAAACCATCAATTCCGTCAGATTTCGCGCGTTCGTGTCCTGGAGAAACTTCGCCGTCACGACCGAGATCGACGAACCGACGTCCTTCAACTCGGTGCGGATGCGCGTGCCCGCGAGCGTAGCGGTGGCCGCGTAGCCGGTGTCCTCGGTGGCTTCGACAACGAACGGTGACAATACCACCGCCTCGTCTTCAGGCTGGGCGGCGGAAGGATTCGCGGGCGCGGATTGAGCGCGCAGTTGCGGGACCGCAACGAGGCAGAGCGAGGACGAAGCCACGAGGGCACGCGTCCACGCGACAGGGCGTTTCATGAGCATTTTGGGTGTTAGGGTGGGGATTGCAGCCTCAGGGGGAGGCAACCTCCCACGCGGGTTTGCTCCGCCGCGAGAGGTGCGGCCAATATAGTCCGCGCCCGCGACGAAGGGAATGAGTTCCGTTGCTCGCCAATTAAGGCATATTACCCGTCGCGCTTCGCTCTCCACACCCCGTCGCTCACAGGGGAAAAGCCGCTCTCTCCCTCGAGAAAACCAGCCCGCGCACCCCGCGCCGTTGAGCCACGTTACCGGTGATGCCCGACCTTCGATTGCACCTTTTTCCGGTAGCTTCCGGGAGAATCTCCGGTGAGCCGCTTGAAGACGACGCACATGTATTCGACGTGCTCGAAGCCCGCCAGCTCCGCGATTTTCTTCAGCGGGAAATCCGTCTCGAACAACAACTGGCGTATCCGTCCCACTTGGACGCGACGAATCTCCGCCTGCGGCGAACGCCCGATGAAGCGTCCGGAATTTTTTCTCGAGCTGGCTTCGCGACGCGAACGCCTGCTTCAGCACGTCGTCCACCGTGATGCCGTGACACGCGTGCTCGCGGATGTAACTCACCGCCGCCGCCACGTTCTTGTCGCCGACCGCGAGGATGTCCGTCGACTGTCGCGTCACCACGCCGATCGGCTCGATGCGCCGGTCGAAAACGTCCACCCGTTCGCCCGCCATCATCTGCGCGAGCTGCTCCGCCGCCTGATAGCCTGACTGAAACGCATTCGTCGCCACGCTCGACAGCGGCGGCTCCGCCAGTTCGCAGCGGATCGGATCGTTGTTGGCTCCGAGAATCGCCACCTCCTCCGGCACGAGCAGCCCCGCCGCATGCGCTGCGCTCGCCACCTGCTGCGCGCGCATGTCGTTCGATGCCATCACCGCCGCCGGTTTCGACAACCGCTTCAACCACGCGCTCAGCGCCGCCGTCTGATTCGCATCCCAGAACGGCGTCAAATCGATCGGGTCGTCGACGTCGAACACATCACACGGATGCCCCGCCAGCCGCAGCGCCTCGAGAAAACCATCCCGCCGCTCGTTCGACCATCCCGCATCGGCAAACCCGCAAAATCCGAAATGCCGAAACCCCCGCTCCAGCAGGTGCTCGGCGCCGAGATGCCCCATCGCGATATTGTCCGGCCGGATCTTCGGCACGCCCGGATACGGCGGCGCGTCGTGCAGGTCGACCAGCGGCAGCCCGAGTTCCGCGCAACCTTGCACCAAACTCGGCGACGTATGCCGGCTGATCACGCCGTGCCATTTCTTGCTCCGCAGCCAATGCGGATCCACCTCCGCCCTCGCCTCGTCGTCGAAGAATGTCGCCCACGGCCGATGCGAACGCTCGTAGTGTGCGATTCCCTTCAGCATCGTCGCGCACTCCTCGAGACGCGTCATGAACACCAGCAAGACCTGAGGCTTCACGGCGACACGCACACCAGCTCCCGCTCCGCTTGGCAAGCGGCGGTTTCGTCCCGTCACGCCAATCGGCCGTGCTTCAATACATGTCCACCAGCGACTCGTGCGTCAGCCGCCGCCGCAGTTTCTCCGCCGTTTGCGGGCGCTCGAAATCGACGACCACCCGCTTCGGCTCGTCCGGATAAAGCTCGAAGAAATTGTCGCTGCACCGATACCGCAGGCCGCTGAAATCGAACGAAAACCGGTGCTGAAACGCCGTCGACCGGAACACGATGTCGGCGCGCCGCGCGCTCACCATTCGGATCGCCGCCCGCGTCCGCGCCTTCGCAGATCGAGAAAACGCGGCGCCGTGAGAAACACCGTCTCCTCGCTCACGCGTTCGCCCGCGATCTCGAGCGCGATGCGCAGATAGATCGCCTCGCGCGTGTATCGGGAAATTGATGACGCGAGGTCGACCGTCACCTGATGCACGCTCTCGCCATAACGTAGCGTCACCGTCTTCCGCGCGCCACGCAACCGCCGTCCATCGAGGTGAAACAGCTCCCACCGCACCACGCCCTTCGCCGGCTGCGGCGCATCGTAAACCGTATAGAAGTGCACCTCGCGCACCGTGCTGCGCCGATAGTTTCCGATCGTCAGTGTCTCCTCGCCCGGCACGTGCGCGCACACCAGCGCCGGCGCGAAAAACCGCCGCGCCACGTGATGCAACGCCCGTCAGCGGCCCGTGAACTCGATCGAGCTCCACGACGCCGGCCGGCAGTCGTTGAGCTGCCAATACAGCGCCCCCATGCAGCGCGGCATGTTGCGCCGCCAGTGCTCCACCCCCACCTGCATGCACCGCGCCTGGTTCAGCTGCGACAGATAGATCAACGCCTCCTGCCCCATCGGGAACCGGTAGTGCTGCGTCACGTAATCGAGGATGAGCTGGCTGCCCGCGCGATTCTTCTGATGATTCTCCATCTCCCGCCCGAAGATATTGTCGCGGTGAGGCGGACAGAACGTCGCGCTCGTCTCCGTCGACGAATAGCTCTGCATCCCGAACTCCGAGCAGAAGCGAAACCGCCAGTTCTCGTAAGACTTCACCGGATGCCGCGCATGCCAGACCTCCCAGTAATGCGTGTCGCCGCGCCGCTCGCCCTCGGTCTGCATCAAGTCCACCCCCGCCGAATTCTCCAATGTGCCGCGCCACTGCGACGACGGCCAGTAAGCCGTCTCGCCGTCGTTCCCCTCCACCACCTCGGGCAGCACGGCGTGAAACAACGCCTCGTAACCGCGCCTCAGCCCGGGATCCTTGAACAAATCTCCGCGCTCCCGCCCCACCGTGTTGAGCTGCGCGATATCGTTGTTTCCGCACCACAACGCGAGACACGCCCGGTGCCGCAACCGCCGCACCTGAAACTCCGCCTCCGCCCGCACGCCCGCGAGAAACGCCTCGTCGCCCGGATAGATCCGTGCACGCGAACATGAAGTCCTGCCACACCATCAACCCGAGTTCGTCGCACAGATCGTAAAATTCCCCGCTTTCGTAGATCCCGCCTCCCCACACGCGGATCATGTTCATGTGCGCCTCCGCCGCACTCGAGAGATCGCGCTGATAATCCGCGCGCCTCAGCCCCGTCACGAAACTGTGCGCCGGAATCCAGTTTGCCCCTTTCGCAAAAATCGGCGCGCCTCCCGCGCTGCTCAATCCGCGCGTTACTTCAACGGATTCGCCTTGATGAACTCCACCACCTCCTCCGCCTCGCAGAAGCACAGCGCCGAAAACGTATCCGCCGCGCCATAATAGATCGCGATTCGCCCCGTCGCCGCATCGCACAGGCAGCCCACCGGAAAACACACGCCCGGCACAAAGCCGGTCAGCTCATACGGCGCTTCCGGACACAGCAGCGCCTCGCGGCACCGCGCGATCACCTTCCACGGTTGCTCCAAATCCAGCAGCGCCGCGCTCATCGAATAAACGAAGCCGTTGCACGTTTGCGTCACCGCATGAAAGAACAACAGCCACCCTTCGCTCGTCTCGATCGGCGACGGCCCCGCCCCGATCTTCACGCCCTGAAACCATGGCCACCCGCGCCCCATCACATGCCGGTGCCGCCCCCAATGAATCAGGTCCGGACTCTCGCTCGTGAAAATATCCCCGAACGGCGTGTGTCCCGTGTCGGACGGACGGCTCAGCATCACGAACTTTCCGTTGATCTTCCGCGGAAACAGCACGCCGTTCCGGTTGTAAGGCAGAAACGCGTTCTCGAGTTGCTCGAAGTTCACGAAGTCCGTCGTGCGCGCCACGCCGATCGTCGGTCCGTGGTATCCATTGCACCACGTCACATAGTGAACGCCATCGATCGGCGTCACCCGCGGATCGTAGGCATACTCGTGCTTCCTCACTTCCTCGTCCTCGCACCGGAACTCGATCGGCTGCGGATCGAACGTGAACTTCAACCCGTCCGCACTGCGGCCCACATGCAAATGCGGCACGCGATCCATCCCTTCCGTGCGAAACACGCCGATGAATCCGTCCTCCCACGGCACCACCGCGCTGTTGTAAATGCCCGTCACTCGCGGCAGCGGACGCCGCCCGATCACCGGATTTCCCTCATAGCGCCACACGATGTCGGGATTTCCCGCCGCGCGAGGCTGCCAGGGAAGATTGCGAATTTCAGGGCCGGCGATCTTTAGCTTCATGGAGAGAGGTCGGGCAAACAAGAAGGCAACGAACCAACGCGCCCGAGGGGGTGGCGCTCGACGGCAGACTGGGATCCGGGCCATCCGACGAGCAAGCCGTCCGGGCGCTCTTACCTTAGAACATCCGACGCCACGGCGGAAGGAGAGCGGTTGTGCCGGCGTTGAGTTCCGTTGCCCGCGCCGTCGCGCTCGTCCGCCGGCGAATCCGCTCATGCTTCGTGCAACCAAACTCAATTCCCCGCGATTGCCTGCCCCGCCTCCGTCCGCTCGATTTCACCGTCCTCCATGCCGCCCGACGTCCTGCACGCCTACGCTTCGCGCATCGAAAACGATCTCCGCCACAACATCCTTCCCTTCTGGATCGACCGCGTGGTGGACCAGGAACGCGGCGGCTTTCGCGGTGCCCTCACCAACGATCTGCGGGAAGACCGCGACGCCGAACGCGGCGCGCTCCTCACCTCCCGCATCCTGTGGACGTTTTCCGCCGCGTATCGAAAATTTGGCGACGCCGCTTGCCTCGCGATGGCCGATCACGCCTTCGCCGACCTTTTCCACCGCTTCCACGATTCCGAACACGGCGGCTTCTACTGGTCGGTCGCTCCCAGGGGCCGCGTGCTCCAGCCGCGGAAACAGACCTACGGCCAGGCTTTCGCCCTCTACGCGTTGAGCGAATATCACCGCGCCACCGGCCGGCCCGAACCGCTCCAGCGCGCGATCGAGATTTTCCGTCTGATCGAAACTCGCGCCCGCGAACGCGTTCACGGCGGCTACCTCGAAGCCACCGCGCGCGACTGGAGCCCGATCGACGACATGCGGCTCAGCGCCGTCGATCTCAACGAGCCCAAGTCCCAGAACACCCACCTTCACGTCATGGAGGCCTACACGAATCTCCTCCGCGTCTGGCCCGACGATTCCCTCCGCCGCGCCCAGGCCGAACTGCTCGAAATCATGCTCGGGCGTATCGTAAATCCGGAGACAGCCCATCTCGGCCTCTTCTTCGCCAACGACTGGTCGCCGCGTTCCAGCACCGTCTCCTACGGCCACGACATCGAAGCCGCCTGGCTCCTGGGCGAAGCCGCCGACGTCCTCGCCGATCCAGCCCTTCAATCCCGCGCCCGCTCGCTCGCCGTCCGGATCGCCGACGTCACGCTCGCCGCGGGCGTCGACACCGACGGCGGCCTCTTCAACAGCGGCGACGCCTCCGGCGTCACCGACACCAACAAGGAATGGTGGCCGCAGGCCGAAGCCGTGCTCGGCTTCCTTCACGCGTATTCGATCTCCCAGGACGAACGTCACCTCGCCGCCGCCCTGCACACCTGGGACTTCATCGAACATCGCCTGATCGATCGCACCCACGGCGAATGGCTCCGCGGCGTCACCCGCCACGGCGCCGTGTTGGCGGGCGAACTCAAGGTCGGTTTCTGGAAATGCCCCTATCACAACGGCCGCATGGGTCTTCTCGCCCCCGCCCACCTCCGCCGCCTCGCGTCACCGGTTTGACCGGTGTTTCCCTGGAATCGCGATCGTTCGTCGTTTCCTTCGGCAAGCGTTTCGGCTTAGTCTCCGTCCTCCCGACGAACTCCCAAACTTTCTCTCCAACCCAACTGTTCTTCCATGANNAAAAAGTCTCCCAAGAAAACCGCCTCCGCCCGCAAAGCGGCCGCCCAAACTTCCGCCGCCCTCCGCGCGTTCAACGCCCGCGTGAAAAAAGTGCGCGCCACCCACGAGGCCTTCCTCCGGCGGAAGAACCCGGTCGACCGCAACTGGGACAACGGCGTCTTCGAGCGCTTCACCTACCCCGTCATCACCGACCGCCATCTCCCCCTCGAATGGCGCTACGATTTCAATCCGAAGACCAACCCGTTCTTCATGGAGCGCCTCGGCATCAACGCCGCCCTCAACCCCGGCGCGTTCTACTGGAAGGGCAAGGTCCACATGGTCGTCCGCACCGAGGGCTACGACCGCAAGAGCTTCTTCGCCATCGCCGAATCGCGCAACGGCATCGACAACTTCCGCTTCTGGGACGAACCCGTCGACCTGCCCGAAATCGAACCCGAAACCAACGTCTACGACATGCGCGTGACGTTCCACGAGGACGGCAACATCTACGGCGTCTTCTGCGCCGAATCGAAAGATCCGAAAGCCGCCCCCGGCGATCTCTCCTCCGCCGTCGCCCAAGCCGGCATCGTGCGCACGAAGGATTTCAAGAAATGGGAGCGCCTTCCCAACCTCAAGACGCCCGCCTCCCAACAGCGCAACGTCGTCCTTCACCCTGAATTCGTCGACGGCAAATACGCGTTCTACACGCGCCCCATGGACGGCTTCATCGACGTCGGCTCCGGCGGCGGTATCGGCTGGACGCTCTGCGACGACATCAACACCGGCGTCACCGGTCCCGAAAAAATCATCGATTCCCGCGCCTACCACACGATCAAGGAAGTGAAGAACGGCCAGGGCCCCACCCCGATCAAAACGCCCCAGGGCTGGCTCCACCTCGCGCACGGCGTCCGCGCCTGCGCCGCCGGTCTGCGCTACGTGCTCTACATGTTCATGACCTCGCTCGAGGACCCGTCGAAGGTCATCGCCCGCCCCGGCGGCCACTTCCTCGCGCCCTACGAAGGCGAGCGCATCGGCGACGTCTCCAATGTGTCCTTCTCCAACGGCTGGGTCGAACTCCCCGATGGCACCGTGCTCATCTACTACGGCGCCTCCGACACCCGCTGCTACGTCGCGCGCAGCTCCGTCGCGAAGCTCGTCGACTGGTGCCTCAACACGCCCGAGGAAGCCTACACCACACGCAAGTCCGTCGACCAGCGTCTCGCTCTCATCCGCGCGAACAAAAAGCTGGCGCGAAAAGCCTGAGGCTCTCGCTCAGCGTTCGTCGTAGCGGAACGCCCCGAGCGTTCCGCTACCGCCCGCGCCCGCCTCACACATTCGCCCCGCCCGTGCGAATGCACTCGCGATACCACGCCGCCGAATCCTTCGGCGTGCGCTTCTGCGTCGCGTAGTCCACGTGCACGAGCCCGAAGCGGTCCTTGTAGCCTTCGGCCCACTCGTAGTTGTCGAGAATCGACCAGTAAAAATACCCCTCGATCGGCACGCCTTCGTCGATCCCGCGTTTGATCCCGCGCAGATACCGCCGCACGTAATCGATCCGCTGCGGATCGTGCACCGCTCCGTCGAGCTGCACGAAGTCGGTGTTGCAGTATCCATTTTCCGAGAACACCAGCGGCAGCTGGTAACGCTCCGTCTGAAACCGCGCCGCCCAATACGGCGCCAGCGGCGCGATCTCGAGCCACGCCAGCGTGCCCCGCGGATTTCCCGCTCCCCAGCCGCCCGGCACCTTCTCCGGCTCGCCGTTCGCGCCCGCCCGCACCGGCCAGCCCGAATAACAATTGTAAGCGAGGTAATCGATCTTCTGCCCGATCAACGCCATGTCCGCATCCGTGATCTCCGGCAACTCCGCCTCGAACGCCTTCAATCCCTCCTCCGGATAACGCCCGAACACGACCGGATCCGCCCACCACGCGAGATTCCACATCGTCTTCGCCTGACACGCGAAATAATCCTTCCGCGCCGCCTCGATGTCCGCCGGCGTATCCGTCGCGGGAATACGCTCGCGGCTCGTTTGCGCGATCGAGATTTTCACCGGTCCGCGACACCCCGCGCGCAACGCCTGCACGCCGCGCCCATGCGCCATCAACAAATGATGCGCGCCGCGCAAACAATCCGCGAACGGCAGCTTCAACCCCGGCGCAAACACCCCCTCCTGATGCCCGAGCCCGATCACGCACGGCGGCTCGTTGATCGTCATCCAGTGCTTCACGCGATCGCCGAGTCGCGACGCCACCAGCGCCGCATACTCGCCGAACCAGTCGACGATCTCCCGATTCAAGAACCCGCCGCGCCACTGCAGCGCCTCCGGCAGATCCCAGTGATACAACGTCACCCACGGCGTGATGTTCGCCGCGAGCAGCGCGTCGATCAGCTGATCATAAAACGCCAGCCCCTTCTCGTTCGGCGCGCCCGTGCCATCCGGCAAGATCCGCGACCACGACAACGACAGCCGATACGCCTGCAACCCGATGTCGCGCATGATCGCCACGTCCTCGCGGAAGCGGTGATAATGATCGCACGCGACATTTCCCGTGTGCCCGTCGAACGTCTTCCCCGGCGTCTGCGAAAAAACGTCCCAAATCGACGGCTTGCGGCCATCCTCGTTCCAAGCGCCTTCGATCTGATACGCCGCCGCCGCCGCGCCCCACGTGAAGTTTTTCGGGAATGACATAATGAGTTGAGTTGTCGAATTCAGCCGGGCGCCCCGTTCACTTCAATCCGAGACGCGGCAACAACCACCCACGCAACGCATCGTTCTGCTCATGGTTGTAACTGTGACCCATCTCCAGCGTGAGCCCGATCGTCTTCGGCGCCGTGATCGCATTCACCGCCGCATACACCGAAGTCGGCGGCGTCGTCTCGTCATTGTATCCCCACGTGTAATACCCGGGCACCTTCACCCGTTTCGCGAAATTCACCACGTCGTAATAACGCAGCGTTTCGATCCGCTTCTCCGTCGCCGCCTCCGAACGCAGGCCCGTGGCCCACTCCCGGAAGGGATGCGGCCAACCGGACGCGCGTCCGTGCAACGTCGCCTCGAAATCGCACCCCGCCGGATGAATCGCCGCCAGCGCCGTCACGCGCGGGTCCAGCGCCGCCGTCACAATCGTCAACTGCCCGCCCTGACTCGCGCCCGTCACCGCGAGATTCTTCCCGTCCCAATTCGGCCGCGAGGTGAGAAAATCGTTCGCGCGCACGCAGCTCAGATAAACGCGGCGATAATAGTAGGTCTCGCGATTGTCGGAGTTGAACGTCCAGTAGCCGTTCAACGCGCCGACGCCGAGCACGTCGTAAACATTCTGCGGCATGTTCACGGGAATCCCGTGTATCCCGATTTCCAACACGATCGCCCCCTGCTCCGCCATCCCCTTGTCGCCCGTATACGGACGCACCCCCGCTCCCGGCACCCTCAACACCGCCGGATACTTCCCCGGCTCCACCGGCTCGCACAAAATGCCATAAATCCGCGGCACCGTGCGCCCCCGGCCTGAACCCACCGTGCGGAAACTCACGTGATACACATTCACCTTGTCCGTGCTCGCGTCCGGCATCGGCGTCAGCACCGGCTCCATCGGCGACTTCGCGAGCTCCTCGAGCTGCCTCTTCCAAAACGTATCGAAATCCTCCGGCTCCTGCGCCACCGCCTCGATCTTCTCCGGCTCAAACGCCGCCGTCGCCAGTCCGCGATACGTCTTCCCCGCCACCTCCGTCGTCACGATGCACCGCAGGAATCCCGGCTCCTTCATCGTCCCGCCCTCCACCACCAGACCCTCGAGCGGCACCGATGCCGTCTTCTTTTCGCCCGGGAACAGATCCGGCGCGATCGCATACGTCACCGTCGCGTCGTCGATCGGCTGATCGTCCGCCGTCACCTGTATCCGAAATTTGGGCACCTCACCCAGCCGATACGTCCAGTCCCGCCGGTCGAGCACCACGTGCACCTCGACCGCCGCCACGCGGAAGTCCGCCTGCGGCGGCACCGGCGTGATCGGCGTCGACGCCGTCGCCACGCCCGAAAAGCCCACCGCCGCCACAACCAGTAACATCATCAACGTCTTCATCGCCAAGATACGTTCATGCTCCCTCCGAAATGACAATCCTCGCGACACTCGAACGTTCGAGCCCGGCGTCCACCCCGGGCCCGAGTTCCCCCGCTCCCCCGTCGTCATTTCTTCGGCGTCAACCGAAACAACGCCGCGTCATGCCCCTCGAGCCGCACCGTCTGAGGCCGGCCGTTGTCGCCGATCCCCTGCTTCGCCCACACATCGCGCACGTCGAACTTTCCGCGAATCGTCCACAACCGCTCCCACTCCACCGTGATGTCCGCCGCGTCCCCGCTCGTGTTGTGCGCGATCACCGCCCACGCGCCGTCGCTCAATTCCTTCACCCAGATTTCCGTGTGCGTCGATGGCTCGACCAGCGCGCGAAATCCCTGCTTTCCCGCCGCATCCTGGTTGATCGCGATCGCCTCCTCGTTCGTCAGCAGCGCGCGAATCTCCTCCGACATGTGCCGCACGTCGTTCCCCGCCATCAACGGCGCCGCGAGCACGCACCAAAACCCGAAATGCGCCCGCGATTCCGCGAACGTCAGCCCGTCGTTGCCCACCTCGAGCATGTCCGGATCGTTCCAATGCCCCGGCCCCGCGTATTTGTTGATGCCGTCCGGCCCGACGTTCTCGACCAGCGCCTGCTGCCGATCCACCAGCACCTTCCAACCCGACTCCCACCCTTTGCGCCCATCGTAGGAATCATAGATGTCCCCCGTCGTCCGCCAAAGATGCCCGATGTCCTTCGCCCACTCCCACGGACGATTCTGCCCCCATTCGCACAAACTGAACACCACCGGCCGCCCCGCCGCGCGCAGCGCCGCGCTCATCCGCGCATACGCATCGCGCGCATCCGCCGTCCCGCGATCGCACCAGTCGTATTTCAAGTAATCCACCCCCCACGACGCAAACCGCCGCGCATCCTGGAACTCGTGCCCCCAGCTCCCCGGATAACCGCCGCACGTCGTCTTCCCCGCGCAGCCATAGATTCCGAACTTGAACCCTTTCTCGTGCAGCCAGTCTCCGAGCGCTTTCATCCCGCTCGGGAACTTCTCCGGATCCGGCACGAGATTCCCGTTCGCGTCCCGCTCCCGCAGCGACCACGTGTCGTCGATCACGATGTAAACATATCCCGCGTCGCGCATGCCTTTCGCGATCATCGCCTCCGCCGTCTCGCGCACCACCCGCTCGTTGATGTGGCTGTGAAACGTGTTCCAGCTGTTCCAACCCATCGGCGGCGTCAGCGCGAGTCCCTCCCATTTCTGCGCCTGAACGAACGAAGCGAGGCAAACCCAGAGACAAAGCAGTTTTTTCATAGGGGCGAATGTCGCCCCAGCGCGACTCGCGCCGGACGACACCCGCATCTTCTCACGTCCGCGCCCCTTCGTCCAGAGGAGCCTCCGTTCCAGCATTGAGATCGTTTGCCCATGCAATCCCGCCGCCCCGCGGACCAACGTCCTGCTCTTCTGAATACGCCGCCCCGACTTCCTCGCCTGACAACTCACACCCACCGCTCACTTGCATCGCTCCGCGCGAAATCTCCGCCGCACCGTCGAAATCCGACACGATCCACGAACAACAGCAGCGGAACAATCCGCCAACTACGCAGGCCGAAGGCTCGGAGCCGCCGCCGGACGCTCGCGCCGCGTCATCAAGCAGAGCACGATGGCGCCGAGCGGATGCAGAAACGCGAGCGCGGTGAAGATCGTCGCGCTGCCGAAGGTCGACATCGCCTCGCCCACATACGCGTTGAAACACATCGCCCCCACCGCGCCAAACGCCCCGGCGATGCCCCACACGCTGCCGACGTTCGCCGCCGGAAAACACTCCGCCACGACCACGCCCAGATTGAACAGCCACGTCAGACACACCGCGCCGACCACGCAGAAGATCGCCAGTGTCGCGACCGGCTGCGGAATATGCGGCGTGAGCGCGCACAACGGCGCCACGATCGCCGCGCCCGCCAGCGTGAACTTTCGCGCGCGCAGCGGTTCGAAACCGCGCTTCACCAGCCGGTCGGAAAACATCGAACTGCCCACGCCGCCCACGTCCGCGAAAAGAAACGGAATCCAGCCAAACAACCCCACCTGCGCCAGCGTGAAGCCCGATTGCTCCTGCAAATAGCCCGGCAGCCAGAACAGGCAGAAATACCACACCGGATCCGTGATGAACCGGCTCAGCAAGATCCCCCACAAGCTCCGCGTCCGCCACAGTTGGCCCCACGTGAACCGCGCCCCCGCCCCGGCCTCCGCCGCCCCCGCCTGCGCGGCGATCTCCGCCGGCGGATCGCGATAGAGAAAACGCCACAACACCGCCACGCCGAGCCCCAGCAACGCCGGCACCACGAACGCCGCGCGCCAGGAAATATTCAGCGTCAGCCACGCCACGAGCGGCGCGGCGATGATCGCGCCGATCGTCGACCCCGCCGCACAGATGCTATTCGCCGTCGCGCGCAGCGCGGGCGGAAACCAGATCGTGACCGTGCGCAGCTGCGACGGAAACGTCGTCGGCTCCGAGATCCCGAGCAGCCCGCGGCACACCGCGAGTTGCCCAAACGTCCGCGTGAATCCGCTCGCCAGACTCGCGCTCGACCACGCCAGCACGCCCCAGAACATCATTCGCCCCGCACCGAAGCGATCGACCAGCCACCCGGCGACCGCATACGTCGCCGCGTAACAGAAAACGAATACATTGATCAGCGTCGCGTAGCCGCGGTCGTCGATGCCGAACTCAGCCTTCAACGTCGGCTTGAGCACGGACACGATCTGGCGATCCACGTAGTTGAGCACCATCGCCGCGAACACCAGCGCGAGTATCGATCCATCTGCGTCGTTCCGGCTTCAGCCAATTCGTCATCACCGCCCGAGGTCAGGAGTTCTGCGCGCCATCGCAACAGGCAACTTCGCTCCTTGCGCAACCAGTCGCTCCCGAATCGCGGCGAACGGCACCTCCGCCGGCAACGCGTCCCGCGCCGCCTCCGCCGCCACCACTCCGCCCGCCTGCCCGATCGCCATCGCGATCGGCGTCACGCGAATCGCCGCCGCCGCCTCGTGCGTCGCGGACACGCAGCGGCCCACGAGCACGAGATTTCCGGGCGTTTCCGCCAGCAGACTGCGCAACCGAATCTGATAACGCGCGGTCGGCCGCAGATGCGTCGTCACCGTCGACTCCGCATCCGGCGAATGGATGTCGATCGGATAGCCGCCCAGCGCGATCGCGTCGTCGAAATCACGCACCTGCGGCAGATCGTCCGCCGTCAGCAGATAACGGCCGCGCACGTGACGCGTCTCGCGCACGCCAATCTTCGCCGCCGTGTCCATTCGCACCGCCTTGGCAAAACCGGGCGCGTGCCGCCGCAGGAACCGGAAGATCTGCGTGCATTGCTGCCGGCCGATCATCTCCGCCCGGCTGAGCTGAAACGGATCCGTCGCATCGCTGAACACCTTCGCGCGAATCGCCTGCAGCTCCGCCTTGTTGCACACCGCGATGTGGTGGAGCCGACCTTTGAGCGCGCGAATTCGTGACCACGGCCGGCGAAGCTCATTGGGAGTTTTTGCACAAAAAAAAACCGCCCCGCTCAGGCGGTTTTGTCTCAATCTTCGAAGCCGTGCCTCGCCGTCTTTTTGTATCGTTTGCGGACACGAGACGACGCCGAGGACGCCAATCCCGGCGAACGCTGCGTAGGTCGAGGGGCGGGAATTGCTGTTGGGGAGAAAAGAAGTCCGGGATCATTTTCCCGTCCGCTAACTTCAAGATACCTACGCTCCCAAAAACAAATAGGCACCCGGACGGGTGCCTATTACGCCATGAAGTCGTTGGAGGATCGCACTACACTCTAGATCAGAATGGCACGTCTTCGTCCAAATTCTCCGTCGAAGCCGGCCGGGGCGCGCTGCTGCGCGGCGGGGGCGAGTGACGCTCGGGCGGCGATTGATCGTAATCGCCACCGCCTCCGCCGCCGCCTTCCCGCTGGCCACCACCAAGAAACTGGAAGCCTTCCAGCACCACCTTGAGTTTGCTGCGTTTCTGGCCCGACGCCTTGTCCTCCCACTGGTCGAGCTTCAAACGTCCCTCGATGAACAACGGCCGGCCTTTCGTGCAATACTTCGAAATCGTCTCGCCCTGCCGTCCCCACGCTTCGATGTCCACGAAAGTCGTGTCGTCGCGCATCGCCCCCGACTCGTCCTTGAACTGACGGTTCACCGCGATGCCGAACTGGCAGATCGCCGTGCCCTTCGGCGTGACCCTCAGCTCCGGATCACGTGTGAGATTCCCGATGAGATAAACCTTGTTGAAGTTGGCCATGGCGAGAGGAGCGAGCTATGAGGTTGCGGTATACGGGTGGCGGAAACAGCGGCCCAAGCCGCTGCCGAGGGTTTGCACGGCGGTTCATAAACCGCCGCGCGGCCAGGTCAAATCGTCAAGCGCTCTGCACGAACGTGCGATAAACGCTGCCGTTCAAGCGGAGCCGTTCCTTGAGCTGCGCGGGCGCCTGCGCCGGCGCCTTGAATTCGATCTGCACGTAGGCGCCGCTCGTGAACTTGCGGTCGGTCACGCGCACGAAATCCCTCTTTCCGAGGTTTTCGACGGCGGTGACTTCGCCCTGCACGGCGGCGATTTCATTCTTCACGCCGTCGATGATCTGGTCGATCGAGTCTTCCTTCCCACGGTTGTCGAGGATGAAGGAGGCGCGGTAATTGCGTTGGGTGGCGTTCATTTTGGATCTCTGCGATTGAGCTGATTCATCGCCGCATCGACGCCGCGCGAAAGCAGCAAATCGAGTCCGGCGAGATAATGGGGGAGTTGTTGAGTGACGATGGCGTGTTGCGTGGCGGTAAACTTTCCGAGAACGAAATCCTTGAGGTCCATTTGCGGCGGCTCTTTCGGCCCGATCCCGAGCCGGTAGCGAACAAAGCCATTGCCGACGTGCTCGAGCAAGCTCGCGACTCCGTTGTGGCCGCCGGCGCTGCCGGTGACCGACACTTTCACGAGCCCGAGATCGATCGTCAGATCGTCGTAGATCGCAACAATCGCCTGCGGCGGAATCTTGTAGAATCGCGCCAGCGCGCCGATCGAGGTGCCGCTGTCGTTCATGAACGTCTGCGGCTTCACGAGATGGCACGAGCTTTTGCCCGGCCGATCCCAACGCGCGATCTGCGCGTCGAACTGCGACGCTTTTTTCCACGTCAACCCGAGCTTCGCCGCGAATGCGTCGATCACGACCCAACCAAGATTGTGGCGCGTATCGGCATACTCGCGACCCGGGTTGCCGAGACCGGCAACGAGCGAAATGGACATGACTCAAAGAACAACGTCCGCGGTCCGTCGCGGTCAAGCGACGGACCGGACGTGCAAGACTTACTTCTTGGCCGGAGCGGCGGCGGCAGCCGGCTTCGCACCTGCCGCCGGAGCGGCGGCCGGAGCGGCTGCGGCGGCCGGAGCGGCGGCACCTTCGGCCGACGCGGAACCCGCGGAGTCGCTCGCGATTTCGCCGACGGGCTCGACGCACGAAACCACCGGCTGACCCGCCGCATCGAGGAACTCGACGCCCGGGATCGGCTTCAAATTGCTCACCTTGATCGTCTCGCCGACCTTCAACTCGGTCACGTCGACCACGATCGCTTCCGGCAGATCCTTCGGCAGCGTGCGAATGCGGAGCTGCTGCGTCGCAAGCTCCAACACGCCGCTCTGGTTCTTCACACCGAACGACTCGCCCGAGAGGCGAACCGCCACGCGGATCTCGAACTTCTCGTCCGCCTTAACTTCCTGAAAATCGATGTGCACGTAACGATCCGTGATCGGATCGCGCTGCACTTCCTGAAGAAAGGAGAGCGCACGCTCCGCCTTGTCCTCACGCTTCAGCTCAACGAGCACCGCACGGCCGCCGGCGGACTTCAACAGGCGCGTGAACTCGGGAATATCGACCGAGAGCGACTCGGGGCTGCTGTGCTTTCCGTAGAGAACCGCAGGAACGCGGTTGGCCTTGCGAAGGCGACGGGAGGCGCTGCGGCCGGTTTGGGCGCGATGCGCGACGTTCAGTTCGAATTTTTGGCTCATGGTTTCGTTCCGCCTGTCGCCCCGGAATTGAGGGCAGGCGTAGTGGAAAAGGGTGCGAGCTGATACACCCGCCCTCCCGAAAGCAAACAAATCTTTGCTTCCGCCCCCGCCCTCCCCACCGACAAACCGTCGCCATTGTGCTAGCGTTCCGCATGCAACCTCCCGCCGCTCCGCCCCTTGATCCACGCGTTTCCATCGGCCACGTCCACCTCAAAGTCGCCGATCTCGACCGCGCCCTCGCCTTTTACTCCGGCGTGCTCGGCTTCGAAATCACACAACGCTTCGGCCCCAACGCCGTGTTTCTCTCCGCCGGCGGCTACCACCATCACATCGGTCTCAACACTTGGGAAAGTCGCGGCGGCTCACCGCCCCCGCCCGGCACCACCGGCCTCTTCCACGCCGCCATCCTCTACCCCACCCGCGCCGCCCTCGCCGACGCCCTTCGCCGTCTTATCACCCATCGCATTCCGCTCGATGGCGCATCCGATCACGGCGTCAGCGAAGCGCTCTACCTACGCGACCCCGACCAAAACGGTCTCGAACTCTACTGGGACCGCCCGCGCGAACAATGGCCGCGCACCGCCAACGGCGGTCTCGCGATGACCACCGCCCCGCTCGATCTCGAGAATCTCCTGCGCGAACCCGAACGCCCCTGACCCGCCCCAACGCCTCACCAATCCCCCACGCTCCCATCCGCATAAAACGTCCGCTGCAGCACTTCCCGCTCGAACGGATGTTTTCTAATCTGGTCCTCGTCCAACTCGATCCCCAGCCCCGGCTTCCGATTCGGCCGCACGATCCGCCCCTTCCTCTCGACCGTAAACCCTTCCTTCACCACATCCCCGCGCCACGGCACGTCCTGGTGCACCGCCTCGCAAATAATGTAATTCGGCGTCGCAAACCCCAGCTCGAGCGACGCCGCCGTGCTCACGGGTCCCTGCGGATTGTGCGGCGCGAGCGACACCCGATACGCCTCCGCCAGCGCCGCGATCCGCCGCGCCTCCGTCAATCCGCCGCAATGCGTGATGTCCGGTTGCAACACCGAACACGCCCGCTTCTCCAATAACTCGCGAAACGCGTGGCACCCCACCAGCCGTTCGCCCGTCGCGATCGGCGTCGTCACCGCCCGCTGAATCGCCGCGATCTCGTCCATCGTCTCCGGCCAGCACGGCTCCTCGAAGAAATACAGCCCGTAAGGCTCGAGTGCCTTCGCAAACTTCATCCCCATCCGCGGCGACGGTCGTGCATGACAATCCACCATGATGTCGATGTCCGTTCCCACCGCCTCTCGCATCGCCGCCACACATGCTTCCGCGAAACGCACGGGCCGGTTTCCCTCCAACGACATCGTTTCCGGCACCGCCATCGTCTTGAACGCCGTAAACCCGTCCGCCACCGCCGCGCGCGCCAGATCCGCAAACTGCGCCGCATCCGCCGGCGACGTCTCGTAAAAATCCTCCATCTTCCCACCACCGAGGTGACAATACAGCCGCACGTAATCGCGCACGCGGCCGCCCCAGAGTTCGTGACACGGCACGCCGTGGATCTTCCCGAGAATATCCCACAGCGCGATATCGATCCCGCTGATCGCCGTCCCGCGCACGATCCCGTTCCCGTGCCAGAAATGCTGCCGATACATCATCTGCCACAAGTGCTCGATCCGCCGCGGATCCTCGCCCACCAGCAGTGTCGCCAGATCCTCGATCGCCCCCACCACCCCGCGCGTGTGCCACTCCAGCGTCGCCTCGCCCCATCCGCACAACCCCGGCTGGTCCGTTTCAACCTTCACAAAAATCCAATTGCGCATGCGCGCATGGCACACGTGGGCGTTGATGGCGGTGATCTTCATTTTTGAAAACGCTTGCCACGCTACCCGCCGTGATATTGTCGACAAGATCAAACCACACGAATCCCCGCAATGTCCCTGACCGATCACATCGCCGACGATCTCCGCCGCCGCCTCGCCGCCGCCGGCGACGCCCCGCTCGACCTTCGCCTCACCGCCCTCGCCCAAGCCTACCAAGTCAGCACGCAACCGGTCCGCCTCGCCCTCGCCCGCCTCCGCCGCGAGGGCCTGCTGAAAAACGCGACGCGCCCCTCCGCGCGTTCTCCTCGCTCCGCCTCCACTCCCGTTCGCGCCAAAAAAACACCCCGGCCGCTCCCGCCCGCCGACCCCGCCAAACACGATCTCCACGCGCGCCTTTCCGCCTTCGCCGTCCGCCTCAGCCTGCGCGGCGAGGAAACCTTCCTCCGCGAGGAATCCACCGCCGCCCACTTCGGCGTCTCCCGCGCCCTCGCCCGCGACGCCCTTCAACGCCTCCACGCCGAAGGCATCGTCGAACACGTCCCGCGCCGCGGCTGGCGCGTCCGCCCGTTCTCGCGCCAGGACATGGCCGACTTCCTCCAAGTTCGCGAGGTCCTCGAGGTTCGCGCCCTCACGCTCGCGTGGCCGCGCCTCGATCGCACCGACCTCGAAACGTTCTATCGCCGCAACGATCCCCGCGCCGCCAAACCCGACAACCGCCTCCACGACTACTGGATCGAGCGCTCCGAAAACCGCTACATCCGCCGTTTCTTCGCCCAGCACGCGCCTTTCTTCAGCGCGCTGTTCAAGTGGGAAGATCACGACCCCGACGCCGCCCGCCAAAGCTGCGAGCAACACCGCACCATTCTCCGCGCGATCCTCGACCACGACCGCGCCACCGCCGTCGCCGCGCTGATCGCGCACATTCACGGCAACCACCCCGTGCTCTCCGGTTGGCCCGACCAACCCGCCTCCTCATGAAAGCTCCTCTCGATTGGACCCGCACCCGCGCCGTCCTCACCCGCAACGAACAATGGATCCCCGGCGGCCTCGCCTCGCTCAACCGCCGCGCCGATCCGTGCATCTCCTTCGCCCGCGGCCAAGGCTCGCACGTCTGGGATTTCGACGACAACGAATACATCGACTACCACTTCGGCTTCGCGCCCTACCTCCTCGGCCACAACGATCCCGACGTAAACGCCGCCGTCGCCGCCGCCCTCCAGCACGGCCTCTCCAACTTCGGCTCCGGCGCCACCCGCGAGGAGGGCGAACTCGCCGAGCGCTTCCTCCAGTGCGTCCCGTTCGCCGAGCGTGTCCAGTTCATGAATACAGGCAGCGAGGCCACCGCGCAGGCGATCCGCGTCGCGCGTGCCTGGACCGGCCGTTCGCACATCCTGAAAATCCAGGGCG